>Ga0160472_100592_pt1 | contig 20575 bp, 15 predicted proteins | sample HID1973M_E11MG_FD_108267 | JGI IMG/M metagenome (GOLD analysis project Ga0160472, IMG submission 108267) | Enriched mosquito-associated microbial communities from UW Madison campus, WI, USA - HID1973M_E11 MG | ecosystem: Host-associated > Arthropoda: Insects > Digestive system > Unclassified ... | reverse complement strand
GCGATCGGAACCGTCAGCGGCAAGGGTCTGGCCTTGTGGAGTGCGATCGGAACCGTCAGCGGCAAGGGTCTGGCCTTGTGGAGTGCGATCGGAACCGTCAGCGGCAAGGGTCTGGCCTTGTGGGGTGCGATCGGAACCGTCAGCGGCAAGGGTCTGGCCTTGTGGAGTGCGATCTGAACCGTCAGCGGCGAGGGTCTGGCCTTGTGGGGTGCGATCAGAACCATCAGCGGCAAGGGTGTGGCTGAACGTCGAGTGGTTGTCTTTCACTTGTGGGGTGGCCTGTTCGGCAGCTGGCAGGGCGAAGGCGGTGCTGGCCAGCATCGAGAGGGTAAGGCTAAGCAGTAGTTGGCGTTTCATGATGGGGTGCTCCTTGGAGGTGCTGAAAAGTGGGTACGAAGCTAATGCTACTCTCGATAAATCGATATAGAAGTTCATAAAGGCAATGGTAATAATCAACAGAATTGATTGTTTGCGTGGAAGGCTCTAAAACGGGCGTCTCCGGGCGCCGCTTTTGCCCTTGTTTGGGTATTTTCGACCCGTTTGTGCGGCACAAAAGTGCGGGTGCGGTAACGCTGCTGGAACTGATCGGTCAGAATCTGACGGTCCGATTTGGCCCGTATCGCGGTTTCGATTAAACCTGCGCGGCTTTTATCAGTCCTAGATTGCATGGCGAGCCGTTTCGGGCTCACCGTTTCAAAGGTGCGTCGCTTCAGGACGCCCAGTCGTATCAGGAGCCCTGTGCAATGACGCGCACCCAAAAGATATTTTCCTGGACCTTCGCAACCCTGATGGTGCTTTTGGCCATTTTGGTTTTGCTGATCGTGTTCTTCGATTGGAACCGGATCAAACCGCCGCTCAACGCCAAGGTCTCCGAGGAGCTGCACCGGGCGTTTGCCATCAACGGCAATCTGGCGTTGATCTGGCAACGCGAACCCGATGAAGGCGGCTGGCGCGCCTGGGTGCCCTGGCCGCATGTGGTGGCGGAGGATTTGACGCTGGGCAATCCGGACTGGTCGAAAGCGCCGCAGATGGCCAGCTTGAAACGCGTTGAACTGCGCATTTCACCCCTGGCATTGCTCGCCCGGCGGGTGGTCATCCCGCGTATCGACCTCACCGAACCCAATGCCCAACTGCAGCGCCTGGCGGACGGGCGTGCGAACTGGACCTTCAAGTTCGATCCCAAGGATCCGAACGCCGAGCCGTCCAGCTGGGTGGTGGACATTGGTGCGATCGGCTTCGATAAAGGCCATGTCACCCTGGATGACCAGAGCTTGAAAACCCGACTGGATGTGCTGATCGATCCTTTGGGCAAGCCGATTCCGTTCAGCGACATTGTCGGCGACAAAACGGCGAAATCCGCCCAGGTGCAGGGCGCAGCGCCGCAGGATTACGCATTCGGCCTCAAAGCCGGCGGCGAGTACCATGGCCAGAAGCTGACCGCCCAGGGCAAGATCGGCGGACTGCTGGCCCTGCAGGACGCGAACAGGCCGTTTCCCTTGCAGGCGCAAGTGAAGGTCGCCGATACCAGTGTCGAGCTGGCAGGCACCTTGACCGACCCGCTGAATCTCGGTGCTCTCGACCTGCGCCTGAAGCTGGCGGGCACCAGCCTGGGCAACTTGTACCCGTTGACCGGCATAACCTTGCCCGATACACCGCCCTATGCCACCGACGGGCACTTGATCGCCAGGCTGCACGAAGCGGGCGGGGCAGTGTTCCGCTATGAGGATTTCAACGGCAAAATCGGCCAAAGCGACATCCACGGCAACCTGGCGTACGTTGCCAGCCAGCCACGGCCGAAACTCAGCGGCTCTCTGCTGTCCAATCAACTCTTGTTTGCCGACCTGGCGCCGCTGATCGGCGCCGATTCCAATGCCAAGCAGAAGGCCCGTGGCGGTGACAGCAAACAACCGGCGGACAAGGTGCTGCCGGTGGAAGAGTTCAAGACCGATCGCTGGCGCGATATGGACGCGGATGTCGAGTTCACCGGCAAGCGCATCGTCCACAGTGAGAAGCTGCCGTTCAATGACCTCTATACCCATCTGGTGCTCACCGATGGCGTGCTCAGCCTGGAACCGCTGCGCTTTGGCGTGGCCGGCGGCAAGCTGGACGCGCAGATTCGCCTGAACGGCCATACCGAACCGCTGGAAGGCCAGGCCAAACTCACAGCACGGGGTTTCAAGCTCAAGCAATTGTTCCCGACCTTCGAACCCATGAAAACCAGCTTTGGCGAACTCAATGGTGATGCCGACATCAGCGGGCGTGGCAACTCGGTGGCCAAGCTGCTGGGCAGCGCCAACGGCAAGCTGAAAATGCTGATCAACGACGGCGCCATCAGTCGCGAGTTGATGGAGCTGGCGGGGCTGAATGTTGGCAACTACGTGGTCGGCAAGATTTTTGGCGACAAGGAAGTGAAGATCAACTGTGCCGCCGCCGACTTTGACATCAAGAGCGGTCTGGCGACGACCCGGCTGTTCGTTTTCGATACCGAAAACGCCATCATCTATATCGACGGCACGGCGAACATGGCCAGCGAGCAACTGGACCTGACCATTACGCCGGAATCCAAGGGCTGGCGCCTGATCTCGCTGCGTTCACCGCTGTATGTGCGGGGCAAGTTCATCAAACCCGATGCGGGGGTAAAAGCCGTGCCGTTGATGCTGCGCGGGGCAGGTATGGTTGCCTTGGGTGTCATTGCTGCGCCTGCGGCGGGCTTGCTGGCGCTGGTGGCGCCGAGTGGCGGGGAGCCTAATCAATGTGCGCCGTTGCTGGAGCAGATGAAGGAAGGCAAGGCGCCGAAAACCGTGAAGGGGTGAGAAGCTGCAGTTCGTTGCAGGAACTGCCGGCCAATGGCCGCGACAGGAATGTCAGGAATGGAGCAAAGCCCCATCGCGCTTCTACCGCGACGGGGCCAGGATCATCAGAGTCCGCTCAGTAGATCGGCCATATCATCCGCATGCTCTTCCTCTTGAGCCAGGATATCTTCAAATATTCGCCGCGTAGTCGAATCCTTTTCTCCAATGTACTGAATGATCTCTCGATAGCTATCGATAGCGATCCGTTCCGCCACCAGATCTTCGTAGACCATGTCCTTGAGTGTTTTACCCGCCACGTATTGCGCGTGGGAGTTTTTCGACAGCAGGTCAGGGTTGAATTCAGGCTCGCCACCCAGTTGCACGATGCGCTCGGCCAGGCGGTCGGCGTGCTCGGCTTCCTGAGTGGCGTGTTCGAGAAACTCTTCGGACGCGACCTGGGCTTTGACGCCTTTGGCCATGAAGTAGTGGCGTTTGTAGCGCAATACACAGACCAGCTCCGTGGCCAGTGATTCGTTGAGCAGGCGCAGGACCTCTTCGCGGTCGGCGCTGTAGGTTTCGGTGACTGCGCCTTCCTCGACATTCTTGCGGGCCCGTTCGCGCAGGGTGGTTACGTCGGATAAATGCATATCGCTCATCTCGCTCTCCTGGAGGCTAATCCGTTTGGCGTCACCTTCTGAGGAAGTGATCGCTACTGAGTTGTGAGTCGCGAGCGTTGCAAAAAGTTTAAGTAAATCGCTGTCGCGGCACCGGTGGATTCACGCCGTGGCCAGTCCGCACAGCAAAGCCTCCTCGCGTAGCCACTGGAAGAAGGCCCGCACTGGCGGATGGCGTTCGCGACCGGGTACGCACAGCGCGCTGTAGCCGGCGCCATTGACCTGGATCTCGCCGCGATAGGCCGTCAGCAAACCACTGGCCACGGCTTGCGATACCAGAATGTTGCTTGCCAGCACCAGGCCCTGTCCGGCGATGGCTGCTTGCAGGGCGTAATGCTCTTCGTCGTATTCCCGTACCGCCGGTTGATGGGTCAGCCAGCTTTCGCCGGCGCGTGCGCACCAGGCTTCCCAACCGTGGGCATACAGTTTCGAATTGTGCCAGCGCACGCTGATCAACGCCGGTGGGCGGCTGGCGACCAGGGCCACCTGTTCAGGCGAGCCGTAGACGCCGAACGACTCATCGAACAGGCACAGGCCATAGAGGTTGGGATAAGTGTCGAGACTGTAGCGCAGCACCAGATCGACGCTGGCGTCCTGATGCAGATCGATGACTTCGCAGTGGGTGTCCAGGCGCACGTTGATGTTCGGGTGACGGGCGTAAAAACGGCCTAGCCGCGGTACCAGCCAAAGGGCGGCGAAGGCGGCGGTGGTGGAAATCGTGAGGGTCGCCGCGCTGCGTTGCGGGCGCAGGGTATCGACGCTCTGCGCAACTTCCAGAAACGCGCCATGCAGGCTGTGGAACAAGCGCTCGCCGCATTCGGTCAGGCGTACTTGACGGGGCAGGCGCTCGAACAGTGGCAGGCCGAGCCAGGTTTCCAGCGAGCGGATCTGGTGCGACACCGCCGTGGGTGTCACAGCCAGTTCTTCGGCGGCCGCCTTGAAACTCAGCAAGCGGGAAGCCGATTCGAAGGTGCGTAGGGCGGTCAATGGCAAGGAGGCGAACATTGAAACTCCATGGATGAAATGGATTCACCCGGACTGATTTTTGCTCATTTGAAGAGTATCCACTGCGCGCTTCAAGCTGCAGGTCACGAGCCACTTGAGTGTAATCCTGAGGAGAGACAGATGAGTAGAATTCTTGCTGTGCATGCCAGCCCAAGGGGCGAACGCTCCCATTCCCGGCGACTGGCAGAGGCATTCATCACCGCCTGGCAGGCCCGTCATCCACAGTCGCAGACCACCCGTCGCGAAGTTGGCCGGGCGCTGATTCCACCCGTCAACGAAGCCTTTGTCGCCGCTGCGTTCTACCCCGAGCCCGAGGCGCGACCGCTGACGATGCAGGCGGATCTGGCACTCAGCGACGAACTGGTCGGCGAACTGCTCGATCATGATGTGCTGTTGATTTCCACACCGATGCACAACTTCAGCGTGCCCAGCGGACTCAAGGCCTGGATCGACCAGATCGTTCGGGTCGGTCTGACGTTCAATCACACGCTGGATAACGGGGTTGCCCAGTACCAACCGCTGGTGCAAGGCAAAAAGGCGCTGATCGTCACCAGTCGTGGTGGATTCGGTTTTGGTCCGGGAGGCGAACTGGAGGCCTTGAATCATGCCGATACGCTGTTGCGCACGGTGCTCGGGTTCATTGGCATTACCGACATCACAGTCGTCGCCGCTGAAGGCGAAGAGTCGGCCGAGCGCACCTTTGAGCGTTCCGTCGCCGAGGCCGAACAGCGTTTGTTGACGTTGGCCCGGGAGTTTTAGGTGGCCTGGCTGTTTTTGCTGATTGCCGCCGGGTTCGAAGTCACCTTTGCCATGGGCATGAAGTACGCCGAGGGCTTTACCCGGCCCTGGCCATCACTGGTGACAGTGGTGGCCGCGGTGGGTGGAATTTACTTCCTGACCCTGGCCCTGCGCGAGCTGCCGGTGAGCATCGCCTACCCGATCTGGACCGCCATCGGTTCGCTGGGTACGGTGTTGCTCGGTGTTGTGCTGCTAGGGGAAAGCCTGACCGCGCTCAAACTGGTGTCAGTCGGGTTGATTGTGGCGGGGGTTGTCGGCTTGAAGTAAGGCGTTTGACATAGACTTGTCATCTTCGCTGACGATGCTTGGCGGGTGTCTTGCATCCCGCCTTGCGTCCTCACCCCGATCACAAGGATGTCACCCATGCCGCAAGGTTCTGCTCCGCGTTATCCGCTGGTGTTGGTCCCGGGAATGCTCGGGTTTATCCGCCTGGTGTTCTATCCGTACTGGTACGGCATCGTCGAAGCATTGCGCGGTGGTGGTGCGCTGGTGTTTGCGGTGCAGGTCTCGCCACTCAATTCGAGCGAGGTGCGGGGTGAGCAGTTGCTCAGGCGCATCGAGGAAATTCTCCGCGAGACCGGGGCGGCGAAGGTCAACCTGATCGGCCACAGCCAGGGCTCGCTGACCGCTCGCTACGCGGCGGCCAAGCGCCCGGATCTGGTCGCTTCGGTGACCTCGGTGGCGGGGCCGAATCATGGTTCGGAACTCGCCGATTACCTGCACGAACATTATCCCCATGACAGCGTTCGCGGTCGCTTGATGAGCTTCGTGCTGCGCGTGGTCGGGGCATTGATGTGCCTGCTGGACACTGGCTATCGCGGACCGAAACTGCCGGTGGATATCCACGCCTCCCATCACTCCCTCACCTGTGCCGGCGTCGCGCTGTTCAACCAGCGTTATCCACAGGGCTTGCCCACTACCTGGGGCGGGCACGGTCCCGAAGAGGTCAATGGTGTGCGCTATTACTCCTGGTCCGGCACCCTGCAGCCGGGCAAGACTGACCGTGGGCGCAATGTGCTGGACGGGACCAACCGCAGTTGCCGGTTATTCGCCAAGACCTTCGTGCGCGAAGCCGGGCATTGCGATGGGATGGTCGGACGCTATAGCTCGCACCTGGGCACGGTGATCGGTGATGACTATCCGCTGGATCACTTCGACATCGTCAACCAGTCACTGGGCCTGGTGGGCAAGGGCGCTGAACCGGTCCGCCTGTTTGTCGAGCATGCGGCGCGACTTCACGCGGCGGGTTTGTAGAGTCAAAGGATCGCAGCCTGCGGCAGCTCCTACGGGGAAAGGTATTCGTGATCGCCCAACTGTCGCTGGGGTTGGCGAGTAAAATCAACAGATCGCAGCCTGCGGCAGCTCCTACGGGGGAAAGGTATTCGTGATCCTCCACCTGTCGTTGGGGTTGGCGAGTAAAATCAACAGATCGCAGCCAGCGGCAAACCTGTAGGAGCTGCCGCAGGCTGCGATCTTTTGACGGCCTGTCAGGCAATACCCGGCTTGCGCCCCAACACCGTAGTCCAGCGCTCTGAAACAATAACGCCACCCAAGGTCAGCACCCCGCCCACCAGGTGATACAGCGCCAGCTGTTCATGCAGCACCACAGCGGCAATCAATGCAGTAATCAACGGCAGCAGATTGAAAAACTGCGTGGTCCGGCTCGGTCCCAGGCGCACCACCGCCTGCATCCAGGCCAGGGGAGCAACCATCGACGCCAGCAGGCAGGCGTACAGCACCAGCGGCACGTTGCGCAGGGTCGGGCCGACCTTTTCCGAAGCGAGAAACAACGGGAACAGTACCACCACGGCCACCAGCACCTGCAAATACAGAAGCACCAGCGGCGGCAGTTTCAGCTGCCATTTCTTCAGCAGCGTGCTGTAGACCGCATAGGCCAGGGTGGCGATCAGCATCATCGCGTCACCCAAATTCACTCCGTGCTCCAGCAGCGCGCCAAGGCTGCCGGACGACACCACCACCAGCACTCCGGCGAACGACATTACCGCACCGACCAGGGCACCGATGGTCAGGCGCTGGCCGAGGCTGATGATTGCCATGGCCAATGACATCAAGGGCATGAGCGACAGAATGATGCCCATGTTGGTGGCCGAGGTCAGGCTGGCGGCGAAGTAGGCCAGGCTCTGGTAGACGGCCATGCCGAGTACGCCAAGCACGAAGATCTTGCCCAGGTTCGGGCGGATCTTCGGCCAATGGTTCAGCACCGGTTTGAGCATGAAGGGGGTGAACAGCAAGCCGGCGAGCAGCCAGCGGTAGAAGCCGATCTCGGCAGGGAAGATCGCCCCCGCCGACATTTTGGTGATCACGGTGTTGCCGGCCCAGATAAAAATGGCCAGCAGGGGATAAGCGTATTGCATCAGGAACAACCAGAACGTTAATGAGGGGCAATTATCCGCTTGTCTGGATGCAAGCCTATACTTCGATCCAGACAACCCGCCCCTGATTACGGACAGCATGAACAGCAAACACATCGACCTGCTGGATTTCAGCGAATTGCCGGCGCCGGTGTATTTCCGCTATGCCGATTTCAGCGCGCACGAATACGCGTCGGCTCACCGCCACCCCTGGGGCACGCTTGAGTATGCGGCCAATGGCGTGCTGCACATGGAAATCGGTAGTAGCCGCTTCATGTCGCCGCCACAGTATGCGGTGTGGGTGCCACCCGAAACCGAGCACAGTTTCTACAGCAACCAGCCGATCAATTATCGAGCGGTGTGCCTGGCGCCGCTGCTTTGCCGCGATCTGCCGCAACAAGCCTGCACCCTGGCCATCAGTGACATCCTCAAGGCGATCCTCAAGGACTTTGCCGCCCGCGATGTGAAAATACCCGAGCACGAGGCGGATAAGCGCCTGGCCCAGGTGCTGGTGGATCAACTGCAGCAGGCGCCGGTGCAGGAATGTTATCTGCCCTATGCCAGCAGCTCGGGTTTGCTGGGGATCCTGCAAGCCCTGCAGGACGAACCGGGGGATAACCGGCCTTTGGCGGAGTGGGCCGCGCGTATACATGTCAGCGAACGGACGCTGGCGCGTCTGTTTGTCCGCGAGCTGGGCATGAGCTTTGGCGAGTGGCGCCAGCGTCTGCGTTTTCTGGCGGCCATCGAAGCGCTGGACAGCCGGCGCAGCATTCAGGAGGTTGCCTTCGACATGGGCTACAGCAGTGGCTCGGCGTTTATCGCGATGTTCCAGCGCCAGGCCGGGTGCACGCCGGAGCAGTATCGCCGCAGCCAGCTGGAGAACAGGAAGGTGTAACGGGCGTTGTCTACACTCCTTTACGAGGCCGCACCCCTCGGTGCTGCAACAAGGAGAAAACTCCATGAAGATGTTGCGTGTCCCTTTGTTGATGATCGGGTTGTTGCTCTGTTCCCAGGGGTTTGCCGCCACCCAGCAGGAAAAGATGACCAGTTGCAACGCCGACCCCGCCGCGAAAAGCCTCAAGGGCGATGAACGCAAAGCCTTCATGAGCAACTGCCTGAAGGCGGACGCGCCCGCAGCGAGCACGGCGCTGACGCCACAGCAGGACAAAATGAAGACCTGCAACGCCGATGCCACCGCGAAAAGCCTCAAGGGCGATGAGCGCAACGCCTTCATGAGCACCTGCCTGAAGGCGGCCCCGGCGGCCAACGATGCCGGTGCAGCCTTGACGCCGCAGCAGGAGAAAATGAAAACCTGTAATGCGGACGCGGCCACCAAGGCTCTCAAGGGCGAGGAGCGCAAGGCGTTCATGAATAATTGCCTGAAAAAATAAATGAAGCCCGGATTGTGTGTCGCTTCTGCCGGCCCCTTCGCTGGCAAGCCAGCTCCTACAGGGATTTCGGATAGCAGCGAAAATTACCCGGGTCCTGTGGGAGCTGGCTGGCCAGCGATGAGGCCGGCACAGGCAGCGAAAAATTCGCTTGCCTGACCCCCGACAAAAGTCGCCCCACACATTCCCTAGTGCTCACAAGGGATCGCTGGCAGACTGCCCTTCCTTTTTACGCCGTTCGTTTTTGAGGCTGTATGCCAACGTTTTCTCAGCGACAAGTCTTACTGGTCATCAGCTGGATCATTATTTTCGGTGGACTGCTGCTGGTGCTTCCGCTGCGGTTGCTGCCGAGCCTGCTGGCCGGGTTGCTGGTGTTCGAACTGGTCAACATGCTCACCCCGCAACTGCAACGACTGATCGAGGGCCGGCGTGCGCGCTGGCTCGCGGTGGCGTTGCTGGGGACATTGATTGTCAGCGTACTGACACTGATCTTCGCTGGCGCCATCAGTTTCCTGCTGCACGAGGCGGAGAACCCCGGGGCATCCCTCGACAAGTTCATGGGCGTGGTCGACCGCGCGCGCGGGCAGTTGCCGCCGTTCATCGATGCCTACCTGCCGGCCAGCGCCGCCGAGTTCCGCGTGGCCATTGGCGAGTGGGTTAGCAAGCACCTCAGCGATCTGCAACTGGTGGGCAAGGATGCGGCGCACATGTTCGTCACGCTGCTGATCGGCATGGTGCTGGGGGCGATCATTGCCTTGCAGCGCGTGCCGGACCTGACCAAGCGCAAGCCGCTGGCCGCCGCGCTGTTCGATCGTCTGCACCTGCTGGTCCAGGCATTTCGCAACATCGTCTTCGCACAGATCAAGATTTCCCTGCTCAACACCGTGTTCACCGGGATCTTCCTGGCGGTGGTGCTGCCGATGTTCGGCATCAAGTTGCCCCTGACCAAGACCCTGATCGTCCTGACCTTCCTGCTTGGGCTGTTGCCGGTGATCGGCAACCTGATGTCCAACACCCTGATCACTATCGTAGGCCTGTCCCTGTCGATCTGGGTGGCGGTGGCGGCGCTGGGTTACCTGATCGTTATCCACAAGCTCGAATACTTTCTCAATGCGCGCATTGTTGGCGGGCAGATCAGTGCGAAGTCGTGGGAGTTGCTCTTGGCGATGCTGGTGTTCGAGGCTGCGTTCGGCTTGCCGGGGGTGGTGGCGGGGCCGATTTACTACGCTTACCTGAAGAGTGAGTTGAAGCAGGTGGGGATGGTTTGATCAGGGAGATGTATCGCCTGATCTGACGCCTTCGCTGGCAAGCCAGCTCCCACAGTGGTCTGGTGTGTTCACAAATTTTGTGTTCACTACAAAACCCTGTGGGAGCTGGCTTGCCAGCGATGGCAGATCAGCCCATCGCCCCGTAACGTTTGGCCGCCTCGATCGCCAGACCACTGCCGATGCTGCCAAAGATGTTCCCTTCCACATGTCGCGCATTCGGCAACATCGCCGAGACGCTGTTGCGCAAGGCCGGGATTCCGCTCGAACCACCGGTGAAGAACACTGTATCGACCTGATCGACCCGCACGTCGGCGTCGTTGAGCAACTGGCTCACGCTGTTGCGCACCCGCTCCAGCAGGTTGTCGATGGCCGACTCGAACAATGCCCGGCTCAGCTCGACGCTCAAGCCTGCTTCAATGCGATCCAGCGGCACATGGCGGCTGTCGGCGTGGGTCAGCTGGATCTTGGTTTCTTCCACTTCCATGGCCAGCCAGTGCCCGGCGCGCTGGTCGATCAGCTTGAACAGACGATCGATGCCGCCAGTGTCTTCGATGTCGTAGCGCATGCTGCCCAGGGCCAGCTGGGATTTTTGCGAGTACACCGAGTTGATGGTGTGCCAGGTCGCCAGGTTCATGTGGTGGCTGGTCGGCATGTAGGCACCGCTCTTCATGCGGCTGCCGTAGCCGAACAGCGGCATCAGGCCCTGCAGGCTCAGCTGTTTATCGAAGTCGGTTCCGCCGATGTGCACGCCGCCGGTGGCGAGGATGTCCTCATGGCGGTTATCCACATCGCGCCGCTCGGGCGACAGGCGCACCAGGGAGAAGTCGGAGGTACCACCACCGATGTCGACGATCAGCACCAGCTCTTCTTTTTCGATGGTCGACTCGTAGTCGAATGCCGCGGCAATCGGTTCGAACTGGAAGGACACTTCCTTGAAGCCGATCTTGCGCGCCACGTCCACCAGGGTGTCCTCGGCTTCCTTGTCGGCCATCGGGTCATCGTCGACAAAAAACACCGGGCGGCCCAGCACCACTTCTTCGAATTCCCGACCGGCGGCGGCTTCGGCGCGGTTCTTGAGCTGGCCGATGAACAGGCCGAGCAGGTCCTTGAACGGCATGGCCGTACCGAGGACGCTGGTGTCGTGCTTGATCAGCTTGGAACCGAGCAGGCTCTTGAGCGAGCGCATCAGGCGGCCTTCGTAGCCTTCCAGGTACTCGTGCAGGGCCAGCCGGCCGTACACCGGGCGGCGTTCTTCGATGTTGAAGAAGACCACCGAGGGCAGGGTGATCTTGTCGTCCTCCAGCGCGATCAGCGTTTCCATGCCGGGGCGCAGCCAGCCGACGGTGGAGTTGGACGTGCCGAAGTCGATACCTACGGCACGGGCTGGAGATGCGTTGTTCATGTCTTTCAGGTTCCGGTTAAAAAACGGCCGCGCAGTGTATGCCAGTGCGGCACAGAATCGAAGGCCGACTATCTGCTAAATCTCCACTCGTCATATCTTGAAAGAGACGCCATCACCCCCCAACTACCCTGCATCAACCGGATAGCCGGGCAGGCGCTTGCAAGAAGTACTGCCCGCTGCCGATAAACTTTCTGGTGCGCCGGCCGGTCACAGCATTGAGATCGGTTAACCAATGGCTGCAAACAAGCGCATGCTATGGCCAGTGGCGCGATTTTTAACGGATGGTGATTCCCGCGATGGATTTCAAAGACTATTACAAGATTCTCGGTGTGGAACCGACCGCAGACGATAAGGCGATCAAGGCCGCCTATCGCAAGCTGGCGCGCAAGTACCACCCGGATGTCAGCAAGGAAAAAGACGCCGAGGCCAAGTTCAAGGACGCCTCGGAAGCCTATGAAGCGCTGAAAAGCGCCGACAAGCGCGCCGAATACGATGATCTTCGCCGTTATGGCCAGCATGGCCAGCCATTCCAGGGACCACCAGGCTGGCAAAGCCGTGGCGGTTTCGGTGGCGGCGGTCAGGACACCGGCGATTTCTCGGACTTTTTCAGTTCGATCTTCGGCAACCGTGGCCCGGGTTTTGGTGGTGAACAGGCGCGCCGCAGCAGCGGTCGTCGAGGGCAGGACGTGGAAATGGAATTACCGGTGTTCCTGGAAGAAACCCTGTCGGCCGAATCGAAGAAGGTCACCTTCCAGATTCCACAGCACAACGCGGCCGGCCAGCACGTCAGCAACACCACGAAAAGCCTGAATGTGAAAATCCCGGCCGGTGTGACCGACGGCGAGCGCATCCGCCTCAAGGGCCAGGGCGCCCCGGGTGTGGGCGGTGGCGCCAACGGCGACCTGTACCTGACGATCCGCTTTGCGCCGCACCCGAAATTCGACGTCGAAGGCGAGAACCTGATCATTACCTTGCCACTGGCGCCGTGGGAACTGGCACTGGGCACTGAAGTGGCCGTGCCGACCCTGACCGGCAAGATCAACCTCAAGGTGCCCGCCGGCAGCCAGAACGGCCAGCGCATGCGCGCCAAGGGCCATGGCTTGATGAGCAAGTCGGGCGAGCGCGGTTATTTGTTCGTGCAACTCAAGGCGGTCATGCCCAAGACTTCGAGCGATGAGGTCAAGGCGTTGTGGCAGGAGCTGGCGAACAAGGCCGCCTTCGACCCGAGAGAAAACTTCTGACCCAAGAGACGGAGTAGCCCGGCATGAGCAATCCCCTGATCGTTCAACTGGACCTGGCGCAATTCTGTGAGGCGACCGAGCTGTCGGATGTCTACGTGATCGAAATCGTCGAGCACGGCATCCTCGAACCCCAGGGCTCGGTGCCCAAGGACTGGCGCTTCAACGACTATGAACTGGCCCTGGCCAAGCGCGCCGCCAAGCTGCGGCGCGACCTTGAGCTGGAATGGGAGGGGGTTGCCCTGGCGCTGGACCTGTTGGAAGAGGTCCAGCAGCTGCGGGCGGAGAACCGGATGCTGAAGCAGCGGTTGGGGCGGTTGGTGGTGGAGTAAATGCCAATTGTATCGCGCCGGGATTTTCTCGACGCCACGTCAACCACCTTTGGGCAACACCACCGTAAACGTCGTGCCGTTGGCCTCGTCCGAGCTGACCTCGATCGTCCCCTGATGCGCCTCGACCACTTCCTTGACGATAAACAGGCCTAGCCCGAGGCTGGTGGTGGGCTCGCCCAGTTCCTCGCTGGCACTGCGCATGAGTGGATCGAAAATGGTCGGTATCGCCTCGGCAGGAATCGGCGTGCCATCGTTGTGTACCGTCAGCCGGACGCTGTCAGCATCGCCGTGAAGGGACAAGGTCACTTCGCGCTCGCTTGAGCCATGTTGCAGTGCGTTGCCAATCAGGTTCTGCAGCATTTGGTCGAGCCGGCGCGGGTCCCATGTGCCACTGGTATCACCCTGGGTCACCAGTGTGGGGTCGCACTCCGGTTGGCCGGCACAGGCCCGGGCAATCGCCTCCCGAGTCGCTTGCCCGAGGTCCATGGGCGCAGGTTCGATCGGCAGGCGCTTGCCCAGGCGGCTGCGCACCAGTTCCAGCAGATCGCTGATCATCATGGTCATGTGGCCGGCACCACGCTGGATATTGCTCGCGCATTTCAGCGCATCGCCTTCGAGGGCGGCTTTGCGCAGGAGCAATTCCGTGGACATGCTCACCGCCTGCAAAGGCGCGCGCAGATCATGGCCGAGTATTGCCAGGAAGATATCCCGCGAGTGATTGACCTGGTCGGCATAGGCCGCTGTCGACTCGGCCAGCGCCTCGTCGATGGTTTCATTGAAGCGGATCATGTCCTGGAAGTATTCAAGGTCCGGAGCCTGCAGGCTATTGACCCACATACGAATCACACAGGCGCGCAGATGGCGGAATTCACTGGTCATCTGCACCAGATCAAAGCCGATGGCATGGCGCAATTGGCCATGGCTGGCACCGGCCTCGTCCAGGCTGGGGGTTTTCTCCGGGCCTTCGCCCTTGGCCTTGGCCGCCTGCTCACTGGCGCTCTGGGCTTTGCGCATGTCCGCTGCCGCAGCGAGCAGGATCAGTTTCGCATGATCGCGCAACGTCGTGCGGTCCAGCGTCGGGTCGGTGCTGATGCGGTCGGCGAATTGCTCCCATTCGTCAACGATGCGATCCACATACTGCACAATGAATTCGGGAAGTCGCATGGCCGGGCACCTGATGAGGCGGTGATGGCCAATGAGTGTGGTACATCCTGGCAGCTTTGGGTAGGTGATTGTCGAATGCCGGGTCTGGCCAACCGGAAGTTGAAGGTCAGGGATCGCTGATGTGTTCGGGTGTTGGCACAACAAGTGAAAAAAGTAGCGGTACATAGATATATTAAACTCTTTAATATCTGAGTTTTCTTCGCCACTTTCGAAGTTTTTACAGTCAAAAAATGGTTTTTTATTTTTCTTTCCAGTCCGTACTCTAAAAGATCATTTGTTTGATCTTGAGTGGACTTGAAAAATGCCAGTTACAACATCTGTTTCAGAGGTGGCGAATTCGCCGGAAAGCAAAAGTGTATATCATGAACAAATCAAGGCGCTGATTCATGACGGTATAAAAAGTGCACCAACCCACAGGTTGTTAACATTAAAAGAAGTGCCAGTGTGGGACACCTATACGCTGCTTGCCGCTGTTGATCGTCAGTACATGAAGTCGCTGATAGAGAAACGCTGGCGCCAGCAGGCCGAAGTCGATTCGGCATTGAATTCGCTCCAGCAAGACATACAGGCGTTCGCCAAGCCGCTGTTGGTGCAAGCCATCAAAGAGAAATTCAATGTCGATCTGGACGTCGAGAGCACAAAACTCAGGCTGTATGTGCCAGACAAAATAATATTCAACATTGACCGAGGTGCCACGCGCACCCGGCATTCCTCTCTCCTGGATGCCGCGTTGCATAATTTTGAAGAGTCGGAGACCGAGGCAGATGCCTTTCGCAGCGGCTCGGGGATCTACACCAATGATGAGCAGGGCGTGCCACAACCTCATGCCATCAGCGTCGATCAATTCGCCACCCTGTGTCGTAGCCTGGACCTTGGCAAGCAATACCAGGAGCACATCCAGGCGCTATTGACTCCCGCCGATCCCAAAGCTCGAAAGGCCTTGCGGGATCAGATGGTGGCCGTTGAAAAATCCGCGCTGGAAGCCACAGCGCTGATCGCTTACAAGAGCTCGGATATTGGAAGTTACGGCTTTGGAAAAATGCTCGACCTGTTGAGCGGAAAATCCGACATACAGTTTCACAATAAAAAAATGGAGATGCATCGCTTAAGGCTGATGGGCTTCAGGTTGTCGGGTATTGTGCTGTTTAGTGCAGTGGCAGAAAAAAGTGCAATCGAAGCCGCCTTGCGCTCCCTGTTGCCAGAAGAATTACTCGCTCTGATTGAGGGCTCTCAACGTATACCGGGTGGTGATAATCCCGTTGAACAATATAAGTTCATCAGTGATGTTTTCGCCAATGGGCCAACCGAGATAACGGATGAGTTTGCCCGTCTTGCGGATTTCAGCGATAAAAGTTATTTGACCGGGCCGCTGATTGCTTATGTTCCCGACGATCCAATGCACCCCTTGAAGGAATATCCGTCACTGACAGATTTCATGAAGGAGTTGATTGTCCAGTTGCGAGATCCAGAGTATCAGCAGTTCTTCAGTCGATTCGTTGAGCAGAAAGACAAGGGGAAATTCTACAAACGGACCAACGAGCGACTCAAGGAACTCACCTGGCGTCAACGAGATCCACTCGACATGGGCCCCTGGTGGCGGGAAACACCGATCGAAAATCCCAACGCCGAACCCATCACCAATGTACTTGCAGAGAGTCTCTGGGAGTATCTGTATCACGAAAAACGCGACAAGGCGATTGCCGATGCCCGCCGCATCGCAGTCCCTACAGGGGATGAGGATGCCACGGCACGCTGGAACAGGCTGGTCAGCTATCTGGATATCGGCTGGAACGTCTTCAACTTTGCGGTGATGCTCGTTCCCGGCATGGGTGAAGTCATGCTGGGTGTGATGGTCGCGCAACAGCTGGCGGAATTCGCCGAGGGCATCGAGGACTGGAGCAAGGGGGACAAGGACGAAGCCAATGCCCACTTCATGAGCTTCATCATCAACTCGGCCCAACTGGCGCTAATGAGTGCGGGCCATGTACTTCCGAAGGGCGCGGCACCGATCAAGCCTTCACCATTTGTCGACAACCTCAAGCCGGTGTCCATGCCCGATGGCTCCACAAAAATGTGGAATCCAGACCTCACGCCTTATGAACACAAGATCGCGCTGGATGAGAGCTCCTCTCCAGACAGTCTCGGCTTGCACCGGCATGAAGACAGCCATGTACTGCGGCTGGAGGATAAACATTATGTGGTCAGGCAGGACCCCACGACCGGTCAACATCGCGTGCAACATCCGACCCGGCCTGGCGCTTACGCCCCCGAAGTCGAACATAACTCGGCAGGCGCCTGGAAGACGGAAGTGGAACGCCCCATCGAATGGGAAAAAACACAGCTGCTGCGGCGCATCAATCCACTGGCCGGCACGTTCAGCGAGACGACACTGGAGCAGGTGCTCAATGTCAGCGGTGTGGACGAAAATGCCCTGCGTCGGCTGCACGTCGAACACGAACTGCCACCACCGCTGTTGACCGACAGCCTCAACCGCTTTGATCTGCATGCCAAAGCCACTCGTCTGGCTGAGCAGGTCCGCAACGGTGTCATCGATGAAAAACTGGCAGGCTATTTGCCGGGATTGACGACAGAACTGCCGGGATGGCCGGAATCCCGGGCCATCACCCTGCGTGACCCGCTACCGACCTGGCGCAATCCAGTGACATATGGCAACTACAGCGCAACCTTCGCCAACACGTTCAACGTGACGCTCGACGAGCTCAAGACAGGCCAACTCGAAAACCTGGTGTTGGCATCCATGAGCGAAACGGAAATAGAGGGCCTGCTCGGCAGATCGATTTCCACCAACAAGACCGTGCGTGTGACAGCGTTGCGCGAGAAATTGGCGGCGCGAGCGGAAACCCGCAAGTTGCATATTTTTGAGTCGCAATACAAGTTCGACGAGTTCTCGAGCGATCCGCGCGTGGGCAGGTTGCAGGCGGACTACCCGGATCTGCCACGCAAGGTGCTAGAGCAGTTGTTGAGGGACGCCGATGCCGAAGACTTGCGGTTTCTCAAGGAAAAAAATCGCGTGCCGCTGCATCTGCGCCAGCAGATTCGAGCAGCACGCAATAAAGTGCGCCTGACTCGCGCCTACGAAGGCCTTTACCTCGACGGCCTTGAAAACGTCGATACTCGCCGACTGCAGTTGTGCTCGATGGAGAAGCTGCCGGGTTGGTCAGCGGATGTGCGCATGGAAATCCGCGAGTTCTCGTTTACCGGGGAGCTGCAGATCGGCATTGGCCCGAAGGAGGCCCCGATTCGCAAAGTCCTGGTGCTCGATGAAGAGGGGCGTTACAACGCGCACGATGAGAAAGGTCAGGTTCTGCACGGTGCCGATGATTTTTACAGCTCGGTGTTGCAAGCACTGCCGGATGCTCAGCGCCAGGCATTGGGTTACGAGATCGGTCAGGGCCGCGCGCTCAAGGCAACCATTCAACGCACTCCGCTTGCACAAGAACAATTCGAGCAGATCCTCCTCGACAACCCGGTGCGCAAACCCGCTTATGATCCGCAAGCGGCACGCCTGCGTGGCGGCATGCCCGGTTATCCCATCCAGCGTCCGGGTTGGCGCGCCCTGCAGGGACGGGTTCGTTCGTTGTATCCGGCACTGGCTGAAGACGAAGTCGAGCTGATGCTCAGCACGTTTGGCGAGGACCTGGCGGAACAGCGTGTGCGTCAGCTGGAGGCCGAGTTTGACGCTTTCAATCATTCATTTCAGCGCTGGATGAACTCGCCAACACAGGCGTTCCGATTGAGTCCCGATGGCGTGGCGGAGTGGAACTCAAGAAACCAGCTCTACAAAGCACTTCGACAATGCTGGCAGCGCACCGGGCCGGAGGGGCTCGCAGCCCCTGGGATCGTCCGCCCGCAGACCTTGAATCTGGATAGCGTGCCTTTGGATCGGCATCTGGAGGGCATGCCACTGCTGACCGCCAATTTTGACCATGTCACGCATTTGAGCCTGCGCAATGCCAGGCTGCTGCCCCGGCAGCACTACTTTCTGGGGTCCTTTCGCCAATTGCGTCGGTTGAACATGATTGGCAATACGCTGGAGACGTTGCCCAAAGTCATCACGGACATGCGCTACATGCGCGATCTGTTGCTTGCCAACAACAAGATCAAGTTGACGCCGGAGAGTGTTGCGCGGTTGCGTGCGATGAAACGTCTTTCGGCATTGAGGCTCGATGGCAATCCCCTGGAGCTTGTGCCGGATGTCAGCCAGATGCCGAACCTGCAGATATTGACGCTTTCCGATACCGGTATCGACCGATGGCCCGTCGGATTGCTCGCCGGTCCACGACCACGGCACATGCTCATGGACTTGCGCTTCAACGTCATCGATGAACTGCCAACGGTCGCTCCTGGCTCGGTCAGCGCCGAGCTGATTGCCCGCACCTTGGTCAGTCGTGAGCCGCAATGGCTTTCCGCGCAGAATCTGGAAAGGCTGAAACTTTACATCGAGTCAGTCGGTCTCGAGCCCGAGCGTCCTTATCCGCCACGGGGAACGGTGGACAGTTCGTTCTGGGACGAAGGCCTGACCGACGTTGAATGGACTGCCAATTCGCTCATCTGGGATGCAGTGGAGGACGAGTTCGGCTCTGAACCTTTCTTCAAGGAACTGAGGAAGTTGACCGAGTCTGCCGACTTCAAGCTCGCGCAAGGGCGCTACAAAGCGGACCTCACGGCCAAGGTCTGGCGCATGCTCAAGGCCATGGAGGAAAACACCGCTCTGCGCGAGAAAATCTTCGGCGAAGCGCTTGTACCAACCACCTGCGTTGACGCAGGCGCGCAGTTTTTCAACGCCATGGGGGTGGAGGTGCTGGTCCATGAAGCCTATGCCCTGCTCAGCACCGATCTGGTGGAGGCCGAACTGTTGACGCTGGCCCGCGGCAAGTCGCGACTCGATGAGCTTGGGGCCATTGCCCGTCGGCGAGTAGCAGATCGCCTGGAAGCAGGCGAAACGTACCTGCGTTTCGAAAATGGCGAATGGGTCGGCGACGTCGATGAGGTCGAGGTGCATATGGCCTACATGACGGACCTGGCGGAGCGACTGGATCTGCCCTGGCAGTCCCGTGGCATGCAGTTCAGGCACATCGCCGGTGTGACTGAAGCGATGATCGAAGACGCTTATCGGCGAGTGATCGCGCTGGAGGAGGGGGAGTTATTGGCACCAAGGCTTCTGGAACAGCCGTTTTGGGAGAGTTACCTCAAGGAAACCTACCGCAAGGAATTTGATGAGTTACTGGAAGGCCTTGCGGATGCGGACGACCTCGAGCAGTTCGATGCGCTGCGTAAACTGGAGAGGACCCTGACACAGCAAGCCATCGACCGGGCGAAGCTACAACGGGTCGAGCTGCCTTTTACCGTCGCGACCTAAGCCGAAAGGGCTTGTGACTGCAGCGCTATGAGCATGACCCGGATACGCACAAACGTATCCGGGTCTTTTTCGTTTAACGGATCAAAACAGGAAATAGCGCTGGGCCATCGGCAGCGTATCCGCCGGTTCACACCAGAGCAAAACGCCGTCAGCCTTGACCTGATAGGTCTGCGGATCGACCTCGATGTCCGGCAGATAGTCGTTGTGGATCAGGTCGGTCTTCTGCACCGCGCGACAACCCTTGACCACGGCGATTTTCTTTTTCAACCCCAAGGCTTCAGGCAACCCGGCTTCCTGCGCCGCCTGGCTGATGAAGGTCATGCTGGTGGCGTGCAGCGAGCCACCGTAGCTGGCGAACATCGGGCGGTAGTGCACCGGCTGCGGCGTCGGGATCGAAGCGTTAGCGTCGCCCATCAGGCTGGCGGCGATGGCGCCGCCCTTGAGGATCAGCGTCGGTTTGACGCCGAAGAACGCCGGGCGCCAGAGCACCAGGTCAGCCCACTTGCCGACTTCGACCGAGCCGACTTCGTGGCTGATGCCATGGGTGATCGCCGGGTTGATGGTGTACTTGGCGATGTAGCGTTTGGCGCGGAAGTTGTCGTTGTCCGGGCCGTCACCGGGCAGCGGCCCGCGCTGTTTTTTCATCTTGTCGGCGGTCTGCCAGGTGCGCGTGATGACTTCACCGACGCGGCCCATGGCCTGGCTGTCGGAGCTGATCATCGAGAATGCACCAAGGTCGTGGAGGATGTCTTCGGCGGCAAT
>Ga0160472_100591_pt1 | contig 20598 bp, 17 predicted proteins | sample HID1973M_E11MG_FD_108267 | JGI IMG/M metagenome (GOLD analysis project Ga0160472, IMG submission 108267) | Enriched mosquito-associated microbial communities from UW Madison campus, WI, USA - HID1973M_E11 MG | ecosystem: Host-associated > Arthropoda: Insects > Digestive system > Unclassified ... | reverse complement strand
GCACAACTTCCTGATCTCCAGCTACGACCGCGCCGCCCCACAAGGCACCGGTGCGGCCAAGGTCGGTGGCAACTACGCCGCCAGCCTGATGCCGGGCTCCCAGGCGAAGAAAGCCAATTTTGCCGACTGCATCTATCTGGATCCGATGACCCACTCGAAAATCGAGGAAGTCGGTTCGGCCAACTTCTTCGGTATCACCCACGACAACAAGTTCGTCACCCCGAACTCGCCATCGGTCCTGCCAGGCATCACCCGCCTGTCGCTGATCGAGCTGGCCAAGTCGCGTCTGGGCCTGGAAGTGATCGAAGGTGACGTGTTCATTGACAAGCTGTCCGACTTCAAGGAAGCCGGCGCTTGTGGCACCGCTGCGGTGATCACGCCGATCGGCGGGATCAACTACAACGACCACCTGCACGTGTTCCACAGCGAAACCGAAGTCGGCCCGATCACCCAGAAGCTCTACAAAGAGCTGACCGGCGTGCAAACCGGCGACGTCGAAGCGCCAGCGGGCTGGATCGTCAAGGTCTGACCTGACGCCTGCAGCACAAAAAGCCCCCCATCGGCTGACCGCTGGGGGGCTTTTTCATGGACGAATGAAAAGATCGCAGCCTTCGGCAGCTCCTACGCGTTGCGTCCACCCCGCAGGAGCTGCCGCAGGCTGCGATCTTTTGCCATCAATCATCCCGCGTCAGCACTTCCAGCAATTCAATCTCGAAAATCAGGTTGGCGTTCGGCGGGATCTTGCCCATGGTCCGTTCGCCATAACCCAGGTGCGCCGGCACCAGCAGCTTGCGTTTGCCACCGACCTGCATGCCCATGATTCCCTGGTCCCAGCCTTTGATTACCCGACCCGTGCCGATCACGCACTGGAAGGGTTTGCCCCGGCTATAGGAAGAATCGAATTCGGTACCGTCTTCCAGCCAGCCACGGTACTGGGTGGTGATCAGGGCGCCCTTGACCGCGGATTTTCCGTCACCCGGCTGAAGATCGATGACATGAAGTTCTTCATTCATTTGATTTCACTCAATTGTTCACTCGCCCGAAAAGGCCCGATGGGCGCCGTTTTCCCAGATTTCAACGCGCTTGGCAACCATTCCCAGCGCCTTGGCCTATAAGGCTCGTGCGCAAGTCAACGGTGGATCTTCGGCAAGCCCTGCCCTTATCCTTGTCACCCACACCGCTGTCCGAAGCCCTGGAGTTTTACCGATGCCCCATGAAGGCAACCTGCTGCAAGCCATTGTCGTTTTTCTGCTCGCGGCGGTGCTGATCGTCCCCCTGGCCAAGCGCCTGCAACTGGGGGCCGTGCTCGGTTATCTGTTCGCCGGCGTGCTCATCGGGCCGTCGGTGCTGGGGGTGGCCGGCAACCCGGAAAACATCGCGCATATTTCTGAGCTGGGCGTGGTCCTGCTGCTGTTCATCATTGGCCTGGAGTTGTCGCCGCGACGCCTGTGGGTGATGCGCAAATCGGTGTTCGGCGTCGGCCTGGCGCAGGTGTTGCTCACCGGCGTGGTGATTGGCGGACTGGCTTTGGTGGTCTTCGGCCAGCCGTTGAACAGCGCGATCGTACTGGGTTTCGGCCTGGCGCTGTCATCCACCGCCTTCGGCCTGCAAAGCCTGGCCGAGCGCAAGGAACTGACCAGCCCCCACGGGCGCCTGGCGTTTGCCATCCTGTTGTTCCAGGACATCGCCGCGATCCCGCTGATCGCCATGGTGCCGCTGCTGGCCGGCGGCGACCACAGCACCAGCGCCGGCGAAGATCTGAACCAGGGCCTGCGGGTGCTGGGCAGCATCGCGGTGGTGGTGATTGGCGGACGTTATCTGCTGCGACCGATCTTCCGGGTGGTGGCCAAGTCGAGTTTGCCCGAAGTATCCACGGCCACCGCGCTGCTGGTGGTGATCGGCACCGCCTGGCTGATGGACCTGGCCGGCATCTCCATGGCCCTCGGCGCGTTCCTCGCCGGCCTGCTGCTGGCGGACTCCGAATACCGTCACGAAATGGAAGCGCAGATCGAACCGTTCAAGGGCCTGTTGCTGGGGCTTTTTTTCATCAGCGTCGGCATGGGCGCCAACCTGAGCCTTTTGTTAATCGATCCCCTCGCCGTGCTGGGCCTGACCTTGCTGCTGATCGCCCTCAAGTTGCCGCTGTTGTACCTCGTCGGTCGACTGGCCGGTGGCCTGGGCAAGGTCAGTGCGATCCGCCTCGGCATCGTGCTGGCCGCCGGTGGTGAGTTCGCCTTTGTGGTGTTCAAGATCGGCCGCGATCACGGGCTGTTCGCCGCCGATCTGTATGACTTGCTGGTGCTGACCATCACCCTGTCCATGGCGCTGACGCCGCTGTTGCTGCTGGTGTGCGCACGCCTGGTCAGCCCGAAAGTGCAGCCGGTGGTGGTGCCGGAAAAATTCCGCGAAATCGAAACCGATTCACCGCGGGTGGTGATTGCCGGCATGGGTCGCATGGGCCAGATCGTTGCGCGGATCCTGCGCGCGCAGAACATCAAGTTCGTCGCCCTCGACACCTCGGTGGAAACCATCGAACTGTCCCGCAGTTTCGGTGGCGTGCCGGTGTTCTACGGCGACCCGATGCGCCCGGAAATCCTCAGCGCGGCCAAGGTCGGGCAGGCTGAATATTTCATCATCGCCACCGACGATCCGGACACCAACATCAAGACCGCGGAACTGGTGCGCAAGCTCTACCCCGAGATGAAAATCATCGCCCGCGCCCGTAACCGCCAGCACGTCCACCGTTTGATGGACCTGGACGCCCACGCCGTGCGCGAAACCTTTTACTCCAGCCTGGAAATGAGCCGCCTGACCCTGATCGGCCTGGGCCTGACCCACGCCCAGGCGGATGCGCGGATCAAGCGTTTCAAGCATCACGACGAACAGGTGCTCGAAGCCCAGCATGCGGTGTACGACGATGCGGTGAAGGTCATGCAGACGGCCCAGGATGCCCGGGCGGAACTGGCGAAGTTGTTTGAGGCGGACCAGTTGGAAGAGCAGTCGGCCAAGAATTAGGCAAAGCGGCTCATGCGATACCTGTAGGAGCTGCCGAAGGCTGCGATCTCTTGATCTTGATCTTAAAAAACAAGATCAAAAGATCACAGCCTTCGGCAGCTCCTACAGGTGTTGGTTTACCCGAACACTGCGAATTAACCAATGGAATCCACAATGGCTGACCAACCCAACCCCGCCCTCAAGGAAATCTTCAACGCCGAGCGCCTCCAGCACATCGCCACCGAAATGACTGCGGTCTACCCCGGTTTCGACGGTAGAAAATTCCTCAAACTGGCGCAAACCGGCCTGGCCGACCTCAGCGTCATGCAACGCATGGCCCGCGTCAGCGAGTGCCTGCATGCCGTACTGCCGCTGGACTACCCGGCATCGCTGCAGGTTCTGCGCGCCCTCGCCCCGCGCCTCAACAGCGCCTTTGTCAGCATGTTTGTGCCGCACTATGTAGCGACCTACGGTGCTCACCAGTTCGAGCTGTCCATGCAGGCGCTCAAATACTTCACCGCCTTCGGCTCTTCGGAGTTCGCGATTCGCCACTTTCTGCGCAGCGACCTCGAACGCTCACTCGCCCTGATGCACGACTGGTCCCTGGACGACAACGAACACGTACGGCGCCTGGCCAGCGAAGGCAGCCGCCCGCGCCTGCCCTGGTCATTTCGCCTGGAACCGATTCAGGCCGACCCGACCCTCGCCGCGAGAATCCTCGACAACCTCAAGGCCGACAACAGCCTTTATGTGCGCAAATCCGTGGCCAATCACCTCAATGACATCACCAAGGACCACCCCGACTGGGTGCTGGATCTGATTGAAGGCTGGTCGCTGGACAACCGCCACACGGCCTGGATCGCCAGGCACGCCCTGCGCAGCCTGATCAAGCAGGGTAATGCCCGGGCCCTGGCGATTATCGGCGCGGGCGGCAAGCCGGAGGTCGAGTTGTCCGCGGTGAAGGTCGAACCGCCGGTGATTGGCCTGGGCGAGAAAATCACCCTGTCGTTTGCGATCAAATCCACCGTCGCCGACAGCCAGCGCCTGGTGATCGACTACGCCATCGATTACGTCAAGGCCAACGGCAGCACCTCGGCGAAGGTGTTCAAGCTCAAGGCGTTGACCTTGCCGGGCAACGCCAGCGAAGTCATCAGCCGTGGCCAGCACATCAAGGAACTGACCACGCGCAAACATTATGCGGGGCGGCATGCGGTGCATGTCATGGTCAATGGTGAGCGGCTGGCGAGTACGGCGTTCGAGATTTTGCCTTGATTTTGATAGCGCTTGATCTGACGCCATCGCGGGCAAGCCCGCTCCCACAGGTTTTTGTAGTGTGTACGCGATTGCATTCACACCACTGCCCCCTGTGGGAGCGGGCTTGCCCGCGATGGCGTCGGATCAGACACCGCAAGCCTGCGCCCCAAGCAACAACCCCTGCTCCCGCTCACACATTTCCACCACATAATCCCACAACACCCGCAACCTCACGGACTTGTGCAATTCCCGGCGGGTACTGATCCAGTAGCTGCGCTGAATGCTCTCATCCGGCAACAGCGGCACCAGGCCGGGATCGCCGCTGGCCATGTAGCAGGGCAACACGGCAATCCCCAACCCCGCCCGCGCCGCCTCCTGCTGGGCGATCACGCTGGTGCTGTGAAACACCACCCGGGGGTTGCGGCAGAAGCTGTTGAGAAACACCAGTTCCTGGCTGAACAGCAAGTCGTCGACATAGCCAATCCAGGCGTGGCGGCCGAGGTCCTCGCGACTGTGCAGGGGCGGCGCGCGGTCCAGATAGGCCTGGCTGGCGTAGAGCGCCAGGCGGTAGTCGGTGAGTTTGCGGGTGACCAGCATGTCGGCGGACGGGCGCTCCAGGTGGATGCTGATTTCCGCCTCGCGGTTGAGGATGCTGACAAACCGCGGCACCGCCACCAGCTCCACTTCCAGTCCCGGATAACGTTCGAACAGGCCGTTCATGCGGCTGGCAAGGAACATGATCCCCAGTCCTTCGGTGACGCCGACGCGGATCTTGCCCAGGGGCGCGGTGGATTGGGTGATTTCCTCCTGGGCCAGCAGCGCGACATTTTCCATCGCCTCGGCGTGCTTGAGCAGCGCTTCGCCGGCCGGGGTCAGTTCATAGCCTTGGGCATGCTGCACGAACAGCGCCGTGCCCAGGCTCTTTTCAATGGCCTCGATATGCCGTGCCACCGTGGCGTGGGTGGTGTTCAAGCGGCGCGCGGCGGTGAGCAAACGCCCGCTGCGCTGCAACTCGAGGAAGAACCGCAGGTCATTCCAGTCGAACATGGGTCGTCCTTGCGCCTGGCGAATAAATTTCGCTGTTTAAAAACGCACAGCGGCTGAGCAAAAACTAACATTCTTTTGCCGAAAGCGAACAACTAGGATGACTGACTACAAGAACAATTAAATGAGGTCAGGGATGCAGACTTCCCTTGATGAATTCGACTACATCGTGGTTGGGGCCGGGCCGGCCGGTTGTCTGCTCGCCAATCGACTGTCGAGTGACCCGCAGCACCGCGTACTGCTGCTCGAAGCGGGCGGGCGTGACAACTATGCGTGGATTCACATTCCCGTGGGTTACCTGTACTGCATCGGCAACCCGCGCACCGACTGGTGCTACAAGACCGAAGCGCAACCGGGCCTGCAAGGTCGCGCTTTGAGCTACCCGCGCGGCAAGGTGCTGGGCGGCTGCTCGTCAATCAACGGCATGATCTACATGCGTGGCCAGGCCGGCGATTACGATGGCTGGGCCGCCGAGGGCAATCCCGGCTGGGGCTGGCAGGACGTGCTGCCGCTGTTCAAGCAGAGCGAAAACCACTTTGCTGGCGCCGCCGAATTTCACGGTGCGGCGGGCGAATGGCGGGTCGAACGCCAGCGCCTGTCCTGGCCGATTCTCGACGCCTTCCGCAGCGCCGCCGAACAAAGCGGCATCGCCAGCGTCGACGACTTCAACCAGGGCGACAATGAAGGCTGCGGCTATTTCCAGGTCAATCAAAAGGCCGGCGTGCGCTGGAACGCCGCCAAGGCCTTTCTCAAACCCATCCGCCAGCGCCCCAACCTGACCGTATTGACCGGGGTCGAAGTCGACCGCGTGCTGCTGGACAATGGCCGGGCCGCGGCGGTCAGCGCCCGCTGGCAAGATCAGCAGAAAACCTTCAAGGCGCGCAAGGAAATCATCCTCTGTGCCGGTTCCGTGGGTTCGCCGAGCATCCTGCAGCGTTCCGGCATCGGCCCTCGCCCGCTGCTCGATCGCCTGGGCATCGGCGTCGCCCACGAGCTGCGCGGCGTCGGCGGCAACCTGCAGGATCACCTGCAGTTGCGGCTGATCTACAAACTGGAGAATGCCCGCACCCTGAACCAGATCGCCGGCAGCCTGTGGGGCAAGATGGGCATGGGCCTGCGCTACCTGTATGACCGCAGCGGCCCGCTGTCCATGGCGCCGAGTCAGTTGGGCGCCTTCGCCCGCTCGGGGCCGGAGCAGACGTCGGCCAACCTTGAATACCACGTGCAACCCCTGTCGCTGGAGCGTTTTGGCGAGCCTTTGCATGCGTTCCCGGCGTTCACCGCATCGGTCTGCGACTTGCGCCCCCAGAGTCGGGGCCGGGTAGAAATCCGCTCGGCGGATCCGCAACAGGCACCGCTGATCGAGCCCAATTACCTGAGCCACCCGCAAGACCTGCGGGTGGCCGCCGACGCCATTCGCCTGACCCGGCGCATCGTCGCCGCACCGGCCCTGAAAGCCTTCAACCCGGTCGAATACCTGCCCGGCGCCAGCCTGCAAAGCGAAGAACAGTTGCACGAAGCCGCCGCGCGCATCGGCACCACCATCTTCCATCCGGTGGGCACCTGCCGCATGGGCAATGACGCGCAGGCGGTGGTCGATGCGCAGCTCAGGGTGCACGGCATCCCTGGCCTGCGCGTCGCCGACGCCTCGATCATGCCGCGCATCACCTCGGGCAATACCTGTTCGCCTACGCTGATGATTGCCGAGAAGGCGGCGCAAATGATCCTCAACTCTGTTGTACACACACCCCCTGTAGGAGCGGGCTTGCCCGCGATGACGGCCTGACATTCAACAATGATGTTGACTGAACCACCCCAATCGCGGGCAAGCCCGCTCCCACAGGGATTGCATCAGATTCACGGTCAACGCACTACCCTTGGAACAAAACACGCAACACCAGTGGAACAACAAAAACAATCACTGTGAGGGATATGGACATGTCAGAGCACGCTCAACCCCTGGAAGCCGTGCGCAGCGCGGGCACCAGCCAGGACACCCAGAAAGTCATCTTCGCCTCGTCCCTCGGGACGGTCTTCGAGTGGTATGACTTTTTCCTCTACGGCGCCCTCGCGGCGGTGATCAGCAAGCAGTTCTTCGCCGGGGTCAACGACACCACGGCGTTCATCTTCGCGCTGATGGCCTTCGCCGCCGGCTTCATCGTCCGGCCGTTCGGTGCCCTGGTGTTCGGTCGTCTGGGGGACATGATCGGGCGCAAGTACACCTTCCTCGCCACCATCATCCTCATGGGCCTGGCGACCTTCTGCGTCGGCTTGCTGCCGACCTACGCCAGCATCGGCATCGCCGCGCCGATCATTCTGGTGGTGCTGCGCATGCTCCAGGGCCTGGCCCTGGGCGGTGAGTACGGCGGCGCCGCCACTTACGTCGCCGAACACGCGCCGATCGGCAAGCGCGGCTTCCACACCAGCTGGATTCAATCCACCGCGACCCTCGGCCTGCTGCTGTCGTTGCTGGTGGTGCTGGGTTGCCGCTACTTCACCGGCGATCAGTTCGAAGTCTGGGGCTGGCGCATTCCGTTCCTGTTTTCCATCGTGCTGCTGGGCATCTCGACCTGGATTCGCATGAGCCTGCACGAGTCCCCCGCCTTCGTGAAAATGAAAGAAGAAGGCAAGCTGTGCAAACAGCCAATCCGTGACTCCTTCGGCAAATGGGAAAACCTCAAGGTGGTGCTGATCGCCCTGTTCAGCATCAACGCCGGCCAAGCGGTGACCTTCTACGCCGCGCAGTTCTACGTGCTGTTTTTCCTCACCCAGTTCCTGAAAATGGACCCGGCGGTGGCCAACGGCCTGCTGATCGTCAGCGTGACCATCGGCGCGCCCTTCTTCATTTTCTTTGGCTGGCTGTCGGACAAGGTCGGGCGCAAGCCGGTGCTGATGCTCGGCCTCTTGCTGGCCACCGCGCTGTACTTCCCGATCTTCAAAACCCTGGCCCACTACGCCAACCCGGCCATCGACCAGGCCAGCCGCCAGGCACCGATCACCGTAATGGCCGACCCGGCCACCTGCACCTTCCAGTTCGACCCGGTGGGCAAGGCGAAATTCGACAGCCCTTGCGACAAGGCCAAGACCTTCCTGGTCAAACAAGGCCTGCCGTACCACAGCGAAGCCGCACCGGCCGGCAGTGGCGTGCAGATCAGTGTCGGTGATATCAAGCTCGACGGTTTCGACGAAGCGGCCCTGCGCGGCGCCGTGACGCTGGCCGGTTACCCGCAACAGGCGGACATGCAGCAGATCAACAAACCGATGATCGTCGCCCTGATCGTGGCGCTGATCATCATCTCTGCCATGTGCTACGGCCCGCTGGCGGCGTTGATGGTCGAACTGTTCCCGACGCGCATCCGCTACACCTCGATGTCGCTGCCCTACCACATCGGCAATGGCTGGTTCGGCGGGTTCCTGCCGACGGTGTCGTTTGCCCTGGTGGTGTACACCGGGGATATTTTTTACGGGCTGTGGTATCCGGTGGTGATCACCGGGGTCAGCCTGGTGGTGGGGATGTTGTGTCTGCGCGAGACGCGCAACGTCGATCTCGACAAGAACTGACGGGATGTGTGGCGAGGGGCTATCCCCTCGCCCATAACGTCAAACCTCGGAATCGAGGAGTTCGAACTTCACCTGGTCCGGATAGAACGCCACGTAGTCGCGAATCTGCTCTACCGAGATCTTGGGGTTCTCGTAGCTCCACACCGCGTTGGCCCCCTCGTGCCCCGGAACCTGCAGGCTGAAATAGCTGGCATCGCCCTTGTAGGGGCAATAACTGGTGTGGTCGGTTCGGGCGTAATACTTCTCGTCGATGTCCTCGCGCGGCACGTAATACACCGGAGGGTAATTGGCCTCCAACAGCACCAGCGCACGCGCCGAGGCGGCCACCTGGATACCGTGGAACTTGACCAGCAGGCAGCCAGGCTGCTCGGCGATGGTGATGACAGGTTCAGGAGCGGAGCTTTTCATGGCACATCCCTCATTTACCTAGCGCATTGACGTTGATCGAGGGCAACTGACATCGCCACAGATCAGATAGGAGCGTGGCTTGCCCGCGAAGGGCTGTGCAGCAGCCCCAAAACCTGAGACCGCGATCTTTCAGGTATAACCCAAGTTTCGCCATCCCGAGTGCTTCACAGCCGAACGGGAGTCGTAAGCCTTGTCACACACAAACTGTACATCCATACAGATAAAGATTGCCCCAACGCGCTTCAACCGCCATTCTGTGCACCTCTGGCACACCATCGACGACGGATATCCATGCAGCTGTACCTCTGTGAAAAACCCTCCCAGGCCAAAGACATTGCCGCCGTGCTCGGCGCCAAACGCCGTGGTGACGGCTGCTGGCTGGGAACGGGCGTCACAGTCACCTGGTGCATCGGCCACCTGCTGGAAACCGCGCCGCCCGATGCCTATGACGCGCGCTACAAACGTTGGGTGCTGGCGGACCTGCCGATCATCCCGGAAAAATGGAAGATGACCGTCAAGCCGCGCACCGCCAGCCAATACAAGGCGGTCAAGCGCCTGCTCGGTGAAGCCTCGGAACTGATCATCGCCACCGACGCCGACCGCGAGGGTGAAATGATCGCCCGGGAATTGGTGGAGCATTGCCGCTATCGTGGACCGATCCGCCGGCTATGGCTGTCGGCACTGGACGATGCCTCGATCCGCAAGGCCCTGGCGGCCCTCAAGCCGGGGGCCGAGACCTTCAGCCTTTATCATTCGGCACTGGGGCGCTCGCGGGCCGACTGGCTGATCGGCATGAACATGAGCCGGCTGTTCACCTTGCTGGGGCGCCAATCCGGTTATCAGGGCGTGTTGCCGGTCGGCCGGGTGCAAACGCCGACCTTGCGCCTGGTGGTGGACCGCGATCGCAGCATCGCCAACTTCATTCCCGTCGCCTACTGGGCCATTGACGTGAGCCTGCTGCACGACGGCAGAACCTTCACCGCGCAATGGCGTGCGCCGTCGGACCTCTGCGACGACCAGGACCGCTGCCTCGATCAACTGCGTGCACAACAGGCGGCGGCCGCCATTGGCAGCGCGGCCAGCGCCCGGGTGATGAAGTTGCGCACCGAACGCATGCGCGAAGTGGCACCCCTGCCATTCGACCTGGGCACCCTGCAGGAAGTCTGCTCGAAGAAACTTGGCCTCGGCGCCCAGGAAACCCTCGACATTGCCCAGGCCCTGTACGAAACCTACAAGGTCATCACCTACCCGCGCAGCGATTGCGGCTACCTGCCCCTCAGCCAGCACAGCGAGGCGCCAGGGATCCTGGCGGCGCTGCGCCAGGCCGATCCGGCCCTCAACGCACTGGACGACCACCTGGAGCCCAACCGGCGCTCACGGGCCTGGAACGACGCCAAGGTCAGCGCCCACCACGGCATCATCCCCACTGCCGCCGCGCATCACCTCGAACGCCTGAGCGGCAAGCACCGGGCGGTCTATACCCTGATTCGCGCCCGCTACCTGGCGCAGTTCCTGCCCAATCACGAATACGACCGCACCCAGGCCGACTTCGATTGCGCAGGCGAAGCCTTGCGTGCCGTCGGCAAGCAGATCGTCGAGCCCGGCTGGAAACGCGCGCTGCCTGAAGCCCTCGCAGCGGCCAAGGGCCGCGAAGCGCCGGCACCGCAAACCCTGCCGAACCTGCGCGAAGGGCTTGATTGCGCCGTGGCCGGCCTGCAACTCAAGGACCTCTGGACCCAACCGCCCAAGCCCTTCACCGAAGGCGACCTGATCAAGGCGATGAAGAACGTCGCCAAACTGGTGGAAGACCCCCTGCTCAAGCAAAAGCTCAAGGACACCACCGGCATCGGCACCGAAGCGACCCGCGCCTCGATCATCCAGGGCCTGCTCGATCGCGGTTATCTGGTGAAGAACGGCAAGGCCCTGGCCGCGACTCCGGCAGCGTTCAGCCTGATCGACGCGGTGCCCCGCGCCATCGCCGACCCGGGCACCACGGCCATCTGGGAACAGGCCCTGGACATGGTGCAGAGCGGCGAAATGAGCCTGGAAGATTTCGTCACCAAACAGGCGGCCTGGATGAGCAAGCAGGTCAGCCGCTGTGCCGGCCTGAGCCTGGCCATCAGCGGTCCTGCGCCCAGCGGGAGTGCCGCGACTCCGTGGAAAAAGAAACGCAAAGGCACCCCACGCAAACCCGCGAGCGGCACCCGGCGTCAGGCAAAACCGGCCGGCAAAACGCAAGCCTGACATCATCCCTGTGGCGAGGGAGCTTGCTCCCGCCGGGCCGCAACGCGGCCCCTGTCCTGCAACAGCAGAGGTCCGCTGCGCAGTCCAGCGGGAGCAAGCTCCCTCGCCACATCTCACCAGCCATAATGATTCGTGTCACCTGTCCTCTCGGGAGCCACCTCGAATGTCTTCGATTGAGTTGCATGCCGCTCACCGTGACGAACTGCCCATCATTGAAAACCTGATGCAGTTCTACACCCATGACTTCAGCGAGTGGTTGCCGCTGCCACTGGGCGAACAGGGCTTGTTCGATCTTCGGTCCCTGGAGGATTACTGGCGGAACCCGGCGACCCGGCCTTTTTTGATCCGGGTTGACGGCGAGCTGGCGGGTTTCGTGACCCTGGACGACCAGACCCATCTGCCAGGCGCGCACTACAACATGGGTTACCTGTTCGTCAGCCGGCGCTTTCGTGGCCAAGGTGTCGGCAGGTTTGTCGTTTCTACCCTCTTGAGCCAGTTCCCCGGTCAATGGCAGATTTTTCATTTGGCGGCCAACCCCTCTGCCCGGCTGTTCTGGGCCTCTGTGATGCCCGAGCTCTGCGCCAGCGGGTTCAGCCAATCCGAGCTTGAGGTCGAGGGCAATCGCTGCACCTTTTACCGATTCGAGTCGTCTCCCCGACCGTCCTGATGGACGCTAGTTCCTCCCCTCGGCTAATTCCGAACAGCTTTGTCCGACAATATGTAGTGACTGAAAAAAATCACTACAAAACCGTTGACTCGTCCGTTTTGCCCTTGCATGATGCAGACGTCTCCCCGATCGGGAGTACAGGCAACATGTTCAAGCAAGCTCGTCTGACCGCCGAGCTGTTATTTCCGGATACACGCTGCCCACAAGGCAGATTGAAGAAGCTGACCTGGCCTGAACGTCCAGTACAAGGGCGAGAAGACTTGGCGAGCAATCCTCATGAAGCTTGTGGCCGACCCTGAAAACGTCGGCAGTGGCCTGAAGGTTTTCGCCGCTTCTCTTCGTTGTGACGCTAACGCGTAGCAGTTATTCAACACGACTACATGCAACAGACGCAGGACCCCGCCAATGTGCGGTCGAACGCTGACGTCCTGGTTTCGGTGCCAGGGATCAACTAACCGATGGGCTACCTGTATTAGCGAATCAACTTTAGAAAGATCACCAATTGGTCAAGGGGCTTTATTATGAATCTGAACAATCAACCCACTATCGATGAACTGGCTCGTATGTTCGCTGCCAAGAAAGACAGCCACGACAACCATATCCTGTGGATCAGCAAGACTGGCCAGGTACATATCGACCCCCTGTCGCCACATGCCCACGAAGCGGAGTTCGACCAGAACAACCAGAACCTGCTCGCCCGACTGAAAATGTACCGTCGCGGCCAGGGTTATGTCGGCAAGAAAGCGGCGGCCGACAAGGACTTCATCGGCAGTGTCCTGCAGACTCTGAAACAGGCGTGGGAATCGATGCAGAACAAAAACGAAGTTCGGGTGATTGATCGGTTGTACTAATAGTTAACTAACTAAAAGGGCCTGCTCTCCAATAAAGAGCAGGCCCTTTTTTAATACCTGTAGGAGCGAGCCTGCTCGCGATGGTCGTCAACGATGACGCTGGCTGCCTGACACCCCGCGGTGCTCCGACGCTCTGCGCGAGCGTGCTCGCTCCTACAGGGATCACGAAAACGCCATCCCCATCACCATCTCCTCATACGCCAGCGACGCCGCAATGTAGTAATTAATCCTGCAGCTGCTTGAAGCAGATGACGGTGACCGCCAGTCTGGTGGTCACCGCATGGACCACCTCAGCGTTTAACACCCAAATCAATCTGACTCATGCGACTGCGCACCGTGAACACCCCATCCCCCGACAAAATCGCACTGCGCGCAAACAGGCGCCCACTCTCCCAGTTGGAAAGCCCCAGTTCCGGCTTGTTCAGCGCGTACTGGCCATCCACCCAACGGGTGATCCCATCGCCAACAAAAGGCGCGTTGACCGCGTTGTAGAAACGCTCCTGTTCCAACGCGTCTTCACTGATCAACGACACCGTGAATTGCGGGCTGTAGCGATTGAACAAGGTGATGGCCTCGTCCAGGTCGTCAACGATCTTCAGGCTGACTTCCGGGGTTTCTTCCCATTCCCACTCGCGCCCCAACTGATCTTCGGCCAGCGCTTCGGCCAAGGCTTCGGTGCGGTAGCCTTCGGCTCGGTAGACCTCGACGGTTGCCGATTGCCAGTCCGCCGGCAGGTACGTCTCGCTGCCGTCGACGATGTGCAGTTTGCAACCCTGGCCCCGTGCGCGGCCGGCCTGTTGCAAGGCGTCGAGGAACAGAGGCAGCAAGTCCGCAACGCGGTCGCGGTGAATCAGGCAGACATTGAGCGTGTTGCAGACCTTGCGGTCCAGGGAGTTGCGCACCACCGCAGCGAAGCGTTGGGTATCGGCGTCGGCATCGGCGATCAGCCATGCGCCTCCGGTACCGTGCAGGCTGACCGCGGTGCCGGCCTGTTGCGCGATGCTGCCCAGTTGACTGACCGCCCGACCCGAACCCCGGGCCACCGCCAGGGACAGGCGGCGATCGGCGAACATCGCCCAACCGGCGGCGTGGTTGACGCTCTCCACCAGCGACACCGCACCCTCGGGCAAACCGGCATCGTGCAAAGCCGGATTCAGGGCATGGGTGACAATGGCCTGGGCCGTGCCCAAGGCGTCGCTGCCGATGCGCAGCACCGCCGCATTGCCTGTACGCAGCACACCCGCAGCATCGGCGAAAACGTTCGGCCGGCCCTCGAAGACGAAGGCGACGATGCCCAGGGGCGCAACCACCTGTTCGACTTTCCAGCCGTCATGCTCGACGCAACTGATGACTTTGCCACGGGTGGCTGCGGCGTCACGCCAGGCGCGCAACCCGGCGATCATGTCGCGGCGCATGCGCTCATCGGCCAGCAGCCGCGTAGTCGAGCGCCCGCGGGCCTTGGCCCGTTCGATGTCGGCCAGGTTCGCGGCCTCGATCAAGGCCCAGCACTGCGGGGTTTCCAGGCGTTGGGCAAAGCGATCGAAGAAGTCGCTGATGGCCTCGTCGGACACCGCCGAGAGTGCCTTGAACGCCGCTTGCGCGCGCTCGATCGCCACGCTGGCCGCCTGCTGGTCAGCCACGGGAATCAACAACAACTCGCCACTGACCTGCTCCACCAGCAGGTGATCGCCGGGCTGGAAGCGCGCGGCCAGTTCGGGGCTGACGACAGTGACACGATTACCGGCGAACGGGATGGGCGTGCCAGCGACTAGACGTTCAAGCGCAAGAGACATGAAGCATTTCACCAAACTGTGGGCGGCCGAAAAATGTATAGCAAAAGCTGGCGAGCGTCATCCGCCTTGCGCCGGTGACGATGACGCCCATGCGCGACACAACACCACTGTGAAAGCGAGCCTGCTGGCGATGGACGTCAACGATGACAGGTTCTGTCGGGATAAACACCGTTGCGTATCACACTGTATAAACGACCGCCCCCGATACACCCTGCCAGCAAAACTCCACACCAACGACACATCGCAGATACACCCCATTGATGAACTGTGCCCATCGATTTTCCTCGCCGATCAGGCACCCGACTCATTCAACATCCGGAGTATCACCATGATCAAACTGTCGATGCGCCCCTTTGTTTCACCAACCGTCGAAGATCTGCACCAGAACCTGAACCGTGTCGGCCACTGGATCGCGCCCCTGACCCTGCGGCTGTTCCTTGCCTGGGAGTTTTTCGAATCCGGCCTGGAAAAATTCAACGGCCATAACTGGTTCGCCGATATCCAGCAGCGCTTTCCGTTTCCATTCAACCAGATTCCGGCGACCTTGAACTGGGAACTGTCGATGTGGGCCGAACTGATCTGTGCCGTGGCCATCTTGCTGGGACTGGGCACGCGGATTTCGGCCTTTATTCTGATCGTGGTCACCCTCGTCGCCACCGCCGCCGTGCACTGGCCGGCCGACTGGTCGACGCTCGGCGAGCTGGCCCAGGGGTATGCCATCAGCAACAAAGGCTTCGGCAACTACAAACTGCCGCTGATCTACCTGGTTGCGTTCATGCCATTGCTGCTGTCGGGGCCGGGTAAATTGAGCTTCGATGCGCTGCTGGCCCGAATCTTCTGGCAGCGTCATCAGCACTGAATGGGCGGCTATACAACCATCTTCTATTCACCGCAGCCCCCTGTAGGAGCGGGCTTGCCCGCGAAGACGGAATGTCAGTCACCATCGATGTTGGATGTGCTGGCCTCTTCGCGGGCAAGCCCGCTCCTACAAGGACCTCCTGTGTACGGCATCCACCCGCGACGGATCACAACTGATTCGCCACCGCCATGCTGACAAACCGGCTATCAAACCGCAGCTTGATATTGCCCGGGTCGCCCAGGGTCGAGCCATCGGCGAATTGCATGCCCACCGCGTCAGCGCTGGTCGCGGCCTGGCCGAGCAGGCCCTTGGCGAAGGAGAAGGTACGCACCTTGTCCATGGTCTGGCGAATGGCGTCGGAGTTGGCGAAGTCAAAGGCCGTGGCCGGGGTGTAGAACAGCATGGTTTGCGTCAGCTGTTCCTCGTAGCCCTTGAGGTCGGTACCCGAACGCTCGGCCATCGACGTACGCGCCGCAACGGCCTGGTTATTGTCGCCGCTCATCATTTGCAGGGTCTCGAACCAGGCCCCCACCAGCGCCTTGCCCAGCTCAGGGTTGGCCGCCAGGGTCTCGGTGTTCACCGCCATCATGTCGATGATCTCTCCCGGAATCTCTTTGGAGGTGAACACCTGTACCGCGGTCGGCGACTGCTTCATCACCATGCTCAGTTGCGGGTTCCACAAGGCCGCCGCTGTCACCCCGGAGGTGGAAAACGAGGCCACCGCATCGGCGTCCGAGGTGTTCATGATCTTGATGTCGCGCTGACTCAAGCCATGGATATCCAGGGCCCGGGACATCAGGTAGTCGGACACGGACAGCTCGACCAGGTTGACCTGCTGGCCCTTGATGTCGGCGAAGGTCTTGCCATGCTTGAGCACGATGGCGTCATTGCCGTTGGAGTAATCGCCGAGGATCAGCCCCGTGGTGTCCACGCCATTGGCGCTGGGGATGGTCAGGGCGTCCATGTTGGTCATGCCGCAGGCATCGAAGGCGCCGGCAGCGTACTGGTTGATCGACTCGATGTAATCGTTGAGCTGCACCAGTTCGATCTGGATGCCGTATTTTTTCGCCCACTTGTCGATGATCCCGTGCTCACTGGCGTAACCCCAGGGCATCCAGCCGGAATAGATCGACCAGGCCACCTTGAAACTTTGCTTCTTCTCGGCGGCGGACGCACCGAACGTCACACAGGACAGGGCCAGCACCACCACGACAAAGCGGTAAAACATGCGCGAAAATGCCTTCATAAAAACCTCAGGGGTAATGAAAAGGGTGTTAAGTCGGGTTCAAACCAGTGGTCGGGTATAGCGGCTCAAGGTCGGCGCTTCGCGGGCGTACCATTGCGCCGCGTCGTCACCGAAACCTGTGGCCTGGGTGAAGCTGACCCGGGGCTCCAGGGTGTCAATGACGAACAGGCGCTGACGCACCACGCCGTCCACCCGCAGCAGCTGGCTGACATGCCGGCCGTCCGCGTGCAGCTCAAATCCGTCCAGGGCAATCAACGACTGCCCCAGGCGTTCGGGGCGGGTCGACAGGCTGATGCGGTAGCCGTCGGCGAGTGAACCCGAAGCCACCGAGGTTTCAAAGTTGAACGCGCGGCTGAGCCATTGCCGGTCCCCGCCATGACGGGCGACCTGTTCGGGCAATGTCCCGGCGTGCCCATCGCTGTCCAGCGGTTGCGCACGGCCGAGCACCAGCGCCGCGTACTCGCCGCAGACAATGAGGCCGCCGCCACGGTGGTGCACGACGCCGCTCTCCAGTTCCTTTTCCTCAATCAGCCGCAGACCGATCAAGGGCCCCGCAGCCGAGGTTTGCAGGCGCCAGTCCTCGACATAGGCGCCACTGGGCGAGAACTCGATCATGCAGTTGCCGATGCGCTTGAGCACACCGGGCTCAGGCCAGCGGTTGTGCACCTGCAGCGAGGTTTCGCTGTGCCAGCTCAGGGTCTCGCCCTGCCAGTCACACAGGGCTTCCCAGCCTTCGTAGTTGGCCAGCACCTGCAGCTCTTCGGCGCTGTACGCCATCAAAGGCTTGGCCGCCACCTGCCCAGGCTCCAGCGGCAGGCGCAGGTCGATGGTGAAGTGGCGGCTCTGGAACCAGCAGACGTTGGTTTGCGTATCGGTCAGGCCGTCGGCAAAGCTGATGGCCCGGCGCTTGTAGAAGCCCAGCATCCAGTCCGGAACGCCGTCGCCGGGTTGCTGCGCATGGCGGGTGACGAGGTCGTGAAGGTGCATATCAAGCCTCCTCGCCGATGGCGGCGTAACCGAAGGAAGACAGGGCCTTGGCGCCGGCTGGCAGGCTCAGTTCGCCGCGGGCTACCCGCTGTTTGAGGTAGCGGAAGGTTTGCAGCGTCTGGGCGTACAGATGATCGCCGCACACCAGCGCGCCGTAGCGGCTCGGTGTCGAAGGGTCGAGCAGCTGCGCGATGGGCTCGATCACCGTGTCGTAGTCACAGGCGCAAAACATCGGGAACGAATACCGCTCCTCGGCCACTTTACGCACCCGGTGGGCTGTGGCGACGTAGGTGCCGTTGCTCAGCACTTCCATCATGTCGCCGATGTTGATGACAAAGGCACCCTCCACCAGCGGCACGTCGATCCACTGCCCTGCCCCGTTCAACACCTCGAGCCCCGGCGCGGTCGGCAGCAGGATGGTGAAGCACTCGTAATCGGTGTGGGCGCCGATGCCCGGGCGGTCCGCCGGCGCGCCCGGCTTGAACGGATAATGGATCAGGCGCAACTGACTGGGCGGATGATTGACCCGCTGGCTGATGGCGTTCTCCGGCAGGCCCAGGGCCAGGGCGAAGCCGCGGAACAGGGTCAGGCTGAGGCTGAACACTGCCTCGTAATAGGCTTTGACGTCCTCCTTGAAACCCGGCAACGCCGACCAGCGATTGGCGCCGAGCATGGGTCGCTGTCCTTCTGCCAGGACATAGTCGAAACCGACGTCGAAAGCTTCCTTGTGATCGATGCTGCCCTGGGCGAACTGCTCCTCGCCCTCGGGTACGTAGCCGCTGTGATTGCTCGACAGGCCGATGTAGTCCTGCATCTTGCGCTCAAGGGGCTGCGCGAAGTATTGCGCCGTGCGCTGCTTGAGGCGGCTGATCAATTGCGGGTCGACACCGTGCCCGGTGACATAGAGAAAGCCTGCCTGTGCGGCGGCACGGCCCAATTCGGCCGCGGCTTCGACACGTTCGGCCGCATGGGCGGAAAACAGGCCGCGAATGTCGACCAGGGGCAAGCGTTCGAAAGCCAAGTGGGGGGTGGTTCGAGGCGTGGGCGCCATAAGTAACCTCCTGATGATTAGTCAAAATGTCACCTGGTCGTCCAGATATCGCAGAGCCCTGGGGCCTCCGGGTCGTCCCGGATCAATCGCACCCGAACAGGTGCCTGATGGACACAGCAATGGCCGTGCCACGTTCTTCTCCAGGCCTGGCAATGCTGTTATCTGCTTGATTTACAACGCTTGCCGACGTCAACACGGCCAAGCCCGGGCAGCCTCCAGGGGCAAATAGCAGCACCAGCATGGAGCATCTCGCACTTCAAAGGGCAGCGGCGGATAATGCCCGGGTGAGCCCTTCTTCGAGGAACCGCAAGATGCCGCTGACTCTCTACTTCCACCCGCTGTCGTCGTACTGTCAGAAAGTGCTGATCGCCCTGTACGAACACGCCATCGATTTCGACAAAAGGATCATCGACCTCGGCAACGAAGCCGACCGCGCCGAGCTGCTGGCGCTCTGGCCACTCGGCAAGTTTCCAGTGCTGCAGGATCACCGGCGCCAGCGCGCTGTGCCGGAGTCCACGGTGATCATCGAGTACCTGGACCGACTCCACCCCGGCCGGCACGCGCTGATCCCCGCCGATGGCGATACCGCGCTGGATGTCCGCTTGTGGGACCGCTTCTTCGACCTGCACGTCCAGGGGCCGATGCAGCAGATCGTCGCCGATCGCCTGTTCGCCGCCAACGGCGATTTGAGCCGGGAGCGCGCGTTGCTGACGACTGCGTACGACCTGCTCGAACGCCAGCTCAAGGGCCGGACCTGGGTCGCCAGCCCCGACTTCAGCCTGGCCGACTGCGCCGCCGCCCCAGCCTTATTCTATGCCAGCACCCTGGTGCCCTTTGGCGACGAACACTTGCTCCTGAGCGACTATTTCGACCGCTTGATCCAGCGTCCGTCGGTGCAGCGGGTCATCGAGGAAGCCAGGCCTTACTTCGCCCTCTACCCCTTTGTCGAGGCCATTGCCGAACGGTTTCGCTAGCCAACGAAAACGCCCGATGCAGTGCATCGGGCGTCAGAGTGAAAGCGAACGAAGTTTAAAAGGCTGGAAGGTTCAGGCCGGCACGCCCAGAATGATGTGAGAAGCTTTGATCACCGCCGTGGCGCTGACTCCCGCTTTCAAGCCCAACTCGGCGACCGCATCACGGGTCACGATCGAATAAACCTTCGAACCGCCAGCCAGCTCGATGACCACTTCGGCGTTGACCGCACCGTCGGTGACGCTCAACACCTTGCCTTCCAGGCAGTTGCGCGCCGAGAGGCGAATGTCGCTGGATTCGGTCATCAGCATGACCCAAGGCGCCTTGATCAACGCCACTGCCTGCTTGCCGACGGCGATGCCCAGGCTCTTGACGCTCTCCAGGGTGACCACCGCAACCAATTGCTCGCCACCTGGCAAGGTCAACACCACTTCTGCGTTGACCGCGCCTTCCTGGACCTGGCTGACCTGGCCTTTGAATACGTTGCGTGCACTGACTTTCATGACGGGCGCCCTTATTTTTGACTTTGGAGTTAGGATTTTCCGGACATCATCAGGGAAGTGCAACTGTAGGAGCTGGCTTGCCAGCGAAGAGGCCGGCACATCCAACATTTTCCCCCCCCTGACCCACCGCCTTCGCGGGCAAGCCCGCTCCTACAATGAATTTT
>Ga0160472_100589_pt1 | contig 20654 bp, 31 predicted proteins | sample HID1973M_E11MG_FD_108267 | JGI IMG/M metagenome (GOLD analysis project Ga0160472, IMG submission 108267) | Enriched mosquito-associated microbial communities from UW Madison campus, WI, USA - HID1973M_E11 MG | ecosystem: Host-associated > Arthropoda: Insects > Digestive system > Unclassified ... | reverse complement strand
TCTAACATTTTAATCAGCTGCGATTTTAAAAAGATGTATAAAGATGATAAATTAGCTGATAAATAAATTGATACCTTCTTATGAAAATAACATTTGTAGCTTTTTTTCTGTCGGTTGCATTAACGGCTTGCAAGCAAGAAAAACTTGAAAAAACTTATGCACCCAGAGCGCTGAAAACAGGTGAGCGTTTTAATGAATTCCCTAAAATTAAGGGAGACGCACTTAAAATTGTAAGGGTTGATTCGGGTAAGAAGGAAGGCGACCTATTTGTATTGAAGTTTAAAGATACAGCAATCTTTGTTCAGGACAGTCCAAAACCTTTAGCAACCAAGTTTTTTCAACCCAGGTTTTTAAACAGTCAGAAAACTGCTGCATTGGTGCAGGTCGCAGATGGATCGGGCCTGGTATCACCTTTTTATATTATTTCGCTCAAAAATGAAAGTCCTGAAGTTATTAAATTAGACCGCCCATCAGCCGGTGCGAATGATAGTAAGGTAACAGCAGGGCTCCAGGAACTTAGCCTGAGTACCGTTTTAGTTAATAACGATTTCATAATTACCCTCATTAATGGTCAGGTTTATCCCGTGAAACGGCAAAATGATGCAGAGAGAATCCAGGGTAAATTCATTTTTAACTCCAGCGATAAAAAGACACTTATTTTTGCAACCAGTAATTCCTTATACCAGGTGAATTATATTACCGGTGAAACAATAAATCTTCCTGCTTCGGCTTCAACATTAAATCCAGCAACTGTCGCATCAAATGTTCAGCAAAATTATCACTTCAAACAAAACTCGAAAGGCAGCCTGTTTTTGGAAAAGAACGACGAGGATAAAATTGTGGACATTAGTGAATTTAGGCACTAACTAATTAACTATTCATTGTTCTAAAAGTCAGGTTTATTCTTGGCTTGATTACTTTTTTTGTAGGAGGCAACCTGTGGAGCCAGTTGGTCTGCGTTTCGTCACTCATAAGCAGCAAACTGCCATTTTGTAAAAAAGTAGTAACAGTTGCTTTGGTTTGTTTGTGTTTGAACAGAAATTTTCTTTCGGCGCCAAAACTCATTGAGGCGATGGCCGAATTTTTTGCCAGGGCTTTTTCATCATCGCTGTGGTAGGCCATACCTTCATCACCATTGTGATATAAATTTAGCAGGCACGAATTATAGTTTGTACCAGTTTTTTCTTCTGCTATCCTTTTGAGTTTTAATAGTTCTGGAGTCCAGGGTAATGCTGTTTTTGATGCCCGCGAGTAGGTGTAAGCATAATCTTTATCGCCATACCAGGCAACTTTACGTTTGGTAATGATGTGCTTACCCATAATAAATGCCTCATCGTTTTTCCATTCAATGGTGTTCCATAGCACATCAAAATACCCATCTGCTTCTTCCTGGGAAAATAATTTTCCATAATAATTTACTGTTCCGCCGTATGGCAAAAGGTTTTGATTTTCATTTATTTCGGAACTGAACAAATCCATAGCTTATACTTTTCTTTTAAACAATGCCCGCAAGGCCGAAACCCGCTTTTTTTAGCCTCGTATGCTGTTTTAAAAAACACCCTGTCTTTACGAAGCATTCGCTTTCCTGATTTACAATTTAATCTGCCGAAAATTTTCAACTTTTTATTTCCCGCAAAGCAAATCGCTTTATTTTTTATTTGAGTTCTAACCTCACCGGGAGATAGTTCATCATGCATTTTCATCATTAAAAATATTCCGATTGAGCCGCTTCCCAGCCAATCATCGCTGTTTTTCGACTGGTTCCCCAATGATACCCCCCTAATGCGCCACTGCTTTGAATGACGCGATGGCAGGGAATTAAAAATGCAATGGGGTTATCGCCAATGGCAGAACCAACAGCTCTGGAAGCGCTCGGGTTATTAATGTTTTTGGCAATTGTATTGTAGCTAACTAGCTTTCCCATAGGGATTTTAATTAAGCTCTCCCATACCTTCAACTGAAATTCGGTTCCTTTTAAGTGAAGTTTAATTTGTTTTGGATTATGCCATGCCTTATTAAAAATGAGTAACGCATTTTGCTGCCCGATATCTTCTATTTGCCTATAATTTGCTGCAGGAAATTGCTGTTTTAACTGATAAATTGCATCTTTTTCATCATCGTAAAAACTAAGGTGACAAATACCTTTGCTTGTGGATGCGAGAATAATGTTTCCGAAAGGCGATTTGGCGAAGCTGTAATTTATAGTCAGGCTTTCTCCACCATTTTTATATTCTCCGGGTGTCATCCCTTCGATGTTTACAAATAAATCATGAAGCCGGCTTGTTCCGGATAGTCCAGTTTGCATGGCTGTACTAAATAAACTTTGGTTTTCCCTTAACAATTGCTTTGCATAATTAATGCTGATGTACTGCAAAAACCGTTTTGGTGTTGTACCTGCCCATTCGCTAAATAACCTTTGAAAATGAAAAGGACTTAAATTCACCTTTCCGGCAATTTCTTCCAAATCTGGTTGACTTTTAAAGTTCGCTTGTATGTACTTTATTGCCTCAGCTATTCTTTTAAAATTGATTTCATTTTGTTCGCTCATAATTCTATTAATTATATACAAAAGTAGTTTCTTAGTTTTCAATAAACGACCCGAAACTTGCTAAGTTAATATTAGTTTAGCGGAAGAAAAATGACCAGTGTTGCCAAACAATATAGCGAAGCAATTGCATTTTCATATGCTTTATTTCTGTATCGCTGAAAAGAAATCTATACTTTGAGGGTGCGTATAACTGCGTTAATTTTACGTATATATACACTCAAAAATGTTTTTTATATAGCATAAATTCATCTCTCCAATCAATAGATTGTCTCTATCAGCTATGAGTAACATTACCAAGCAAATAAATGAACTCATCGTGCTTAACGAAGAGTTGGAAAATTATTTTCGAAACACAATTATTCCACAGCTTTTCGTTGATGGAGAACTGAAACTCAGGAAATTCACCCCGCCAGCAATGAGGCAATTTAACCTGAATGAAGCAGATATCGGACGATCGATAGCAGATATAAAAGAAAATTTACGTTTTTCGTCGATTCTCGAAAATATAAAATATGTTATTGATACCGGGAATGTATTGGAAAAAGAAATTCAAACCGTTGATTTCCGCTGGTTTCAAATGAATATTTTACCCTACATTACCAGGAAAGATGGAAAAACGAATGGCGTAATCATAACTTTTGTAGAAATAACAGCCAGAATTAAAGATTTGAAAGAGCAGGAAGCATTGATAGCCGAACATGAGTTGCTTTTGGATACGATTTCTCATGATATTAAAACGCCTTTAACCGGACTAGGCCTGACGCTGGAAATGCTTAAACTTTTACCTAAAAAAGGGATGGAAAGATTTCCGGTACTATTACAGAATGCTGAAAAAAGTCTGGTTAAAATGAGGGATATTATTTATGAACTTACTGACGCCAGGTGGCAACAGCATAGGTATCAGGCTGTTGAAGAACGCTTGAACTTTGAACACATCTTCGAAGATATAAGAATTACGCTGGCGCCCCAGATATTAGAAAGCCATGCAAAAATTACCATCGATGCCAAAGTGTCTGAGGTTGTATATGTTAGGCGAAAACTTCGAAGCATTGTTTACAATCTTATTAATAATGCGATTAAGTATAAATCAGCAGATCGTAAACCTGAAATACTGGTTAAAACCTACAACGACAAAAATAAGCTTATCATGTCTGTTGAAGATAATGGGATAGGGATTAAAAAGGAAAATCTTGAGACCATTTTTTCCAAATACAAAAGGATAGAAAACGCCGTGGAAGGTAGTGGTTTAGGCTTATACCTTATAAAGGAAATTGTAACGCGTTGCGGGGGAGAGATAATTGTAGAAAGCGAATTCGGAAAAGGGTCTGTTTTTAAAATTATTTTACAGAAAGGGGAATAGTGCTTGTATTAAAACAGACCCATTTATAACCAGAATTATTTTTTCAGCAGAAGTTCCGTTTTTGCCGGGAAATTTTGAGTAGCTACATCAATATCAAATTCGTGCGCCTGGCGAGCACCGTTAACCATAAAATACACTCGCCTAATTTATGTTCCAATTTTTCGGGGGTATTTTCTTTTAGCCCAGCGACCTTGCTGTGCCATTGTGTATCTGCCGACAAGACCCGCATCGCTGAGAAAAGCAAGCGCATCTTCTTCAACAGTCCATTCACTGCCATGATGTTGCGTTTCAAGCTCTTGATTGGTATTTCCTTATCTCCATAGAACGCGCTGTCACTTCTTTTAACTCCATTTTATTATTTTTTATTTAGCCACATCGGCTTCTCTTTTAAAATCTTTTCATTAACTGCACAGTTTTCATCGTGGCAACCTGGCAAATAACCTATACTCATCAAAAATTCGTTTACGATTTCCCCACCGGTAAATTTGAAAGTCTTTTTAAAAATTTTTATCCATTCTTCTTTAGTCTTTGGATGATGACTCTTGAGCCATTTCTCAAACGAACCAAATTCTTTCTGCAAGTTTATGATGGTTTTTGCGTTTTCTATTGCAGCGTTAATTTTTAATCGGTTGCGGATAATGCCAGGGTCATTTAGTAATCGTTCCCAATCCGCCTCGTTGTAAGCCGCAACTTTTGCAATATTAAAATTATCATAAGCCAGGCGAAAAGTTGTTTCTTTTTTCAGAATCGTTTCCCAGCTAAGCCCTGCCTGATTGATTTCCATAACAAGTCTGCCGAAAAGTTCATTGTCGTCATGTATCGGGAAACCATAATGGTTATCGTGGTAGTTTTTATGTAAAGCTTTGCGTTCTTCGGGCTGCATGTATTCGATTGCGGTACAGTATGACATGTTTAGTTTTTATAAAATGATTGTTTGAACTCGATTGGGGTGAATTTCGTTTTGCTTTTAAACAACTTATTAAACGATTGTGGATGTTCGAAACCCAGCTGATAGGCAATTTCGGCAACGGATAAATTACTAAGTGACAAAACTTCTTTTGCTTTTTCGATAATCTTTTCGTGGATATGTTGCTGTGCATTTTGTCCGGTAAGTGAGCGTAGCATATCGCTCAAGTACCTTGGAGAAACATTGAGTTTTTCTGCAAGTTGCTGCACGGATGGCAAGCCATTAACCAGTCCGTTTTCCTCTTTGAAATACGCTAACCAGATTTGCTCAAGTTTTATGAGTAAATCGTTGTGTGCTACTTTTTTGGTTATAAACTGCCGTTTATAAAAGCGGTTGCTGTAGTTAAGCAACACCTCGATATGGGCAATAATTACATCCTGACTAAAATCATCAATATTTCCATTGAGTTCTGTAAGGATGTGTTCAAAGATTTCTGAAATTGTCTGTTTTTCTTTTGCTGATAAATACAGCGCTTCGTTCGCAGAATAAGAAAAGAAACCGAAATTTTTTATTGTTTTCCCAAGATTATGGTTCCGCAAAAAATCCTGGTGAATGAGTAAAGTGTAGCCAGAATAATCTTTTTCATCCTCGCTTGCTGCAATAATCTGATTTGGGGCAATGAATGAAATCCCGCCTTCATCAAAATCGTAATGTGCCTGGCCATATTTAATACGCCCATTCAAGTTAAATTTATAAGAGATTTTATAAAAATCTAAAATCATTTTATCTGGCAGTTCAGCTGGTGGTGTTGTAATCTGCGCATAGTTTACCAGGCTGATAAGTGGATGCATCAGCTTTGGTAAGCCAAGTGCCTTATGCAGCTCAGCGATTGAATTAAATTTTTTAGGAAGATTACGAGTATCTTTCATCATTCAAATTTATAAATAAAAGCCTTGCTGATGAATGCTGGAAAACAATTATTTGAATCAGCTATCATCTACTAATTACTAAATGGTGAACGGAGGTTTAACAGTGCGGTTAATTTTTTTCTGAAGCCTTCAGCGCCGATCTTCAATCTCTCCTCATTAATCCTCAAGGCGTCATTTCCAGCAAGGTAGCGTAACTGGTCTTTATTATCAGTTGCAGCTTCGTAAACAACATCGGCAATTTTTTCCACTTCCGAAAATTCAATCAGTGTTCCATCAGCAAAAAGCTCACCCATACGCTTATTAAGCCCGAAATATTCCTTATCAATTTTGGCGTCCATTCCGTTTAAAAAATTACTTTTTATGCCACCCGGCGCAATGGTTTTAATGCCAATATTGAAACCTGCCAAATCATAAGAAATACTTTCGCTAAAGCCTTCTAAAGCCCACTTTGTAGCGTTATATACTGGAGAAAGCGGGTTAGAAGAAATACCGCAAACAGAAGTTGTGGTAAGGAAAAGACCTGATTTTTTGGCTTTAAAATGCGGGATAAAGGTTTTAATTACCCGGATAACACTCGTAAAGTTGGTGTCAATCTGTTTATTAATCTGCTCATCCGAATAAGATTCGAGGGCACCCACAAGTCCGTAACCTGCATTATTAAAAACGATATCGATGTCGTTTTCTGCAACCGCATGGCTAATGGTTTCTTCAACCTGTTTTAAATTAGTAACATCTAGTGGGAGTAGAATGATGTTTTCAATCTGATTTAATTCCAGCTCATTTTCTGGCTTACGCATGGTTGCGATAACTTTCCAGCCATTGGCAGCAAATAATTTTGCTGTTGCCTTTCCTAGACCTGCAGAAGCGCCTGTGATAAATATTGTTTTCATAATTTTTTGTTTTATGATAACAAATGTGCACCAATAGCTTTCGGCAGTTGTAGCCAAAACGGAAAATATTGTAGCTGAAATTACATTAGCTTACTGTTAGGTTGACCCTTGAAAGATATTATTGTGGGGAATGACACTAAAAACGGATAATGTATTCCTGCCTATTTTTCAGGTTTATAGGGCCACCAATATTTAATTTACAGAGACTATAGTGAAATAATTCCCTTCCTGTTTCTTAACCATAATGTCGATATGATCATCAAAGTCAGTTAGATTATTTACTTCATCTTTCAAAAAGGTCGTAAAAACTTCAAGGTCTGTGTGTTCATTAACAACAATTTCAAGGGTTTCGTCAGTTCTCCAATTCGTTGATTCAATTTCCGGGTACACACCGTAAAGAATATCTGTAAAGCCATTCCTGCTTCCAGAATTGGGCAAATGTTTCACGATTACATCAAAATAAGGTCTTAATGATCTGCCTTTTGCTATCCAATCATTTCCTCTTTTAAATATCCTGCCAAGGTATTTTCCTTTTAGCCGCACCGCAAAAGATGCGCCTCTACGCTCAAGTTCGAGGGTTCCTGTACCAATTTCCGCAGGAATTTTAAATCTGTAACGTTCAGCATCGATACCAATTCTACCTGGGATGGCAACAAGGCTAGGTTTACGAAATTTTTTATAAGCCAGCCAGCAAGTTAATGCTGCTATAGATGCGGCAAAGAAAACCTTTGCTGCCTGTTCTTTCTGATGTTTATTGAAATTGACCATAAAAAGCAAACTAATTTCCCGGAAGTTTTGGCGCATTCGAAGTGCTGTCTTTCACCGTATCCGTTGCTAAATGTTCACTTGCAGTCGTATCTGCTAGGTTTGTAGACGAATCAGAGTGACCAACTATTGTATCTTTTCCAGCATCCATTTTTCCGTCAGCTCTGTTACCGTTGCATGCAGTAAAACAAATTGACGCTGCTGCAAATAAAATTAAACTTAAATTTTTCATAGGTATAATATTTAGACAACTCCATTTAAAAAGAAAACCCTTATTATGCAATAAAGGTTTTTAGTATTAAAATTTCTTAGTAACAAATTCATAGCCACTTAACCGGCCAGCGGAAGGCCACTATCTTTTTCGTGACCAGTACCATCCTTGAGTTTATAAATTTTCAAGAATTTTTTGAGCATCTCTCTTGCCATATGTATCCGGGTTTTTACTGTACCGAGGGGTATCCCTGTTGTGTCGGCAATTTCCTGGTATTTATAGCCTTCAAAATAGCTTACAAATGGGGTGCGATACATCTCCGGAAGCATGTCCAGCGCTTTGCGGATATCGTTCATCACGAAACTTCCTTCAGCCAAATTGGTGGAGGCAGAGTTTGACAGCTGGCTTGAAGTAATTTCATCCGTTTGTGTTACATTATCTCTTTTGAATTTCTCTTTTCTAAAGGTGTTCAGGAAAGTATTTCTCAAAATTGTATACAACCACCCTTTTAGGTTTGTGCCCTCACGGTAGGATTCCCGGAATCGAATGGCCTTAATTAAAGTGTCTTGTACCAGATCTGCGGCATCACCTTCATCTTTAGTAAACCTCAATGCATGGGTTAATAATGCTGCGGAATGTTCGTTAATCGAGTTGTTGAATTCTGATTCAGTCATATTTTAGAGGATGATACTGTTAATAATTATCAGATTTCGTGTGTAGCTGTTAAATTTTATTTTAAAAAACTACAGTTCTAATCTCTTTTGCAGAACATTAACGCCAGGAGCGCAAAATAGTTTTTTGAAGGGCTGTATTTTTGATTTTTAAGTAAAAAACGCAAAGTTGAGTGCGGTAAATACGGTCTTGAAATATTTTAAATCTGTATATATACGTTTAATAGTGAGCCTGCATTTTACAGGCTCACTATTATTGATTATTCCTGCGCTGCAGCCTGGTTAACAAAACTTACTGCACATTCTGTTAAGGCAACATCTGTTGCTTTTTCATTTTCAAGGGTTTGCCCAAGTAAATCGGCAACGTCATTATGGCCCATGTTTTCTGCAAATACTTTTAAGGTACCATAAGTTGCAATTTCATAATGTTCAACTTTTTGAGCCGCGAGAATAAGTCCTGCATCGCGAATCATCGTTCCTTTATCCGTGTCTTCGATAATACCATTCGCTTCCTCTAAAAGACCTGCCATAGCATCGCATTTTTTTGCTGCTGGTTTTTCTTCTAAAAGGGCGAAAACTTGCTCCAAGGTATCAATATGCGTTTGCGTCTCTTGCGTGTGTTTCTCAAATGCCGCTGCTAGTTCCGGACTGGTAGCTGCCTTTTTCATCTTTGGCAGCGCCTTAACAAGATGTTTCTCTGCCCAATAGATATCTTTCAGTTCATCCACGAAAAATTCATGAAATTCAGAGTTTTCCATTTTACCGCTAGATGCCTTTGCAGTTGTTTTCGAAGCACTTTTAGTAGATGAGGCAGCTTTTGCTGTTCCTGTTGTCGTTTTTTCTTTTGTTGTAGTTGCCATAATTGTGTTTTTAGTAGAGTGTACCTAAACAACCATAACTATGCCTTAAAGTTCCTTAAAATTTCATGTATTAGTACGCGAATTTCTGCGGTAAATATCATTCGGTAAGTATTAAAATGCTGCATGCCAGTATTTTATTGTTTGATATAATTGAAACCTAACGAAAAATATTTGGTTATATGCTTAATGGTTCTTAACTATTGAAGAAATTAAGATAATTAGAAATTAATTCAATTAAAAGAACCAAGTGGCAAATCCTTTAAAGATATTTATCTCAAGATGATGCAAGACGAAAAAAATACCCTGCAAGCTGTCCCAGTTCAGGTAGTAGGTAGTCAAATGGATGTTGTTGAAGAAAAGTCTGTAAATACTGATTTTGATGCACTTGCCCTTTACAGAAGAACTGCTGATCGACTATTGACCGTAAATGAGTGGGGTCGCTACGCTGGTATGTCTGCTTTTCAGCTAATCGACAAGAATGGAATACGGGCAGAAAGAAAAGCTGAAGCCGGTGATTTTATTAGAATTGATATTCCTGGACCGGGTACTCACGCCGGAATGGGATACGACTGGGTTAAAATTTTGAATATAATATCTCACGATGATGTTGGCCAGGAAATGCTTGCCATTATCGTTCAGCCCTCAAGTCATCCACTGGCAAAAGATGGCGAGACTGCACATTTTTTAAAAAGCCATGCAAGTTCAACATTTATAGTTCGAAGAGAAGCATTAACTGTTTTTGCAGAGGAACATGGTAGAAATGAGGAGCCTAACACATCTGACGGGACGCTTTATGATAGAGGCAGAAATTTCGTAGTAGGTATGGCGGCTAAACTCGGTATGTCATATCCTCAATGGAAAAATCTGGTTAAGGGCTTGCTGGAAGATTGATAATGGATTGAAAAAAGATTATGAAACTTTTTTTCACCCCACGGGTTTTGATTTAAACTTATTAAAATTATGGAAAATAATAATGAAATCATATCAGATTTAAAAGGACTGATAAATATCGTGAACGACGGTAAAGAAGGATACGAATCCGCAAGTGAATCTACTGATAATTTAGAGCTTAAGGCCATATTTTTGAAATATGCTGCAGAAAGAAAAGCATACGAATTGGAATTGAAAGCCCACCTTGCTAGTCATGGAGGAGAATCTGATAATAGTGAGGGCGGCATTCTTGGTGCCATCCACAGAACCTGGATTGATATTAAGGAAGCGTTGACGGGTAAGGATGATGAGGCAATTTTGGGAGCGATTGAAACGGGAGAAACTGCTGCTGTTGAAAAATATGATAGCATACTTCGGGACCCAAAAACTCATGCTGATCACCTGGATTTATTAAACAGACAACGTGATGGCATACAAAATGCCCTTACCGAAATAAAATCACTGAAAGCAACTGCCTAACAATCAAAAGTCTCGGTTTTACCGGGACTTTTGATTTTTTAACTGAATATTATTCCTGCTCCGATATTAATTCTACCTTTCGGCTTATTGTTTTAAATCTAGCTCCATTTTCCTGGGTTACAGTAATTGTTTGATGGCCTGCCTTGCTAATTTTTACATAATTTATTCTTCCGGATTTACCTTTATGAGCGCCACCAGTAACTCTACATTTATCGCCACCTTTTAAGTCCTTCACATTCATTTAATTTAATTTTTTTTTTACGGATTCATCATATTGAAGTATTCCAAAATGTTGTCGTTATTGGCTTTCGCTCTTGTTTCGCTGGTGCCAAATGTAAGTTCATTTTTTCCATCCTGTAATTGTTTAAATATCGATTCGATAAAATCATCAACCGATGGGTGCTGGTCGTGTAAGCCTACGCCACCTAAATCGGTATTCAACGCTGGTGGAATTATCTCGATAACTTCGACGTTTGTATTTTTTAACTGGTGCCTTAAAGAGAGTGTAAATGAGCGCAAAAAAGCTTTGGTTGCACTATATACCGGAACCTTTGAAAAAGGAACAAAAGCCAGACCAGAGCTTACGTTCATTATCGTATCCAAGGCATTCAACTTTAAAAAAAGATTTGACAGGTGAACAGGCGCGGTTATATTAATTTCTATTTCATTCGCGGCTTTGCTATATAGGTCATCATCCGAAATTTCGACCCAGTTCTGAATACCTGCATTGTTAACCAACACATTTAAATCCGGATGGTTAGTTTCCACCCAGTTAAAAAGTTCAAGTCGGTCATCAACTTTTGCTAAGTCAACCACTTTGGTAATAACTGAAGGATATTTCTGCACCACTTCTTTAAGGGCAGATTCCCGGCGGCCACAAATAATTACCGTATTGCTTTCGCTGATAAACCGCTCTGTTAATCCAAGACCAATACCCGTGGCCCCGCCTGTAATTAAAATTTTATTGTTTGCTAATTTCATTTCTACTTATTTTATTTACAAAGGTATTGCACAGCAAGTTAAGCCAATGGTGAGTAGTTAAGTTTTTGCAAGTTTGATTGCTAAACATCAGTTTAAAAAGGTGATAGCTAGGAAAACTGTAGCTTTTATTTATTATCATGTATTAAAAAAGGGTGTTTTTACGGTTACATCGAATTTATATCTGCCTTAAATTTGTTTAAACCCTATTACAATGAAAAATCAAACCTATTTGGAATCCTTGCAAAACTTAATTCACAGAGCTGAAATGCTCAAAACTTTTCAGCCTGAAAATCTGGATTATATTTTTAGTGTTTTAAGAAGCGCACCACAATTGCAAACACCTAAAACTGCATTATTAATAAGTGATTTGCCGAATGAAAAAAATTGGCTTTGTATAAAATATAACCTCATTGATGATATGGTTACAAAAATTGGCGATTTCGTAAAAACTTAAGCATTGGTTAAAGTTCAAAATTGTCAGAACTTAACGTAAATGTTTTGGCTTCATCTTTCTAGCAGCAAGTTCAGCAACTTCATAAACCCTGCCCTTTCTGGTTTCAGGTTTTTTTGCCAGAACCAGCCATTGCAAAATTGCTTTTTTTACAGATTTACTCAGGCCAACGAAATATGTTTCAGCACCTGGATACATACTAAAAGCTGCTGTCAGGTCATTAGGAATAATCATTTCCTCAACTTCGTCTAAAATTGTCCACGAGCCGTTTTCTTTCGCAATTTCGATGCTTTTTAAACCTGCTTCGCTCATCAGCTTGGCATCTATAAGTTCCTTTATTTTATCTTTATTAATTTTTGACCAGGTTCCTCTCGGCTTCCTTTTGCTGAAAAACTGAATAAATGTTTCATTGTCTATTGTTTTCCTAATGCTGTCTATCCAGCCAAAACAAAGTGCTTCCTCTACTGCCTCACTCCAGGAAATACTGGGTTTAGCTGATTTTTTTTTATACTGCAGCAACCAAACCGAATTCTTCAGCGCATGATTTTGTATTAGCCATTGTCTCCATGCTTCCCTGCTGGATGGGCAAAAGGTTTCTATATTATTTTTGATTTCAGGCATCATAGAATTGAAAAAGCAAATGTTAAACTATCAAAGAGCCACGAAATCCCCTCGCTGCGTAGTAAGATTCTGCACCATTGTGATAGATAAAAACCTGGTTGTAACGTCGATCGCCAAACAGTGCGCCGCCAAGATTTCTAATTTCCGGTGGACTCACTATCCAGCTTGATGTTTTGGTATCAACCGGCCCTAGTTGTTGAAGATTTCGATATTGTTTTTCTGTCAAAACTTCAATACCAAGCGCTTTGGCGACATCCATTACATTGTTTTTTGGTTTATTTTCCTTTCTTGAATCTAATGCTTGACGATCATAACACAAACTTCTTCGACCTTTGGGGCTTTCGGCAGCGCAATCATAAAAGATATATTCATCTTTTCCAGGGTCATATTCCACAACATCAGGTTCTCCTGCTGTTTCTTCCATTAAGTTAATGGAAGAAAGTTTTTCGGCACTTCTTTCAAGTTTGGCCTGCACTTTTTCCCAGGTTAGATCGGGGTGCCGATGCATATTTTTTTCAAAGCGGAGTTTCAAAGTTTCAAGCAATATTTGCTTATTCTCAGTTGATAGAGTTTTCATGATGCTTATGTTTTATAGGTAACCGGATGAACGCATTTTAATCAACTCATTTTCAAGTTTGTCAAAAGTCTCTTCATTTTTAGCTATTGCAAAATGTTTAATCTTATTACATGCTGAAGCTGTTTCGAAAATCATTTTAAATATTACGCTAGTTTGAGTCGCATTAATGTACTCAAATGTTGCTACAAAACGAAATAACGGTTTCGAATGGCGTTTCAATGCAATAAGCCTAGGCTCATCAATTTCAGTAAACTCACATTTCATTTGGATAATTTTCTTTATCAGGACCATGCATAGCAAAACGACACTTGCCACCTTCCCGAAAGTCAAATTCATTAAATGTATTGGTAAAACCGGGTGGTCCCCACCAGTTTTTAAGATGGTTAGGGTTACTCCATGCCTGAAAAACTAATGCCTGAGTGAAATTAAATTTGCGTGAGCTTAAAATTTCTTTGTTTGCTGATGTCATATTCGGCTAGTTTATCAAGAATCCTTTTTTTAATCTTCAATAGCCTCGATACCCATTTCTTTGAGTTTTTCAAGATGATCTTTCATTGTTTTAATTTGTTCAGCAGTATGTCCCTGCCATGATTTTAGTTCGCCTACAACCCTAATTGGCTTTGCAGTCCGGTAAGATTTTGTCGGGTTGCCAGGAAACTTTTTATCTGTTAGGTTCGGATCATCTTCGAATGACCCAGTTGGTTCAACAATGTAAATCCGCTCTTTTTTATCGCCTAAGGCCAGCTCAGCGCCCCATGTGGCGGCTTCTACTGTTTCTGTTAAATAAACATACTTAGCGTTTTTTCTGCTACCATAGTTAGAGTTAAACCCTGGTCCGATAAGATCGTTGACTTTTATATCCGCTTTTGTTCCATGGTAAAATATTTTAGTTTCTGAGCGAGTAGTTTGCCCGGCCAAATTATCTTCATCTTTAATGTTTTTCATAGTTAATTAAATTCAAAACTCGATTGTCTTATTATAACGGCTAGTAAAATTGAATAATATTATTTTAATGATGTGTAATTTAAAAATACAAATGTTTGGGCATTTTTAAAGCAGGTAATTTCCTGAAAACTTTTCCCGATGAGACTCGTATAAAAACAGGTACTTTTTATTAAAATAACCATTAGAAATGTAAACATTGCCTTAGGTTACAACTTCTGTGGCCAAACGATTTAATGGTGTGCACCAAAATTTCTGTCATAACTCGGGGCATTACTACTTGTTTCTTAATCGGATGCGCCTGCGTTGCCCGTTTTAATTTCTCCGGCCCGTTTGTAACGGGCAATAATCACACCTGTTGAGGTAACAATATTTTCTGTTAACGTAAATGCTGCAGGTATTGATTCTTTGCTGAAAAGGGTTTTTCCTTTACCTAATATTAAGGGGTGAATTTTAAGACAAAGTTCGTCGACCAAATCATGTTCAAGCAATAATTTTACAAGCTTACTACTGCCCCAAACCTGAAGGTCAGCACCTGACGAATTTTTGAGTGCTTTAATATCCTCAACAGAATTTATTGCTCTCGAATTTTTCCATCCAGAAATTATATTATCAGATGAATTTAAGTTCTTGGAAAAAACATATTTCATGCCTTCATTTATACCTGGCCAGAAATCCTCATGTTTGGGCCAGTAATCAGCCCAAATCTCAAAGGTTTTTTTTCCTAAGAGGTAATCGGCCTGTTTCAACTCGTCCTGAACAGTTTTTGTATAAGTCTCATCAGTGTAGGGCGCTACCCAACCCCCGTATTTAAATCCACCAGAAGTGTCCTCTTCTGGTCCGCCCGGGGCTTGCATAACACCATCGAGACTTATCATTGATAAAACAATTATCTTTCTCATACCAAAAAAATATTTATAAGGATAAATTTAGATAAAGTTAAAATCTATATGCCGGTCAACTCAAGACAGATTATGAGGTAAAAAACGACATTTTATCAGGGAGCCGTTCAATAACGCTCACATTCAACTTAGTATATGCTTTGTTGGTTCACAGCTTAGAATTTAGTTGCCAAAACAGGTTTAATAATTGGGAGGCAATCCAGATTTACCTCCCTTAATTATAAAAGTTAAGACTAAATAATTATTTCTAAGCTCGAGCTTCGCTATAATCAATCATCCACTCGATGCCAAATTTATCTCTGAACATGGCAAAATAAGAACCCCAAGGACTATCACCAAGAGGCATTTCTATGTCCCCATCAACAGATAGAATACTATAAATTTTATCTGCCTCTTCACGGCTTGCTGCACTTACAGATATTTTCGATCTGTTTTCCTGCTCATTTACTTTACCGAGAATTTCCGGAACATCATTACCCATCAAAAGGTTTGGACCGATTGGTAGGGCAATATGCAGGATTTTATTTGCATCATTTTCGGATACGGGATTGTCAGCACTTGCCATATCTTTTAAGCGCACAATTCTCTCGAATTCGCCCCCGAATGCTGACTTGTAAAAGTTAAATGCTTCTTCGGCGTTACCGTTGAAGTTGATGTGTGGATTGATAAGTGCCATAGTTCTATTTTTGGGTTTTTAGTTGATTTTATTTTTTGGATAATTTCGCTAACAGTTGCTCAAGATTATTTACAGTGGCGGTGAAACCTTCCTTAAAGCCCATCTCAATCATGCGTTCCAATCGTTCAAGTGATTCATTGTATATGCTAATGTTCACTTTGGTCATGCCGTTTTCTTCGCTAAAATTATAATGCCAGTCAGACCCCGGTAACTCTGGTTTTTCATTTTCATCTGCAAAAGTATTATACATTTTAAAGTTAGTCTTTGGCATAATCGAGGTATATTCCTGTATCGACCAACGCTCATGTCCTTCAGGACTAACCATGGCATAAAACCGCTTTCCTCCAACTTCGAAATTCATGTATTTGGTTTTTGATTTCCAAGGCTTTGGGGCAACCCACTGGTCGAGAATTTCTGCCTTAGTGAAGGCATCCCAAACCAAATCGAGTTCAGCATCAAACGTTCGGTTTATCGTAACCGTTTTGGTTTCTTTGTTAACGGTAAAATCAAATTGCAGCTCTGTTTTCATTTTTTCTGGGTTTTTAGTATTGATAAAACATCATCAAGTTGGTTAAATCGGGTTTCCCAAATCTTTCTTAATTCATTTATCCACTTATCAATCTCTTTCATCTTGTCAATTTCAAGTGAATAATAAATTTCCCTGCCTTGTTGTTCTTGCTTTACCAATTGGCATTCCGTTAAAATCCGGAGGTGCTTCGAAACCGCTTGCCTTGTGGTATTAAAATTTTCAGCAATGGTATTCGGTGTCATTGCCTGCAAAGCAATTAACATAATGATGGCTCTTCTGGTGGGGTCTGCTATGGCTTGAAAAATATCTCTTCTCATTAGGGAATGAATTTTGATTTGCGAAACTATTCGGTTGCACAAATATATACGCAACTAATCGGTTTCGCAAATTTTTTTGAAATATTTTTAACCAAATCATCAAAAGTGATTTTATGTATGAGATAAAGCACTGAAGTTTAGGTTGCTGATGCTGAATAAAAATATTTAACAGTACACCCAGGCAAGCTTGAGGATGAAAAGGTTATTTAACACCTTCATTTAGCTTAGCATTTTGTCCGGCTAAAATTAGCCAAATGCCATTTTTTTTTGTGAGTACAATGGTTCTGCGAAACTCGAATGTTTGTCCAGGAAAACGGGAATCTCCGGTAAGTCCGGTACGGATATGCGAAATTGCTACATCGGGTTTAACGAAAAGGATATCTTCTATGGCACGCGTATAATATTGAGAAGATTTAAAATAGGAGGTATGAACCGTTTCGTAATGATCTTTAATGTCCTTTTTACCAATATAGTAGGCTCCGAACCAATTTACCCAGGTTGCATTGTTGTCGTAGTTATTAGCAAGACCCTCAGCATCATGTTTGTTCCATGCATTTTGGTAGTTTATAATCAGTTGTTTTATGGCCTCTTTATCTTTTGTTGTATCGCTTTGCTGAGCATAAACATTGTTGTTTTTGGGAACAAAAGCAAAAGTTAAAAGCAAAATTGTCAATATTTTTCTCATATTTTATTTTTAAGTAAATTAAATTATTTGTTAAACAATCTAACCCAGTTATAAATTTAAAGAAAATATTGTCAAATAACCTATTGACTGGTAATTAGTTAGTTGAAATGGGTTGCTCCTTTAATATTGAAAGTTATGAGCTAAGTAACACTAGCAAAGTTAAATGATAAGCCTTGCATGAGCTGTTTAATGCGGTGCGTAATCTGCTACAAATCTTTATTCTTATCAATTAGTTGTGCCATGTTTTTATTAAATAAGGAAAGATCGGTATTTAGCGTAGCGAAAAAATCTAGATCGGCATTTTCTACTTCAATGATTGCTTTTTGCAAAACGATTTCTCCATTCGTTGTTAGTTTAATCGACTTTGCCCTTGTATCATGTTTGTGTTCCTGGCGTGTGATGAAAGCTTTTTCTTCCAGGGTTCGCAACACTTTTGAAACCATCATCCTGTCTGAATTGCTTTGGTTGGAAATATCAACCTGAGTAACCAAATCATTTTTTTTAGAAAGCCAGCCTAAAGCAGCCAGCAGCACAAATTGCGTTTGGGTTAAATCTAAAGGGTCTAGAACCCGTTTTAGTTTGCGCTGCCAAAGCATTGTAAGCTGGCCAAGTAAATAACCCGGACTATCTTTGGGGCTTTTAAAGTGGAATTCGATCTCTTTAGACATATTGGGGTTGAAGCATTTTCGATGATATCAATTCAAAGTCGTGATTGTTAATTTCAAAGAAACCGAATCTAAACGGATAACCCCAAATTTTTTGTTTGAAATAAATTCCAAATGTGCAATTAAAGGAAGTATTGGTATATCTCTGCAGGGCTCGAAAGCAATATTCCGCCGAGAAGGGGAGAAGTTTTCAAGAGCCTGTAATTTATAAACTTCATCATCAATAACTTTGCCTAAAGCTGTAAATTCCTGGCATTTTTCTGATTTTTTTAACGTTAGTTTTCCAGAATAATATATAACATAATCACCTTTTTTCATTCGCTTTAATGGCGAAGATTTTCCATGGCAGACTTGGGCTATTCCTTTAGAAATGCCATCTTTTACATGGTATTTAGCTGCTAAGCAATCCAATGTTTTGTTTCCGGACTGGTCATACCGATGTTTAAATTGTTTCCAGAAATGTAATTATGTAACCATCGGGATCTTTAACCATCAAGGTTTTACCAAAAGGTGTGTTATTTATGGTGCCTAAAATATTTACCTGATTAGCTGAAAGTTTAAGCTGGAGTTCTTCAATTTTTTCATCAACAGCAAACCATAGTGATGTACCCACGCCAAGTTCTTTGCCATCAATATTTCCTATAGGGGTTCTTATTGCAAAACTGGCCTCGTTTTTCTCAAACTTAAAAACGCAGGCATATGGATTGCTCATTTCTGATTCCGTAAATCCTAGTTTGTTGATGTAAAATGCTTTAGATAATTCTAAATCCCGTACCTGTAGTGATGCAAATTCTAACTTTCTCATGTTTAATTAATTTTGTTGTCGCAAATATAGTATACGCGACAACAAAACACCAATTTTTTTTTTTACAATTATTAAGAAATGAATACTGGTTTTATTAAGTATGACTGAAGTTAAAGGACTTTATCTGTGTGACGTTTTTGAAGGGTAGCTTACAATATTCCAATTGAGGGTTTTTTTCGAAAACTCAACGCAGGTTATTCAATATTTCTTGATGCTAATAAATATAGGTCAAAATCAATATTTTCGGTTTTTGCGTCTGCCGATTTTTCAAAGCCAGCTTTTGTTAATAGTTTGGTAGAACTCAGGTTTAAGGTATGCGTACAGGCCTCTATTTTTTTTATTTTCAAGGTTTGAAATGCAAAATCGATGACGCTGGAAACCGCTTCTGACATTATTCCCAGGCCCTGGAAATTTTTGAGCAGCTCGTAGCCTATTTCGCAGCTACTCTTGTTTTCTAAAATGTTAAAAAGGCACACAGTTCCGACAAAATTTTTGGTTTGTGTTAAAGTTATCGCCCAATAAAATGATTCGTTTTTTGAAATGCTCATATTAACCTTTTCGATAAAATTGATTGCGTCTTCAATTGTAATACTCAATTGTCTGTGAAGATATTTGTTTACATCAATGTCAGAACGTAAGGTGAAAATCTCTTTTCCGTCATTTGTTGATAATTGTCTTAGTGTCAATCTCTCGGTATTCAAAACGGGCAAGGTTCTGTGATTTTTATTTTCCATATATTAGTTCAACTTCTTTTAAAGTTAATAATAAGTCCAATCATTTAAGATGAACTGACGTTTCATGGCTTCGATGTGGTTTTCCTAAAAGCAGAAACTTTCAGCTAAAATAAAAAAACTTGAACTGACGAAATATCGCTGTATTTAATTGTTTAGCCCCATTTTTGCCAAAGCCTTGCTAACGAAAGTTTTTCTAATCACTAGTAGATTTTTTGTAATGATTATTTTTCTTTTAGACCATAATAATATTTCCAAGCTCCAATTGTCTCTCCTTTTATATTTTTCTGTCTTTGGTTAGTTGCTTATAAAAGATCGCCAAACATTTCGTGGCTTTGCGAAGGTGGAAGTCTCAAAAAATTGTCCGTCTAATTTTTCCTCGATAATATAATTTGCCATAAATTATTTAGTGTTTGTTTTTGTTATTCGGGTTGGCAAAATTACCACCATCCTTTCGGGGCTTTGCGATGGTGGGGCAATCAAAGCACAAAAGCTGCAATTATTAGTAAAGTTCAATTGAAAAACAACCGTGATATTTCGAAATTCAGCCCGCCTGATGCAAAACCCGTTTTACAAGCTGCGCTTCTTTTCAGTAGTCATACAACTTTAGCGTCTTTCGTTAATTTACTTTTGTCAATATCAAAGTAATTACTGTGTGATTGCAAAGTTGTCCGAAAGTGGTAATATCACATAACCCAGGCGATGATGCCGAAGTAAAAAGCGTGTCGGCAGAAAAAACTGGCGAAAGTCAGGTTAGCTGTTAACGATTATTATAAAAACGCCTCAGGTGAAGAAGTTAAAATGCGCAATGGTTTACCTTAACCTTTTGGAATGCTAATGCCGGATTTGCAGAAAGAGAAATAAAAAAAGGTACTCGTTTAACGATAGAAGGTAAACTGGTTAACAACTTTTACGAAGCCAAAGATGGGAGCAAACGTTATACAATGGAAATTGTTGTAACCGAAGCCTCGGTTAAGGCTTTAGAAGTTGTTAATTGACCTATACTTATTATCCAAAAATTAGATGAATCGTGAAGTTTGTTTCGGTTCATCTTTAGATAACAGAAAGCCTTATGCAAAAATTACCGCATAAGGCTTTATAACTTAACAGAAAATCCGGCATAAAAGTTCCTTCCCATCGCTGGATTAAAGTATCGGTTATTTGCCGCATTGAGGTCATTTCCTAAGCTGTAATTTTCGTTTAGAATATTATTAATGCCAG
>Ga0160472_100588_pt1 | contig 20697 bp, 19 predicted proteins | sample HID1973M_E11MG_FD_108267 | JGI IMG/M metagenome (GOLD analysis project Ga0160472, IMG submission 108267) | Enriched mosquito-associated microbial communities from UW Madison campus, WI, USA - HID1973M_E11 MG | ecosystem: Host-associated > Arthropoda: Insects > Digestive system > Unclassified ... | reverse complement strand
TCAACCGCATCAAGCATTTTCGCCGTGTCTCCACTCGGTATGACAAGCGAGCTGACAGCTATCTCGTCTTTGCATCGCTTGCCTGTGCCTTTGGACCATTAGTTCAATTGTGAACAGACCCTAACAAAATGCCCAGCGGTTTGCCCCCCTCTCCCATACATGGGAGAGGGGAGCGAACCCTGAGCCCCGTCAGCCTTCGGCGGCCCGGTCGTCGGCCGCCCAGTCGCCGGCCGTCTCGTGCGGCAGGTCCGGCAGTTCCGCCATGTCCGCCACGTCCGCATCACGCACGCGCAGCACCGTCTGCCGCGACACATTGAAGCGCCGCGCCACCTCGCTCACCGACTCTCCCCCGGCCAGACACAGCGCCACGTTGCGGCGCTCGCTTTCCGACAGCTTCGGCTTGCGCCCGAGATGGGTACCCATCTCGCGCGCGATGGCCGCACTCTGCTGGGCCCGCGCGCTGCGCACGCGGCTTTCCAGGGCGACCAGCGCACGCAGCATCGACACCGCCGGCGGCGATCCGCGGCGCGTCAGGTCGGCGCGGCCGGTCTGCAGGCAATGCAGCGCGGCGCCCGCCTTGCGGAAGCGCGCGATGGTGGCCAGCATGTCGCGCGCATGACAGCCCAGGCAGGACAGGTGCAGCATGTACACGGCATCGCCGGGCCGCACGCGTTGCACCAGCGTGGCCAGTGCCGGCCGCTCCAGCGCCGGCATCGCCGGTGCCTCGCACTCATGTACCGCACATCCCTCCGCGACCTCGATGCCTGCCGCCTTCGCCGCGGCAAGTTCGCCTTCCATGGCCTGTTCGTCGCAGGCTTCGTTGGAATACAGGTAGACCAAAGACACTTCAAGCTCCCCGCTTAATCGTTCCCGCTGATCGTTTCCCGTCGACCATCCCCGGTCGCATGCGCCGCCTGCGTGCCAGCCAGCACGTGGTCTAGATGTATGAACAACCCTTCATCACCAGGTCACGCCGCTGTGATTTCATCGACGCAGCCCCTCACTCTCCGGGGCTGGTACTTCGATCAAAAACAGAACACAGGATTCCCTACACATGTTCAAGATTTCCGGCACGGGCCGGCTCGCGGCCTTCTGCGCCGCGGCTGCCACCGCCCTCGTGCTCGCCGCCTGCGGTTCCGGCGATAACAACAACAACGCCACGGCCGCGCCTGCCGCCGACAGCAAGGTCAACAGCCTGCAGTCGATCAGGCACGTCTGGGTCATCACACTTGAAAACGAGGCCTACGACGCGACCTTCGGCGCCAGCTCGCCGGCCAGGTACCTGTCGCAGACCCTGGTCAGCCAGGGCGCGCTGCTGCAGCAGTACTACGGCACGACGCATTCGAGCCTCGGCAACTACATCGCCATGATCAGCGGCCAGTCGAACACCGCCGACAACGTCATGGACTGCGCCACCAGCATCCAGGACATCAGCGTCACCGGCATGGCCGACCATGGCCAGGTCATCGGCACCGGCTGCGTCTACCCCGCTTCCGTCAAGACCCTGCCCAACCAGCTCAAGGCCGTGAACCTGACCTGGAAGGGCTACATGGAGGACATGGGCAACGACCCCACGCGCGAGCGCGCCACCTGCGGCCAGCCCGCCGTCAAGGCGCCCGACAACACCAACACGCCGCTGGCCCCGTCGCCCGCCGTGCCGGCCGGCGACCAGTACGCCGCGCGCCACAACCCGTTCGTCTGGTTCCACGCCATCACCGATACGCCCGACTGCGACAGCAGCGTGGTCAACCTGGAACAGATGAAGGCCGACCTGAAGTCCGTCGACACCACGGCGAACTTCAACTTCATCACGCCCAACGTCTGCCACGACGGCCACGACACCGGCTGCGCCTCCGGCGAACCGGGCGGCCTGACCTCCGCCGACGCGTTCCTGCAGTACTGGATCCCGATCATCCAGGCTTCGCCGGCGTACCAGAAGGACGGCCTCATCATCGTCAACTTCGACGAAGGCATCGCCGCCGGGTCCACCAGCATCGACACCAATGCCTCGCCGGCAACGATGACGCTGAGCCAGCTCGGCCAGTCGTGCTGCAACCAGCAGCCGGGTCCGAACGTGACCTATCCGCTGACGCAGACCATCAACATCCCCAACGGCTACAAGGTCCAGGTCGGCAAGGACGGTTCGGGCAACCCGGTCTACGTGACGGTCGGCACCATCTACAACACCACGCAAAGCTGGGGCGGCGACCGCACCGGTGCCGTGCTGCTGTCGAAGTTCATCAAGCCGGGCACGGTCACGACCACGGGCTACAACCACTACTCGCTGCTGAAGAGCCTGGAAGACATCTTCCAGGTGGGCGGCTACCTCGGGTACGCCGGCCAGGACGGCCTGCAGTCCTTCGGCGCCGACATCTTCACCAACTTCTGATCCACCTGTCCTGATGCCCTGACGGGCACGCGCGCGCCCCCGGTTCACGCCGGCGGCGTGCGCCTGTCCGGTCGCCGCACTATCCCGATGCCCCGGTTTCACCTTCCTCTCCCGCGCCTTGCCGCCTGCGCGCTGGCCATCCTCGTCTGCGCGTGCGGACAGCAGGCGCCAACCGCTGCCATGCCGGATGTACACGCCGCTGCCGCCGCGCCGGCCAGGCCCGACCCGGCCCGTCTCGCCGCGCTCGGCAAGGCCATCTTCTTCGATACGACGCTGTCCGCCTCCGGCCGCCAGTCGTGCGCAAGCTGCCACGACCCCGACCACGGCTACGGCCCGCCCAACGCGCTCGCCGTACAACTCGGCGGCGCGCGCCTCGACCGCCAGGGCAAGCGCGCCACGCCCTCGCTGGCCTACCACCTGAGCCGCACCCCGGCCTGGTTCAAGGAAACCCAGACCAAGCTGATCGACCGTCTCACCGAGACCGACAACCCGCCCACCGGCGGCCTGATGTGGGACGGCCGCTTCAACAGCCTCGCCGAGCAGGCCTCCGCGCCGATGCTCGACCCGGACGAGATGGCCAACCCGAGCCCTGCCGTGGTGGCCGACAAGCTGTCCCGCACCGCCTACGCCGCCGAGTTCCGCGCCCTCTTCGGCCGCGACGCGCTCGACGATCCCGCGCGCGCGCTGCGCCTCGCGGGCCAGGCGCTGGAGCGCTTCGAACTCGACGACCCGAGCTTCCACCGCTACGACGCCAAGTTCGACGCCTACTTCGACGGCAAGACCACCCTGAACGCCGCCGAGGAACACGGCCTGCGGCTCTTCATGGACCCCGCCAAGGGCAACTGCGCCGCCTGCCACCGCGCGGCCAGCGGCGCCGACGGCTCGCATCCGATCTTCACCGACTACCAGTTCGCCGCCCTCGGCGTGCCGCGCAATCCCGAGATCGCCGCCAACGCCGACCCCGCCTACTACGACCTCGGCCTGTGCGGCCCGAAACGGGCCGACCAGGCCGCGCAGCAGCAGTGGTGCGGCATGTTCAAGACGCCCACGCTGCGCAACACGGCCAGGCGCGGCGCCTGGTTCCATAACGGCCGGTTCCACACGCTGGAGGACGCGGTGCGCTTCTACGTCGAGCGCGACCAGCGGCCGGGCCGCTTCTACGGCCGCGACGCCCACGGCAAGCCCGTCCCGTACGACGACCTGCCGCCCACGCTGCGCGCCAACGTCGACCACGTCGACGCGCCCATGGACCGCAAGCCCAACGCGCGTCCCGCGCTCGACGCCGCCGAAATCCGCGACGTGGTGGCCTTCCTGCGCACGCTCGACGACGGCTGGAAACCGGGGACCTGACACTCCCGCCGGGCATCGGCAGGCGCGTGGGCACGACACATCACCCCATGCGCCGCGGATGCCCGGTAGCATGGAGGCAGCCCACCCGCCCCCGGTGCTTCCGACCATGTCAAGCGCGCCGCCCCACACGCCTGGCCAGCTTCCCGTGCAGCAATCCCGCCTCGCGCGCTGGCGTATCGCCATCCTGCGCAATCCGCGCCGGACGCTGCTGGTCTGCTTCGGCATCGTCGTCGCCCTGACGTCGGGGCTCGCCTTCCGCGATGCCTTCGTGCTGCGCGACGAAGCGCTGCGCGCCCGCAGCCACGACATCGAACTGCGCGCCATCAACATCAACAATGCGATCCGCGCCGGCTTGCGCGAGCTCGAATTCATGCGCGACAACGCCCAACTGCTGCTCAATCGCATGCCGGGCGGCGTGCCCGGCGAATCCGATCCCGGCCTCCAGCCCGATGCCTCGCTGCGCGAGGCCTACGCACGGCGCGACGCGCCCGCCTGGGAAGTGCCGGTCGCGGCCGGCGATCCGCCCGTGCAGGGCGTTGGCCCCGGGGCGCTGCAGGGACTCCCCGGCTTCGCCCGCGACGAAAGCACCCTGATGGCTGACATGTACGTGGCACGCGCGCTGTCGCGGTCGCTGTCGCTGTTCCTGAAGGAAGGCCCCGCACGCCAGCACACCCTGTACATCTCGTCCAACGGCCTGTATGTGGTGTCGCCCGCCATGACGGACGCGGTGCCGGCCGCATCCGTCATCCGCCGTTTCGCCGCGATGCCGTACTTCCGCAACGCCATGCCCGACCGCAATCCGGACCACGAACTGGTGTACGGTGCCCTGCCCCAGGCCGACGCGCACGGCCGCGCCATCTTCATGGCGGCCGCCCCGCTCACGGTCAACGGCCAGTTCCGGGGCGTGCTGGCGACCATCGTCGATCACGAGCGCGTCCAGTCCCTCGTCACTGATGGCAGCCGTAGCGGCCAGACTTCCATCCTGCTCGACAAGACGGGCCAACCCATCGTCGAAGCCGGCCCGGCTTCCGGTACCTACCGCGCAAGAGACCTCGCAAAGATCCATGCCGTCGCCATGCACTCGGGCAACCCGCCCCGCGGCGCCGCTGCCGCAGGCCCCCACGGCAGCTATTTCGTCTACAGCCGGGTCGGCACCTTCGATATCGTGCTCGTCGATCCGATATCACAGCGGGAGCTGGCGCTGCTGATCCTGCGCGGACTGTCACCGGCGCTGCTGGTGCTGTCGGCAATCGCCGTGCTCCTGCTGGCCTCCAGCCTGACCGTGGCCTCGGCGCTGTTCAATTACCAGTTGCGCCAGCAAGGCCAACTCCGCCTGCTCGCCCACCGCGATCCCCTGACCGGCCTCGCCAACCGCCGCCACCTTACCGAGGCCTTCGCCACCACCGTGGCCGACCCGGCGCAAGCGGGCCAGTCCCTGGCACTGATCACGCTCGACATCGACCACTTCAAGCACGTCAACGACACCTGGGGCCACGCCAGCGGCGACGCAGTGCTCAAGGCGCTGGCACAGGCGTGTGGCGAGACGGTACGAGGCAGCGACGTCGTCGCGCGCGTCGGCGGCGAGGAATTCGCCATCCTGCTGCCGCGCACGGGCATACCCGATGCAACGGCGCTGGCGGAACGTCTGCGCGAGCGCCTGTCGCAGACACCTTGCGCGCCAGCGGATGAACATGGAAATTGCTTGGTGGACGCGGAACCGATCCGCTTTACGGCATCGCTCGGCGTAGCCGCGCAAGTGGCCGGCAGCGGGACGACGCTGGATGCGCTGATGGCGGTGGCGGACGGCCGGCTGTATGTGGCGAAGCGGGAGGGGAGGAATCGGGTAGTGGCGGGGTGAGCAGGGAGATACGGTTCAGACGAGCAAAGCCCCCTGCCCAACCCGACCGTCAACCCGACAATCAATAGCTATAGCCCGCGCCATAACCCGGGCCATAACCCGGCGCCTGGGAGTACCCCTGCTGCCCACAGGGCACATAGGCCCCGTCATACCCCCGGTAGCAATACCCCGGCGGCACCGCCGGCTGGGCGTACACCACACGCGCCGGCGGAGGCGGCGGCGCATAGGCAACCGGCGCAGGCGCGTAGGCGACAGGCGCCGGTGCATAGGCCACTGGCGCAGCGGCAACCGCCGCCCCGACAGCCAACCCCACCAACGCCCCCACGGCCAGCGCCACGCCGGCACTGGAGCCGCCTCCGTGATAGCGGTCATGCGCAGAAGCCGGCCCCGCGGCCACCAGGGCCACGCACAGTGCCGCGGCAGAGGCAAGACGGATGGATTTGCGCATGACGGACTCCTGAAGATTTCCCATCGACCCACCACCGCGAGGAATGCGGGAGAGTCGGTCTGGTATGGCTTCATCATGCACGCTAGATGGCCTCGCAGGTGTTTCCGCGAGCGCGTCCAGTTGTTAGGTTTGTAACCGCCGCTTTAATACATCCGGGGAGGCGACTGCGCGACGGATGACTCCACCCCGCACGCCGCATGCAGCCGCGGATTGTCGATATCCGCCGCGAGCAGGCGGGCCGCTGCGCCACTCGTGGCGTCGCCGAGTGCCGCGCGATGCAAGTGCGCGCGCACGGTCATCTCGCGCATGCCGCGTTCGTCCGCAAGCGCCTGCAACTGGTCGATCCACGCCGGCGCATGCGGCATCGCGTGCGCCACGGCCACGCCGCAGAGCGCGTCGAGCGCATAGGCCTTGGCCCACAGATACGCATCGGGATGCGGCGTACAGCGGGCGATGCCGTCGGCCACCAGTTCCGCCGCGCGCGCAGGATCGCCGCGCGCCAGCGCCACGCAGCCGCGGCCGCGCCCCGATATGCATTGCCAGCACGGATCGCCCAGTTGGCAACCCAGCGCGAAAGCGTGCTCGAACCGGTCGGCGGCACTGTCCACTTCGCCACGCAGCAGATCGATATCGGCACGCAGCGACTGCGGCCACGGCGCAAACGCGGTCCAGCTTTGCTGGGCGATGGCGAGGGCACGGTCGAGTTCGTCGGTGGCGGGTTCGAGTTCGCCGCGCAGCAGATGGGTGCGGCCGAGCATCGACAGTGCGAAAGCCGTCTGCCGCAGGTCGCCGGCGCGCGTGGCGAGCGAGACGGCTTCGCGCAGCGTACGCAGGGCCGCGGCGTAGTGGGCGGTATCGCTCAGCACCGAGCCAAGCATGGTGGCGACGCGCGCGCGCTCGGCATCGTCGCCGCTGGCAAAGGCGGCCGCGCTGTCGAGCCAGACCGTCGCACGGTCATAGCGGCCGCGCAGGAATTCGATGTAGCCGAGTTCGCGGCTGGCGGCGGCGGCCAGCAGCGGCGACACGTTCTGCCCCACCGCCAGCGCCTCGTGCAGCGCGGTGGCGCCCTCCTCGTCCCGGCCACGCGCGGCATGCACCAGCGCGCCGCCGAGCGCGATACGGGCGCGGGCGCGCAGCGCGTTGTCGGTGGTGGCATCGGCATCCACCACCGCGCGGCGCAGGCATTGCAGGCCGGCTTCGAGCGCGCCGGCGCCGATGGCAGCCTCGCCCGCCTCGATCTGCGCGATGGCGGCGGCGCGACCGGTGGCCGGCTGCGACACCGGCAACGCGGTCACGGTACGCAGGGCCGCGTCGAGCGTCGGGCCGGGCTCGATGCCGAGTTCGCGCTGGAACAGCGCCCGGCATGCCGCCACCTGCCGCGCCGCGCCCACGCCGTCGCCGGCCGCGGAGAGGCTGCGCACCAGCAGGGCCTGGTAGTTCTCGTCGAGCGGATTGCGGCGCACCAGCCGGCCGGCCAGGTCTGCGGCGTCATGGGCCGCGCCGACCGCCAGCCGCGCCAGCGCGGCCTCGCGCAGCACGGCCTCGGCGCTGGCGAGCAGGTGGCGGCGCTCGCCGGCGATCCACACGTCGAACGACGGGCTGCCGGCGAAGCTCATGCCCTCCAGCAGTTCGCGGTCGAAGTCGGGCACGTGCAGGGCCTGCGACCAGGAGCCCATGTCGAGCACCTTCACGTCGATATACAGCGCGGGATCGAGCCGGATGCCGTCGGAGCAGGACTGCACCGCGGCGTCGCCCAGCAGCCGCCGCAGCTCGCTCAGGTTCCAGCGCAGCGCGGCGAGCGGGTCTTCGGCGTCTTCGAACAGCAGCGCGGCGAGGTGGCGCCGGTCGGCCGGGCCGGTCCCCGCGAGATAGGCCAGCAGCCCCCAGACCTTGTGGCCCCGGGGCGCGGGCAAGGGCTGGCCGTCACGCAGCACGCGCGGGTTGCCGAGCAGGTGGACGGCCAGCATGGCGCGCGATGGCGGCTCGATGGCGCGGGACGCGGCGGTCAGTCCTCGGCCGTGGTCGGGTCGATCACGGTGCTGACGCGCGACACCTTGTTGGCCGGGAAGCCGCCCCGGCGCGCGTGCTCCCGCACCGCATCCTCGTCGGGGGCGATGTAGATGCAGAAGAGCTTGTCGTCGGTGACATAGCTCTGCACCCACTGGATTTCCGGGCCGAGCTGGCGCAGCACGTCGCACGACTTCTGCGACGCCGCGCGCAGGGCCGCCGCGCCGGCGGCGCCGATGCCGGGGATTTCACGTTCGATCACGTACTTGGGCATGACAGTCTCCTTTCAGGGAAGGTTGCCCCCCCGGGCCAGGGAAGCCGTGAGGGGAGCCTGCAGGATCGCGGCGTGGCGTGTGAGCGAACGTGTGAGACAGGAAGCCGCCGTTTGATGGGGCGGGCGGGACCCGGTGTGCCGGGGGCGCCGCAGCGTGCCCGGATTTCGCGGGCCTCGCAGGCAAATATAGTCGGACCCTTGTACAAATCGCAAAGTGTCTCTATAATCCGCGCTCTTCGACAGGCTCGTAGCTCAGCTGGTTAGAGCACCACCTTGACATGGTGGGGGTCGTTGGTTCGAGTCCAATCGAGCCTACCAACGCACGGAGAAAAGCCGACCGCATTAGCGGTCGGCTTTTTTCTTTGGTGCTTCCCTTTGTGCTTCCCTTCGCGCGCCCGAGTCAGAAGCGGTCGGCGCGGAACGGCTTCGGATCGGCGAAAGGCTCGGCGCCCGTCATCATCTCGGCCAGCAGGCGGCCGGTGGCCGGGCCGAGCGTGAGGCCGTGGTGCGCGTGGCCGAAGGCGAACCACAAGCCGGCATGGGCCGGCGCAGGGCCGATGATCGGCAGCATGTCGGGCGTGCACGGGCGGCTGCCCATCCACGGTTCGGCGTCGAGCCGGCCGGCCAGCGGGAACAGCGTGCGCGCGATGGGCTCCACGGCTTCCAGCTGGTCGGGGGTACGCGGCGCGTCGCGACGGGCGAACTCGGCGCCGGTGGTCAGGCGGATGCCGCGCGTCATGGGCGCGAGCAGGTAGCCGCGCTCGGCGTCGAGCACAGGATGGTTGAGCCGCGCCCCCTCCTTCGCCGCGTAGTGCATGTGATAGCCGCGCTTGACGGCCAGCGGCAGGCGGTAGCCGAGGCGCTGCGTGAGCGTGTCGGACCACGGGCCGAGGGCGATCACCGCCGACTTCGCCGCGACCGGGCCCACCTCCGTCTCGACGCGCCATGCGCCGGACAGCGTCGTCGCATCCCCGGTCACGACCAGCCCGCCCAGCGCCTCGAAATACCGCGCATAGGCACTGACCAGCGCGTGCGGATCGACGGTCGACTCCGAGATGACGTACCGCACCGCACCGGCCAGCGACGGGTCGAGATCCGGCTCGGCCGCGCGCAGTCCCGCGCTGTCGAGCGCTTCGAACGGAATGCCGAACTCCTGCCGCGCCCGCTCGGACTCGGCAATCGCTTCCCAGTGCTTCTCGCGCGTGCGGAACACCCGCATCCAGCCACCCTGCCGGATCAGCCCTTCCGCCCCCGCCGCCCGCGCCAGCGCGCGGTGCTCGGCCACGCTCTCGCGGATGAGCGTGGCGTAGCACTGGGCGATGGCGGCATGGCGTTGCGGATGGGAGTTGCGCCAGTAGCGCCACAGGAAGGGCAGCACGCGCGGCAAGGCATCGGGGTGGTAGCGCACGTCGGGCAGGCGGTTGCCGGCGTAGCGCAGCAGCGTGCGCAGCTCGCGCGGCAGCGCATAGGGATAGACGCCCTCGGCCTGGATCAGCCCGGCATTGCCGAACGAGGTTTCGTTGCCGGGCGCCTTGCGGTCGACCAGCACCACGCGCTGGCCGCGCCGCTGCAGGTGGACGGCGGTGCAGACGCCGACGATGCCGGCGCCGAGGACGAGGGTGTCGAAAGTCATGGGGAACCGACGATGCCGCGCGGGGGAGATGCGCAACATTGTACGGTCACAGCCGGCGGGGCTACGGCAAGCCCGGTGCCTGCCGACGCCGGCTATCGCGCAGGCCGCGCAAACCGATCCGTCGCCTCCAGCAACTGATCCATGATGCCCGGCTCGGTCCACGCATGGCCGGCGCCTTCTATGAGGTGGAAATCCGCATCGGGCCATGCCTGGTGCAGCGCATACGCGTAGCGGGCCGGACAGGGCATGTCGTAGCGGCCATGCACGATCACGCCGGGGATGCCGGCCAGCCGGTGCGCGTCGCGCAGGAGTTGCCCTTCCTCGAACCATCCGCGGTGCGCGAAATAATGGTTCTCCAGCCGGGCGAAGGCGAGTGCAAAGTGGGGATCGTCGTGTTTCGCGCTGTTGTCGGGATTCGGCAGCAGCGTGATGGTCTCGCCTTCCCACAGGCTCCACGCGCGGGCGGCTTCGATCTGCTTGTCGACATCGTCGCCCGTCAGCAGCTTGCGGTACGCCGCCATCATGTCGCCGCGCTCGGCCTCAGGCACCGGCGCCTGGAAGCGCGCCCACTTCTCCGGGAACATCTCCGACACGCCGTGCTGGTAGTACCAGTCCAGCTCCGCCTGCGAGACGGTGTAGATGCCGCGCAGCACCAGTTCGCTCACGCGCTCCGGGTACTTCTCGGCGTAGGCCAGCGCGAGCGACGAGCCCCACGAGCCGCCGAAGACCAGCCACGTCTCCACGCCGGCCAGTTCGCGCAGGCGCTCGATGTCGGCCACGAGGTGCCAGGTCGTGTTGTGCTCCAGGCCGGCATGTGGCGTGGAGCGGCCACAGCCGCGCTGGTCGAACAGCAGCAGGTCGTAGCGGGACGGATCGAACAGGCGGCGGTGATCGGGAGAGACGCCGCCGCCCGGGCCGCCGTGCAGGAACACCGCCGGCTTGGCGCCCGGCGTGCCCACGCGCTCGTAGTAGACGACGTGGCCGTCGCCGACGTCGAGCATGCCGGTCTCGTAGGGTTCGATGGCGGGATAGAGGGCGCGGGGCAGGGTCATGGGGAGGTCTCCGGACGGGCGTAGTCGCAGAGTGTAGGCAATAATGGCCGGGACCATTGGCCGGGACCATCGGAGACCGCCCTTGTCCGTCGACTCAGTCATCCCGCCCGATGTCATCCGGGCCTACCTGCAGACCTGCTACCACGTCCACGGCGACCCGCCGCTCACGCTCCGGATCGGCGAGCCCAACGCGGGACTGGCCGCCCTGCACGCGGCGGCAGGGGTCGATTGCAGTGCCTTCATCACTGCATGGAATCCGCTCAGCCAGCAGTTGCCCGACGCCGAGAACGCCGCACGGCAAGACGCCCTCGCCGCCGAATTGCAGCGGAGAGGGCATCGCTATCTCGAAGGGCGCGGCCAGCATCCGGTCGAGGCATGGGGCGAGGCCAGCTTCCTGGTGCCCGGCCTCGGCCTGGAGGCGGCGCGGACGCTGGCCTCGGCGTACGGGCAGAACGCCCTGGTCTGGAGCGGCGCCGACGCCGTGCCGCAACTGATCCTGCTGCGCTAGTCCAGTGCGTCAGTCAGCCAGCGCTCAGAACGGACGGTCGCCGATGATCGTCGCCCGCATCATGCGGCGCACCGCCGGGAAGTAGTCCTGCACGGCGTAGTGCTGCGTGGAGCGGTTGTCCCAGAAGGCGATGGTGTTCGGCTCCCACTTCAGGCGGACCTGGTACTCCGGCGCGGCGGCCTGCGTGTACAGGTATTCGCGCAGGCGCATTTCTTCCAGCTGGAAATCGAAGCCGAAGCGGATGTCGTGCGTGGCGCCGAAGTTCTCGATATGGGTGGTGAAGCCCTGGTTGACGTACAGGATTTTCTCGCCGCTTTCCGGATGGGTCCGCACCACGGGGTGGCTGACAGCGGGGAAACGCTTGCGGTTTTCGATGCGCTCCTCCGGCGACATGCGCTTGCCGAACGCCGGCATGATGTCGTGCACGGCTTGCAGCGGATCGATGCGAGCCTTCACGTCCGCCGGCAGGTTTTCGTAGGCCGCCACCATGTTCACCCAGATCGTGTCGCCGCCGACTTCCGGTGTCTCGACGCAGCGCAGCATCGAGCCCATCGAGGGAATCTCGCGCCACGACACGTCGGTATGGAAAATATTCTCGCGCGCCCGCTCCTGCGAATTGCCGCCCAGCAGCACCAGTTCCGGATGGTCCTCGTGATGCGGGAACACCGGGTGGATTTCCAGCTCGCCGAAGCGGCGGGCGAAGGCCACGTGCTGGGCCGGCGTGATGTCCTGGTCGCGGAAGAACAGCACCTTGTGCTTCACCAGCGCGGCCCGCAGCTCGGCCACGGTGGCGTCGTCCTGGGTGTCGCGCAGGTCGATATTGCGGATCTCCGCGCCGATCACGGGCGAGACGCGCTTCACGGTGAACGAGGAATGCAGGACGGAAGGGCGGACGATGGCAGGTGCGGCCGGGGCGGCCTGAACAGCTTGGGCGGACATCTTGTCTCCTGAAGGGCTTGGACTAATTAGTAATCCAGATTATGTTTTACAGCATCATAGGCAACCGCCCCCGCCTTCGTCAAGCGGGCATAATCACCCGGCCATGACCGCCAACGCCCGCACCGACACCCGCTCAGCCACCCTCAGTGATCTCCCCGCCGCGCCGCTGGCCGGCCATGAGGGCTTCACGCCGCCCCGCTACAAGCGCGGCCAGCGCACCACCGACAGGTTGCTCCAGTCGGGCCGCCGGCTGCTGCGGGCGAGGCCGCTGGAAAGCGTGACCATCCAGGACGTGTGCGCCCGCGCCCATGTGACGACCGGTGCCTTCTACGCGCGCTTCGACGGCAAGGATTCGTATTTCCGCGCCGTGCAGGCGATGGCGCTCGACGAGATACGGCGAGGGTCGATACGTACCGTCCAGCGCGTGGAAGCCGCCGGGTCGCTCGAGGAAGCGGTGCATGCTGTGGTGCGTGGCGGGCGCCGCACCGTCATCCGGATCGAAGGCGTGCTGCGCGCCACGGTGGCGCAGCAGGTCGGCGGCTGGGACCCGTTCCGCGAGCACGCGCGCGACGCGGCCAGGCAACTGGTGTCGCGGCTGGGCGCCCTGAGCGGGCTGCCGCCCTCGCCGGAACTGTCGGCCCGCATCCTGTTCGCGATGCAGTTCATGACCTCGACGCTGGTGAACGCCGCGCTGAACGACCCCGGGCCGCTGTCGGTGTCGAACAGGAAGATGGACGAGGAACTGACGCGGGCGTTCTGCCTGTACGTGCGGGCCGGCTGACACCGCACCTGGTCCGCCGCCGCCACATCGCCCAGGAATGTCTATTCTCATGAGGGGCCATACAGAATGCGACCCTTCCTGGAGAACAGCCGGAGACAGCCATGGCAATGCTACGGAGACTGGGCGCGGCGGCAGTCATCGCCTGCGCGGCGCTCGCAACCTTGCCGACCGCGGCCAGCGCGGACGAGATCCCGATCATCACGGGCAAGCAGTGGACCCAGACGACCGAGCCGATGAAGAAGGCCTACCTGGTCGGTATCGCCAACATCCTGCAGGTGGAAGCGGCCTACCACGCCGAACACGCGCCGCCCGACTCGCAGAGCCTGCTGCCCCGCCTCTCGCAGGGCATGACGGGCGAGACCCTCGATTCCGTGCGCGATCGGCTCGACCGCTGGTATGCCGCGAACCCTGACAAGCTCAACCGGCCGGTCATCGAGACGATCTGGTTCGAGTTGGTCCTGCCGAAGCTGCAGACGAAGAAGTAAGCGGGAGACGACCATGAAACGAGTCGCAATGACAGCGCTGGCACTCGTGCTCGCCGGCATGACGGGCTGCACCAACATGACACCGGCGCAGCAGGGCACGGTGTCGGGCGCGGCGATCGGTGCCGCGGCGGGCGCGGGCATCGCCGCCATCGCAGGCGGCAGCGGCTGGACCGGGGCCGCCATCGGCGCCGTGGCCGGCGGCGTGGCGGGCAACATCAAGGGCAATCGGCAACAGCAGTCGTGGTACTAATCCACGAGCCAGGCGCAGCAACGGGACTCCGGGTCATCCGAGCCATGCCACATCTTCCCTGAACGCCATCGATGCCAGCAGCCGACCCCAGGACGACACGGAGCGCCGGCTGGCAGCGCTGGCTGCCCGGGCTGGCGGCGATCAGGACGTACCGCGCGGACTGGCTGCCGCGTGACCTGGCGGCCGGACTCGTGCTGACCACCATGCTGGTGCCGGTCGGCATCGCCTATGCCGAGGCGGCGGGCGTGCCGGGCGTCAACGGCCTGTACGCCACCATCATCCCGCTGCTCGCATATGCCCTCTTCGGCCCCAGCCGCATCCTCGTGCTCGGGCCGGATTCCGCCCTGGCCGCTCCGGTGCTCGCGGTGGTCGTGCAGGCGGCGGGCAGCGACCCGATGCGCGCGGTGACGATCGCCAGCCTGATGGCCATCGTCTCCGGGCTGACGCTGATCCTGCTCGGACTGCTCAAGCTCGGCTTCGTCACGGAGCTGTTGTCCAAGCCGATCCGCTACGGCTACATGAACGGCATCGCGCTGACCGTGCTGGTCAGCCAGGTGCCAAAGCTCTTCGGCATCTCTTTCGACGACCAGGGCCCGCTGCGCGACGTCGTCAGCCTGCTGCGCGCCATCCGGGCCGGCGAGGCCAACTGGTACAGCTTCGCCGTGGGCGGGGGCAGCCTGGCGCTGATCCTGCTGCTCAAGCGCTTCGAGCGGCTGCCGGGCATCCTCATCGCCGTCATCCTCGCCACTCTGGCGGTCACGGTGTTCAACCTCGACGCGCACGGCGTGAAGGTCCTCGGCAAGGTGCCGCAGGGGCTGCCGGCCTTCCACCTGCCCTGGCTCGCTGGCGCGGACCTGGCTGCCATTGCCCTCGGCGGCGTGGCAGTGGCGCTGATTGCGTTCGCCGATACCAGCGTGCTGTCGCGCACTTACGCCATCCGCACCGGACATCGCGTGAATCCCGACCAGGAGATGCTCGGGCTCGGCGCCGCCAATCTCGCGGCGGGACTGTTCCAGGGGTTCCCGATCAGCAGCAGTGCGTCGCGCACCCCGGTCGCCGAGGCGGCCGGCGCACGCACGCAGCTCACGGGCGTGGTCGGCGCCGTCGCGGTAGCGGCGCTGCTGCTATTCGCGCCCGACCTGCTCCAGCACCTGCCCCTCAGTGCGCTGGCCGCCGTGGTCATCGCCGCGGCCATCGGCCTGATCGAGATCACCGACCTGAAGCGCATCTACCGCATCCAGCAGTGGGAGTTCTGGCTGTCGATGGGCTGCTTTGCCGGCGTGGTCGCGTTCGGCGCCATTCCCGGCATCGGCATGGCCATCGTGGTGGCCGTGATCGAATTCCTGTGGGACGGCTGGCGCCCGCATTTCGCCGTGCTCGGCCGGGTCGACGGCGTGCGCGGCTACCACGACATCACGCGCTATCCGCAGGCCGAGCGCATCCCCGGGCTGCTGCTGTTCCGCTGGGACGCGCCGCTCTTCTTCGCCAACGCCGAGGTGTTCCAGCGCCGGCTGATGGCGGCCGTGGACGAGTCGCCCACGCCGGTGCGCCGGGTGGTGGTGGCAGCCGAGCCGGTGACGAGCGTGGACGTGACCTCCGCCGACATGCTGCGCGAGCTCGGCAAGTCGCTGCGCGAGGCCGGCATCGCCCTGCACTTCGCCGAGATGAAGGACCCCGTGCGCGACAAGCTCCGGCGCTTCGAACTGATGGAAGAGATTGGCACCGGGCACTTCCATCCAACCGTCGGCGCGGCCGTGGATGACTGGCTGGAGGCGTCGGACACGCGGCGCGAAGGCAACGGCGAATAGGCGACGAGCAAGGGTGCGCCACAAAGAAAGAAGGTGCCGCCTGGGACGACACCTTCAAGGACGCCGCTTGCGCAAACGGCGCCAGAGGAAGACTGACTGTTCTGCGGCACTGGCTTTATCCCGTTCCCTCCCTCGTTCACTTGCCGATATTCGCTGGCGAAATCCGTCACCCATGATTGGGCAGACGGGCACTGCCGGACCATCGTGCGGAAGGATGAACATTGGCGATGCCCGTCGTGCCGCAAACGGCGCCAGTCCGCCGTCTCGCGGGACGCTGCCCGGATAGGGACTCATACCCGCTTAATGCCGGGTTAATAATCGACACTCAGGCGACGTCCGGGCGACGCGCCGTGCCGCGCAAGCGGGCGAGCGCGCGCCTCAGAAATCCCCCTGCTCGCACCACTTCACCACGGCATCGCGAAAGTCCTGGCAGATGGGCGACAGGTAGCCGTCGGCGCGCCAGAAGATCGCCAGGTCCTGCTGCCACGACATGCCCGGACCCTCGATGGCCGCCAGCCCCTGCCCTTCGGCCTGCTTCATGAGGCGCGGCGGCATGAGGCCGAGCAGGTCGGTCTGGCGCACCAGTTCGCCGAAGGCCACCGGCGACGCCGTGCTCTCCACCGCCACGCGCGGGGGCGGCAGGCCGGCAGTGGCGAACCGCTCCTCCAGCCACTGCCGCAGGTAGAGGGAACTGGCCGGCACCGCCCAGCGTTCCTCCGTCAGGTCGGCCAGGCTGCGGAAGCGTTCGCGGCGCGGATGGTGGGTGCGCGCGACGATCTGGATGGTCAGCGGCCCCAGCGTCAGGCCGTTGACATCCTCCGGCACGGCCGGCGGCCGCGCGGCGAGGATCAGGTCGGCATCGCCGTTGCGCAGCACGGTCATCAGTTGCGCGCTCAGGTGGGTCTCGATCGAGAACACGGCCAGCGGACGGCTGGCGAAGAACTGCGCCAGCAACGGCGACAGCAGCGACGGCACGAGATACGGGATAGCGCCGAGCCGCACCGTGCCGGCTTTCGCCAGGCGCTGCTCGGCCAGCTCCTTGTGCATGTCGGCGGCCGCGAGCGAGATGCGGCGCGCGTGGGACTCCAGGGTCCTTCCCACGCTGGTCAGCACGAGCCCGCGCGGCGTGCGCTCGAACAGCGGCAGGCCGGATGCCGCCTCGAGCCGCGCCAGCGTCTTGGAGAGGGCCGACTGGGTCACGCCCAGCGCCGTCGCCGCGCGGTGCAGGTTGGCGTGCCGGCTCACTACCAGGAAGGCTTCCAGGTCCTCGAAGCGCATGGGGGCGGGCGTTCTCGGTGAGGGTGAAGGTCGGGAGGGTCGGGGCATTGTATCGGAGCCCCGCGCACCATTCCCGGCAGGACTCGCGACGATCCTGTCCGGAATCCCGGCGGGCAGGGTGCTGCCATAGACTGCGGCGAAGGCGTGAACGGGCATGAATAAGCGTGAAGGCGCCGCCTCAAGACCACGATGACGGACCGGGGAGACGATGAACGACAACGACGACAAACATGCGGACTTCGAGGGACTGGTCTGCTCCCGCTGGTGCCACTGGAGCGAGCTGGCACTGGAGCGCATCCCGCGCCGCCCGCTCGCGCCGGGACAGGTACGCATTCGCGTGCGGCACGCCGGCGTGGGCTTTGCCATCAGCCTGTTCGTGTCGGGCAAGTACCAGCGCAAGCCGCCCCTGCCCTTCACGCCGGGCACCGAGGCGGCGGGCGAGATCATCGAGGTGGCGCCCGACGTGACGCGGCTGCGGGTCGGGCAGCGCGTGGCCGCCGCGCTGGACTGGGGCGGTCTTGCGCAGGAGGTGGTGGCCACGGCCGACACCGTCTACCCCGTGCCCGACGGGATGGGCCTGGCCCTCGCCGTCTCGCTGCCCATCACCTACGGCACGGTCTGGGCCGCGCTGGAATGGCGCGCCGCGCTGCGCCCCGGCGAGACCCTGCTGGTCCACGGCGCCAGCGGCGGGCTGGGCATGGCGGCGGTGCAGATCGGCCGGCTGATGGGGGCGCGGGTCATCGCCACGGCCAGCAGCGAAGCCAAGCGCGAGGCGGCATTGCGCAACGGCGCGTCGGACGCGCTGCCGTCGGACCCCGAGGCGCTGGCGGCGGCGGTCAAGACACTGTGTCCGCCGCACGGTGCCGATGTGGTGTTCGACCCGGTCGGCGGCGACCTCTTCGACGCCTCGCTGCGCTGCGCGGCGCCCGGCGCGCGGCTGCTGTCGATCGGCTATGCCAGCGGCCGGATTCCGGAGGTGCCGGCCAACCTGCTGATGGTCAAGAACCTGTCGGTGATCGGCTTCAACTACGGGTACTACATCGGCTGGGGCCTGACCGACGAGCGCCGCCGCTTCGCGCCGCAGGCGCAGGAGATGGTCGGGAAGATCATGCAGGCGGTGGCCAGCGGCGAGATGCCCGCGCCCGTGGTGCGGCGCTTCGGGCTGGCGCAGTGGCGCGAGGCCGTCGGCACGCTGATGTCACGGCAATCCATCGGCAAGGTCGTGCTGGACCTGCCCTGAGCAAGGCAACGGAGACGCGCAGATGAACGACAGCCATGCGACCAATACCAACCCGGGCGCGATCGAGGACGACGATACCTTCGCCGGCCTGACGGTGCTGGACTTGAGCCAGGGCATTGCCGGCCCGTACTGCGGCCTCATCCTGCGCCAGCAGGGCGCGCGCGTCATCAAGGTCGAGCCGCCCGGCGGCGACTGGGCCCGGCAGATGGGCCGCACGCGCGCGGGCCACACAGCCATCGACATCGCCTGCAACACGGGCAAGGAGAGCGTGCTGCTCGACACCCGCACCGAGGCCGGCCGCAACGCGCTGCGCCGGCTGGCGGAAGCGTCCGATGTGGTGATCCAGAACTACCGCCCCGGCGTGGCGGAGCGCATGGGCGTGGGCTACGACGCCCTCGCGGCGCGCAACCCCGCGCTGGTGTACGTGTCGATCACCGGCTACGGCCGCCACGGTCCGCTGGCCGCGCTGCCCGCGGTCGATACGACCATGCAGGCGTATTGCGGCCTCATGCACGTCAACCGCGACGCCGCCGGCCAGCCGCGCCGCATCCCCTTCTTCCTCCTCGACCTGAGCACCGGCCTCTACGCCGCCCAGCTGGCATCGTCCGCCCTCTACGGGGCGGCGCGCCGCGGCAGGGGGCGGCACGTGCAGGTGTCGCTGCTCGAATCTGGCACGGCGCTCCAGTCCTACCTGCTGCTGGACGATGCGATGTTCCCGGACGCCGAGGCCGCCGTGGCCAACGCGCCCGCGGGCCTGTTCCAGGCGTCCGACGGCCCCCTCTACGTCAGCATGCTGAACGACGCCATGTTCGTGCGCCTGGCGGGCGTCATGGGATTCGACGACTGGCTGGCCGACGACAGCCTGCGCACCAGCGCGGGGCGCATCCCCCGCTCGCCGGAACTCTGCCGCCGGCTGGGCGATGCGCTCGCTGTCAGTCCGGTAGCGCACTGGGCGGCCCTGTTCACTGAGCACGACATCCTCTTCGCGCGCGTCGGCAAGCCGCGGGATCTGCCGGGCAGCGCGCAGTGCGTGGGCGCCGGGGTCTTCGGCAGCGTGGCGCAGCCAGGGATCGGCGCCCTGCCCTGGGCCAACCTGCCCGGGCTGGCGGGCGCCACCGGTCCGTCCGGGACGGCGCCGCTGCCCGGCGAGCACACCGGCGCCGTGTTGGCGGAATTCGGGATCGCCGACCGGTAGCCGGTCGGGACTCAGGCCCCGGCCTGGGCCAGCACTTCCGCCAGCTTCCGGCGCGCATCCGGCGCCTGGGGATGAGACTGAGACATGTTGATTCCTTTGTTTCCGGGACGGAAAGGAAAGCGTGGAACCGGAGCGGCGACTCATCCACCCGGCTGAGACGTTCCGGCTCCGCAGGCCGCCCTGGGTGCCGCATGACGGTCCCGCCTCCCTAGACCGCATGGCGGATGGCTTCGGGTGCGTCGTGCCTGCTAGGGTGCGAGTACTACAACGAGGGACGCGCCAGGTCACAGCAAGTGACCGGCGACACGGGGGTCACAATGTCAGATTCAGCGCGGGCGGAAGCGCCGCCCGATGCCGCTGCGCCGGCGGTATCGCTACAGGACGCCGTCATCGAATTCGCGGCGCGCGGCGGAACGGTCTTCCTGCTTGGCATGTTCGCCTCGGCGGCACTGTACCGCTGGCTGGCCGACACGAGCCGCATCACCCTGCTGCTCATCGTCGTGACGGAAGCCGTGACGGTCGGCTTCGCGCTGTTCTCCCGAACGCCACGCCAGCGCGACTGGAGCCCCGCGGCGCTGTTCAGCTCCATCGCGGCCACCTTCTATTTCCTGTTCATCCAGCTCGACACCGGCACGCGCGTCGTCCCCGAGGCATTCGGCGCCTCGCTGCAGGTGGCCGGCCTGCTCTGGCAGATCTACGCCAAATGCTCGCTGCGGGCTTCCTTCGGCCTGCTGCCGGCACACCGCGGCATCGTCACGCGCGGCGCGTACCGGATGGTCCGGCATCCGATCTATCTTGGCTACTTCGTCGCCGACATCGGCTTCCTGCTGGTGAACTTCGGCCCGCGCAACTGCGCGTTGTACCTCGGCCTGTTCACGCTGCTGGCCGTGCGGATCCTGCAGGAAGAGCGGCTGCTGTCGGGCGACCGGGAGTATTGCGCATACCGGGACAAGGTGCGGTACCGGGTGGTGCCTGGGGTGTTCTGAGCCGGCTCCCGGAAACGAAAACGCCCGCACAAGGCGGGCGTCTTACTACCGGTCACTCTCGCTTCGTTCGTCGTCGTCCTTAATCCCAGGACAACGCCCCGCCCGTCTGATACTCGATGACGCGCGTCTCGAAGAAGTTGCGTTCCTTCTTCAGGTCGATCATCTCGCTCATCCACGGGAACGGGTTTTCCTCGTTCGGGAACAGCTGCTCCAGGC
>Ga0160472_100587_pt1 | contig 20721 bp, 17 predicted proteins | sample HID1973M_E11MG_FD_108267 | JGI IMG/M metagenome (GOLD analysis project Ga0160472, IMG submission 108267) | Enriched mosquito-associated microbial communities from UW Madison campus, WI, USA - HID1973M_E11 MG | ecosystem: Host-associated > Arthropoda: Insects > Digestive system > Unclassified ... | reverse complement strand
GGCGCGCCTGACACTGCATCGCGCAATTCGCTCCCCTGTAGGAGCTGGCTTGCCAGCGAAAGCAGTGCATCTGGCACACCGCATCGCGGCAATCGCCAGCAAGCCGGCTCCTACAACGGCGGGTGGCGCGCCTGACGCTGCATCGCGCAATTCGCTCCCCCTGTAGGAGCTGGCTTGCCAGCGAAAGCGGTGCATCTGGCACACCGCATCGCGGCAATCGCCAGCAAGCCCGCTCCTACAAGGTCCTACAGCAATCCCCTACCCGACCAGCGCCAATTGCTTACTCCATTCGCCTCTGCCACAATCGCGAACAATTCTCGTTAGTTAACACTTCCCAGTCGGTGATGCTGAGTGTCGTCAGTCCCAAGCCCCCAAAGTGAACTCGTCGGTGCGTTGTATCGCGACCATCGCGGTTGGCTATTGGCCTGGCTGCGCCGCAGTGTCGCTTGCCCGCAGCGGGCCGAGGACCTGAGTCAGGACACATTTGTACGCCTGCTGGGGCGCGAGGACCTGAAAGCGCCGCGCGAGCCCCGAGCGTTTCTGGTGGCGATTGCCAAGGGGCTGCTGTTCGACTATTTCCGCCGCGCGGCGCTCGAGCAGGCCTACCTCACCGAACTGATGCTGATTCCCGAAGCCGAACAACCGTCGGTGGAAGAACAGCAATTGATCCTCGAAGACCTGAAAAACATTGACCGATTGCTCGGCAAGCTCTCGAGCAAAGCCCGGGCGGCGTTCCTCTACAACCGTCTCGACGGACTCGGCCACGCCGAAATCGCCGAGCGCCTGGGCGTGTCCGTGCCGCGCGTGCGGCAGTACCTGGCCCAAGGCGTGCGCCAGTGCTACATCGCGCTGTACGGTGAGCCGACATGAGCCCGCACAGCTCCAAGCCGGTTTCGGCGCAGGTGCTGGACGCCGCGATTGCCTGGCAATTGTCCCTGGATTCGGCCAATCCGCTGGAGCGCGAGGAGTTCGCCAAATGGCACGCCGCCCACGAAGAACATGCCCGCGCCTGGCGCCAGTTGGGCATGCTCGACCAGCGTTTCAGCGTCGCCAGCGGCCCGGCCCGCGCCGCCTTGCTGCAATCGCGCGAAGGCATTCGCCGGCGGGTGCGCAAGCTCGGCAGCGGCCTGGCCAGCGCCGTCGCGGTGATCGGCCTGGCGCTGTTCGCCGGGGAGCGCTACTTGCCGGTCGACTACTGGCTGGCCGACCAGCGCACCGCCACTGGAGAACAGCGCACCCTTCGACTGACCGATGGCACCCTGATCAATCTCAACACCCACAGCGCCCTCGACATTCGTTTCGACGAGAAACAACGGCGGATTGTCCTGCAGGAAGGCGAAATCCTCGTCGAAACCGGCCATGGCGACCCGCGGCCGTTCATCGTTGAAACCCGCGAAGGCAGCATGCGCGCACTGGGCACGCGATTCCTGGTCAAGCGCGAGGAGACGGGCACGCGCATTAGCGTGTTGCAGTCGGCCGTCGCTGCTCACGCTGAATCCGATCCGCAAGAACAGATCCTGCATGAAGGTCAGCAGATGCTGATCCGCAGCGATGGCCTGGGGCCGGTCATGGCCGTCAACCTCGGAGCCGACGCCTGGACCCGCGGCATGCTGGTGGTGGACAACGCGCGCCTGGAAGATCTGGTCCGTGAAATCGGTCGCTATCGTCCCGGGCATCTGGGCGTCGCCCCGGAAGCAGCGGACCTGCGGATCACCGGCAGTTTCCCGCTGCGCAACACCGACCTGGCCCTCAATGCCCTGCTGCCGACCCTGCCCGTGCAGATCGAGCAGCACACCCAGTGGTGGGTCACAGTGGCTGCGAAACCCCAGGCAAAACCCTGATCCAGAAGTCTGGCCCGTCGAGCAAAACAGGCAGTGAGCGGATAGATCGCGGGGCGATCACGTACTACCCTCGCACCCAATGACAACTGCAATCGAAATTATTTTCATTCAGCCCTATCACTTTTTGATTCTCGTTCGGCACCAAGGCAATTGAGAAATATTCCCTTTCAGGAGCCGCTGTATGTCCCGCATGCTAGACACCGTGTTGCGCCCCAGTTTGCTGGCGGTCGCCATTGCCCTTTGCACCCCGCTGGCCAGCAGCCAACTGGTCGCCGCTGAACAGTCCAGCGTGCGCGCCTACAACCTGCCAGCCGGCCCATTGGCCAGCACGCTGAACCAGATCGCCAGCCAGGCAGGCCTTGCCCTGTCGCTGAACCCGTCGCTGGCGGCGGGCAAGACCTCGGCTCCAGTGAATGGTCAGTTCAACGCGGCCGGCGCTTTGCGCGAAGCATTGCGGGGTACCGGTCTGCAGCTTGAGCAGAGCGAAGCGGGTACTTACACGCTGGTGGCGGTGCCTGAGGGTGTGTTGGCCTTGCCGGCAACCAGCGTAATCGGTGTGGAAGATACCGAGAGTGCCTGGGGCCCGGTGCAGGGTTATGTCGCCAAGCGCACCGCCGCTGGCACCAAGACAGACACCGCGCTGGTTGAAGCACCGCGCTCCATTTCGGTGGTCACGCGCCAGCAGATGGACGACCGTAATGCCCATACCCTTGACGATGCCGTGCGCTATTTGCCGGGCATCACCGCCAGCAGTTACGGCAGCGACACCCGCGCCGACTGGTTGCGCGTTCGTGGTTTCGAACCGACCCAGTTCCTCGACGGCCTGCCACTGCCAAAAGGCGTGTATGCCAACCCGAAACAGGAAACCTGGAACCTCGACCGCCTTGCGCTGCTGCGCGGCCCGGCTTCGTCCGTATACGGCCAGACCCCACCAGGTGGCCTGCTGGACATGGTCAGCCGTCGCCCGGAAGCTGAAGCCAGCAGCGAAATTCAACTGCAATACGGCAGTGACAATCACCGCCAGATCAACTTCGCCAGCACCGGCAAGATCGATGACGAAGGCCAGTTCCTGTACAGCCTCAGCGGCGTACTGCGCGATGGCGGCACGCCCATCGACCATATCGATGACAAGCGCTACAACATCGCACCGAGCCTGACCTGGAACATCGACGAAGACACCAAGTTCACCTTGCTGACCCAGTTCACCCGGGACGATACCGGCGTCACCAGCCAGTTCTATCCCATCCAGGGCACCAAGATCGACATGCCGTTCGGCAAGATCTCCCACCACAAGAACCTGGGCGATCCGGACTACGACTACTACGACCGCACCTACTACGCACTGGGTTACGCCTTCGAGCATCGCCTGAACGATGTGTGGCAGTTCCGCCAGAACCTTCGCTACACCAAATCGGACACGTCGTTTCAGACCGTTACGGTCAACAGTTACATCCCGGAATTTGCCGCCTTCGGATTTGTCGTCGACGATCAAGGCAACACGGGGCGTGGCACCACCAATGTCGACGAAGACATCAGCCAATTTGCCGTGGACAACAACTTCCAGGCCGACTTCGCCACTGGCGATGTCCGTCACACCCTGCTTCTGGGTCTGGACCACCAGCGCAACAACACCAACTACCTGTCGATCTTCGGTACCGCACCCTCGATCAACGTCAACAACCCGATCTATGGCTTGCCAATCGAGCGTCCGGCACGCTCCACGGCGTTCTATGACTACGACCAGAAGACCTACCAGACTGGCCTGTACGTCCAGGACCAAATGGCCCTCGACCAATGGCGCCTGACCCTGGGCGGTCGTGAAGACTGGGTCCACACCGGCACCAAGTTTTTCAACAAAGGCGATGCCACCAACACCGAGCGCGACAAGAAATTCAGCGGCAACGCGGCGATCAGCTACGTGTTCGACTCGGGCTTCGTGCCTTACCTGTCGTATGCCGAGTCGTTCCAGCCGACCAGCAACGCCGTCGCCTCGCCGACCGACTCGTTCAAGCCGACCGAAGGCCAGCAGTGGGAACTGGGCATCAAGTACCAGCCACCCGGCAGCAATACTTTGCTGACCGCAGCGGTGTATGACCTGACCCAGAAGAACGTCTCGGTCACCAGCAACGTCGGCAACGTGACGGTCACCAGCCAGACTGGCGAAGTGCGCGTCAAAGGCCTGGAGCTGGAAGCCGTGTCCGACGTGACCGAGAACCTTTCGGTGACTGCTGCCTACACCCTGGCCAAGTCCGAAGTGCAGGACGGCACCTTCAAGGGCAATCGCCTGCAACTGATGCCGAACCAACAAGCGTCGCTGTGGGGCGATTACACCTGGCATGACGGCGTGTTGAGCGGTTTCGGCATCGGTGCCGGCGCTCGTTACACGGGCAACACCTATGGCGACCAAGGCAATACTTTCCTCGGCAAAGCTGATGCCTACACGGTGTTCGATGCCGCTGTTCACTACGACCTCGGTCGCCTGGACAACAGCCTCAAAGGCGCCTCGCTGGCAGTCAACGCCACCAACCTGTTCGACAAGGATTACATCTCCACTTGCGACAGTTTCTACTGCTACTACGGCGACCAGCGCAGTGTCGTCGCCAGTGCCACGTACAAGTGGTAATCGCTTGAGCTGAAACGCCCAACGACCAGGCCGTCCTACAAGGGCGGCTTTGGTTTTTCTGAAGGCTATGAAATGAAAAGTAAAACAATTCGTCGCTGGTCCGCTATCCATACCTGGACCAGTCTGATCTGCACGGTGTTCCTGCTGATGCTGGCCCTGACCGGTCTGCCGTTGATCTTTCACCACGAGATCGACCACCTGCTGGGCGATGCCGCCGAGCTGAAGGAAATGCCGGCGGATACGCCGCGCCTGAACCTGCAGCAACTGGTGCAGGCGGCCGAGAAGCATCGGCCTGGCGAGGTCATGCAGTACTTCGGTTTCGAGGACGACGAGCCCAACGGCGCGGTCGCGATCATGGCGCCGACGGCGGGCACCGAGCCGAACTCGTCACACACCTTCATGCTCGACGCCCGTACCGGCGAAGCCGTGGAAATGCCCTCGGCCAATGGCGGCTTGATGATGGTCATGCTGCGCCTGCACGTGGACATGTTTGCCGGCCTGCCGGGCAAATTGCTGCTGGCGTTCATGGGCATTCTGTTCGTGCTGGCGATCGTCTCCGGCACGGTGCTATACCTGCCCTTCATGCGCCGCCTGAAGTTCGCCACCGTGCGCCGGGACAAATCCACCCGCCTGCGCTGGCTCGACTTGCACAACCTGATCGGCGTCGTCACCTTGACCTGGTGCCTGGTGGTGGGTGTGACCGGGGTCATCAGCGCCTGCGCCGACCTGTTGATCGCCGCCTGGCGCAACGACAGCCTCAGCACGATGATTGCCCCCTACCGCGATGCGCCGCCGCTGACGCAACTGGCGCCCGCCACACGCCTGCTCGAGATCGCCAGTGAAGTCGCACCGGGCATGCAGGCGGATTTCATCGCCTTCCCCGGCACACGCTTTTCCAGCGAACACCATTACGCGGTATTCATGAAGGGCAGCACGCACCTGACCTCGCACCTGCTGACACCGGTGCTGATCGATGCCAGTACCCTGCAAGTCACCGCCGTCGCCGAACGGCCCTGGTACATGGACGCCATGGGCATGTCGCAACCGCTGCATTTTGGTGACTACGGCGGCATGCCGATGAAAATCCTCTGGGCCACCCTCGATGTGCTGACCATCATCGTGCTCGGCAGCGGGGTCTATCTGTGGGTGGTACGGCGCAGAGCGCAAAAACCTGCCTTCGAAACCGCGGAGAGCCCGGCATGAAACCCAGGAAAGCGAATTTCTGGAAGGTCTTCGAAACACCCGCGATCATTGCCTTGTTCACGGCGGCGGGGCTGTTTTCCGCCTTGCTGGGTGATGGCGTGTGGGATGCCCTGAGCTGGCTCGGCCTCGGCATTCCGGCCGTGCTTGCCTTGCGTGGGTTGCTGCAACGCCGCTGATCACGCATCGCCGCGAACCCCTCTGTAGGAGCGAGCCTGCTCGCGATGGAGCCATCACAATTGCCTGTAGGAGCAAGCTTGCTCGCGATGGCAGCGCCGCGGTCTTTCTGACAGCGTGCATTGTTTCTATCGCGAGCAAGCTTGCTCCTACAGGTCCCGAGATTACCCTCAGTCATACGATAACCCCCTCCCCGCCCGTCGCCTGCCCTCGCAAACTCTCTGACATATTTGTTGACAATTTAACCCCTGCCCTCCTATAAATGCCATATGTTGTACGACAACCTACAACAACTGCAGCGCCCATAACTCCAAAAACAAATGACGGTGAAGTGATGAAAGTCAAAGGCATCCGCTGGTGGATGGTCGGCCTGGTGACGGCCGGCCTGATGGTCAACTACCTCGCACGCAATACCCTCTCAGTGGCCGCCCCGACCCTGATGAGCGAAATGAACATCTCCACCGAGCAGTACTCGCACATCGTCGTCGCCTGGCAGGTTTGCTACGCGTTGATGCAACCGGTGGCCGGCTACATCATCGATGCCATCGGCACCAAAATGGGCTTCGCGATTTTTGCCTTTGCCTGGTCGATTGCCTGCGCCCTGGCGGCACTGGCGACCGGTTGGCAGGGGCTGGCCTTCGTCCGCGGCCTGCTCGGCCTGACCGAAGCCGCCGGCCTGCCTGCAGCCGTCAAAACCTCCACCGAATGGTTCCCGGCCAAAGAGCGCTCGGTGGCCATCGGCTGGTTCAACATCGGTTCATCGATCGGCGCCGTGCTGGCCCCGCCCCTGGTGGTCTGGGCGATCCTGCACAGCGGCTGGGAACTGGCGTTCCTGATTGTCGGCGGCATGGGCGTGGCCTGGACCTTCCTGTGGATGGTTTTCTACAAACACCCACGGGATCAGAAGCGCCTGAGCGACGAAGAACGCGACTACATCCTCGGCGGCCAGGAAGATCACTTCAAAGACACCACCAAGCAAAAAGGCAGCTGGAAGAAAATCATCGGCAGCCGCAACTTCTACGCCATCGCCAGCGCCCGCATGCTCTCCGAGCCGGCCTGGCAGACCTTCAACGCGTGGATCCCGCTGTACCTGATGACCGAACGGCACATGAACATCAAAGAGATCGCGATGTTCGCCTGGCTGCCGTTCCTCGCCGCTGACCTGGGCTGCGTACTCGGCGGTTACCTGAGCCCGTTCTTCCACAAACACTGCAATGTGTCGTTGTTCACCTCGCGCAAAATGGTCCTGCTGTTCGGCGCCTCGTGCATGATCGGCCCGGCCTGCATCGGCCTGGTGGCCAGCCCCTACACCGCGATCGCGCTGCTGTGCATCGGCGGCTTCGCCCACCAGACCTTGTCCGGCGCGCTCTATGCGATCACCTCCGACTCGTTCGGCAAGAACGAAGTGGCCACGGCCACCGGAATGGGCGGCATGTTCGGTTACCTCGGCGCTGCGGCATTCACCCTGGTGTTTGGCGTGATGGTGACCAAGATCGGCTACAGCCCGCTGTTCGTGGTTCTGGCGATTTTCGACATCGTCGCCGCGTTCATCGTGTGGACGGTTGCCCGTGAACTGAAGCCGCAGGTTGTTCCAGGTCCAGTTGGCGGAAACACCCTGCAACCCGCCAGCTAAACACAACCCCTGTAGGAGCGAGACCGGCTTGCTCGCGATGGACTCGAGGACGCTGCGGGGCATCAGGTACCCAGCGTCATCGTTGACGACCATCGCCGGCAAGCCGGTCTCGCTCCTACAGGGTTAACGTCGTGTTGAGCTATGCTGCCCGTCATTGCCCTCGTCCGAGACCCCGCCATGTCCGCCCCCAGCATGACCCTCTACCACAACACCCTGTCGCCCTTCGTTCGTAAAGTCATGGTGTTCCTGCACGAAACCGGTCAACAAAACCGCGTGGCCCTGCAGGACTGTGTGCTGACTCCCGTCAACCCGGACCTGAACCTCAACCAGGACAACCCGCTGGGCAAGATCCCCGCCCTGCGCCTGGCCGATGGCAACGTCATCCACGACAGCCGGGTGATCCTCGACTATCTCGACCACCAGCACGTCGGCAACCCGCTGATCCCCCGCGACGGCACGGCCCGCTGGCGGCGCCTGACCCTGGCCTCCATGGCCGACGGCATCATGGATGCCTCGGTGATGGTGCGTTATGAAGTCGTCCTGCGCGCCCCGGAGAAGCAGTGGGACGAATGGCTCGACGCCCAGCGCGACAAGATCCGCCGCACCCTGGCCTTGCTGGAAAAAGACGCCATTGCCGAGCTGACCAGCCATTTCGACGTAGCCGCGATCAGCGTGGCCTGTGCCCTGGGTTACGTGGATCTGCGTCACCCGGACCTGGACTGGCGCACGGCTAATCCGCAGTTGGCGGCCTGGTATTTCGAGGTGAGTCAGCGGCCTTCAATGATCGCAACGATGCCAAAGGTGTAAAACACACAGTCGAAATCCTGGCAGTTCTGTCGGAAGGCAAATCCTGAAAAAAACTCCGGTGTTCAAGGTCCAGCCCCATGGACCTTGAACAGGGATCGGCGGTAAACAATCTTCCTATCAGCACCACCAGCACGTCCCCTTGCCGCTGATCCTCGCGCAACGCCAACCACCGGCTCACTCCACCACCCCGACATCAACCTTCTGCAGCTTGACCGTCCTCTGCCCAACCCCATACCAGTCGAGCTTGCGGGTCAGCACCATGAACACGCCCAGCAACCCGAACAGCAACAACGACCCCATCAACAACGCGTAATCCTCGGCACTCAGCAAGCCATAAAGCAGCCCATACAACGCCGCCAGGCCCGCGGAAAAACTCAAGCCGTGGCGCACGCTGCGCAGTACATGGCAGACGTAGAAACCGATCAGCATCACACACCCGCTTGCCGATAACAGATACGCCAGGGCAAAGCCGATGTGTTCGGACAACGACAGCAACAGCAGGTAGAAGAACGCCAGTGCTACTCCCACGAGCGCGTATTGCACCGGGTGCACCGCCAGGCTCTTGAGCACTTCGAAGAGAAAGAAGCCGGCGAAGGTCAGCACGATGAACAGCAACGCGTATTTGATCGCCCGCTCGCTTTTCAGGTACTGGTCTACCGGGTCGATGAAACTCACACCGAAGCTGCGGCCGTTGAACGCTTCACAGCCGCTGCCGGATACACAGCGGCTCAGGGCTTCCTGAAGGTTGGTGGAAAAGAAGGTCGTTTGCCACTCGGCGGTGAACCCCTGACCAGTAACTTCACGCTGGCTCGGCAGGTAGTTGCCGATGAAGCTCGGGTGTGGCCAGTTGGCGTTCAGCGCGACTTTGCTGGTCTTGCCCACCGGAAGAACCTGCAATTGACCGGTGCCCTGCAAACGCAGGTCAAAACCGAAGGCCAGTTCCGAGGCTTGCTCAGTATTCAATGCCGGCAGCGTCACGTGCACACCCTCACCCAACCAGCCCACCTGGCTGCCCGGAATGAAATCCAGGCGCTGGCCGTTGAACTCCAGTTTCAACGCATTCTCGATACCGCGAATGTCGCTGATCCCGACCGCAAGAAAAGGAGGCTCGAACTGGTAATCGGCGAAGTCTTCCTTGATGCCCAACTGCGCCGGGATCGAGAAGTGTCCGCTGATGCGGTTGTCGGCATGAAACAGTCGCGCCTCATAAATGCCCCGGGCGCGCAGTTCGGTCTGAACGCTGCCGTCCAGCTCGAAATGCTCCGGAAGGAAATACAGCCGGCCGCGTTCTTCGCCGACGTCCTGATAGCGCTCATTGGTTTTCTCGTTGAGTTTCCAGGTACGCACCACCTTGCGGTACGGCACGACCATCAGCGGGCCACTCAGCCGCTGGCTGTAGCTGGAACTGCGGGCGATGTCTTCGAGCACGCCGTCGCGCAATTGCTGACGGTCCTGGATCACGCCGCCAATCATCAATAGCGGGACCAGCAACAGCAGAATCAGCAGGGCGATGGCCCCGAGTTTAAAGGTCAGATTTCGGTTCATGGGACTCTCCCTGTTTGGATGGGGGGAGTCTGAAGTGGCGGTGTGAGGGATTTATGGAGGCCGTGTGGAGATTGTGTGGAGGCCGGGCGGACGTCTTCCGTAGGCGCGAGTTTGCTCGCGATGGCCATGAAGCGGTCCTAATCCAGGCGCAATACGACCTCTACCCCGCCGTCGACATTGCCAATGCTCATTGTCCCGCCATGCAGCTTCACCACTTCCTCGACAAAATTAAGCCCCAGCCCGGTGCTCTTGCGCCCGCTGTCCGGGCGCGGCAAGGAGTAAAAGCGCTCGCTCAAGCGCGGCAACGCATAGTCGGGAATGGCTTCGGCCTGGTTGAATAATTTGAATTCGACAAGCTCTCCTGCCTTTGTTGCGCTGAATCTCAACAGCCCCTGCTGCGGAGTGAAATCCAGTGCGTTCTCCAGCAAATTGCCCAACGCCTGTCGCAACAGAAACGGCTCGCCGAGCAGCGCCAGATCTTCTGCAATCGCCTGCTCCACTCGTAGCTGCTTGCCTTCGATTCGCGCCGCCTGGGCATTCAGCACGTCACCAACCAATCCCGCCAGCGGCACCGCTACCCGCTCTTCGAGTCCCTGGCGCTGTTCAACCTGAGCCAGGTTCAGCAGCCGCTCGATCAACTGCTGCATGCGCGCGCTTTCGTTATCAATATTGCAGACGAACCGCTGCTGCTGTGCCAAGGGCATCTCCCCCTGCAGCAGCTCCGCCGCGCCTCGAATCGCTGCCAGCGGGCTTTTCAGTTCGTGGGTCAGCGTGTGCACATAACGCTCAACGTAAGCCTTGCCCTCGAGCTGCGTGCGCATTTGCTCCAGCGCGCCCGCCAATTGTTCCAGCTCGCCGCCGCGGTAGTGCGGGACCTCGACCCGTCGCCCTTCGCTGACCGCCTGCGCATAAGCCGTCAGGCGCCGCAGCGCGGCACTCAACCACCACGACAGCAGCGCGCCGAACAACAGGCCGAGCCCGATCAGCCCGGCGCCCCAGGCGAGCAAGCGGCGCTCGGTGCGATCCACATAAGGCTGCAGCGAGCTGTTGGGCTTGGCGACCGTCACCACACCGATGATCTGGCCGTTGTCGCGAATCGGCGCGCCAACGTGCATCACTGAAGAGTTGGGGTCGTGCGGATCGCTGCGGCTGGAACGGGCGCCATACTCGCCGCGCAGGGTCAGGAAAACATCATTCCAGCGCGAGTAATCCTGGCCCACCGCAATGCCACTCGAGTCGAGCACCACAATGCCGTTGGCGTCGGTCACGTAGATACGATGGTTGACCTGATTTTTCGCCAGCCCCCAGATGCTGGCCTTGGGTTGCCGCTCGCCATAGGCGCGGAGTAGCTCCGGCCAGCGGTTCTGGTTGAGGGTGCCGGCCTTGAAGTCGTCGTGCAGGATCTCCGCCATCAGGTTGGCCGTGTCCACCAGGGTTTCCTCGGTGGACTGGCGCACACCAGGGCGGATTTCTTCCATCACGGTATTGAGCACGAAGTACCCGGTCAGGCCGATAAACAGCACATAGACCAGGAAAATCCGTATGCCCAATGCCATCAGCTGTGCCCCGGACTGTAGCTATAGCCGAGGCCGCGATGGGTCTGGATCGGTTCGGCATCGGCCTTAACCACACGCAATTTGGCGCGTACGCTCTTGATGTGGCTGTCGATGCTGCGCTCGTACCCGGCATCGGCAGCGACACCCAACGCATCGAGCAATTGTTCACGGCTGAAAACGCGTTCGGGGTGTTCCAGCAGGCATTGGAGCAAGCGGAATTCGTGGCGTGTGAGGTTCAGAACCTGGCCGCGATAGCTGATTTGCACGCGCTCGCAGTCAATGCGAAACAACGCCGGGGCAGGGTCGGCTTCGGCACGCGGCGCCACGCGCTTGAGAATGGCCCTGACCCGTGCCGCCACTTCCCGAGGGCTGAACGGCTTGACCACATAATCGTCGGCGCCGATTTCCAGGCCCACCACCCGATCGATCTCACCATCGCGGGCGCTGAGAAAGATCACCGGTACCTCGCTGAAACGCCGCAGTTGCTTGCAGGTTTCAAAACCGCTGATATCCGGCAGGCCGATATCGAGAATGATCAGGTCCGCCGGCGTATGGCGCTGATGCTCCAGCGCCGCCACGCCGAGGCTCAGCCAAGTGGTGGTGAAACCCTCACCTTGCAGGGCGAAAATCAGGGTATCGGCAATGGCCGCTTCGTCTTCGACAATGAGGATATGAGGCATGGCGTCCGAGCCTGGCAGTGATGTGGGCAAACGGTGCCCCAACCCTCACACCCCGTCAATCAACAATCGGGCTTGTCCGCCGTAAACCGCCGCGCCGGATTCACCGCAGCGCCAAACTCGCGCAACGCCTTGGCCCCGATCAACAGCGGATAATTGAAACTGCTGCGGTCCGTCAGGTTGACCTCGACCGTGCGCTTGACATTGCCCAGGCACAGTTCCAGGTCCACCACCGGACGCTTGGAAGGCGCAATCACCTCACTGTCATCTTCGTCTTCTTCGGAGCGCGTCTTGATCTTGCTGATCCGCGCCACCTTGTGTTCGTAGACCTTGTTGCTCGCGTCCTTGGTGGCCAGGCGGAAGCGCACCCAGTCTTCGCCATCGCGGGTGAAGGTTTCGATGTCCCTGGCCGACAGCGACGCGGTCAGGGCGCCGGTGTCCATCTTGGCCTTGAGCACTTCGCCGCCGATTTCCGGCAACGCGATGTATTCGTAACGCCCGTACAAGGTGGGTTCGGCGGCCAATACCGGCAGGGCCAGGAGGGAAAACAGTGCGAGGAGCGATTTCACGTAAGGTTTCCTTTAAAGATGGGCAGCGGCATTTTAGACCGTGGGCGACGAATTCGTTCGACAGATATTTGAAAGATCACAGCCCCGTAGGAGCTGCCGAAGGCTGCGATCTTTGGATGTTGATTTTTAAAGACAAGATCAAAAGATCGCAGCCTTCGGCGGCTCCTGCAAAGCGTGGATATCCCGCCTGACGCCACATCGATTTGGCCTGTCGCGCGAAGCTGCTTATCATGGCGCGCCCAAAGGATTTCAAGAGTTACTTATGCGCCGCCTGCTCACCGGCTGTTTCGTCGCCCTGCTGCTATTGCTCAACACCCTGGTCCTGATCGGCCCGTTGCTGGTGTTCGCCCTGCTCAAACTGGTCCTGCCCGGGCGCTTTCGCGATCACGCCTCATGGGCGGTGATGTGGATTGCCGAGACCTGGTCGGAGATCGACAAGCTGATCTTCCGCCTGTGTATTCCTACCCAATGGGATATCCGCGGCGGTGAGGACCTGCGCCGTGACACGTCGTATCTGGTGATCAGCAACCATCAATCCTGGGTCGACATCCCGGCGCTGATCCAGACCCTGAACCGGCGCACGCCGTTCTTCAAATTCTTTCTCAAGAAGGAATTGATCTGGGTGCCCTTCCTGGGCCTGGCGTGGTGGGCGCTGGATTATCCGTTCATGAAGCGCTACACCAAGGCATTCCTGGCCAGGCACCCGGAGCTCGCCGGCAAAGATCTGGAGATCACCAAAAAGGCTTGCGAACTGTTCAAGCGCCAGCCGGTAACCGTGGTCAATTATCTGGAAGGGACACGCTTCACCGCAGCAAAAAGCACGCAGCAAGAATCACCCTTCAGCCACTTGCTCAAGCCCAAGGCCGGCGGCGTGGCGTTTGTCCTGGCAGCGATGGGCGAACAGCTGGATGCCATTCTCGATGTGACGGTGGTTTATCCGCAGGAGAAAATCCCGGGTTTCTGGGACTTGATCAGCGGCAATGTGCCGAGGGTGATCATCGACATTAAGACCCGCGAACTCGACCCGGCCCTGTGGCAGGGTGATTATGAAAACGATCCGCTGTTTCGCGAGAAAATCCAGAACTGGGTCAACCAGCTCTGGATCGAGAAGGACCGGCGCATTGCAGAGTTGCGCGCCGAAAGCCGCTGATCAGCTGCCTGTGGTGCCGGTGCCCCAGATGCCGCCGAGGCTTTGCAGCAACGAGCCGGCAACGCCCTGCTGACCGAGGTACTGCAGAATCACCGGGGCAAACTGGCCAATCATGCCGCTGTCCATGCCCAACGCGCTGAAGGCATTGTTCAGGTCGTTGCTGTCCTTGACGGTGCCCAGGGCGTTATCCAGCCCCGCTGCCTTGCCGCTGGAGCCAAGCAACCCGGCGAGTGCACCCAGTTCGCCGCCGCCGGAGAGCTTGTCGATCCCGGGTACGCTTTTCGCCAGTTCCGAGTAGTCGGTGGAGCTCAACTGGTTCTTCGCCAGGCCCAGCATGGCGCCCGTGCCGCCAACCGCTTGTTGTGGCGTCACGTTCAATTGGCTCAGAGCGCTCAACAAATCGGCCGTCTGCGGCGTCGGTGCGGCAGCCGCAGCTGCATCGCCACCCTTCATGCCCGAAATCGCATTGGCCGCATCATTCAGGCTGAACTGGGCAAACACCGGGCTGGCCGCCAGGGTCATGAGCGATGCCAGTGCAAAACCGCGTGAAATCTTCATTCAGACATCTCCAGGAAAACCGCCCGGCAATGGGCGGCGAAAAACTGCTCGTTAGACTGGCGTTCCCGACAATTGTTCCCGCCTGACTTCCCTGTAGGAGTGAGCCTGCTCGCGATAGCGGGATATCCGTAAACAACGATGCTGACTGGCACACCGCCATCGCGAGCAGGCTCGCTCCCACAGGAATTGTGGTGCTCAAAAAATATTATTCCGCCCCTGCATCCAGGCGCCACCCCAGCACGTATATCCATCACGGACAGACACTCCTGGCCGATTCTCCCCACAAGGATCATCACCATGAAACGCACTTCGATCAAAACGCCGTTGATTGCCAGCCTGCTGACCCTGGCCCTTGGCGGCGGATTCGCCCAGAGCACCTTGGGGTGATTCCGGCAGGTGGAAAGGGTCGCGTAGAACTGAGTGACGCGCAGAAAACCCTGATCGGCAAACCGATTGCGCTGGCGGTAAGCCTGGAACCGAAGGGTGGTTCACCGACCGGGCAACCGACCGGGCCGGTGCTGTATCAAGGGGCATTGGCGGCGCGGTAAACAATGCTGCAGTTTGGAGGCCATGGTGTATGTGCCGCCCATAAAAAACGGCGACCCGCAGGTCGCCGTTGTGATTTGCCTGTCGGTTTACGCCGCGCTAAACAGCTTATGCGGATCAATCACAAACTTCTTCGGCACGCCTGCATCGAACTCGCCGTAACCTTCCGGCGCCTGATCCAGGCTGATGACCTGCACCCCCACCACTTCGGCGATGTTGATGCGGTCCCACATGATCGCCTGCATCAGCTGGCGGTTGTACTTCATCACCGGGGTCTGGCCGGTGTGGAAGCTGTGGGATTTGGCCCAGCCGAGGCCGAAGCGGATGCTCAGGCTGCCCATCTTCGCGGCGGCGTCGACGGCACCTGGGTCCTCGGTGACATACAGGCCGGGGATGCCGATTTTGCCGGCCACGCGCACCACGCCCATCAGTGAGTTGAGCACCGTAGCCGGAGCTTCGTGTTTTACCCCGTCATGGCCGTGACCGCGGGCTTCGAAGCCGACGCAGTCCACCGCGCAATCCACTTCAGGTTCGCCCAGCAGCGCGGCGATCTGTTCGTGCAGCGGCTCGTCTTTCGACAGGTCGACGATCTCAAAACCCTGGGCCTTGGCGTGGGCCAGGCGGATGGTGTTGACGTCGCCGATGATCACCACTGCAGCACCGAGCAGACGCGCCGATGCGGCAGCTGCCAAGCCAACTGGACCAGCGCCAGCAATGTAAACGGTACTGCCCGGACCAACGCCGGCCGTCACGGCACCGTGGTAACCGGTGGGCAGGATGTCGGAGAGGCAGGTCAGGTCGCGGATTTTCTCCATGGCCTTGTCGCGGTCCGGCAGTTTCAGCAGGTTGAAGTCGGCATACGGCACCAGCACGTATTCAGCCTGGCCACCGGTCCAGTCGCCCATGTCGACGTAACCGTAGGCGCCACCGGCACGGGCCGGGTTGACGGTCAGGCACACGCCGGTGTGTTGCTCCTTGCAGGAACGGCAGCGCCCGCACGCCACGTTGAACGGCACGGACACCAGGTCGCCGATTTTCAGGTTCTCGACGTCGCTGCCCTTCTCGATCACTTCGCCGGTGATCTCATGGCCCAGCACCAGGCCGGTTTGCGCGGTGGTGCGACCGCGGACCATGTGCTGGTCGGAGCCACAGATGTTGGTGGAAACCACTTTGAGAATGACCCCGTGCTCGATCTTGCGACCGCGCGGGTCCTGCATTTTCGGATAGTCGATTTTCTGTACTTCGACCTTGCCAGCGCCGAGATACACCACACCACGATTGCCAGACATGCTTTCACCTCGCTGTTGTTTTTATGGACCGCGTTGCCCAGGCAGGCAGCGCGTTGAATGCTCGGTAAATCAAAAGATCGCAGCCTGCGGCAGCTCCTACATAGATCGCGTCTCCTGTAGGAGCTGCCGCAGGCTGCGATCTTTGCAATATCGAAAACGCTATAAAACTACCGTCCTGTTGGCGTTCAGAAACACCCTGCGCTCAATGTGATACCCAACGGCCCGGGCCAGCGTCAGCCCCTCGATATCCCGCCCCTTGGCGATCAGATCCTCCGGGTAATGACTGTGATCCACCGCCTCGACTCCCTGGGCGATGATCGGCCCCTCATCGAGATCGTTATTGATGTAATGCGCCGTGGCGCCGACCAGTTTCACGCCCTTGTTGTAGGCCTGGTGATACGGCTTGGCACCCTTGAAACCGGGCAGCAGGGAGTGGTGGATGTTGATCGCCTTGCCATCGAGCTTGCGGCACAGCTCCGGCGACAGGACCTGCATGTAGCGCGCAAGGATCACCAGTTCGGCGCCGGACTCCTCGATCACCTGCCACACCTGGCGTTCCTGGGACGGCTTGTCGTTCGGGTCGAGTGGGAAATGGTAGTACGGAATCTGGTGCCAGTCGGCCAAGGGCTTGAGATCGGGGTGGTTGGAGACCACGGCAGCCACATCCATCGACAATTGGCCGATGCGCTGGCGGTAGAGCAAGTCGTTAAGGCAGTGATCGGCCTTGGACACCATGATTACCACTTTTGGCCGGTAGTTCGGCGAGGTCAGCTCGAAGTTCATGCCGAAGGCTTCGCCACGTTCGGCCAGGCCCGCGCGGAAGGACTGTTCGTCGAAGCCGTCGGGCTGACGGAATTCCACACGAATAAAGAAACGGCCCGAGAGCCGGTCATCGAAGGAATGGTGCTCGGTGACGTAGCAACCCTGCTCGAACAGAAAGCGGGTCACCGCGTCCACGGTGCCGAGCAGGCTGGGGCAGTCGGCGGTCAAAATCCATGTGTCTGGGGCGCGGCTCATGGTGCGGTGACTCCTGTTGTTATGGGCAACCGCTTCGCGGTTGATCGCCAGCAAGCCGGCTCCTACAGACTCACGCCGCTCAAATGATCGATACCAACCCTGTAGGAGCCGGCTTGCTGGCGATAAATTCTCAAGCCTGAACGCTAAGGCCAAACTCCGCCGAAGCATCCTGCAACCACAACCACCAGTAATCCGAGAAGCTGCGGCGAATCAGCAGTTCCCAGGTGTCTTCGGCGGTATGGCGGATCACCAGTTGCGACTTGGCGAACACCGTGCCCACCGCCTTGCCCACCGGGAAGTTGTTCGGGTGCACGTCGTAGCTGGTGGATTTCATCAGCACCTGGCGCACGTTCGGGCCGCTCAGTTCGAGGATCTGCTGGCCGCCGCTGACGTTGACGATCTGGATATGCAGGTCGCCCAGCGCTTCACGAAGTTTCTGCTCGGCGGCGAATTCTTCGCCGGTCGGCACGATCAGCAGCCACTCATCCGGGCCCATCCACTGCAGACTGGTTTCGCCTTTGACGATGACAGTCAGCGCGCCCGGCAATTCAATGCCGAGGGCCTTGTGCACGCCGGCAGCGAACGCGGCATCGTGGCCATCGCCACGAATGGTCAGGTGGCCGAGGAGTTTTTTCTCGCGCAGGATCACGCCGGCGTTCTTGCGGCCCTTGCCCACCAGGCTGGCGAGGTCGGCATGATGCAGCGACGACTCGGCCTTGGCGCCGGTGGTTGGGCGTTGTTGGTACACATTGGCTGCGGTCATAAAGCACCTGTTCTGAATTCTGTTGTGAGGCTTGTGGTGACTGATCTGACGTCATCGCTGGCAAGCCAGCTCCTACAGCCCGCGTTCACCTCAATCCTGTAGGAGCCGGCTTGCCGGCGATCCAGGCAACGCGATGTATCGGGTACACCGCGCCACATCCGGCAATCACACGTTCTGGCGTTCACCCTTCGGATCAAAGAACACCGAAGAAACAATCTCCGCCTCGATCACGCTGCCATCGGCCAGCGGCGCAAACACCCGTTCGCCCAGGCGGCTCAGCCCGCCCTTGACCACGCCCATGGCAAACGAATAGCCCAGGGAGTTGTGCGCGTAGCTGGAGGTCACATGACCCACCATGCTCATCGGGATCGCCTGTTTGGTGTTGAACACCAGCTGCGCGCCTTCCGGCAGCCATTTGGTCGAGTCGATCGGCTTGAGGCCCACCAGTTGTTTACGCTGATCACGCACGCAATCTTCGCGATTCATGCCGCGCCAGCCGATCCACGAGAACGGTTTGCTGCGACCCACGCACCAGCCCATGTTCAGGTCGTCCGGGGTCATCGAGCCGTCGGTGTCCTGGCCGACGATGATGAAACCCTTCTCGGCGCGCAGGACGTGCATGGTCTCGGTGCCGTACGGCGTCAGGTTGTACTTCTTGCCGGCGTCGACGATTTTTTCCAGCACGCCCATCGCGTAGTCGGCCTGCACGTTGACTTCGTACGACAGCTCACCGGTAAACGAAATCCGGAACACCCGCGCCGGCACGCCGCCGACCAGGCCCTCTTTCCAGGTCATGAACGGGAAGGCTTCGTTGGAAAGATCAATGTCGGTGACTTCAGCGAGCAGCTTGCGGCTGTTCGGTCCGGACAGGGTCATGGTCGCCCAGTGGTCGGTCACGGAGGTGAAGTACACCTTGAGGTCCGGCCATTCGGTCTGCTGGTAGATTTCCAGCCATTGCAGGACCCGCGCAGCACCGCCGGTGGTGGTGGTCATGACGAAATGGTTGTCCGCCAGGCACGCCGTCACGCCGTCGTCGAAGACCATGCCGTCTTCTTTGCACATCAGGCCGTAACGCGCCTTGCCCACGTCGAGCTTGGTCCAGGCGTTGGTGTAGATGCGGTTGAGGAACTCACGGGCATCCGGGCCCTGGATATCGATCTTGCCCAGGGTCGACGCGTCCAGCAGGCCGACGCTGTCGCGCACGGCTTTGCATTCGCGCTTCACGGCGGCATGCATGTCTTCGCCGGATTTCGGGAAGTACCAAGGGCGCTTCCACTGTCCGACGTCTTCAAATTCGGCGCCGTTCTTCACGTGCCAGTGATGCAGCGCAGTGAAACGCACCGGCTCGAAGATGTGCCCGCAGTGACGACCGGCCACGGCGCCGAAGGTTACTGGCGTGTAGTTCGGGCGGAACATGGTGGTGCCCATCTGCGGGATGGTCACGTTCAGTGAACGGGCGGCGATGGCCAGGCCGTTGACGTTGCCGAGCTTGCCCTGATCGGTGCCGAAGCCCAGTGCGGTGTAGCGCTTGACGTGCTCGACCGACTCGAAACCTTCGCGGGTCGCCAGTTCGATACCGGCCGCGGTGACGTCGTTCTGCAGGTCGACGAATTGCTTCGGCGCACGTGCAGTAACCTTTTCATAAGGCACCTGGAACAACGCCAATGTCGGCTCTTCATGACGGGCCAGGGCTTTGGGCAGCAGGCCTTCGACCATCTGGAACCCGGCTTCGGCAGCAGCACGCGCGCCGCCTTCAAAACCATCGGCCAGGGAATCGCCAAGGCCGTAGACGCCGTTGATACCGCCGACGCACACGCGTTTCTGCGGTGCTTCGCCCGGTACGAAACCGAGAATGTCCTCACGCCAGGTCGGCTTGCCACCCAGGTGTGAAGCCAGGTGAACCACCGGACTGTAGCCGCCGGAACTGGCGACGGTATCGCAGTCTAGCCACTCGCCGGGGCTGGTGACTTTGTGCCCTTTGACATCAATGGCGGCTACGCGTGCAGCCGTGACGCGCTTGGTGCCACGGGCTTCGATCACGGCACTGCCGGTGAGGATGCGGATGCCTTTGGCGCGCGCTTCTTCCACCAGCGCACCACGGGGATTGCTGCGGGCGTCGGCGATGGCCACCACTTGCAGGCTGGCGTCGAGCCAGTCCAGGGCCACGCGATAGGCGTGATCGTTGTTGGTCGACAGCACCAGCTTCTTGCCCGGTGCCACGCCGTAACGGCGCACGTAAGTCGACACGGCGCCGGCGAGCATGTTGCCCGGCACGTCGTTGTTGCCGTAGACCAGTGGACGCTCATGAGCGCCGGTCGCGAGTACGACACGCTTGGCGCGAACCCGATGAATACGCTGACGCACCTGGCCGATCGGAGCACGGTCGCCGAGGTGATCGGTGAGGCGCTCGTGAATGGTCAGGAAGTTATGGTCGTGGTAGCCGTTCACGGTGGCGCGCGGCAGTACCAATACGTCCGGGGTGTTCTTCAGTTCGGTGATGACGCTGGCGACCCAGTCCATTGCCGGCTTGCTATCGAGGCTCTCGCGGGAATCGAGCAGGCTGCCGCCGAACTCTTCCTGTTCGTCAGCGATGATCACCCGGGCGCCACTGCGCGCAGCCGCCAGTGCAGCGGCCAGGCCTGCAGGACCGGCGCCGACGATCAGCACGTCGCAGTGCTGGTTCATGTAGTCGTAGGTGTCCGGATCGTTCTCGGTCGGCGAACGGCCAAGACCGGCAGCCTTACGAATGTACTTCTCGTAAGTCATCCAG
>Ga0160472_100586_pt1 | contig 20747 bp, 17 predicted proteins | sample HID1973M_E11MG_FD_108267 | JGI IMG/M metagenome (GOLD analysis project Ga0160472, IMG submission 108267) | Enriched mosquito-associated microbial communities from UW Madison campus, WI, USA - HID1973M_E11 MG | ecosystem: Host-associated > Arthropoda: Insects > Digestive system > Unclassified ... | reverse complement strand
CTGCCGGCCGGCACGCTGCTGATTCAGCTCGGCGGCCCGGGCATGCGCATCGGCATGGGCGGCGGCGCCGCCAGCTCGATGGCGACCGGCACCAACACGGCCGACCTCGACTTCGACTCGGTCCAGCGTGGCAACCCGGAAATGGAACGCCGCGCGCAGGAAGTCATCAACGCCTGCTGGCAGCTCGGCGACCAGAACCCGATCCAGTCGATCCACGACGTCGGCGCGGGCGGCATCTCGAACGCCTTCCCCGAACTGGTGGACGGCGCCGGCCGCGGCGCGCGCTTCGACCTGCGCCAGGTGCATCTGGAAGAGTCGGGCCTGTCGCCGGCCGAGATCTGGTGCAACGAGTCGCAGGAGCGCTACGTCCTCGCCATCGCGCCCAACGATTTCCCGAAGTTCCAGGCCATGTGCGAACGCGAGCGCTCGCCGTTTGCGGTGGTCGGCATCGCCACGGAAGAGAAGCAGCTCCAGCTCGTCGACGCGCATGTGGATGCCGCGCTGAAGGAGCACTACCCGGTCAACATGCCGATGGACGTGCTGCTCGGCAAGCCGCCGCGCATGCACCGCGACGTGGCCCGCGTGGAGCGGGAACTGCCGCCGGTCGACGTGACCGGCCTGTCGCTGGAAACCGCCGTGCGCGACGTGCTGCGTCACCCGACCGTCGCCAGCAAGTCGTTTCTGATCACCATTGGCGACCGTACCGTGGGCGGCATGAACGCGCGCGACCAGATGGTCGGCCCGTGGCAGGTGCCGGTGGCCGACGTGGCCGTGACCACGCTGGACTACAAGGGCAGGCACGGCGAGGCGATGACCATGGGCGAGCGCACCCCGCTGGCCGTGATCGACGCGCCGGCGTCGGGCCGCATGGCCATCGGCGAGGCGCTGACCAACCTGGCCGCGGCACCGGTCAAGGACCTCGGCAAGGTCAAGCTATCGGCCAACTGGATGGCGGCGTGCGGCGTGGCCGGCGAGGATGCCAAGCTGTACGACACGGTCCACGCCGTCGGCATGGAACTGTGCCCGGCGCTTGGCATCAGCATCCCGGTCGGCAAGGATTCGCTGTCGATGCGGACCAAGTGGGAAGACGAGGGCGTGGCCAAGGAAGTCGTCGCGCCGGTCTCGCTGGTCATCTCGGCCTTCGCCGCCGTCGATGACGTGAACCGCACGCTGACCCCGCAACTGCGCACCGACCTCGGCGACACCACGCTGATCGCCATCGACCTCGGTCGCGGCAAGAACCGCCTCGGCGGCTCGATCCTGGCGCAAGTCACGCAGCAGGTCGGCGACGCGGCCCCGGACGTGGACAACCCCGACGACCTGAAGAACTTCTTCAACACCATCCAGCGCCTGAACCGCGAGGGCAAGCTGCTGGCCTACCACGACCGGTCGGACGGCGGCTTCATGGCGGCCGTGGCGGAAATGGCCTTCGCCGGCCACTGCGGCGTATCGCTCAACGTCGACATGCTGACGCTCGACCCGACGCAGGAGCAGGACTACGGCGACGCAAAGAACTGGGCCCAGCAGGTTGCCGAGCGCCGCAACGACCAGACGCTGCGCGCGCTGTTCTCGGAAGAACTCGGCGCGGTGATCCAGGTGAAGCAGGACGAGCGCGACGCCGTGTTCGCCATCCTGCGCGAAGCCGGCCTGTCGGCCTGCAGCCACGTGATCGGCAAGCCGAACGCGAGCGACCAGATCGAGATCTACCGCGACGCCAGGAAGGTCTTCGGCGCCCCGCGCGCCGACCTGCAGCGCAACTGGAGCGAGGTGAGCTGGCGCATCGCCCGCCTGCGCGACAACCCGGCCTGCGCCGACAGCGAATTCAAGCTGCTCGAAGACGCCGCCGATCCCGGCATCAGCCCGGTGCTGACGTTCGACCCGGCCGACGACATCGCCGCGCCGTTCATCAATACCGGCAAGCGTCCCAAGGTTGCCATCCTGCGCGAGCAGGGCGTCAACTCGCAGATCGAGATGGCGTACAGCATGGACCGCGCGGGCTTCGACACGCACGACGTCCACATGAGCGACCTGATCGCCGGCCGCGCCAGCCTGAAGGACTTCACGGGCTTCGTGGCCTGCGGCGGCTTCAGCTACGGCGACGTACTGGGCGCTGGCGAGGGCTGGTCGAAGACCATCCTCTTCAACGCCATGATGGCCGAGCAGTTCGCCGCCTTCTTCAACCGCCAGGACACCTTCGCGCTCGGCGTGTGCAACGGCTGCCAGATGATGAGCAACCTCGCCCCGATCATCCCGGGCGCGGGCGCCTGGCCGAAGTTCACGCGCAACCAGTCGGAACAGTACGAGGCGCGCTTCGTCACGGTGGAAGTGCAGCAGTCGCCGTCGATCTTCTTCGCCGGCATGGAAGGCAGCCGCCTCCCCATCGTGGTCGCGCACGGCGAAGGCTTTGCCGACTTCTCGCAGCAGGGCGACATCGCCCAGGCCAACGTGGCACTGCGCTATGTCGACAACCGCGGCGCGGTGACGGAGACCTATCCGCTGAATCCGAACGGCTCGCCGCAGGGCATCACCTCGGTGACCACCGCCGATGGCCGCTTCACCGTACTGATGCCGCACCCGGAGCGCGTGTTCCGCGCCGCCACCATGAGCTGGGCGCCCGACGGCTGGAAGCAGGTGGCAGACGGCGGCAGCCCGTGGATGCGCATGTTCCGCAACGCCCGCAAGTGGGTGGGCTGAGCCGGCCCCGCCGGCACGGCTGACGCCTGACCGCAGACCCGCCTTGTCACTGGCAAGGCGGGTTTTTTATCGTTCGGCGAAAGCATTTAATTCGGTCGACGATTCTTCTGAATACGCCGGACCGGCAATTCAGTGGAAAGTAGAGGGTCTTCCAGCTACCGGGTCCGGCTTCCATGGCGGGTCGATTGCGCTTCCCTTGCTTCCTGTCGGCGGCCCTGCTGGTGGCCAGCCTGTCACATGCGCCCGCCGGGCTGGCGTGGGTGGCGGGGGCGGGCGGCGGGGTCAGCGCCACGTCGGGGCCCTATCGCGGGCTGGTCGGGCCGCCGGCAGAGCCGGAGCCGCCGCCCGCCGAATGGGACCGGGCCCTGCCGTTCTTCGCGCAGCAGGTCGTCGACAAGGGCTACACGCTGCCCAATCCGTACGACATCGGCTATTCCTATTTCGATGGCCACCAGCGCTACCAGTTGAGCGGCCTGCAGATATCGGTGGGCAACAACCCTCTGCGCGCCGCCAATTTCGTCCAGTTCGACCAGTCGAAGATCCACAACACGTCGCATCAGGTCCAGGTCGGCGCCTGGCTGTTTCCGTTCATGAACGTGTACGGCATCCTGGGGACGGTGCAGGGCGCGGGCGATATCGGCATCGGCTTTTCCTCACTGCGCGACCTGGAGCAGTTTTTCGGCATCGACACGGGCTGCGGCGGCCGGCGGCCGCTGCCGGCCTGCTCGCAGCCGATCCGCCTGCCGACGCAGCATGCCAACTACAGTGGCCACACCTACGGCGCCGGGTTCACGCTGGTCGGCGTCTACCGGAATATCTTCTTCTCCCTGCCGGTGACCTACACGGTGTCCGACATCACCATGTCGGATTCGCCGATCCATTCCATCAACATCGGCCCGCGCGTGGGCTATAACGTTCGGGTCGGCCGCTTCGGCATCCTCACGCCCTTCGTGGGCGCCACGTATTTCCAGACCCACGCCAATGTCACCGGCCATTTCGATGTGCCGATACCCGGCTCCGCGGCCACCCAGCGCCTGAACTACCAGATCGCGGAGAAGGTGACGGGCGCCTGGAGCGGCTCGGCAGGGCTGAGTTGGGCGATCAACCGAAGCCTCGGCATCCTGCTGGAGATTGGCTATGGCTATAACCGCAACAACGTGATTGCGACCGGATTCTTCCGATTCTGATGCGCGACCCGGCCCGATTCCCCCATCTTCTTGCCTGTCTCGCTGGCCTGGCGCTGGCGGGCACCGGCTATGCCGAGGATACGAAGCCGGCCGGCGACGGAAGCTGGATCGACAGGCTGCTGACGAAGCTCGGCGCGGCCGACGAGGTGGACCTCAGTCACGGCATCGACTGGGGCGTGCTGCCGGGGCCGTTCTACAACCCCGAGATGGGGCTGGGCCTCGGCGCGGCGGCCATCGGGCTGTACAAGCCGGCCAACGCCGCGAAGGACACCCAGCTCTCGACGCTGAACCTGCGCGGTTTCATCACGACGAAGGGGGCGTTCGGGATCGTCGTCGACAACGAGACGTTCTTCGCCGACGACCGTTATCGCTTCTTCTTCTCGGGCGGCGCGGTCAACATGCCGACCGCGTACTGGGGCATCGGCTACGACCACGCCGTCAACGACGCCAACCGCGAGAAGTACACCCGGCGCGAATTCTTCCTCGAGCCGAGATTCCAGGTCAGGCTGCTGCCGTATACCTACGCCGGCGCTGGCTTCGCCCTGCAGAACACGCTGGCCACGAGCCTGGAGCGCGGCGCCGCCAGCGCCATTGCCACCGATCCGAGCGGCCCGAACGTCTTCAGTTCAGGCGTGAGCCTGCATCTCTCGTACGACTCGCGCGACTTCCTGCCCAATCCCTACAAGGGCCAGGCGGCCGTCGCCGACGCCACGATCTACCGCCGGGCGCTGGGCAGCAACAACGACTTCGAGACATTGAAGTGGTCCTACGACACCTACTTCCGGATGCGCGAGCGCGACGTGCTCGCCTTCGACGTCTTCGGCCGCTTCAGTTGGGGCGACGTGCCGTGGAACATGCTCCCGGTGCTCGGCGAAGACGATCGCATGCGCGGCTATTTCATCGGCCAGTACCGCGACCGGAACATGCTGACCACGCAGGTGGAGTACCGCTGGCACATTGCCGGGCGGCACGGGATGGTGTTCTGGGGCGGGGCGGGGGCGATCGCCCCGAAGCCCGGCGACCTCTTCTCCGCTACCTGGCTGCCCACCGCGGGGGTCGGCTACCGCTTCGAGTTCAAGCCGCGGGTGAACGTCCGCTTCGACGTGGGCTTCGGACGCCAGACGCGGGGCGTCTATTTCCAGATCAACGAAGCTTTCTGAGCCCCTCGGATACGGCCGGCGCAGGCACGCCGCGCCGGCCGCAAGGCGAGGGTCAGAACGCGAAGTAGGGGCCGTTGCCGCCGGGCGTGGGGCGCCCGTTGATGGCGGTGTAGACCGTGCGGCCGAAGAAGAACGGCAGGCCCCAGTCGAACACGCCGCTGCCCGTGCCGGCAAAGCCGGCCATGGCGTAGGCGCCGGTCGCCAGCATCTGGTCGACGTTGCCGACCGAGAACGGGATGCTCGCGGTGGCGCCGTTGAGGCCCTGGATCGTCGCCGTCCGGGAGAGGGTGGACGCCGGGCAATAGAGGCCCGGGGCATCTCCGCACTGGGTGATGCTGCTGTCGTCGAAGAACAGGCCGTTGGAACCGCTGTCGATGAAGGCGTCGGAGATGGTCACGCCGTTGTATTGCGTGGCGAACGTGCCCCGCGTCGGACTCACCGTGTAGACCTTCGCCGACCCCAGCCCGTTGTTCGCCTGCGTGCCGATGCCGAAGGTCATGGTGCCGCTTGCCGAGAACTGGCCCAGCACCGGCACCGCGGGCATCTGGATGACGACCCCGTTGTTGTCGCTGGCGAACAGGCTGACCGGGTTGGTCACCTGCAGGGCGACCGGCAGGGTGGCCGGCTGGCATTGCGTGGCCGACGTGCAGTTGTAGTAGGCGCCCGAGAGCGGCGTGTTGGCGCAGGCGGGGCAGTCGGCGCTCTGCAGGCCGACGCCGAGGATGCCATTGGAGCCGAGCGCGTCGGCGGTGCTGATGTCCTGCACACCCTGGCCGAGGCATGACGACGGCGCGTTCGGCACGGTACTGTCGCCGATGATCTGGACCGAAGCGGCGGAGGCCACCTCGCCGGCGAGCTTGATGTCGGCCTGCCGCACCGCGCCCCACGTGGTGCCGGACGCGAACGCCACGCATTCGGCCGCGATGCCGCCGTTCGCGGTGACCTGCGGCAGGGCGATCGACACGGCCGACGCCATCAGGCGCAGGCCGAACGAGCCGGTATCGACCAGGACGTTGTCGATGGTCTGGCATGTGCCGGTACCGGGCACGCAGATGGTCACGGAGGTGACGAGCGAATTCGGATTGCGGAAGACATTCGGCCCCACGGTCACCTTGACCTGGTTGGCGGTCGGCGTGGGCGTAGAGGCCGGCGGAGCCGTGTTGTTGTTGTCGCCACCGCCGCCACCGCAACCTGCAATGAAGAGTACGGTTCCGGAAAGAAGCGTGGCGAACAGCGTGGCAAGGGTCCTGCGCGCGGAAGCGGCCGTCATGATCGTTCCGTTATTGGATGACATCGGGAGAGACGCCTGCCGGCAGGGCCTGCGGCAGGTAGGCGCGGCCGCGGAAGTTGCCCATATGGCCGCCGGACTGGATGACCAGCGTATCGGAGCTCGACGACACGGGGCCGATGCCGCCACGGGCGCGGCGGACTGCCTGCACGCCGCTGGCCGCCTCGGGCAGGTGGTCGCCCAGCAGTTGCCGGAGGTCGGGCATCGCGGGGCCGTCCCAGGCGACGCCGAATACCACGCCGGCCGGGTTCACGAACTCGCGCACCACGGTGCCGCGCGGCAGCGTCATCTCATGCACGGTGTATTGGGCGCCCGGCTGCACGGTGCCGCTGGCGAACATGCGCGCCTTGTCCGTCTCCACGGTGGCTGCAGCACCACCCAGCACCGCATGGGCAAGGGGGCTGAGCGCAAGGCAGGCCAGCCCGAGCCATCGGTATGCCAGCCAGTCACGTCGATCCGCTTTCACTGCGTTCTCCCAGACCCAAGTTGAGTGGGATTATCACGTGTGGCAGCGAATCGGGGAAGGGCGGAAGGGCAGCATCGTGCGCGTGAGGCTGGCGCGCAACGGAGGGCGGGGGGCAGGTCAGGCGACTTCGTACCGCTTCATGTACTTCCTGCCGCGATGGGCCGAAGGCTCCAGGGCACGTATGCGAAGTACAACAGCCGGTCGGACGGATAGCCCGTGGGCGCGACGATTTCCTTGCGCGCCTCTCGCACTGCCACGACGACGCGCAGCATCTTGGCGGGCGCGTAGCGGTCGCGTTTCGGGAGGTTGGGGACGAAGGTTCGCCATTGCGGCACCACGGCTTCCGGCTGGAAGGTGGCGAGGGCGCAATAGCACAGTCCCCGGGAGGAGAGATGCCAGAGTTGCCAGTATCCGGTGCAGGGGCCCATGTCAGACGACGGTTTGGTTCAACGCGTGCCGGCGGGGGCCCCGGCAAGGGATGGACAGCGATCCAGTGAGCGATCCAGTGAGAGATCCAGTGTCTTACTGGATCTTCGCCTTGTCCTTGATCGACTTCAGCATTGCCTGGAACTGCTCGCGTTGCCAGTTCTGGTCGCCCATCAGCATCTGCTGCAGTTGCGGCTTCACTTCCTCGAAGCTCGGCACCTTGGCGTCGCGCACGTCGACGAGCTGGATGATGTGCCAGCCGAACTGGGTCTTGACCGGGGTCTCGGTCATCTGGCCCTTCTTCAGGCCGGTCATCGCGGCCGAGAATTCCGGCACGTAGCTGCTGCTGTTCGACCAGTCGAGGTCGCCGCCGTTGGCCGCCGAGCCCGGGTCCTTCGAGTTGGCCTTGGCCATGTCCTCGAACTTCGCGCCGGCCTTGATCTTGGCGATGATCGCCTTGGCATCGGCTTCCTTGGCGACCAGGATGTGGCGCGCGTGGTATTCCTTGCCGTTGCCGAACTGGGTCTTGATCTTGTCGTACTGCTTGCGCAGTTCGTCGTCGCTGGCGCCGTGGTTCTGCATGTAGTCCTCGAAGACCGCGCCCGCCAGCACGTTCAGGCGGGCCTGTTCGAGTTGTTCCTGCACGTCGTCGCGCTCGAGCAGGCCGCGCCTGGTGGCTTCCTGCACCAGCAGCTCGCGGTCGATCAGCATGTTGCGGGCACGGTCGCGCAGCTCGGGGCTGGCGGGCTGGCCGGTGCCGGCGACGAGCCTGTCCACTTTGGCCGAGGGGATGGCCTTGCCATTCACGACGGCGGCGTTCTGGGCAAAGGCGGGCAGACTGCCAGCAGCAAGCGCAGCCGCCAGGCTGAACGAGAGGACGGTGGTCTTCATGGAATCAGGTGAAAAATTAGCGAGTGACAAAGGTAGGCGCCGGAAGGCCGGCGTGGATGCGTCGTCTCAGGATTCGCGCATCTCGAATTCTTGCTGGGTGAGCGCGGTCACGGCCAACGCGTGAATCTGCGCGGGGAACAAACCGCGCAGCGCATCATACACCATGCGGTGCCGGGCAATCCGCGTGAGGCCGGCAAAGCGGTCGCTGACGATCGTGACATCGTAGTGCCCGCCGCCGGAGGCGGCACCGGCGTGGCCGGCGTGCAACGCGGAGTCGTCGCGCACGGTGAGATGGGTCGGGGCGAGCGCGCTGCGCAGCATCGCCTCGATGGTGGCGGGATCGGCGGCCATCGGTCAGTTCTCGGAGATCGGGGTTATTCGGAAGGCGTTTCGTGCATGTGGCGCGACAGCCAGATGCTCTGCGCCACGATGAACACCACCATCAGCCCCATGCTGCCGAACAGCTTGAAATTGACCCAGGTGTCGGTCGAGAACTGGAAGGCGACGTACAGGTTGAGCACGCCCATGAGCGCGAAGAAGCCGGCCCATGCGGCATTGAGGCGGCTCCAGATGTGGTCGGGCAGGGCGACCGACTTTTCCATCATGGCGCGGATCAGGTTCCTGCGCCAGCCGATGGCCGAGCCGAGCAGGACGACGGCGAACAGCCAGTACAGCACGGTCGGCTTCCACTTGATGAAGGTCTCGTTGTGCAGCACCAGCGTGGCGCCCCCGAAGACGCCGATGATGGCGAGGCTCACCCACTGCATCGCGTCGACCTTGCGATGCCGCAGCCAGCACCAGCCGATCTGCACGACGGTCGCCGCGATGGCCACGCCCGTGGCGGCGTAGATGCCCCAGACCTTGAAGGCGGCGAAGAAAAGGATGACCGGGAACAGGTCGAACAGGAATTTCATGCAGTGGTCGTCAGAGTGTCAGATAGGCCGCGGGCCGGCCGCCTTTCCGTTTCCGGTTGGCGGCAGGCCCGCGGTGGCGGAGCTCGCGCCCCGCATTATCCCCGCAGTCCGGGCGTTCTCATTCGCCGCGGTCCGACGGGTCGCGATCGTCGAATTTTAGCGCAGCCGAGTTGATGCAATAGCGCAGGCCGGTCGGCGCCGGGCCATCCTCGAATACATGGCCCAGGTGACTGCCGCATTCCTTGCAGCGTACTTCGATCCGCACCATGCCGTGGCTGCGGTCGGCGTGCTCCGCGATCACTTCGCCGTTGATGGGGCGGAAATAGCTCGGCCAGCCGCAGCCGGCGTCGAACTTGGTCGACGATTCGAACAGCGGGATGCCGCAGCCGACGCATTTGTAGAGGCCCGGTGCCCAGTGGTCCCAGTAGCGCCCGGTGAAGGGCCGCTCGGTAGCCGCCTCGCGCGTCACGCGGTACTCGATGTCGGAGAGTTGGTCACGCCACTCGGCGTCGGTCTTGGTGGTGGTCATGGAGGCTTCCTTTGTCCAATTAGCCTGGTCGTGCGGGCGCGTCAAATCTTGCCAGCGCAGCACATCAGGATGAGCAGCTCACTTCGAGGCCGGAGGCCCAGTCCGGCGGCAGGGCAGCATAGCCTTCTGCCCCGGGTTGGTCGTCGTAGGGGCGCGACAGCACGCCCAGCAGGCGCCCGACCTCGCTGAAATCCTTGTCCTTCGCGTGGCGGATGGCCGTCTCGGCGAGGTGGTTGCGCAGCACGTACCTGGGATTGACCCGGTCCATGGCCACGGCGCGGGCGGCGTCGTCCGACTGCTCGGCCTGCAGCCGCGCACGGTAGTCGGCGGCCCAGGCGTCCCAGGCGGCGCGGTCGAGGAAGAGGTCGCGCACCGGGGCGTCCTGCTCCGGGCCGTGGGCGGACACGCGGGACAGGTTTCGCCAGAAGAGGGTGTAATCCACGCGCTGGTCGTGCAGCAGCTTGAAGAGATTCCCGAACAGGGCCTCGTCGGGCGCGTCGTTGCCGTCGGCTGGCGCACGCAGGCCGAGCTTGGCCCGATAGTGGCGGAAGAAGGCTTGCGCGTAGCGGTCGCGGAAGACGTCGATGGCGGCGCGGGCCTGCGCGATGGCGGCTTCCTTCGCTGCTTCCCTTGCCTCCTCCGTGTCGCCGGCCTCGCGGTCGTACCACAGCGGCAGCAGCGCCTGGGCCAGGCAGTGCAGGTTCCAGAATGCGACCTGCGGCTGCTGGCTGTAGGCGTAGCGGCCCTGCGAGTCGGAATGGTTGCAGATGTGGTTGGCGTCGAAGGCGTCGAGGAAGCCGAAGGGGCCGTAGTCGATCGTCAGCCCGAGGATCGACATGTTGTCGGTATTCATCACGCCGTGGCAGAAGCCCACCGCCTGCCAGTGCGCGATCAGGTCGGCGGTGCGCAGCGACACCTCGCGCAGCAGCGCCTGGTAGGGCTGCGCGTCGTCGCGGCAGGCCGGGTAGAAGCGGTCGATGACGAAGTCGGCGAGCTGGCGCAGCGAGGCCACGTCGTCGCGCGCGGCGAAATGCTCGAAATGGCCGAAGCGGATGAAGGTCGGCGACAGCCGCGTGACCACTGCCGCCGTCTCGATCGACTCCCGCCGCACCGGGGCGTCGGAGCCGACGATCGACAGCGCCCGCGTGGTCGGCACGCCGAGCGCGGCCATGGCTTCGGAGCACAGGTATTCGCGGATCGACGAGCGCAGCACGGCGCGGCCGTCGGCCATGCGCGAGTAGGGCGTCAGGCCGCCGCCCTTGATCTGGATTTCCCACGGACCGGCCGGCGTCTGCGCCTCGGCCAGCCGGATGGCCCGGCCGTCGCCGAGTTGCCCGGCCCACACGCCGAACTGGTGGCCCGAGTAAACCGTGGCGATCGGATCGGCCCAGCCCGGCACCCGGTTGCCCGCGAAGATGCTGACGAAGTCGGGCAATTTGCCGATATCTGGGTCGAGCCCGAGCAGGGCCGCCGCGTCAGGGGCGAGGCTGACGAGGTACGGCGCCGGCAGCGGCGTGGGCGGCAGGCGCGTGTAGAACTTGCCGTCGAGATCGGCGAAGCCCGCGGCAGTGGTGAATGCCGGCTCGAATGGGGGCTCGACGGGCGCGGGGTTCGCGGGGCTGGGGGCTTCGGACATTGCAGCGGGGGGCTCGCTCGGCTAGGGAAAACGACATATTGAGGGCCAACATGCGTCGAAGTATTGTACTTGCACACTTGAGGACCCCGCCGGACACCCCTCAACAAGGGCGGACCATACCGCCCAAAAATAGTACGGGCGTTCGATTTTATGATCAAAAGCGCCCCGGCATACTGGAGAGAGGAGACAGCCCTATGGCACTGATGGGTCAAATGATGAGCGCGCCGCTGCTCATTTCTTCCATCATCAAGCACGCCGCCCGTTATTACGGCAGCACTGAAATCGTTTCCCGGCGGGTCGAAGGCGACCTCCACCGCTATACCTACCGCGACTGCGAACTGCGCGCCCGCAAGCTGGCGCAGGCTCTCGGACGCCTCGGCGTGCGCGAGGGCGAGCGCATCGGCACGCTGGCCTGGAACGGCTACCGGCACATGGAGATCTACTACGCCGTGTCGGGCAGCGGCGCCGTGTGCCACACCGTCAACCCGCGCCTCTTTCCCGAGCAGATCGCCTATATCGTCAATCACGCCGAGGACCAGTACGTCTTCTTCGACCTGACCTTCCTGCCGCTGGTGGAAGGCGTGGCCGCCCATTGCCCGGGCGTGAAGGGCTGGATCGCCATGACCGACCGCGCGCACATGCCGGCCGAGGCGAAGGTGCCGCTGCTTTGCTTCGAGGAACTGGTGGATGCCGAGGACGGCGACTACGAGTGGCCCGAGTTCGACGAGAACCTCGCGTCGAGCCTGTGCTACACCTCGGGCACCACGGGCAACCCGAAGGGCGCGCTCTACTCGCACCGCTCGACCGTGCTGCACTCCTACGGTTCGGCGCTGCCCGACGCCATGGGCTGCTCGGCACGCGACGTAATCCTGCCGGTGGTGCCGATGTTCCACGTCAACGCGTGGGGGTTGCCGTACTCCGCGCCGCTGGTCGGCGCCAAGCTGGTGATGCCCGGGCCGAAGCTCGACGGCGCGTCGCTCTACGAACTGTTCGAGCAGGAGAAGGTGACCTTCTCCGCCGGCGTGCCGACGGTCTGGCTCGGCCTGCTCCAGTACGTGCAGTCGAACAACCTGAAGTTCTCGACCTTCCGCCGCACCGTGATCGGCGGCTCGGCGGCCCCGCCGGCCATGATCCGCGCGCTGGAAGCCCTGGACGTGGAAGTCATCCACGGCTGGGGCATGACCGAGATGTCGCCGCTGGGCACGGCCTGCAAGCTGCTCAACCGGCATTTCGACCTGCCTGACGACGAACGCCACAAGGTGCTCGAAAAGCAGGGCCGGGTGCTGTTCGGCGTGGAGATGAAGATCGTCGACGGCGAAGGCAAGGAATTGCCATGGGACGCCCGCAGCTACGGCGACCTGCTCGTGCGCGGCCCGTGGGTCATCGACCATTACTTCCGCAACGACGTCAGCCCGCTGGTGGACGGCTGGTTCCCCACCGGCGACGTGGCCACCATCTGCCCGGAGGGCTTCCTCCAGATCACCGACCGCAGCAAGGACGTGATCAAGTCGGGCGGCGAGTGGATCTCGTCGATCGACGTCGAGAACGTGGCCGCCGCCCACCCGGCGGTTCACATGGCCGCCTGCATCGCCGCGCACCATCCGAAGTGGGACGAGCGCCCGCTGCTGGTGGTGGTGAAGAAGCCCGGCGCCGAGGTCAGCAGGGAGGACCTGCTGAAGTTCTTCGAGGGCAAGGTCGCCAAGTGGTGGATCCCGGACGACGTGACCTTCGTCACCGAGATTCCGCTGACCGCCACCGGCAAGATGCAGAAGCTCAAGCTGCGCGAGCAGTTCAAGGATTACCGCCTGCCCTCTGCTTGAGGGCGCGCTCGGGTATCTCCGTCGCCCCCGCGCATGCGGGGGGCCGGCGTCCTTGCCGGGACGGGAAAAGTCACTGGGTCCCCGCGTGCGCGGGGACGACGAGCCGGTATTCCAGACGGTTCCACCAATATTCCACGAATATTCCACCAAGAGAGGGAAGGAGACAGGCATGACGAGAATGCGTGCACTGGCCGCTGGTGCGGCTTTGGCGATGGGGGGAGTACTGGCTGCCGGCGCGGCCATGGCCGACACGGTGAAGATCGCCTTCATCGACCCCCTCTCGGGGCTGATGGCCCCCGTCGGGCAGAACCAGCTCAAGAGCTGGCAGTACGTGGCCGAGGTGGCCAACCAGAAGGGCTGGGGCGGCGCCCACAAGTTCGAGGTGGTGGGCTTCGACAACAAGCTCTCGCCGCAGGAAAGCCTCACCATCCTGACCCAGGCGGCCGACCAGGGCATCCGCTACATCGTGCAGGGCAACGGCTCGTCGGTGGGCCTGGCGCTGGAAGACGCCGTGGCCAAGTTCAACGCGCGCAATCCGGGCAAGGAGATCGTCTACCTGAACTACGCAGCGGTCGATCCGGACATGACCAACGGCAAGTGCAACTACTGGCATTTCCGGCTCGACGCCAACTCCGACATGAAGATGGAGGCCCTGACCACTTACCTCGCGAAGGACGCCGGGGTCAAGAAGGTCTACCTGATCAACCAGAACTACTCGTTCGGCCACCAGGTGGCGCGCGCGGCCAAGGACTACCTGAAGCGCAAGCGGCCTGACATCCAGATCGTCGGCGAAGACCTGCATCCGCTGGCGCAGGTGAAGGACTTCGCGCCCTATGCGGCCAAGATCAAGGCCTCGGGCGCGGATACCGTCATCACGGGCAACTGGGGCAGCGACCTCGCCCTGCTGATCAAGGCGGGCAAGGACGCGGGCCTGCCGGTCAACTACTACACCTACTACGGTGCCACCACCGGCGTGCCGACCGCCATGGGCGCGGCCGGCGCCGAGCACGTCAAGTACGTGGGCTACTACAACGCCAACAACCAGGGCTTCCGCGGCGCGGACATCATCGAGGGCTTCAAGAAGAAGTACAACGACGACTTCTACGTGATGGCCGCCTACACCGGCGTGGCCATGCTGGCCAAGGCGATGAAGGAGACCAATTCGTCGGACCCGGTCAAGGTCGCCAAGGCCATGGAAGGCATGAAGGTCGACAGCCTGAACGGCACGGTGGAGATGCGCGGCTCCGACCACCAGGCCCAGCAGTCGCTGGTGGTGGCCACCTGGACCAAGGTCGACGGCAAGGAAGTGAAGTTCGACCAGGAGAACACCGGCTACGGCTGGAAGACCAACGCTACCCTCGACCAGTACGTGGCGGCGCAGCCGACTTCGTGCCAGATGAAGCGACCGTAACCCGGGGTATCTCCCCTCTCCCTCTGGGAGAGGGGCGGGGGTGAGGGCAGGCGTTTCATCCAACGCTGTCGCGTCGGGCGCCGCCGACCCTCACCCCCAACCCCTCTCCCACGGGGAGAGGGGAGCGTCCAGTCCAGCGAGTCCATTCGCCTGCGGCATAATCCGCGTCACACCTTCCGCCCACAAGGACCGATTGTGGAATTCTTCATCATCTCCCTGCTGAACGGCATCAGCTACGGGCTGCTGCTGTTCATGCTGTCGTCCGGGCTGACGCTGATCTTCAGCATGATGGGCGTGCTCAACTTCGCCCACGCCAGCTTCTACATGCTGGGTGCCTATTTCGCCTACACCATCGCCAGCAAGGTCGGCTTCTGGCCGGCGCTGGTCTTCGCGCCGCTGCTGGTGGCGCTCGCCGGGGCGCTCGTCGAGCGGTTCGGGCTGCGGACCGTGCACCGCTTCGGCCACGTGGCCGAACTGTTGTTCACGTTCGGGCTCGCCTACCTGATCGAGGAGGGCGTGAAGCTCGTGTGGGGCCTGGCCGCCGTGCCGTACCGTATTCCCGCCGAGCTGGACGGTCCGCTCTTCACGGTCTTTACCTCGTCGTTCCCCAAGTACCGCGCCTTCATGATGCTGGTGTCGCTCGGCATGCTGGTGGCGATCTACCTCGTGCTCACGCGGACCCGCATCGGCCTGGTCATCCAGGCGGCGCTGACGCACCCGGAGATGGTCGAGGCGCTCGGCCACAACGTGCCGCGCGTGTTCATGATGGTGTTCGGTGGCGGCGCCGCGCTGGCCGGGCTGGCGGGGGTGATCGGGGGCAATGCCTTCATCACCGAGCCGTCGATGGCCGCGGCGGTCGGGTCGATCGTCTTCGTGGTGGCCGTGGTGGGCGGCATGGGATCGCTGGTGGGCGCGTTTATCGCGTCGATCCTGATCGGCGTGCTGCAGACCTTCGCGGTGACCCTCGATGCGTCGCTGGCGGGCCTGTTCGGCTCGCTGGGGCTGCAGGTGACCGACGCCACGCCGCTGCGTTCGCTGTGGCAGCTCACCGTGGCGCAGGTGGCGCCCGTGCTGCCGTACCTGTTGCTGGTGCTGATGCTCATCTTCCGCCCGCGCGGACTGATGGGCACGCGGGAGGGCTGAGGCAATGGACTCCGTGGAATCGACCATGCAATCGCGCCAGATGCCGGTGGTGACCGGCCGCACCATGCACTACAAGCCGCTCAATCTCGTCCGCTGGGTGGTCTGGGGGCTGACCGTGCTGCTGATGGCGGTGCTGCCGCTGATCTTCAACGGCGGCTTCGCGCTGACGCTGATGTCGCAGATGGGCATCACGATCATCTTCGCGCTGTCGTACAACATGCTGCTCGGACAGACCGGCATGCTCTCGTTCGGCCACGCCGTCTACTCGGGGCTGGGCGCCTTTGTCGCCGTGCACCTGCTCAACAAGGTGGGTGCGGGCGAGTTGTGGTTCCCCGTATCGATGCTGCCGCTCGTGGGCGGGTTGGCCGGGGCATTCTTTGGCGTGCTGTTCGGCTACGTGACGACGAAGAAATCCGGCACCACCTTCGCCATGATCACCATGGGCATCGGCGAGATGGTGTTCGCCAGTTCGCTGATGTTCCCGGACTTCTTCGGCGGCGAGGGCGGCGTGTCGACCAACCGCATGGTGGGTGAGCCGTTCCTCGGCATCACCTTCGGCCCGGCGCGGCAGGTGTACTACCTGATCGCCGCCTGGTGCCTGGTGTCGATGATTGCGATGTACGCCTGGACGCAGACGCCGCTCGGCCGCATCGCCAACGCCGTGCGCGACAACCCCGAGCGGGCCGAATTCGTCGGCTACAACACGCAGCGCGTGCGCTATCTCGTGCTGATCCTGTCGGCGTTCTTCGCCGGGATAGCCGGGTCGCTGTCGTGCATCAACTTCGAGATCGTCTCGGCGGAGAACGTCAGCGCGGTGCGCTCGGGCGGGGTGCTGCTGGCAGTGTTCATCGGCGGCGCAGGGGTGTTCTTCGGACCGGTGATCGGCGCCGTGGTGTTCGTGCTGTTCGCGGTGGCGCTGTCGGACCTGACCAAGGCGTGGCTGCTGTACCTCGGCCTCTTCTTCGTGGTGATGGTCATGTTCGTGCCGGGCGGCATCGCCAGCCTGCTGATGATGCAGGTGCCGCTGCTGGCGCGCCGGCAACTCGGGAAGATGCTGCCCTCGTACGCGGTGGGCGCGGCGGCGGGCCTCGTGCTGCTGTCGGCCATCATCCTGACGGTGGAACTGGTCTACAAGGTCCAGGTCGACAGCGCCAACGGCACGGCGATGTCGCTCCTCGGCATCGGCTTCGATGCCGGCACCGTGGCGCCCTGGATCGTGGCGGCGGTGCTGTGGGCGGTAGGGCTGGTAGCGTGGCGCGCGGCCGGGGCGCGGGTGCGGGCGGCATGGGACAAGCTGCATGGCGAGGGGAAGGCATGACGGACACCACTGGCATCAAGGCCGCGGCGGCACTGGAGCTGACCGACGTCCGCAAGAAGTTCGGCCAGACCGAAATCATCCGCGGCGTGACGCTGAGCATCGGCAAGGGCGAGCGCCATGCGCTGATCGGCCCGAACGGCGCCGGCAAGTCGACCACCTTCAATCTCGTCTCCGGGCGCTTCGCGCCGACGAGCGGCTCGGTGCGGCTGAACGGCAGGGAGATCGGCGGGCTGGAGCCGTTCGTCATCAACCGCATGGGGCTGTCGCGCAGTTTCCAGATCACCAATATCTTCCACCGGCTGTCGGTGTTCGAGAACCTGCGCTGCGCCGTGCTGTGGGCGCTCGGCTACCGGTACTCGTTCTGGCACCGGCTGTCGGCGCTGCGTGATGCGAAGGAACGGGCGGACGAAGTGCTGGAGTTGATCGGCATGCATCACCGGCGCGACACGCAGGCGGGCCTGCTGACCTACGCCGAACAGCGCGCGCTGGAAATCGGCATCACCATCGCGGGCGGGGCCGACGTCATCCTGCTCGACGAGCCCACCGCCGGCATGAGCCGCTCGGAATCCGACCACGCCGTCGAACTGATCCGCAAGGTCACCGCCGGCAAGACGCTGGTGATGGTCGAGCACGACATGAGCGTGGTGTTCGGGCTGGCCGACCGCATCTCCGTGCTGGTCTACGGCGAGGTCATCGCCACCGGCACGCCCGAAGCCATCCGCAACGACCGCAAGGTCAAGGAAGCCTACCTCGGCACCACGCTCGAGGAAGCCGCCGAAGGAGCGCACTGATGAGCCAGCGCATGCTCGACGTCACCGGCCTGCACGCTTACTACGGCAAGAGCCACATCCTGCACGGGGTGGACGCCCACGTCGACCAGGGCGAGATCGTCGCCCTGCTGGGCCGCAACGGGGTGGGGCGCTCCACGCTCGCCAAGTCCATTCTCGGCATGGTGAGGGCCGAGGGCTCGGTGAAGTTCCAGGGGCAGGAAGTCCTCGGCAAGCGGACCTTCGAGATCGCCCACCTCGGCATCGGCTACGTGCCCGAGAACCGCGACATCTTCCCGACCCTGACGGTCCGCCAGAACCTGCTGCTGGGCGAAAAGCGCAACCCGCGCCAGCCAAGGCCGCGCTGGGCGGTGGAGGACATGTACCGCATGTTCCCGCGCCTGAAGGAGCGCGAGAACACCGCCGCCGGCGTGCTCTCGGGCGGCGAGCAGCAGATGCTGACCCTGTGCCGCACCCTGATGGGCGACCCCGACCTGGTCCTGATCGACGAACCCACCGAAGGCCTGGCGCCGATGGTGGTGGCGCAGGTCGCAGACTACCTCAAGGCGCTGAAGGAGCGCGGGATCTCGGTGCTGCTGATCGAACAGAAGCTGGCCATCGCGCTGGATATTTCACAGCGGGTGTATGTGATGGGGCACGGTTGCATCGTGTTCGAGGGGACGCCGGGGGAATTGAAGGCGAATGGGCAGGTGAGGAAGGAGTGGCTGGAGGTTTGAGCCGGCGGCGGGCGCCGGCCAGGATCAACCCACCCGGCTGCCCTCCACCCCGGCCCCGGCCGCAGCCTTCACCGGCTTGGGCAACTCGAACGGCATGTCCTCGTAGTCGATCAGCCTCGTCCCCTTCACCAGCCTGTATCCCAGCCACAAGGCGAGGAACGCCGGCACGCCGATATACGTGGCGACGATCTCCTGCCAGCGGTTGGCGATATCCCCGAACGCCTGGTAGTTCTGTCCTGCCACGATGACGAGGCAGAGCACCCCGGCGAAGATCGGGCCGAAGGGGAAGAGCGGCGACCTGTAGCGCAACTGGCTGAGCGCGTAGCCTTGGTAAACCAGTCCGCGCCGGAACCGGTAGTGCGCCACGGCGATGCCGAACCACGCGAAGAAGCCGGTCATGGCCGAGGTGTTGAGCAGCCACAGGTAGGCCTGCTTGTCGCCGACCAGCGAGCTGACGAAGCACAGCGCGCCCACGGCGGTGGTGACGATCAGCGCGTTGAGCGGCACGCCGTAGCGCGTCAGCCTGCCGAAGGCGCGCGGGGCGCGGCCGCTGACGGCGAGGCCGTAGAGGATGCGGGTGGAGACATACATGCTGGAGGTGCCGGCCGAGAGCAGGGCGGTCAGCACCACGGCGTTCATCACCCCGGCGGCAATGGCCAGCCCGGCGTGGCGGAAGACCAGCGCGAAGGGGCTCACGCCGATGTCGGTGACGTCGTTGCGCAGCAGGTTCGGATCGGTATAGGGGATGATCACGCCGATGATCAGGATGGCCGCCACGTAGAACAGCAGGATGCGCCAGAAGGTCTGGCGAATGGCGCGCGGGATGGTCTCGGTCGGGTTCTGCGCCTCGCCTGCCGCCACGCCGACGGTCTCGGTGCCCTGGAAGGAGAAGCCGGCGATCATCGCCACGCCCAGCAAGGCCGGCCAGCCGCCGACGAAGGGCGCGTCGCCCATGGTGAAGTTGTGCCAGCCCGATTGCGGTCCGCCCTTCAGGATGCCGAAGATCATCAGCGTGCCGATGCCGAGGAAGATGGAGACGGTCACCACCTTGATCAGTGCGAACCAGTACTCGGCCTCGCCGAAGCCGCGCACGGAGATGGCGTTGAGCAGGAACATCAGCGTGAGGTAGCCCGCGCTCCAGGCCACGCCGGAGACGTCGGGGAACCAGTACTGCATCACCAGTTGCGCGGCCGTCAGCTCGACGGCGATGGTCACGGCGAGGCTGAACCAGTAGTTCCACCCGAGCGCGAAGCCGAAGCCCTCGTCCACGTACAGCGCGCTGTAGGTCACGAAGGAGCCTGCCACGGGCATGTGCACGGCCAGTTCGCCGAGGCTGGTCATCAGGCAGTAGACCATCGCGCCGATCAGCACATAGGCGAGCAGCGCGCCGCCGGGGCCGGCCTGGGCGATGGACGCGCCGGAGGCGACGAAGAGCCCGGTGCCGATGGCGCCGCCGAGGGCAATCATGGTGAGGTGGCGCGCCTGGAGCTTGCGCTGGAGGTTGTCGTGCTCGACGACAGGATGCTGGTGGGGATGCGGGTGCTGGGGGTGTGAAGACATCGGGATCCCTGAAGGCTTCTGAGACTTCGATTGGGCCGGTCGCTTGTGGCGCAGCGGCAAACGAAAAACCCGGGAGTCTACCGTGTCCGTTTTAGCGGATGGGGCGATGCTGTCAAAAAGAAAGTCGCATACTGGGTCAAAAGAAGGCGTACCCCGGCGACCAAGTGATGTTTTCGGCATGACCGGGCGAGAGACGCGCCGAGGGGCGGCCATGCACGGAGGCGGGGGGCGACATGAACTCGACGCATGGCGCGCGAAATGGTAAAAACGAAAATTGAACGACCGTTCTTTTTTGTGTATTCTTGCTTCACCCAATCGCCCCCGACTGCCCGGAAGGACCGACGGGACAAGGCTTCCGGGGAACCGGCCAAGGGGTTAACCCGAAGCCGGGGCGAGTGCGGGACCACAATAATTCGAGAATTCGAATCCCGAGAAACGCAGTACGACACCAAAGGAACCAGCATGACAGCGCAGTATCAGGTTCAGGACGGCGTGGCCGTCATCACGCTCGACAATCCCCCCGTCAACGGCCTCGGCCACAGTACCCGCCTGGGCATTGTCGAGGGCATGACCCGTGCGCTGGACGATGCGTCGGTCAAGGCCATCGTCATCACCGGCGCCGGCAAGGCCTTCTCCGGTGGCGCCGACATCCGCGAATTCAATACGCCCAAGGCCATGCAGGAACCGACCCTGCATACGGTGATCCGCGCTCTCGAAGCCTCGCCGAAGCCGGTCGTCGCGGCCGTGCATTCGGTGGCCATGGGCGGCGGCCTGGAACTGGCGCTGGGCTGCAACTACCG
>Ga0160472_100585_pt1 | contig 20753 bp, 17 predicted proteins | sample HID1973M_E11MG_FD_108267 | JGI IMG/M metagenome (GOLD analysis project Ga0160472, IMG submission 108267) | Enriched mosquito-associated microbial communities from UW Madison campus, WI, USA - HID1973M_E11 MG | ecosystem: Host-associated > Arthropoda: Insects > Digestive system > Unclassified ... | reverse complement strand
CTTCTTCTCATCTTCGTCCACCCCGTACTTGACGATGTCGACCTGTTTGGCGGTGAAGTACACCATCGCACGGTTGCCTTCGGCGAATGCCTTCATGGTCAACAGCATGCGGCGTACGTCAGGGTGCACGATGATCGGGTCAGCGGCTTTGTCCGGCGCCTTCGGGCCAGTCAGCGAACGCATTTGCAGACGGTCGCGAGCGTATTTCAGGCCGCCCTGGAAACCGACCTCAGCGTGGGCCAGGCCTTGCAGCGCGGTACCCAGGCGAGCGGTGTTCATGAAGGTGAACATGCAGTTCAGGCCTTTGTTCGCCGGGCCGATCAGGAAACCGGTCGCGCCGTCGAAGTTCATCACGCAGGTGGCGTTGCCGTGGATGCCCATCTTGTGTTCCAGGGAACCACAGGACACAGCGTTACGCGCGCCCACCGAACCATCGGCGTTCGGCATGAACTTCGGCACGATGAACAGGGAGATGCCTTTGGTGCCAGCCGGTGCATCCGGCAGGCGGGCCAGGACGATGTGGACGATGTTGTCGGCCATGTCGTGTTCACCGGCCGAGATGAAGATCTTGGTGCCGGAAACTTTGTAGGAACCGTCGGCCTGAGGTTCGGCCTTGGTGCGCAGCATGCCCAGGTCAGTGCCGCAGTGCGGTTCGGTCAGGCACATCGTGCCGGTCCATTCGCCGGTGACCAGCTTGGTCAGGTAAGTGTGCTGCTGATCAGGGGTGCCGTGCTCGGAGATGGTGTTCATCGCACCGTGCGACAGGCCCGGGTACATGCCCCACGACCAGTTGGACTCGCCAACCATTTCGCTGATGGCCAGGCCCAGGGATTCCGGCAGGCCTTGGCCACCGTGCTCCACATCGTGAGCCAGGCTTGGCCAGCCGCCTTCGACGAATTGCTTGTAGGCTTCTTTGAAGCCGGTCGGCGTCTTAACGCCCGACTCGCTCCAGGTGCAGCCTTCGAGGTCGCCCACGCGGTTCAGCGGAGCCAGTACCTGTTCACAAAACTTGGCGCCTTCTTCGAGAATGGCGTCAACCATGTCCGGAGTTGCGTCCGCGCAAGCCGGAAGGCTCTGATAGTGCGCTTCGTAGCCGAGCAGTTCATCACGAACGAAGCGAATATCACGCAAGGGGGCCTTGTAGTCAGGCATAGCGAAAAACCTCTGCTGATGTAACCGGGAATGAACGACCGCGTTGAATTCTTGTGACGGTCAAACAGTTGTTTGAAACATACGTTTACGCCGAAACCTTGTCAAGCGTCGTTGTTTTGCCGTCGATCATCTCTTTTCATTCAGCACAGGCACGGGGTAACGCGGCAGCGTTGTGCAACGTCAGCCGTCATGAAAAAAGATTAGTTGAGCAAGAAAGACTTAGACACAAAAACGCCGCGACAGGCGCGGCGGTTCAAGGGCAGGCCGGAGAAGGATTCAGGCGAAGGTATCGATCAGTGTGCCGAGCACTTCGTCGGATGACTTGGCGACATTGGCGCCCAGTTCGACCTGCAATTTGCCCTGAACCCTTTCGACCAGGTTGCTGGTCAGATCGGATTGCTGGCTGCGATCGACCGAACGCAGGCGATCGGCCTGAATCTCCGACGACTGGCTGGTCACCGCGCGCTCAACGGTGGCGCTGGCAATCTGGCCGGCGCTTTGATCGACGCGGTTTTGTCCCGTCTGAATGGAACTCAGACCGGCATACACAGCGCTGTTACCTGAAATTTCCATGGACGAATTCATCCTTGCAAAGGGTCAACAGTGGCTATTGAAGCAGACCGGCAGCAAAAACACCCGTCAAAAACACTAATGGCACAGTGCCTCATCATAGGCAAAAGCTAGTCCAGCAGGTCCAGTTGCAAGTGCTCGGCCACCGCCTCGGCCGAGACCGTCTTGAGCTTTGGTACCCGCCCCAGGCACGGGGCCGGGAGTCGCTCGGCCAGGGTCGCGAGGTTTTCTTCCAGGCGCGACGTCTTCGGATCGATGATATTGGCCACCCAGCCCGCCAGCTGCAAACCATCCCGGGCAATCGCCTCGGCGGTCAGCAGAGCATGGTTGATACAGCCCAGGCGCACGCCCACCACGAGGATCACCGGCAAGCCCAGGGCCATGGCCAGGTCAGAGAGGTTGTCCTGATCCGCCAGCGGCACGCGCCAGCCGCCGGCACCTTCGATCAGGGTGAAATCGGCCTGCATGTCGAGCACCTGCTGCATCGGCGCCAACAACGACTGCACCGTCAACGCCACGCCCACTTCGCGCGCGGCCAGGTGCGGGGCAATGGCCGGTTCGAAGGCGACCGGGTTGACCTGTGCATAGGTCAGCGGCAGCGAACACTCGGCCATCAGCGCCAGCGCATCACTGTTGCGCAACCCCTTGGGCGTCACATCGCATCCGGAAGCCACCGGTTTGCCCGCCGCGGTGCTCATGCCCGCCGAACGCGCAGCGTGCAACAGCCCCGCCGCGACGGTGGTCTTGCCGACATCGGTGTCCGTGCCGGTGATGAAATAGGCTGCGCTCATAAGGGTTTCTCCAATACGGCGTATACCACTTGATAAGTCGCCGGCAGGCCCTCGATTTGCCGAAACCGCTCATAGGCTTCGATCAAACCCAGAACCCGTGTCCTGCCGGTCAAGCCACCCGGCCGACCGGGATTCAGATTGTGTGCACCCAGAGCCTTGAGTTCATGGGTCAGACTGCGCACATCCGGGTAATGCAGCACATGTGGACGGGTCTGCAGACTGATCGCCTGCAAGCCGCTACCCGCGCACAGCTGTTGATAAGCAGCGAACTCGCGGAAGCGATTGACGTGCACCATGCCATCGACCTGGCGCCAGCTGTCACGCAACTCGAACAATGTCCCTACACATAGACTAGCAAACGCAAAAATCCCCCCCGGTTTCAGCACCCGATGGGCCTCGCTGAGGACCGCCGCGAAGTCTTCGCACCACTGCACCGCCAGGCTGGAGAAGATCAGGTCGCAGGTCGAATCCTGCAACGGCAGGCACTCGGCATCACCGGCAATGAAATGCGCAGCACCACCCAACGGCCTGGCGTGACTGAGCATGCCTTCGGCAATGTCCAGTGCGATGCCTTGGCTGCCGGCAAAACGCGCGCCCAGGGCGCGACTGAAATGCCCGGTGCCGCAGCCCATGTCGAGCCAGCGACCGGGGGAAAAATCCTCTGGCAAACGGCTCAGTAATTGGTTGCCGACGTCTCGCTGCAACTCGGCGACGCTGTCGTAGCTCGCTGCCGCGCGGGAAAATGAAGCCGCCACCTGGCGCTTGTCGGGCAAGCCGCCGGGGATTTTGGGAAAGGAAAGATCAGTCATCGCCGGACTCATGCAAAAAAGCCTGGATCGCCCCCGCCACACCGTGGGGGTCTTCCAGAAGAAACGCGTGGCTGGCCTGTTCAATCAGACCGATTTCGACATCCGGCAGCAAAGCCAGCAGATCGCCCGCCGCTTCTGCCGGCACCAGGCCGTCGAGGCCGGCGAACAGGTGCAATTGCGGGCCACGAAAGCCTTGCAAGGCCTGACGGGTATCCAGTTGCGCGAGCAGTTTCAGGCCACTCAACAACACAGCGGGCGAGGTGTGCGGCGCGCCACCGAGGAGCAGGCGCGACAAACGTCGCGGGTCTTCGGCACCCTGGGCGCACAACAACGAAAAACGTTTGAGCGTCATCCGCGCATCATCGGCACAGCCCGCCAGAAACGCTTCGAACGTTTCCCCAGCCATTGCGCCTGGCCACTGCTCACGGGCGACAAAGGATGCATTGCTCGCCAGTGTCAGCAATCCACAACAACGATCACCGCGACGCGCCGCCAACCCGGCGGCGAGCATGCCGCCCAGGGACCAGCCGCCGAGCCAGGCATCTTGTGGGAGGTTGGCGTCAAGCTCATCGAGCCATTCTTCAAGATCGCTCGATTCAAGCTCCGGTAACGGTTCGATCTCCACGCGCAGACGCTCATCCAGGCCCTGCAACGCCGCGGCCAAGGGTTCCATAGGCGATATGCCAAGGCCCCAGCCGGGCAGCAGAATCAGTCGGTCACGCATGGACAGGCTCCGGACCCAGTTGTTGGAAACAGTCGGCCAACCCCTCTAACAATAGCTGCACCTGCGCCTCGCTGTGAGCTGCGGTCAGGGTGACGCGCAAACGCGCGCTGCCGGCGGGAACGGTCGGCGGACGGATCGCCGTGACCATCAGCCCGCGCTCGCGCAGCATCTGCGACAGGCGCACGGCACGACCGGCGTCGCCGATCATGATCGGCTGGATAGGCGTGAAGCTGTCCATGAGTTCCAGGCCAATCTGTTCGGCGCCCTGGCGGAACTGGCTGATCAGCGACTGCAAGTGCTCGCGGCGCCAGTGTTCGCTGCGTAGCAGTTCGAGGCTTTTCAATGTGGCGCAGGCCAGTGCCGGAGGCTGGCTGGTGGTGTAGATGTACGGACGGGCGAACTGGATCAGGCTCTCGATCAGCTCTTCGCTACCGGCCACAAAAGCCCCCGCCGTACCGAACGCCTTGCCCAGGGTGCCGACCAGCACCGGCACGTCTTCCTGGCTCATGCCGAAGTGCTCGACGCTACCACCACCATTGGCCCCCAAGGGACCGAAGCCGTGGGCATCGTCGACCATCAGCCAGGCGCCTTTGGCCTTGGCTTCCCGGGCCAGCGCCGGCAGGTCGGCAATGTCGCCGTCCATGCTGAACACGCCATCGGTGACCACCAGGGTATTGCCGGTGGCTTTCTCCAGGCGTTTGGCCAGGCTCGTGGCATCGTTGTGCAGGTAGCGACTGAAGCGCGCGCCGGACAGCAAGCCCGCGTCCAGCAACGAAGCATGATTGAGCCGGTCTTCGAGCACCGTATCGCCCGGCCCCACCAGCGCCGTGACCGCACCGAGGTTGGCCATGTAGCCGGTGGTGAACAGCAAGGCACGCGGGCGACCGGTCAGGTCGGCGAGGGCTTCTTCCAGCGCGTGATGCGGGCCGCTATGACCGATGACCAAGTGCGAGGCGCCACCACCGACACCCCAACGGGAAGCCCCGGCGCGCCAGGCTTCGATCACTTGCGGGTGATTGGCCAGGCCCAGGTAGTCGTTGTTGCAGAACGCCAGCAACGGCTGGCCATCGACCACCACCTGCGGCCCTTGCGGGCTGTCGAGCAGCGGACGCTGACGATAGAGGTTTTCGGCACGACGGGCAGCAAGGCGTGCGGCGAGATCGAAAGACATGCAGGCCTCGCGAATAGGAAAGGAACACGAGCCTCTGTAGGAGCTGCCGCAGGCTGCGATCTTTTGATCTTGTCCTTAAAACAAAATCAAAAGATCGCAGCCTGCGGCAGCTCCTACAGAGGGATCTGTGCGAAGTTAAAACACCGCGTTATAAAACTGCTCGCTGCTCTTCTGCTCCACCAGCGCCTGCTCGATGGCCGCCTGGTGTACTTCGTCGGCGTGCTCTTCGCGGGCTTCGGGCAGAATCCCCAGGCGCGAGAACAGTTGCATGTCCTTGTCGGCCTGCGGGTTGGCGGTGGTCAGCAGTTTCTCGCCGTAGAAAATCGAGTTGGCGCCGGCGAAGAACGCCAGGGCCTGCATCTGCTCGTTCATGGCTTCGCGGCCGGCGGACAGGCGCACGTGGGATTTTGGCATCAGGATCCGGGCGACGGCGAGCATGCGGATGAAATCGAACGGATCGATGTCTTCGGCATTTTCCAGCGGCGTACCGGCGACTTTCACCAGCATGTTGATCGGCACCGACTCCGGGTGTTCCGGCAGGTTGGCCAGCTGGATCAGCAGGTTGGCGCGGTCATCGAGGGACTCGCCCATGCCGAGGATGCCGCCCGAGCAGATCTTCATCCCCGACTCACGTACATAGGCCAGGGTTTGCAGGCGCTCGCTGTAGGTGCGGGTGGTGATGATGCTGCCGTAGAACTCAGGCGAGGTGTCGAGGTTGTGGTTGTAGTAATCCAGGCCCGCCTTGGCCAGCGCTTCGGTCTGGTCCTGATCCAGGCGACCCAAAGTCATGCAGGTTTCCAGGCCCAGGGCTTTTACGCCCTCGACCATCTTCAACACGTACGGCATGTCTTTGGCCGACGGGTGTTTCCACGCAGCGCCCATGCAGAAGCGGGTTGAACCGATGGCCTTGGCGCGCGCGGCCTCTTCGAGGACCTTCTGCACTTCCATCAGCTTTTCTTTTTCCAGGCCGGTGTTGTAGTGACCGGACTGCGGACAATATTTGCAATCTTCCGGGCAAGCGCCGGTCTTGATCGACAGCAGTGTCGAGACCTGTACCCGGTTGGCGTCGAAATGCGCGCGGTGCACCGTCTGCGCCTGGAACAACAGGTCATTGAATGGCTGAACGAAGAGTGCTTTGACTTCGGCCAAAGACCAGTCATGACGCAGGGTGGCAGTGGTGCTGGCGCTCATGGGCGTTTCCTTTGTTTTATGCTTGGCCGGCGGCTGGGTAACGGAATGCCAGCCCCCTCACAGTTGTGTCAGCATATTTAAGGAAGAGTTATGCGCTGTCAACCACAGTACGACAAGCCGGTTTACATCTGGTTAAAAAACAAACAATCGTGTTTGCTTTGCGATGAGGCCGCCGACGGCGACACACCGCTGTGCATGGCTTGCGAAACGGAATTGCCCTGGCTCGGCGAGCATTGCCAGATCTGCGCCCTGCCCCTTGCTGGCGGTTTGTTTTGCGGCCAATGCCTGAGTCGCCCGCCGGCCTTTGAACGGGTGGTCGCGCCCTGGACCTACAGCTTTCCCGTCGACAGCCTCATCACCCGTTTCAAGCACAGCGCAAAATGGCCACTGGGCCGCCTGCTCGCTGAACTGCTCGGGCAGGCGCTGCAGCATCGCTACGAAGAGGACCTGGACCGCCCCGATCTGTTGTTGCCTGTGCCGCTGGCCAGACAGCGCCTGCGCAAACGCGGCTTCAACCAGGCTGCGATGCTGGCCCGCTGGCTCGGCGCCAGCCTTGACCTGACCTGCGACGAACGGCTGCTCCAGCGCACCCAGGACACCGAAGCCCAACAGGAACTGAACGCCGACGCCCGGCAACGAAACCTGCGCAATGCGTTCGCCCTGGCACCCGGCGCTGCTGTCGCAGGCAAACACCTGGCGCTGGTGGACGACGTGCTGACCACCGGCGCCACGGCCCAAACCCTGGCGCGCCTGTTGATGGACGCGGGCGCGGCACGGGTTGATGTCTACTGCCTGGCTCGAACACCCAAGCCCGGTGAAACGCCATGACTTGACTCGCGCCGCGCAAGCCGCCAACGTCCTCTCCACTGTCACCGCCAAAGCGACCTGCCATGTCCCTGCCTACCTTGTTGTCCCAGCACATTGTCCGCCGCCCGCAACGCATTGCCCTGCTGCAGCACGTTGCCGAACAGGGTTCGATCACTCGCGCGGCAAAAAGCGCCGGCTTGAGTTACAAGGCCGCCTGGGATGCCATCGATGAGCTGAACAACCTGGCGCAGAAGCCGTTGGTGGAACGGGTGGTGGGCGGCAAGGGCGGCGGCGGCGCGCGTTTGTCCAGCGAAGGCGAGCGGGTGCTGCGCCTGTACCAGAAGCTGCAGGTGCTGCAGGCCCAGGTGCTGGAAGCGACAGAAGACGCGAGTGACCTCGACCTGCTGGGCCGGTTGATGTTGCGCACCAGTGCGCGCAATCAGTTGCATGGCAAGGTCGTGGGGATCGAAGCCCGTGGGCGCAATGACCTGGTTCGCCTGCAAGTCGCGCAAGACCTGATCGTCAATGCGCAGATTACCCACGACAGCACCCAGCGCCTGGAGCTGCAGATCGGCAGCGAAGTCGTGGCCTTGATCAAGGCCGGCTGGCTCGACGTGCTGGCGATGGAGTCCTCCGAAACACCCGGAACCAATTGCGTGAGCGGGACCATCGAGAAGATCCTCGACGCCGATGACGGCCCCAGCGAAGTGCGCATCACCCTGGATAATGGCCTGATCCTTTGCGCCCTGGCTGACTCGGCACGGGTAAATGCCCTCGATCTGGCGATCGGGAAAGCCGTGCGCGTCGAGTTTTCGCCGTCCAATGTATTGCTGGGCACGCCGCTTTAAGCAAACTGCAACAAAACCTTCATCGCCCATCTTTAAGGTGACTGCAAAAACCGCAGGGAGCCTGATGTGAGCCTATTAGAAGATAACCAGTCCACCGACCTCGAAAAAATGGTCGGCCTCAGCCGTCGCGGCTTTATCAGTGCCGGTGCGCTGTGTGGCGCGGCCATGTTTCTCGGTGGCAACCTGCTGAGCCGCAGCGTGTTGGCCGCCAGTGTCAGCGCTGGCAACAGCCAGCTACTGGGCTTTGACAGCATTGCCGCCGCCACCAGCGACAACATCACCCTGCCGCCGGGTTACCAGTCTTCGGTCTTGATCAGTTGGGGGCAGCCGCTGCACAAGGACGGTCCGGCCTTCGACCCGAGCGGCAATGGCAGCGCCGAGCATCAGGAACTGCAGTTCGGCGACAACAACGACGGCATGAGCCTGTTCGAGTTTCCCGGTGAAAAAGACCGGGCGCTGATGGCGATCAACAACGAATACACCAACTACCGCTACCTCTACGCCCACGGCGGCATGCCGCAGTCGGCCGAAGAAGTGCGCAAGGCACTGGCCTGCGAAGGCGTGTCGGTGATCGAGGTACGCTGCACCGACGGCCAATGGCAGTTCGTCCAGGGTTCGCGCTACAACCGCCGCATCCACGGCAACGCACCGATCAGCGTGAGCGGCCCCGCGGCCGGTCATGCACTGCTGAAAACCAGCGCCGACCCCGAGGGTAGAAAGGTCCTCGGCACCTTCCAGAACTGCGCCAACGGCAAGACGCCCTGGGGTACTTATCTGACTTGCGAAGAGAACTTCACCGACTGCTTCGGCAGCAGCAACGCCGAGCACACGTTCGACGCGGCGCAGAAGCGTTATGGCGTGGTGGCCACCAGCAAAGAGATCAACTGGCACCCGCACGACACTCGTTTTGACATGGCGAAGAACCCCAACGAACTGAACCGTCATGGCTGGGTGGTCGAAATCGACCCGTTCGATCCGCAATCGACCCCTGTCAAACGCACTGCCCTGGGCCGCTTCAAACATGAAAACGCCGCCCTCACCGAAACCGCTGACGGCCATGCCGTGGTGTACATGGGCGACGACGAGCGTGGCGAGTTCATCTACAAATTCGTCAGCCGCGACAAGATCAATCACCAGAACCCCAAGGCCAACCGCGACCTGCTTGATCATGGCACCTTGTACGTGGCGCGCTTCGACGCCGGTGATGGCCATGTCGATCATCCAAAAGGCCAGGGCGAATGGATCGAACTCACCCACGGCAAAAACGGCATCGACGCCGGCAGCGGTTTTGCCGATCAGGCCGAAGTGTTGATCCATGCGCGACTGGCCGCCAGCGTGGTCAAGGCCACGCGCATGGACCGCCCGGAATGGATCGTCGTCAGCCCCAAGGATGGCCAGGTCTATTGCACGCTGACCAACAACGCCAAACGCGGTGAGGACGGGCAACCGGTGGGCGGGCCGAACCCGCGAGAGAAGAACGTCTACGGCCAGATCCTGCGCTGGCGCACCGACCGCGACGATCACGGTTCGAAAACCTTTGCCTGGGATTTGTTTGTCGTCGCCGGTAACCCGGGTGTTCACGCCGGCACGCCAAAGGGCGGGTCGTCGAACATCACCCCGCAGAACATGTTCAACAGCCCCGATGGCTTGGGTTTCGACAAGGCCGGTCGCCTGTGGATCCTGACCGATGGCGACTCGAGCAATGCCGGGGATTTTGCCGGCATGGGCAACAACCAGATGCTCTGCGCGGATCCGGTGACCGGGGAGATTCGCCGTTTCATGGTCGGGCCGGTGGGCTGTGAAGTCACGGGGATCAGCTTTTCGCCGGATCAGAAAACCTTGTTCGTCGGGATTCAGCATCCGGGGGAAAATGGTGGGTCGACCTTTCCCGAGCATCTGCCAAACGGCAAGCCGCGGTCTTCGGTGATGGCGATTAGTCGGGTGGATGGCGGGGTCGTCGGCGCCTGATCCGGCCTCTTCGCAGGCAAGCCCGCTCCCACAGTGATTTGGGTGGTTCGCAGATAGTGTGTACAGCCATTGAACCTGTGGGACCTGGCTTGCCAGCGAAGGCGTCGGTCGAAACACCATACAAACCAAGCCCAACCACTCAAGATGCGCCGTCTGCGCTACCATGCCTGGCCGGACGCAGCAGCCTGCTGCGCGCAGGAGTCAGCATGGCCCACCCGTTTGCAACGCTTACCCCCGACCTCGTACTCGACGCCGTTGAAAGCATCGGCTTTCTCAGCGACGCACGCATTCTGGCGCTCAACAGCTACGAAAACCGTGTGTATCAGGTTGGCATCGAAGACGCCGAGCCGCTAATCGCCAAGTTCTACCGGCCGCAGCGCTGGACCAACGAAGCGATCCTGGAAGAACACCAATTCACCGCCGAACTCGCCGACTGCGAAGTACCCGTCGTGGCGCCATTGACCCACAACGGTCAAACCCTGCACGAACACAATGGCTTCCGTTTCACCCTGTTTCCCCGTCGTGGTGGTCGCGCCCCGGAGCCGGGCAATCTCGACCAGTTGTATCGCCTGGGCCAGTTGCTCGGTCGCCTGCATGCGGTCGGCTCGACCAGACCGTTCGAACACCGCGAAGCCCTGGCCGTGAAAAACTTCGGCCATGACTCGCTGACGACACTGCTGGAAGGCAATTTCATTCCCCGCAGCCTGCTGCCGGCCTACGAGTCGGTAGCACGCGACCTGCTCAAGCGCGTGGAAGATGCCTACAGCAATACACCGCACCAGAACATCCGCATGCACGGCGACTGTCACCCCGGCAACATGATGTGCCGTGACGAAATGTTCCACATCGTCGACCTCGACGACTGCCGCATGGGGCCTGCGGTGCAGGACATCTGGATGATGCTGGCCGGTGATCGTCAGGAATGCCTTGGGCAGCTTTCCGAGCTGATGGATGGCTACAACGAATTCCATGACTTCGACCCGCGGGAGCTGGCGTTGATCGAGCCGCTGCGCGCCCTGCGCCTGATGCACTACAGCGCCTGGCTTGCCCGCCGCTGGGATGACCCGGCGTTCCCGCGCAGCTTTCCGTGGTTCGGCACAGAGCGCTATTGGGGCGATCAGGTGTTGGCGTTGCGCGAGCAGTTGGCGGCACTGAATGAAGAGCCGCTGAAGCTGTTTTAAATGGAAGATCAAAAGATCGCAGCCTTCGGCAGCTCCTACGGTGAAATGTGTACACCTGCAGGAGCTGCCGCAGGCTGCGATCTTTTGCTTTCAGAAGCGACACATCTATACAACCGCCCTACAATCCCCTCTTTGTTAGCTGCCTAAGCAAGGATTCTGCATGCAAGCCGCCAACCCGCGTCGCGGGTACATTCTGGGCCTGAGTGCCTACATCATCTGGGGATTGTTCCCGCTCTACTTCAAAGCCATCGCCAGCGTGCCCGCCGTCGAGATCATCGTCCATCGCGTGCTCTGGTCGGCACTGTTCGGCGCCCTGTTACTGATGGTCTGGAAGCACCCCGGCTGGTGGCGCGAGCTGCGGGAAAATCCCCGTCGCCTGGCGATCCTGGCCCTGAGCGGCACCTTGATCGCCGCCAACTGGCTGACCTACGTCTGGTCGGTGAACAACGGGCGCATGCTCGAAGCCAGCCTCGGTTACTACATCAACCCGCTGATCAACGTTTTGCTGGGCATGCTGATCCTCGGTGAACGCCTGCGGCGTATGCAGTGGGTTGCCGTGGCCCTGGCCGCCATCGGCGTGGCACAACAGGTATGGCAAGTCGGCAGCCTGCCATGGGTGTCACTGGCCCTGGCGCTGTCGTTCGGTTTCTATGGATTGATCCGCAAGCAGGCACCGGTCAAGGCACTGCCGGGGCTCGTGGTGGAAACCTGGATGCTGGTACCGATTGCAGTGGCCTGGTTGCTGTTCAACCCGACCGCCAGCAGTGCCCAGGCCGAATTCTGGACCACCTCCGAAGCCTGGTGGCTGGTGGCTGCCGGACCGATCACCCTGGTGCCGCTGGTGTGTTTCAACGCCGCTGCACGGCATTTGCCCTATACCACCCTCGGATTCCTTCAGTACCTGGCGCCGACCCTGGTGTTGCTGCAAGCCGTCCTGCTGTTTGGCGAGCATTTGTCCTCCAGCACCCTGGTGGCGTTCATCTTTATCTGGGCGGGCCTGGCGGTTTACAGCATCGACGCTTGGGTGAGCCTGCGCCGTCGCAGCTGATCAAAAAACGCTCAAACCTGTGCAGGCCACGTCTGTCGTGGCCTGCATCGATCCTTCCCAAGGTTATCCACAGCGTGATCCCCGGCGTTTGTGCGCAAGTGGCTGAAACTGCTGGTTTTTTGATCAGATCTTGAAGAGCCCCGGCCGGCGTGGGCTGGACGAGGGTCTCTACAGGTTATCCACAGGCAGGTGCACGTTAATCTTGGATAACAGCTCAGGGTTCGCTGCGAAGCACCAACTCAACCATCAGATCGTCGGCCAGGGTTTCCAGGCGCGATTGCAGCACGTCCAACGACAAGGTCAGCGGAACGGCAAGCAGTGCTTCGGCATGGAACAGCGGTTCGCTGCTCATCGGTGCCGGGCGCACATCGGTCATCAATCGCTCCAGATTCACCCCCTGCTCGCTCAGCAGTCGCGTGATGTCGCGCACGATCCCCGGACGATCGTTGCCCACCAGTTCCATGGCAATGGGTTTCCAGGTGCAGGATTGTTCGATGCCGCTTTCGGCAATCAGCACGCGAATGCCAAAAGCCGTCAAACCTTGCAGGGCATCGACCAATTCATCGTAGGCCTCCGCCGGCACGCCCACCCGAAGAATCCCGGCGAATTGCCCGGCCATCCGCGACATGCGGCTTTCCAGCCAGTTGCCACCATGCTCGGCAATGCATTGGGCAATGCGCTCGACCTGCCCTGGCTTGTCCGGTGCGATCACTGTGAGTACGAGGTGGTCCATGGCGCAGTCCTCTGGTCATGACTCTTGTTATGGAATGGCAAGTATAGGCAAGGGTTGAGAGGACTTTCGGTGGATCCGGATTCTTCGGTGATTTGACCGGCCCCTTCGCGGGCAAGCCCGCTCCTACAGGGTCTTGCGCAACCCTTGTAGGAGCGGGCTTGCCCGCGAAGGGGCCATCACTGACACACCACATCGACAAATCGTGTACAACTTTTGATATTTAACTGGAACAATCCAGTGGTTTTTTGAGAACATCCACTCCCGCACCGTGACCGCAATGCGTCATGGAGTCGCAGAACGACGTGAATAGTCTAATTTTCACATCCGCAATTCATCATGTAGTATGCCGCAGCGCGCACTACATAACGTTGAATCGATGTCTGCCGCCGGCACGTTTGCAACCCTGAAAGCCCTGTCAGCAAGGCCCCAAGCCGTTGATTGGTCCCACACCAGCCGCCCGTCAAGGGCATGTACTGGTCGAGGGGTTTGTGGTTTAAATGGCCCAAGGCTTCATTGTTAATTTGAAGAGCTGAAAAGCGAAATAGCTGAGCAGAGTGAGGCAAGCAATGACTGACCACGTTCAAGTCGGTGGCCTGCAGGTCGCCAAAGTCCTGTTCGACTTCGTGAACAACGAAGTTATTCCCGGTACCGGCCTCACCGCCGACACGTTCTGGGCCGGTGCTGACAAGGTCATTCATGACCTGGCGCCGAAGAACAAAGCCCTACTCGCCAAACGCGATGATTTCCAGGCACGTATCGATGGTTGGCACCAATCCCGTGCCGGTCAGGCGCACGATGCCGTGGCCTACAAAGCCTTCCTGCAAGAGATCGGTTATCTGCTGCCAGAAGCAGCCGATTTCCAGGCCACGACGCAAAACGTCGACGAAGAAATCGCCCGCATGGCCGGACCACAACTCGTGGTTCCGGTGATGAATGCCCGCTTCGCTCTCAATGCCTCGAACGCCCGTTGGGGTTCGCTGTATGACGCGCTCTATGGCACCGATGCCATCAGCGAAGCCAACGGCGCGGAGAAAGGCCAGGGCTACAACAAGGTTCGCGGCGACAAGGTGATTGCCTTTGCCCGTGCCTTTCTCGACGAAGCCGCGCCATTGGCTGCCGGCACTCACGTCGATTCGACCGGCTACAAGATTGTCGACGGCAAACTGGTGGTTGCCCTGAGAGGTGGCAGCAACACCGGCCTGCGCAACGATGCACAGCTGATCGGTTTCCACGGCGATGCAGCGGCACCCACCGCTATCCTGCTGAAAAACAACGGCCTGCATTTCGAAATCCAGGTCGATGCCAGCACCCCGGTCGGCCAGACCGACGCCGCCGGCGTCAAAGACATTCTGATGGAAGCGGCGCTGACCACCATCATGGACTGCGAAGACTCGGTCGCGGCAGTCGACGCCGATGACAAGGTGGTGATCTACCGCAACTGGCTCGGCCTGATGAAGGGCGACCTGTCGGAAGAAGTCGCCAAGGGTGGCAAGACCTTTACCCGCACCATGAACGCCGACCGCCGCTACACCGCTGTCGACGGCAGCGAGTTAAGCCTGCATGGCCGCTCGCTGTTGTTCGTGCGCAACGTCGGTCACCTGATGACCATCGATGCCATCCTCGACAAAGACGGTAACGAAGTGCCGGAAGGCATCCTCGACGGCCTGGTAACTTGCCTGGCGGCGTTGCACAACCTCAACGGCAACACCACGCGCAAAAACACCCGCACCGGCTCGATCTACATCGTCAAGCCGAAGATGCACGGCCCGGAAGAAGCCGCGTTCACCAACGAGTTGTTCGGCCGCATCGAAGACGTGCTGAGCCTGCCGCGCAACACCCTCAAAGTCGGGATCATGGACGAGGAGCGTCGCACCACGATCAACCTCAAGGCCTGCATCAAGGCGGCGAGCGAGCGTGTCGTGTTCATCAACACCGGTTTCCTCGACCGCACGGGCGATGAAATCCACACCTCCATGGAAGCCGGCCCGATGGTGCGCAAGGCCGACATGAAGGCGGAAAAATGGATCGGCGCCTACGAGAACTCCAACGTCGATATCGGTCTGAGCACCGGCCTGCAAGGTCGCGCGCAGATCGGTAAAGGCATGTGGGCAATGCCGGACCTGATGGCGGCGATGCTCGAACAGAAAGTCGCCCACCCTCTGGCCGGTGCCAACACCGCCTGGGTTCCGTCCCCGACGGCCGCTGCCCTGCACGCGCTGCACTACCACAAGGTTGACGTGTTCGCCCGCCAGGCCGAACTGGCCAAGCGTGCGCCTGCCTCGGTGGACGACATCCTGACCATCCCGCTGGCGGTCAACCCGCAGTGGACCGCCGAACAGATCAAGAACGAACTGGACAACAACAGCCAGGGCATTCTCGGTTACGTGGTGCGCTGGATCGACCAGGGTGTCGGTTGTTCGAAAGTGCCGGACATCAACGACGTCGGCCTGATGGAAGACCGTGCAACGCTGCGTATTTCCAGCCAGCACATCGCCAACTGGTTGCGCCACGGCATCGTCACCGAAGACCAGGTCATGGAAAGCCTCAAGCGCATGGCGCCGGTGGTAGACCGTCAGAACGCCAGCGACCCGCTGTACCGTCCGCTGGCGCCAGATTTCGACAGCAACATCGCCTTCCAGGCGGCGGTCGAACTGGTGGTAGAAGGCACCCAGCAACCAAACGGCTACACCGAGCCGGTTCTGCATCGTCGTCGCCGTGAGTTCAAGGCGAAAAACGGTCTGTAAACCAGCCGTTCGACAAACAATCCCCCGGCCTTAACAACCGGGGGATTGTTGTTTGTGGACCACTATTTCCTGAAGCGCAGTGCGTTCAGAGTGGCGTAATCGACGATTCGCCTGGCATTCATGAACACGGCAATGCCGATGATCGTGATCACCAGGGCAAACAGTTTTTCGCCGCCGATGGGTTCGTCGAACACATACCAGGACGTCACGATGCCCGATATCGGAACCAGCACTGACAAAGGCGCAACCTGGCTGGCTGGATACTTCTTGATCATCCGGTTCCACGCCCAGTAGCCGAAGATCGTTGCCACATAGGCTTGAAACAGGACGGCAAGCAGTACGGATGCCTTGAGGTCGGTCAGCAACGCCTGGAAAGGCTCGGCGCCCTTGACCCACCAGGTCAGCAGGAACAAGGGTGGCGTCGCATACAGGCTCGACCAGACGACGAAGGAAAAGATATCGCGCACTTTGCTTTTCTTGATCAGCACGTTGCACAGACTCCAGCACAACGCGCTCAGCAAGACCAGAAGCAAGCCCAGACTCTCGGCGTCACTTCCTGTCACATGAATGATGAACATCAGCCCCACCAACGACAGGAGAATGCCTGCCACCTGTACCGCGGACATCTTCTCCTTGAACAGCACCACACCCCAGATAACCGTGAAGAAGGCACTGAACTGCAAGAGCAAGGAAGTTACCCCGGCGCTCAAACCCAGAAACATGCCGTAGTTCATCAACCAGCACATACCGACGCCAAACAACAGGCCATACATTACAGTAACAGGTGTACTCACGTTTTTCGGTTTCGGAATAAAGAACACCAGCGGCAAGGCACAGAATAAAAAACGCAAAGCCGTCAACATAAACGGATCCATGCCTTCGAGACTGATACCGATAACCGAATAATTGCCTCCCCACATGATAGTCACAGCGATAAGCAGAAGCAGATCGCGCGTTTCCATTTTTTTTGTCATGACATCCTCGTCATTACTTAAACCTGACTGCCAATATGAGGAATGAGCCGGTCACCGGATGAACTTCATCAGCCGGGACAAGGACATTGAACACAAGGCAGTCGCCAGCATGCTCAGGCAGGAGGATGCAGAGACTCAGGCGATATATGAATGGGTTCTGGCAGCCCATGAAAACGAAGCTGACTAATCATCAAGCTTCCGCTCAGTTGAACGCTATAAAAAGATATCTGAAATTCTGGCGATGATCTAATGTGTTTTGTGAGAAACCGTTTCCCAAACAAAAAGCAAACTTTCCACACATATAATTACATATGGAAACTTACACTTTAACGGTATTTATAAATTATCAGTTACAACTGTCCTCAATACCCAGTTCGCGCTTGACCAGCATCAGCAAGTTACTCGCATCGATAGGCTTGAGCAGAAAGTCCACCACACTCAGATGCATGGCCGCGATGGCATCTTCCACGCCAGCGTCCCCCGAAACGATGATGATTGGCAGCGCCGCCCGCACCGATTCGCGCACATGGCGAATCAAATCCAGACCGTCAATCTGCCCCATGCGCAAATCGGTGATCAGCAACCCGATCGAAGGTTTTTCCTCCAGCATTGTCAACGCGGCTTCGCCACTGGACGCCGTCAGGCAGCGAATGCCGTCCAGGGCCAGCAGTTCCGAGAGCAGTTCCCGGGCGTCATTATCGTCATCGACGATCAATACCCGTTGCGGCGGCAGGTCGGGCTCCTGCATGACGGCACTCAGCGCCTCGCGCTCGGCGTCACTCAATATATCTTGGTCGGACATGTCGTTCTCGGATGCTCATTTCCCTGGCTCAGTGATAGGACAGCGCCAGCAGAGCTTCAATGTGCTCTTCGTCGGGTATTTTTCCAATAGGGCAGCGGCGCGGTTTTTTCCACAGCGGCCGTCAGATACGTCCTTTTTTACCATGAGTTTGCAGCAATCTAGACTTACGTCCAATGGGCACTGCGGCCTTGCGGGGCGACCATGACCGAGTCATCCGACAACAATAAATCGAAAAAAGACTGCGGTAATGGTTATGAGTAAAGCGGACGCCTTCACACAGGCAGGCAAAACCGCGGTGTTGCAGAACATCCAGGGCACGTTGCAGTTCCTGCAGCGCTTTCCGCCTTTCAACCAGATGGAGCACGCGCACCTGGCGTACCTGGTTGAGCAATGCCAGCTGCGTTTTTATGCCCCTGGCGACAGCATCATCAAGCCCGCCGATGGCCCGGTTGAACATTTTTACATCGTCAAGCAGGGCCGGGTTGTCGGCGAACGTCCGCACACGGCCAGGGGCGGAACCGAAACCACCTTCGAAATCACCACCGGCGAGTGTTTTCCTCTGGCTGCACTGTTGGGAGAGCGGGCGACCCGCACCGAACACCTCGCCGCCGAAGACACCTTTTGCCTGCAACTCAACAAGCTGGCCTTCATCAAGCTGTTCGCCCTGTCCAGCGACTTCCGCGACTTCGCCCTGCGCGGGGTCAGCAGCCTGCTGGACAAAGTCAATCAGCAAGTCCGGCAAAAGGCCGTGGAAACCCTCGGCACCCAATACTCGCTGAACACCCGCCTGGGCGAGTTGGCCATGCGTCATCCGGTGACGTGCAGCCCGACCACGCCCTTGCGTGAGGCTGTGACCCTGATGCATGAACAGCAGGTTGGCAGCATTGTCGTCGTCGACGAGCACAAAGCGCCGCTGGGGATTTTTACCCTGCGCGACCTGCGCCAGGTGGTCGCCAACGCAGCCGGTGATTTCAGCGAAGAGATCCAGCGGCACATGACCCCTTCGCCGTTTTTCCTGTCGCCGGACCACAGCGCTTTCGATGCCGCGATTGCCATGACCGAGCGACATATTGCCCACGTCTGCCTGGTCAAGGATCAACGCCTGTGTGGCGTGGTGTCCGAGCGCGACCTGTTTTCCCTGCAGCGGGTCGATCTGGTGCACCTGGCGCGCACCATCCGCAATGCCCAGCGTGTGGAAAGCCTGGTGGCACTGCGCGGCGAAATAGGCCAGCTGGTCGAACGCATGCTCGCCCACGGAGCGTCTTCAACGCAGATCACCCACATCATCACCCTGCTCAACGACCATACCGTGTGCCGCGTGATCGAGTTGACCCTGGCCGACAAAGGCGACCCTGGGGTGCCCTTCAGCTGGCTGTGCTTCGGCAGCGAGGGGCGTCGCGAACAGACGCTGCACACCGATCAGGACAACGGCATCCTGTTCGAAGCCCGGGACGCAGCCCATGCCGCCGAGATCCGCGGCAAACTGCTACCCATTGCCCAGCAGATCAACCAAAGCCTGGCGCTTTGCGGCTTCACCCTGTGCAAAGGCAACATCATGGCCGGTAACCCCGAGCTGTGTTTGTCCCGGAGTGAATGGGCGCGCCGTTTCGCAGCCTTCATCCGCGAAGCCACGCCGGAGAATCTGCTCGGCTCAAGCATCTATTTCGATTTACGCGTGGTCTGGGGCAGCAGCCAGGGGTGCGAGCAGTTGCGCCAGGGGATTCTCGATCAGGTCGGCGACAACCGTTTGTTCCAGCGCATGATGGCCGAGAATGCACTGCGCAATCGCCCGCCGGTGGGACGTTTCCGCGAGTTCGTCCTGGCCCGTAAAAATGGCGAGAAGGCCACTCTCGACCTGAAAATCCAGGGCCTGACGCCCTTCGTCGACGGTGCGCGCCTGCTGGCACTGGCCCATGGCATCGACGCCAACAACACGCTGGAGCGTTTTCGACAGTTGGTGGCCAGGGAAGTCATCGAGCCGTTGGACGGTGCTGCGTACGAAGAGGCTTACCACTTCATTCAGCAAACCCGCATGCAGCAGCATCAGCTACAGACTCGCGAGAACCTGCCCTACTCCAATCGGGTCGACCCTGACAACCTCAATCATCTGGACAGACGGATCCTGCGCGAATCCTTGCGCCAGGCCCAGCGCCTGCAAAGCAGCCTGACCCTGCGGTATCAGCTATGAGCCTGTTTTCATGGTTGCGTCCGGTCGCTCCGGTCCTGTCCGACGCGCTGCAACAACGCCTGCAAGGCTTGCCCGCCGCGCCTGTACTGAGTGAGTGCAGCCTGCGTGAACAGCGCTGGGTGGTGCTCGATCTGGAAACCACCGGCCTGAACCTGAACAAGGACCGCTTGCTGTCCATTGGCGCGGTGGTGATCGAGGACGGCGCCATCGACTTCAGCCAGCAGTTCGAACGCACCCTGCAATGCTCTGAACTCAAGCTCAACCCGAGCGTGCTGATTCATGGACTGGGCCCCAGCGCCATTGCCGCCGGCAGTGCACCTGCCGAGGCACTCCTGGAGTTCATGGAGTTCCTTGGCGACAGCCCGGTGCTGGCCTTTCATGCGCCTTTCGACCAGCACATGCTGGGGCGTGCGCTCAAGGATCACTTGGGCTACAAGTTGCAGCATCCATTCCTGGATATCGCCGACATCGCCCCGCTGGTGTGCCCGCAAGCCAACATCCGCGAGGCCGGCCTGGACGAATGGATCGACTGGTTCAAGCTGCAAGTCTTCGAGCGCCACAACGCCAGCGCCGATGCCCTGGCCACGGCCGAACTGGCCTTGATTCTGTTCAGCCGGGCGCGACAGCAACAGATTCACAGCCCGCTGAACCTGCAGCAGCGCCTCAATCAATGGAAACGCCGGCAGCAGGCGCCCTCCTTCTGACACCACCATCACCTTTAGGAGCCGGCTTGCCAGCGAAAGCGGTGCATCTGGCACACCGCATCGCGGCAATCGCCAGCAAGCCGGCTCCTACAACGGCGGGTGGCGCGCCTGACACCGCATCGCGCAATTCGCTCCCCTGTAGGAGCTGGCTTGCCAGCGAAAGCGGTGCATCTGGCACATCGCATCGCGGCAATCGCCAGCAAGCCGGCTCCTACAACGGCGATTGGCGCGCCTGACACTGCATCGCGCAATTCGCTCCCCTGTAGGAGCTGGCTTGCCAGCGAAAGCAGTGCATCTGGCACACCGCATCGCGGCAATCGCCAGCAAGCCGGCTCCTACAACGGCGGG
>Ga0160472_100581_pt1 | contig 20992 bp, 19 predicted proteins | sample HID1973M_E11MG_FD_108267 | JGI IMG/M metagenome (GOLD analysis project Ga0160472, IMG submission 108267) | Enriched mosquito-associated microbial communities from UW Madison campus, WI, USA - HID1973M_E11 MG | ecosystem: Host-associated > Arthropoda: Insects > Digestive system > Unclassified ... | reverse complement strand
CGCGTAACGCACGATTTCGCCAGCCTCGCGGCGCAGGATCAGCATCATCTTGGCGTGGGTCTTGAAGCCGACCACGCCGTAGATCACCACCGCGCCCGCCGCTTGCAGACGGCTGGCCAGTTGCAGGTTGGATTCTTCGTCAAACCGCGCGCGCAGCTCGATCACGGCGGTGACTTCCTTGCCGTTACGCGCCGCGTCCACCAGGGCATCGACGATTTCCGAGTTGGCGCCGGAGCGGTACAGGGTCTGTCGAACGGCCAGGACGTGGGGGTCCTTGGCCGCCTGGCGCAGCAGGTCGACCACCGGGGTGAACGACTCGAACGGGTGCAGCAAGAGAATGTCCTGCTTGCTGATCACGCTGAAGATGTTCTCGCTGTTTTGCAGCAGTTTCGGGATCTGCGGGGTGAACGGCAGGTATTGCAGCTCACGCTGGCTGTCCAGACCGGTGATGCTGAACAGGCGCGTCAGGTTCACCGGACCGTTGACCTGATACAGCTCGGTCTCGCTCAGGTTGAACTGCTTGAGCAGGTAGTCGGACAGGTGTTTCGGGCAGGTGTCGGCGACTTCCAGGCGTACCGCGTCGCCGTAACGACGGGAGAACAACTCTCCGCGCAGGGCGCGGGCCAGGTCTTCGACGTCTTCGGAATCCAGCGCCAGGTCAGCGTTGCGGGTCAGGCGGAACTGGTAGCAACCCTTGACCTTCATGCCCTGGAACAGGTCATCGGCATGGGCATGGATCATCGACGACAGGAATACATAGTTGTCCCCAGCGCCACCGACTTCTTCCGGCACCTTGATGATCCGCGGCAGCAGGCGTGGCGCCGGGATGATCGCCAGGCCGGAGTCGCGACCGAAGGCGTCGATGCCTTCCAGTTCGACAATGAAGTTCAGGCTCTTGTTGACCAGCAACGGGAACGGGTGCGTCGGATCGAGGCCGATCGGGGTGATGATCGGTGCGATTTCGTCACGGAAATAACGCCGCACCCAGGTCTTGAGCTTGGCGGTCCAGTTGCGACGACGGATGAAGCGCACGTGATGCTTTTCCAGCTCGGGCAGCAGGATGTCATTGAGGATCGCGTACTGGCGATCGACATGACCGTGCACCAGCTCGCTGATGCGGGCCAGGGCCTGATGGGGTTGCAGGCCATCGGCACCGGCCTGCTCGCGGGCGAAGGTGATCTGCTTTTTCAGGCCGGCGACGCGAATCTCGAAGAACTCGTCGAGGTTGCTGGAGAAAATCAGCAGGAACTTCAAGCGCTCCAGCAACGGGTAGGACTCATCCAGCGCCTGTTCAAGTACGCGGATATTGAACTGCAGTTGCGACAGCTCGCGGTGGATGTACAGGCTACTGTCATCCAGGCCCGGAATGGCCACCGCTGGCGTGGTAACGGCAGTCTCGGCGACGACCGCGGGCGGCGTCGGCTCGAGCTCCGGCGGCGTCTCGTCGATTTGCTCCACCACGGGTAAAGCGTCTTTTACGGCAACTTCAGTGAGTCCTTCGGTATTCATCGCATGTTCCTGGGAGGGCTATTTCTGCTCTCGTAACAATTGGGCAGCACGCACGGCAAAGTAAGTCAGAATGCCATCGGCCCCTGCACGTTTAAAAGCGGTCAGCGACTCAAGGATAACCCCTTCGCTCAACCAGCCGTTCTGAATCGCCGCCATGTGCATGGCGTATTCGCCGCTGACTTGATAAACAAAAGTCGGCACTTTGAACTCTTCTTTCACCCGACACAGAATATCCAGGTAAGGCATGCCTGGCTTGACCATGACCATGTCCGCGCCTTCTGACAAGTCAGCGGCCACTTCGTGCAGCGCTTCGTTGCTGTTGGCCGGGTCCATCTGATAGGAGGCCTTGTTGGCCTTGCCCAGGTTCAGCGCGGAGCCGACCGCGTCGCGGAACGGTCCATAATAGGCACTGGCGTATTTCGCCGAGTAGGCCATTATCCGCACGTTGACATGCCCGGCCACTTCCAGCGCTTCGCGAATCGCCTGGATACGACCGTCCATCATGTCCGAGGGCGCCACCACCTGCGCGCCGGCTTCGGCGTGGGACAGCGCTTGCCTGACCAGTGCATCGACGGTGATGTCGTTCTGCACATAGCCTTCTTCGTCGAGAATGCCGTCCTGACCGTGGGTGGTGAACGGGTCCAGCGCCACGTCGGTGATCACCCCCAGCTCAGGGAATTGCGCACGCAGGGCGCGGGTGGCGCGCTGGGCAATGCCCTCTGGATTCCACGCTTCGGCGGCGTCCAGCGACTTCAATCCGGCTGGCGTGACCGGGAACAACGCCAGCGCCGGAATCCCCAGCTCGACCCACTTCGCCGCTTCTTCGAGCAACAGATCGATAGTCAGGCGTTCAACACCCGGCATCGAGGCCACGGCTTCGCGACGGTTTTCACCGTCCAGCACAAACACCGGCAAAATCAGGTCATCGACACTCAGGACGTTTTCACGAACCAGACGACGCGAGAAATCATCGCGACGGTTGCGGCGCAGGCGGGTTGCAGGGAACAAGCGGTTGGCGGGGGTAAAGCTCACGGCAGACTCCTGAGCCCGCAGACGTGCGAGCGTGACAGTTATAAGCGGCCATTATGACGAACGTGTGACAGTTATGCGCACGCTGCGACAGGTAGCCGCATTCCATTGTCCTTGTAGGAAATGTTCACGTCGAGACACATTTGGACACTTTCATGAATGTGTCCGAAGGGTTAGGCTGCGCGTTCATTTCGCCAGCACACAGACGATGCTCCAACAATTTCTGCATGACTTCGGCTATTTTGCCCTGTTTCTCGGCACGTTCTTTGAAGGCGAAACCATTCTGGTTCTCGCGGGCTTCCTTGCGTTCCGCGGATACATGGACATCAATCTGGTCGTGGTTGTGGCCTTCTGCGGCAGCTATGCCGGCGATCAGCTGTGGTACTTCCTGGGCCGCAAGCACGGGCGCAAGTTGCTGGCGCGCAAACCTCGCTGGCAGATGATGGGTGATCGGGCGCTTGAGCATATCCGCAAGCACCCGGACATCTGGGTGTTGAGTTTCCGCTTCGTCTACGGGCTGCGTACGGTCATGCCGGTGGCCATCGGCCTGTCAGGCTATCCACCGGGACGCTACTTGTTGCTCAACGGGATTGGTGCAGCGATCTGGGCGACGGCACTCGCTGCAGCCGCCTATCACTTCGGCGCCGTGCTCGAGGGCATGCTGGGCAGCGTCAAGAAGTACGAGCTGTGGGTGCTCGGTGCACTGCTGGTGCTCGGGGTAGTGCTGTGGCTGCGCCGTCGCTTCAAGAATGCCCGCCTGGCCAAAAAGGTCTACGCCGAGGAACAGGCCCACAAGGCCAGACTCGGCAAAACCGAAGGTCCTACGACGCCCAGCGAGTGATGCGGTTTCGGCAGCAGTAGAGACCGATAACACTCAACAGGCTGTAACAGATCAGGCCGATCCAACCCACCGCGCTGGCCGGCCACAACCCGACCACGGGCGCCAGCCAGACCAGCGGCACGTTCGAAGCCAGTCGCAACCACTCCAGTTTCAACGCCCACGGGCGATTCTCCAGAGCCACGCCCAATACGAACAAACCTGACGCCACCGCGCCCCAGCCCAGTACCAGGGCGCTGGTCGACAAGTGCGCCTCCAGGTTCATCAAGTAACTGCCCAGGGCGATGTAGACGCCGAACTGCAGCAAGACATAAATCTGCTGACGCCCGTCCAGCGGCACCTCGAATTTGCGGAACTGGCTCAGGTCAGGTTTGCTCATCGGGTATTTCGCCGCCACGTCCGCCGGGCGCCAGCCGGTGCGCATGAACCAGATGCGCAGCTTGTCCCAGGCATTTTCAGCGCGCCGGGCGTCGTTCCACAGCTGCGCGTAGAACTGCACGTTCGCCCACAACGGGTTCCAGCTGGCCAGGGGCGTGGTCACGCCGAAAATCACCGGTTCGTTGTCGTCCTCCTCCTGAAAGGAGCCAAACAGGCGGTCCCAAATAATGAACACGCCGCCGTAGTTGCGATCCATGTAGAGAGCGTTCTGTGCATGGTGGGCCCGATGATTGGACGGTGTGACGAAAAACCACTCGAACCAGCCGAGTTTGGGAATGTGCCGGGTGTGCACCCAGAACTGGTACAGCAGGTTCAGCGCCGCAACGCTGACAAACACCAGCAAGGGCACGCCCACTACCGCCATCGGCAGATAGAAAATCCAGCTCAGGAGAAAACCGGTACTGGTCTGGCGCAGCGCCGTGGACAGGTTGTAGTCCTCGCTCTGATGGTGCACCGAGTGCGCGGCCCAGAGGATGTTGCGCTCATGGCCCATCCGATGCAGCCAGTAGTAACAGAAGTCGTAAAAGACAAAGGCGAACACCCAGACCCAGACACTCTCGGCCGACAGCTCGAACAACGCCAGGTGCTTGAGGGCGAACCCATAGGTCAGCAACCCCACGCCCTTGGTCAACAGCCCCGTGGTGGTCGACAGCACGCCGGTGCTGATGCTGTTGATGGCGTCCGCCAGGCGGTAATTGCTCACCCCGCGCCACCGATCAGCCAGCAATTCGACGGCAATCAGTACAAAGAAAAACGGCACCGCATACAAAATGAAGTCCATGACGCGTCCCGATCGGAATTTTGAGGGCAGATGCTATGTGTAGCCGCGAATTAACCCTATGGCAACGAGTGACAAATTAGTGGACATTTAACGCCATGAATCTGGAGAAAAGCCCATGAGCAAAAAAGTTGCAGTGATCCTTTCCGGTTGTGGCGTGTACGACGGCGCCGAGCTCCACGAGAGCGTCATCACCCTGCTGCGTCTCGACCAGCGCGGCGCCCAGGTGCAGTGCTTTGCACCGAACATCGCCCAGCTGCATGTGATCAATCACCTGACCGGCGAAGAGATGCCCGAATCGCGCAATGTACTGGTGGAGTCGGCGCGAATCGCCCGGGGCAATGTCCTGGATATCCGTGAAGCGAACGCCGAAGACTTCGACGCGCTGATCGTGCCCGGCGGCTTCGGCTCGGCCAAGAACCTGTCCAACTTTGCCGTCGAAGGCGCCGGCTGCACCGTGCAGCCCGATGTGCTGGCCCTGACCGAAGCCTTTGCCGAAGCGGGTAAACCGGTGGGCCTGATGTGCATTTCGCCGGCCCTGGCGGCGAAGATTTATGGCCCTGGCGTGACCTGCACGATCGGCAACGACACCGACACGGCCGCTGCGATGAACAAGATGGGCGCGACCCATGCCGATTGTGCGGTCAGTGATATTGTCGAAGACAAGGCGCGCAAGCTGGTGAGCACTCCAGCGTACATGCTGGCGCAGAACATCAGTGAAGTGGCGTCCGGGATCAATAAGCTGGTTGACCGGGTGCTGGAGTTGACCCACGAAACCCACGACTGACCCGAATGACTGTAGGAGCTGGCTTGCCAGCGAAAGCAATCCCCTCTTCACCATAAGTGTTGATGGATATGGCCCCTTCGCTGGCAAGCCAGCTCCTACAGGAAAATTCAGGATTGGCGGGCAAGCCGCGTCAGAATCCGGTCCAGCGCATTGGCGAATGCCTGCTTTTCGCGCTCGCCAAAGGGTGCCGGGCCGCCGCTCATCTGCCCCTGTTCGCGCAAGTCGGTGAACAGGTTGCGCACCGCCAGGCGGTCGCCCATGTTTTGTGCATCGAATTCCTTGCCTCGCGGGTCCAGCGCAGCCACGCCTTTCTTGACCAGGCGATCGGCTAACGGCACATCGCTGCAAATCACCAGTTCGCCGGGTACGGCGTGCTCCACCAGGTAGTCATCGGCTGCGTCCGGGCCGCTCGGCACCACGATCAGCTTGACCAGCGCCAGCGCCGGTTTGGTCTGTGGCTGTCCGGCCACCAGCAGCACTTCGAACTGGCGCTTGAGGGCGAACTTCACCACCAGATCCTTGGCCGCCCGCGGGCAGGCGTCCGCATCGATCCAGACACGCATGTTTTTTTACCTCTCAAAAGCAAAAGATCGCAGCCTGCGGCAGCTCCTACAGGATCAATGTATACCCGTAGGAACTGTCGCAGGCTGCGATCTTTTAAAGGATTACCGGATCAGGAAACCTGCACCCGCCGCTTCTCCGCCACCCAACTACGACCATACAGCACGATAATCGCTGCGATCGCCAGCGCCTGGGCGCTCAACGAATACGCATCCGCATGAATCCCCAGCCAGTCAAACTCAAAGAACGGCACCGGCCGCGTGCCGAAGATCCCGGCTTCCTGCAGCGCCTTCACGCCGTGCCCGGAGAACACCACCGACAGTGCGCAGAGCAACCCGGCGTTGATGCTGAAGAATAGCGACAACGGCAGCTTCGCCGAACCACGCAGGATCACCCAGGCCAGCACCACCAACAGCACCAGCGCGGTCGCACCGCCGGCCAGCACCGCGTTATGCCCTGCCGGACCTGCCTGCAGCCACAGGGTTTCGTAGAACAGAATGACCTCGAACAGCTCGCGATACACAGAGAAGAACGCCAGGGTGGCGAAGCCGAAACGTCCACCGCCGCCCACCAGACTGCTCTTGATGTAATCCTGCCAAGCCGCCGCGTGACGTCGGTCGTGCATCCACACGCCGAGCCAGAGCACCATGACCGCGGCAAACAGGGCTGTCGCGCCCTCCAGCAATTCACGTTGCGAACCGCTGACGTCAATCACGTAAGCCGCCAGTGCCCAGGTTCCCAGGCCAGCCAGCAAGGCCAGGCCCCAGCCGACGTTGACACTGCGGACAGCCGATTGCTGCCCGGTGTTGCGCAGGAAAGCCAGGATCGCTGCCAGCACCAGAATCGCTTCCAGGCCTTCGCGCAGCAAAATCAGCAGACCGGAAATGTAGCTCAGCGACCAGCTCAAACCGTCGCTGCCCAGCAAACCGGCCGACTCCTTGAGTTTGGCCTTGGCCAACGCCAGGCGCTGCTCGACCTCGGCAACCGACAGGCCGTCCTGCAACGACTGACGGTAGGCCATCAGCGATTTCTCGGTGTCCTTGCGCACGTTGGCATCAACGTTATCGAGGGAGCTTTCAACCAGCTCAAAACCTTCCAGGTAGGCGGCTACCGACAGGTCATAGGCCTGGTCGTGCTCACCGGCGCGGTACGCCGCGACACTCTTGTCCAGGGTGGCAGCGGTGTAGTCCAGCAGTTGCCCCGGGCCACGCTTGACCTGAGGCGGTTGCGAGCGCTGGGCGCGGAACGTCGCGGCCGCTTGCGGGCCTTCAACACCCTGCACTTCTGCCGGGGTCTGACGGGCCAGGTCAGCGATGTTGTAGGTTTTGTCGCTGCCAGCGTTAGCCGGATCGACGCTGAAGCTGGCGATATAGGTGGCCAGGTCCCAGCGCTGACGCTCATCCAGTTGATCAGCGAACGCCGGCATGTCGGTGCCCTCAAAACCCTGGCCAACCGCGCTGTAGAGCGCATAGAGACTCAGGCGGTCCATACGCGCCGCATCACGCAGGTTGCTCGGCGGCGGTGTCAGACCAACGCCCGCCGGGCCGTCGCCGGCACCGGCATCGCCGTGGCAGACGGAACAGTGCTGAGCGTACAGCGGCGCGCCACGGGTGGGGTCCGGGGTAATAATCGGCGCCTGGCTGACTTCATAAGCCACTGCCAGCTTCGCCCCCAACTGCCGCGCCTGGCGGGCGACGTCAGCACCGTCCTGACGGGCGTCGAGGGCGCCTCCAAGATCGCTCACACCCTGTTCCAGAGCGGCCTTCTCCGGCGTGACCGGCATGTCGGCGACCAGCGCCTGCAGCGCCTTGATCGACGCCTGCTGCGCGCGGTATTCGCCCTGATTGACGATGCTGCCCGCCTGCACAGTGCCCGGATAATCCGCGCTGATGTAATCGAGCAGGTGCAGGGCTTGTGGCGCGCCGTCGACCGGGTCGGCAAGCAAATCAAGGCTGCACAATGCCAATAACGGCAGCAGCAACCGCGCCAGGAAACGGGAGGGGGAAATCATGAACGAATCTCAATCGGAAATGCGAAGTTACATATTGTTCACTCTCAAGACCTTTCACTCAAGCATTGATGACATTTCTGTGTGATCGCAGGGACTCTCGATGGTCTGTTTGCCAATGAAAAAGGCGACCATCAGGGTCGCCTTTTTTCTACTTATCGACTGTTACGCAGCGGCTCTGCGCAACGTTGCCATGAAGGCCGCCGCACCGATGAACAGCCCGGCAAAGGTGCGATTCATGCGCTTCTGTTGTTTCGGCGTGCGCAACAGGCGCAGTACTTTCGACGCCAGACCGGTGTAGCCGGCCATAACGATCAGGTCGACGCAGACCATGGTCACGCCGATGATCAGGTACTGGATCAACAGTGGCGCATGGGGGTCGATGAACTGCGGCAATACCGCCAGCATGAACACCAGGGCCTTGGGGTTGCTGATGTTGACCAGGAAACCACGGAACACCAGGGCCATCGGCTTGCCGATCTGGCGCACGGCGGCGTCATCGCTCATGTCGCTGGGCAAGGCGCGCCATTGCTTGATCGCGAGATAGACCAGATAGGCGACACCAAACCATTTGATCGCGTAAAACGCCGAGGCGGAAGCGGTGAGGATGGCGCCCACGCCGGCACCAACGATGGCAATCTGCAGCGCCAGACCCAGTTGCAGGCCCAGTGCGTTCCAGTAGCCGCGCCAGAAGCCGTATTGCAGACCGCTGGACATCGACGCAATGGCGCCAGCACCGGGAGACAGGCTGATCACCCAGCAGGCGGCAAAAAACGCCAGCCATGTTTGAAGCTCCATTGCACACCTCGACTCGAACTCGTGAGAGGTGTCTAAGCTAATTCGGCTTGGGATTAATGACTATCGATTTTTTGTACGCCCAAAGCAAAAGATCGCAGCCTTCGGCAGCTCCTACATTGGAATGCATTTCCCCGTAGGAGCTGCCGCAGGCTGCGATCTTTTTCGCTTACTTCTCAAACCCGCTGGAAGGAAACACGTCAGTGCCACGCCAGCGTCGCACCGAACGCTGAAAGAACAGACTATTAGGCACCTGCACCATGGCGCTGCCAATGCCGAGCTCTTCAGCCTCGATCAGCGTGGTGTACAGCAGATTGATCGCGATCACCCGGCCCTTGACCCCGGGCTTGTCCGTGGTATCCACCAATTCGACCACGTCTCCAATGCGAAACGGGCCAACGGTGAAGATCAGGATTGCGCACAACAGATTGGACAGCACACTCCACATGGCGAAAAACGCCACGGCCGCGACCGCGACAAAACCGGACAACGCGGTCCAGAGCACCGTGGCCGAAACCCCGAGGCGCTCCAGCACGAAAATCAGCGCGCTGCCCATGATCAGCCAGCGCAGGCCACCGCGCAGCGGCATCATCAATTGCGGCGGAAACGGGTAGCGCTCGCCGAGCCGGGTCAAACCCTTGGCCACGAAACGCTGGGCAAAATAGCCGGCCAGCAGAATCAGCAGGATTTGCACGCCGAGCCAGATCGGCTCGACCCACACAGCAGGCAACGGCAGCCTGAAGGCGTCCATCAGGACAGCGCCTCCAGCTCCGCCTGCATGCTTTCCAGCAATTCCAGCGCTTCCATCCAGGCCTCTTCCAGCTCCGCTTCACGCACCTTCAGCTTGGCCTGCTCGGCCAGAAGATCACGCAATTGGTTCTTGCGCGCCGGCTCGTAGATATCGCTGTCGCCCAGGCTGACATCGATCGTCGCCAGTTTCTCGTGCAGCTTGCCAAGCTCCGCTTCGAGCTTTTCCGCTTCACGTTTATGCGGAGCCAGTTGCTGACGCAAGGCAGCCGCCGCCTGGCGCTGAGCCTTCTTGTCGGTCTTGTCCGGGTTGACCGGCGTGTTGCTGACCGGAGCATTGCGCTGACGATAATCCACCAGCCAGCGGGTGTAGTCTTCGAGGTCACCGTCGAATTCTTCGACCTTGCCGTCAGCCACCAGGTAGAAGTTATCGGTGGTGCTCTTGAGCAGGTGGCGATCGTGGGAAACCACCAGCACCGCACCACTGAATTCCTGCAGGGCCATGGTCAGCGCCAGGCGCATTTCCAGGTCCAGGTGGTTGGTCGGTTCGTCGAGCAGCAACAGGTTCGGACGGTCCCAGGCGATCAGCGCCAGCGCCAGGCGCGCCTTTTCGCCACCGGAGAAATTCAGTACCGGCTCATCGATGCGCGCGCCGCGGAAGTCGAAACCGCCGAGGAAATCGCGCAAGGTTTGCTCGCGCTCGGTCGGCGCCAGACGCTGCAAGTGCAGCAACGGGCTGGCCTTGGAGTCCAGCGAGTCGAGCTGATGCTGGGCGAAGTAACCGACCACGGTGTTTTCACCGCGGGTCAAACGACCGGCCAGTGGCGAAAGCTCACCGGCAAGGTTCTTGATCAGGGTCGACTTGCCGGCGCCGTTAGGGCCGAGCAAACCGATCCGCGCGCCCGGAGTCAGTTGCAGCTTGACCTTCTCCAGCACGGCTTTGTCGCCGTAACCCAGGCGGGCATCGGACAGATCGATCAGCGGGCTGGAAATCTTCTGCGACTCGCGGAAGACAAAGTCGAACGGCGAATCGACGTGGGCCGCGGTCAGCTCTTCCATCCTCTCCAGCGCCTTGATCCGGCTCTGGGCCTGACGGGCCTTGGTGGCCTGGGCCTTGAAGCGGGCGATGTAGCTTTCCATGTGCGCACGCTGCACCTGCTGCTTCTCGTAGGCCTGTTGTTGCTGGGCCAGGCGTTCGGCACGGGCACGCTCGAAAGCGCTGTAGCCGCCGCGGTACAGGGTGATCTTGCGCTGATCGACGTGGGCCACGTGATCGACCACGGCATCGAGGAAGTCGCGGTCGTGGGAAATCAGCATCAGGGTGCCCGGGTAGCTTTTCAGCCACTCTTCGAGCCAGATGATGGCGTCGAGGTCCAGGTGGTTGGTCGGTTCGTCGAGCAGCAGCAGGTCCGATGGGCACATCAAGGCCTGCGCCAGGTTCAGGCGCATCCGCCAGCCACCGGAGAAGTCGCCGACCGGGCGATCCATCTGCTCGTTGGTGAAGCCAAGGCCGGCCAGCAACTTGCGCGCCCGGGCATCGGCGGTATAGCCGTCGGCGCTGTCGAGTTCCGAGTGCAGGCGGGCCTGTGCGGCACCGTCATGGGCCGCTTCGGCTGCCGCCAGGTCGCGTTGCACCTGGCGCAGGCGCAGGTCGCCATCGAGCACGTAGTCGACCGCCAGGCGTTCGAGGGTGTCGACCTCCTGGCGCATGTGGGCGATACGCCAGTCGGCCGGCAGGAAGCAATCACCCGAGTCCGGGTGCAGCTCACCCCGAAGCAGGGCGAACAGGCTCGATTTGCCGGCGCCGTTGGCACCGATGAGGCCGGCTTTCTGGCCGGCGTGCAGGGTCAGCTCGGCGTCTTCTAGCAGACGTTGCGGGCCACGCTGTAAAGTCAGGTTCTGAAGTCGAATCATAATGGCGGCGGAGTCTACCAGCTTCGCTCGCAACTGGCGCGAGTAGCACTATGTCCTCTGACCTGTGGAGCTTTTCCCTGAGCACCTATGCCCGACCGGGTGTTGAACCCGCGTGCCTGCAATTACAGGCGCAGGGCGCCAATGTGTGCCTGTTGTTGTGCGCGGCGTGGCTGGGACAGCGTGGCGTCACCTGCAACGCGCAGCGCCTGCAAGAACTGCGTGGCGTTGCCGACGCCTGGGACTTCGATGTCGTGAGACCGCTCAGGGACCTGCGCACGCAATGGAAAGTTACCGCCACGAAAGATGCCGACCTGCACGGCCTGCGCGAAGAAGTGAAAGCACTGGAGCTGCAAGCCGAGCGGCATTTGCTGTTGCGACTGGAACGGTCGGCGCAGAGTTGGCCGCACAATGACGTGGCCGATCTATCGGCCTGGCTGGAAGGTGTGACGGCAGGCGCCGCCCACCTGGACCGCGACACGCTGCATCAGCTGCGTGTCGCGCTGACCAGCACTTAGGAAGCGCTGGTTGGGGTGGAGGCCACACTTGGACCCGCTGCCGGCGTTGGTGCAGGCGTGGAGGTCGAAGGGGTGGCTGCCGGAGCGGGCGTTGGCGCTGCCGAAGCAGACGGAGCACTTGGCTTGGCAACGGGTGCGGCCGCTGGTTTGGCGGCAACCGGTTTTTTCACGGCCGGGCGGGCCGCTGGTTTGGCGGCAGGCTTGGCGGCGGCTGGCTTGGCAGCCGGTTTCGCGGCGGCCGGTTTCGCGGCGGCCGGTTTGGCTGCACTGGCAGCGGCTGGTTTAGCAGCAGCGGCCGGCTTCGCGGCAGCAGGTTTTGCTGCTGGTTTGGCAGCAGCTTTTGCAGCGGGTTTAGCGGCCGGTTTGGCAGCTACCGGTTTGGCAGCCGGCTTCGCGGCAGGTTTTACTGCGGCGGTTTTGGCGGCTGGTTTAGCGGCAGTTTTTGCAGCGGGTTTAGCCGCTGGTTTGGCAGCTACCGGTTTGGCGGCAGGCTTCGCGGCAGGTTTAGCTGCGGCGGTTTTAGCGGCTGGTTTGGCAGCAGCCTTTGCAGCGGGTTTAGCTGCCGGTTTGGCCGCAGTTTTCGCAGCCGGTTTTGCAGCGGCGGTTTTAGCCACGGCCGGTTTTGCAGCAGCGGTTTTTGCGGCAGCAGTGCGGCTAGCAGCTGGTTTGGCAGCAGCGGTTTTAGCCGCTGGTTTTGCAGCACTGGCCGCGACAGGTTTTTTCGCCGCAGCTGCAGGTTTTGCAGCGGGCTTGGCAGCCGCTTTGGCAGGCGCTTTGGCGGCAGGTTTAGCCGGTGCTTTTGCAGCAGCAGGCTTGGCCGCGCGCAGGGACAACGCCTTGCCGACAGCCTCTTGTACGCGACCGACGCCTTGAGCCAGTTTCAGGCTTTCCTGGGCGTCGCGCTTGAGTTGCAGGATGTAGGTGCGGGTTTCCGACTGACGATCCTTGAGGGCATCAAGCAGCTCCTCGAGACCCGTCACCGAGTCCTTCGCCTTGGCTTGTGCCTTGGCTTTTCCAGCAGCGGCGGCGTCCTGCAATTTGGTACGGGATTTGTGCAGTTTCTCCTGCGCTTTTCCGCGTTGCTTTTCCAGTTTGGCGAGCAGTTTTTCAGCATCAGCCAAGGCTTGGGAGCAAGCGTTTTCCAGATGCTCGAGCAGGCTGCCCGAGAGTTGTTGGAGCAGGTGCAACGGAGTGTTAACAGGCTTCTTGGTGGCCGACATGGTTTACCTCCTGGCTGAAGTGAGTGCGGCTCATACTAGACCTCTGCAACAACCGCCGCTAGGGCATGTTGACACTATCGAAAGCGTTGTGTTGCAAAGCGCGGAAAAACTTCTGCATCGATGTAAAAGCAGTTCACCTTTATGGCGATTCACACTGGCATAATCGCCCGCAATTCAGGCTGGAGAATGCCGATGTCGCGCTACCTGTTTTTATCGCTGTGTGTATTTTTTTCCGTGGCCCAGGCCGCCGAAAACTCATCGGAAAAAGACGCTCACGATCTTGCTTACAGCCTGGGCGCGAGCCTCGGTGAACGCTTGCGCCAGGAGGCACCTGACCTGCAACTCCAGGCGTTGGTCGACGGCCTTCAACAAGCCTATCAAGGCAAACCACTGGCGCTGAAAGACCAGCAGATCGAACAGATTCTGGCAGAGCACGAAGCCCGGGTAGCGATGCAAACGCAGGCACCGCAGAGCGATGCGGCGCTGGAAAAAGAGCAGCGATTTCTCGCCGAAGAAAAAGCCAGGCCAGGCGTGCGCGAATTGGCAGATGGTGTGTTGCTGACCGAGCTGTCGCCAGGCACTGGCCCCAAGGCAGGTCCCAACGGCAAAGTGCAGGTGCTGTACATCGGCCGCTTGCCCGATGGCACAGTGTTCGATCAGAACAATCAGCCGCAGTGGTTCAGTCTCGACAGCGTCATTGCCGGATGGCGCAGCGCACTGCAAAACATGCCGGTCGGCGCGAAATGGCGTCTGGTGATTCCATCGGCCCAGGCCTATGGTGCCGACGGCGCCGGCGACGTCATCGCCCCCTTCACGCCACTGGTATTCGAAGTGGAATTGCGCGGCGCAACGGGCTAAAAGCAGAAATGAAAACGGCGTGCCTTGGCACGCCGTTTCGGGGTATTGCAGGAATCGAATCAGGCCTGGACCGAATCAACTTCCTTGTGAGCGGTGTGCAACACTTCGATCAGGCAGTCTTCCAGTTCGAAGCGTTCGTGCAACAACCCACCTAGCTCCTTGAACTTCTCGGCGACACATTTGCCTTCGTCGCAAAGGTCGTTGAACGCGAGCAGCTTTTCGGTAATGACGTCGATGCGCGGATAAATCGTATCGGCGAGCTCCAACCCTCGCTTGTCATTGAAGGCCTTGGCCTCGCCCGTCAGCTGTTCGTAGATCTCGAAATGCCCGGCCGATACATAATCGACCAGCACGCCGCAGAATTCCTGCAAAGGCTTGCGATTCGTGGACAGTGCCTGCGGATCGGCACCGAGCTTGTCGTAGGCGTCGATCAGTTCCTTGCGCTCCTGCAACCAGCGGTCGATCAGCAGGTGCACCCCACCCCAGCGTTCCTGAGCGTTCTGACAACTTTCGAGCATGGTGATCTCTCTTCCCTTGTGGGTCAGCTGCTCTGTGCCCGTTCGCCTCTTGTCACGTCGGTGGGCGGTCAGGCAGAGCGTCATCGAGCAACATAATTCCAATGACACGTGCGGGCCAGATTATGCCCGCACGACACTGGCTTCAAGGTACGCAGACGATAAAGTTCATACAAGTGTTTAATCGCCTGTTAAAGGCTTGTGCGACGAATCGCCGCCGAGCGGTCGCTGACAGCTGATCCAGACGAGTCGCACCAATTGATAACTGCTCAGAATCAGCATCGCAACGAAGAACAGCAGACTCCATTCCGCGATGCTCAGATCGAACAAAGACCAGGAAATCTCCACGCAATCGGCCACGCCCTCGAACATTTGCCGCACATGGGACAGCCACGAAATGGTTGTCGATGGATCGAGCCGGTCGGGAGAACAGGCCACCAATTGGGCTACTGGATCGATTTGCAACAGCACCTGCCGCCAGGCTGCGACGGTTCCGGCGAGGCAACAGGACAGCCCAAGCAGCCAATACAGGAAACTGCCGATGCGCGAGGGTCCATGCACCGAAGCCACCAGGCAAACACCGGTAAAAAGAGCCAGGCTGATCCGCTGCGACAGGCACAGGCCACAGGGCCGCAAGCCGACCACGTATTCCAGGTAATAAGAAACGCCCAGCGCCAGCGCACCCGCGATGAAAGCCATGAAAAACAAGGAACGTGAACAGGCCAATGACATGGCTTTTCCAGTAACAGTTAAGACCAGTCATTACGGTAGAGGAAAGCGTGTCGGCCTTACAAGGCAGGCTGACAGAGACACTTCAGCAGATGCGTAGGGATTTCCCAACGCTAGCGGAGAGATAAGAGACGAAAGTCCGTAGGACTTTTCTGACAAGGCATCAGGAAAGGAAAAATCGTACACACCAGTCGGTCTTGTAGCAGCCGGCATCGCCCCGCCAGCCACTACCAAACCGACAGTTCAAGCGCGCACGGCTACCGGCAGCGGAGCGGCAAGCAGACGCTCATCGAGCAGGCCCAGCCCTTCCTCGAACAACTGATTGCTGCGCTCCGAATCGCCCATTTGCGCCAGCAGTCGCGCCAGCTCGGCGCAGGCTTCCGGGTTACGCTGCAGGCGCAGGCTGCTTTCAAGATAGTCCCGTGCCTTGCCCCACAGGCTGCTTTGCAGACATAGCCGACCCAGGGTCAGCAACAGGCTTGGATCGGCCGGGTGATCTTTCAGCCAGCTTTCAGCCGTCTGCAACTGGCGAGCGGGATCACTACCGCGCACCAGCCCGTAGAGCCGCGCCAAGTGGCTGTTGTACTGACGCTTGAGCGCCGTGCGCAGAATTTCTTCGGCCTCGACCTGAGCCCCCAGCTGACGCAATTGCTCGGCATAGGCGAGCACCAGTTGAGGTTCCTGGCGCTGGGCCGAGGTCAGTTGTTGCCAGGCGCGTTCGAGCGACTGCAAACCGACCGATCCGTCTTCTTCCCGTTGCCCCGCCAGCGACAGGTTCGCGCCCCAGGCACGCCGCTCCAGCTCGGCGAGTTCAGACGCTGGCAGGGCCTTGTCCTTGCGCAGCTCCGGCAGCAGGCGGATCACCGCCGACCAGTCGCCCCGCTGCTGATGCAGGCGCTGCAGCTGACGCAAGACCTGCGCGTTATGCGGATGCCGCTCGTGCATGGCTTGCAGGGTCGCCAGAGCGCCTTCAGTGTCACCTCGGTCGGTCTGCAACTGCGCGTGAGTCAAGGCAATCGCCAACTCGGCCTGGGGTTGGCGCTCGAGTGCGCGCTCCAGCAGATTGTCGCTTTGCTCATAGTGCCCTTGCTCGTTTGCTGCCCGGGCCGCGCCAAGGTAGTAAAGCAATGGCTGGGGCTCGGCTTCGGCGGCCCGTTGCAAATGACGTTGAGCGCTGGCCCAGCGCCCCTCGGCCAGATCCAGCTGACCGTGCTCGATCGCCACCTGCACCCGCCGGCTGCGATTGCGCCGCGACCACGGATTGACCACGCCACTGGAAGTCAGCACCAGTTCGATCAATGCCTTGATGCCCCAGATCAGCAGCCAAAGAACCGCCACGAGCGCCAGCGTTGCCCACAGGCTCGACTCATAGCGGAACGATTTATAGGCCACCAACACGTAACCGGAATGTTCGGCAATCGCCAGGCCTAGCGCAGCGGCCGCGGCGATCACGAGGAACACGATCACATAAAGGCGTTTCATGGCGTGGCCTCCTGCGCTGTATTCGCTGCAGGTTTGGCCATCGGCTTGACCGACTCCTCGGCGTTGACGTTGCGCCGCTCCAGGTAGCCCTGGACCGCACTCAGCGTGCCGGTCAGGTCCGGCGTTATCACCGTGACGGGTTGCTTGCCCAATTCCGCTACCTGCTCAAGCATCACCTTGCTTTGCGGGTTGTCCGGGTTGAAGTTGCCCTTGAGCACGTCGCGTGCCTCGTCCAGTGCCTGGGTATATACCGCGGCCTGGCCATTGAGCGCCGCCCATTGCGCCTGCTCCAGTGCCAGGCTCAAGGCCAGACGAACCTGGCTCAGGCTCTGGCCGGCCAGCAACGGGCGAACATTCTTATCGGCGTTGAAATCGATGCGGATATAGCGCGAGATCTGATCCCACCACTGCGCCCAGCGACTGGCACCGTCACCATCGGCGGTCAGGCCCAGCAGGGATTCGCCACGATCCTTGTATTCGGGTGCCAACTCGGTGAGGCCGGTCACCTGGTCGCGCAGCGCACCCAGGCGCAGGAACAGCCCGGTACGATCCGGTTGTTCAGTGCTGCGCAAGGCCACCAGGGTTTTCGCCACTTGCTCGCGGGCGGCAAAGGAGCCGGGATCATTTTGTTCACGCAGGATTTCGTCGGCGCCCTGCACCAGGGCTGCGGCGCTGCTGATGTCTTGCAGTGCGGACAGGCGCAGGCTGGCCAGTCTGAGCAAGTGCTCGGCCTCCGCCAGGCGCCAGTCCTTGCGGCTGGCGCCGAGGACGGTTTCCAATCGTTGGCTCAAGCGCTGCTGATCGCCCTGCAACTGCGTCACCAGTCGGCTGCGCGCGTCCAGCTCATCAGCCTGGGGAAGCTCCGCCAAGCGTGCTGTCAGGCGTTCTTCATTGAGCTTCAGGTTTTGTGCCTGATCGTTCAACGCCTGCACCTGACTCAGTTGCTGCTGATTGTTCGCTTGCAGGTGTCGCACCTGCCAGACACCCCAGCCGCCCACCGCGACACCGACGGCGCCCAACAGCAGCGCAGCGATCGCCAGGCCATTGCCCTGGCGTTGCGCGGTTGGAGGGGGTGGCGGTGGCACTTCGCTGAAAGAGGCATCAACAGGGGCATCAACCAGTGCATCTGGCACTGGTCGGGCGTCATCTTTGGGCAAGGCTGTTTCGCTCACGTATCCATCCTTTGCATTAGAGAACGGGCTCGGGATACTCCCGTAACGCCGTCAGCAAAGCCGCGGCACTGGCGCCGCGGCAATCCACAACTGTTTCAGCCCCGGCGGCTTGCGCCAGTTCGGCGACCCTGGGGCTGGGTACAAACAATGGCAACCGCGCCAACTGCGGCCAGGCATCGCCAGCCAATTGATGCAGGTGCTCAAAACCTTGTCCACTGCTGACCACCAGCCCGTTCAGGCGTTCCGCTTCGATCAGCCGGGGCAACGCTGCCGGTGGGTATTGCGGCAGGTCGCGGCGGTACAGTTCCAGATACTCGACACTAGCACCAAGCTCGCGCAAACGCTCAGCCAGCAACTCGCGCCCACCCTCGCCGCGCAGAATCAGCACGCGCGGATCGGCCTGAGCGATAGCCTCGCGCAATCGGGGAAGCTCAAGCAAGGCCTCGCTGTCATCGCCCTGCGCCGGGAAGCTCACGTCCAACCCGTGATCGGCCAGGATCTGCGCGGTGGCCGCGCCGACACTGAACCAGTGGGTGCGGGGTGTCTGTGGCCAGTGTTGCGCGATCAACCCGACACCGATTCGCGCCGCCGGCTTGCTGACCACAATGATCGCGCAATACTGATCCAGCGCCTGAATCACCTCGCGCATCCTGTCACCCGCCGCGATCGGGGTGATTTCCAGAAGCGGCATGCTGGTGCTGAAAATCTCCTCTGCGCCGAGAATACTACTCAACGCGGCCGACTCATCCGCCGGACGCGTCAGCAACAGACGCCAACCGGTCACTCGTGACCTGCCTCGCCATAAACCGCTTTGAGAATGTCGTTGGCACCCTGGCTCAATAGGTCTTCGGCCACTTTCACACCCAGCACCTCGGCATCACCACGGGGTGCCCGGGCTTGCGCGCTGAGCAGCAGGCCACCACTCGGATCACCCACCAGGCCGCGCAACCAGAGTTGCTCGCCTTCCAGCACGGCGTAGCAGGCGATCGGCACTTGGCAGCCGCCATTCAAATGCTTGTTGAGGGCGCGTTCGGCGGTGACACGGGAAGCCGTGTCCTGATGGTGAAGCGGCGCCAGCAGCGCGTGGATTTCGTCATCGGCGCTGCGGCATTCGATGCCAACCGCACCCTGGCCACCGGCTGGCAGACTGTCGTCGACACTGATGGCCGAGGTGATGCGCTCTTCGAAGCCCAGGCGAATCAGGCCGGCAGCCGCAAGGATGATGGCATCGTATTCACCGGCATCGAGCTTGGCCAGGCGGGTGTTGACGTTGCCGCGCAGAAAGCGGATCTCCAGGTCGGGACGCCGGGTCAGCAACTGGGCCTGACGGCGCAGGCTCGACGTGCCGACGATGCTGCCCGCAGGCAACTCCTCGAGGCTGGCGTATGTATTGGAAACGAAAGCGTCGCGCGGGTCTTCCCGCTCGCAGATGCAGAACAGACCGAGGCCTTCGGGGAAATCCATCGGCACGTCTTTCATCGAATGCACGGCGATATCGGCTTCGTTTTCGAGCAGCGCGGTTTCCAGCTCTTTGACGAACAGGCCCTTGCCGCCAATCTTCGACAGCGGCGAATCGAGCAGCTTGTCGCCCCGGCTGACCATAGGCACCAGGGTCACGAGCAGACCCGGGTGGGCCTCTTCAAGACGGGCTTTGACGTATTCAGCCTGCCACAGGGCAAGCGCGCTTTTGCGGGTGGCGATGCGGATTTCGCGAGAGGACATGGATCAATCCGTACTGAATAGATACGGCGGATAATAACAGCTCAGCCAACTCCGCTTTGACTTCTATCAGATACTGCGCGGCCTCCCTGGCCCCGGACGTCCGGCAATCGGGTGTGAGATTCGCCTGGGAGCAGCGAATTAAAGCTGTTGCATCATTTTGCGCACGCCGGCCACATGGCGCCGGCTGACGATCAGTGCATCGCCATTCAGGCCTTTGAGGAACAGCTGGAAATGCCCCAGTGGCGTGCGTTGCAATCGTTCGATGCGATCGCGAGCCACAAGGGCGTTGCGATGGATGCGCACGAACCGGTCGCCAAACTCGTCCTCGAGGGCCTTGAGCGGCTCGTCGAGCAACACCTCGCCAGCTTCGTGACGCAGGGTCACGTACTTATGGTCGGCGATGAAATAGACCACCTGATCCAGCGGAATCAACTCGATCCCTTTGCGGGTTCGGGCGCTGATATGGCTGCGCGGGCCACTGCCACTGTCGGCAGCGGGACGGGTCAGGGCGGAGAGCTGGGCGCGATTGGGGCGTTCGGCTCTCTTCAATGCATCATGTAACTGTTCAGTTCTCACAGGTTTCACCAGATAGCCTACGGCGCTGGCCTGTAAGGCTTCCACGGCAAATTCATCGGGCCCGGCACAAAACACTACGGCGGGCGGTGTTTCGCGTTCGCATAACCGTGCAGCCACTTGCAGACCATCAAGGCCTGGCATGCGAATATCAAGTAACACGATATCCGGCTTATGACTATCGATCAGTGCCAACGCCTCTTCGCCATTCGTGGCGCTAGGTTCCAGGACATTGTATCCCTCGAGTTCGCCAACCATTCGGCTCAGGCGCTCTCGGGCCAAGGGTTCGTCATCAACGATCAGGACATTCATATTGCGCTGGATTCCTGCGTGAGTCTCGCACAAGGATAGCGTAGACAGGTGAAGTGACATCCGTCACCGCGATCCACGCTAAGACTAGCCCGAGAGCCGAAAAGTGCCGCTTGTCCGGTGCCTAAATTTTCTTCCGGCCGACAATTTGCGGCCCAGGCCCGCATTGGCGACACATCGCCACAGGGTTTGCTGATACGCAATATGAACACCCCCTCTTCCTTCTTATACAGCGGTCGCAGCGAAAAGTGCGCTGATCCTACTGTCCAACTGTAGACGCTTGGCGGGACGATAATGCTCAATTGAAAAATATCGTTTTATAAAAATGCCCAAGGGCCGAGCGGGCCGGGCTCGCATCCTGAAAAAAAACCGCTCGACCAGCGTCAGCGACAGCAATGGCAACCCTGTTATTATCCGCGCCAGCGTTCCACGCCTTCTTACTTCAAGCCGATACGAGCGAATTCATGAGCACTGACAAGACCAATCAGTCCTG
>Ga0160472_100578_pt1 | contig 21154 bp, 20 predicted proteins | sample HID1973M_E11MG_FD_108267 | JGI IMG/M metagenome (GOLD analysis project Ga0160472, IMG submission 108267) | Enriched mosquito-associated microbial communities from UW Madison campus, WI, USA - HID1973M_E11 MG | ecosystem: Host-associated > Arthropoda: Insects > Digestive system > Unclassified ... | reverse complement strand
CGCGGCGGGCCCACGGAGCAGGACCGGAGCGAGGGCATGCCGAGCCACAGCGAGGCACCGAACGACAGGGGCAAGAGCCCTTGGTTACTTGGGGCCGGGCGGCGTTCCGTTCTTCCAAGTGACCCGCCGTAAGGGCGGAACCAATAGTGGCCGTTACCGTAGAAATGGATATGTACTCAGCTCAGCCAGCCAGCCAGCAGCACGCTTGATTGATTTGCCACCGATTAACCGGATTGCTTCTGTGAACAACGTAGCGGGCTTTTACAGCTAGCGCTTGAGGCTTGCCCCTTCAGCGTCCGTCGTTGGCCCGACAGGCCGCGCCAGGAGGCGCCGGGTCACGCCGAGCATGGCCACCGACACGGCCACACCGAGCAGGAATGCCTTGAGCCCCAGGAGCGGCAAGGTCAACGCCACCACCAGGCAGAAGGCCGCAAACGAGTACATGCCGGTGGCGGTGGCGCGCAACAAGGCGGCAGTAAAGGCCGGGCCGCGGGTTTGCTGGGAGAACACCGCCATGACGCTGCCCAACACCGGAAACACCGCGAGCAGGCCGCTCCAGCGTTCGCCGACTGTGCTGGCGAGCAAGGTCACCACCAGGGTGAGCACGGCACCGGCGACCATTCGCAGCACCAGCTTGTCGGACTTCGGCGCCGGCCCGCCGGTCAGGGGTTGCACGGTCGGAAAAAGATAGGGCGCGGCCAGCAGCGCGGTGGCGGCGGCGCACAGGGAAAACACCAGGGAACCTGGAATCAGCGACAAGCCGCCGGCCAAGATCGTCCAGACCGTCAGGGATACCAACAGCGCCAGGGGCCAGCCGGTTCGTTGCGCCACCTGGGCGTAGGTCACGCAGAAGGCAATCATCGCGAACATGGCCGAGAGCGCCGCGGTGGCCGATTGCGCGGCGAATACTTCACCCTGTTCGATGGCGAGGAAAAACAGGATCGGCCCGACCACCACTGGCAACCCCGACAACCACCCGGCCACGCTGGGCCCCCAGCGTTTGCCCGCGAGGGAAATCAGCAGGAGAAAACTCGGGATTACCAGAAGTTTGAGGAGCAGCACGCGTATGCCTCCGAACAGGTCGAGAGGGGTAACGGTAACATTGCGGTTCTTGGATTGCGCTATGGATATGTGTTTTTTGTATACAATAATAAACATGAGAAGCGCTCGGCACATCCATTATTGATGTCGCCTGACTCACCGCCATCGCGGGCAAGCCCGCTCCTACAGGAGCGGGCTTGCCCGCGATGGCGGTGGGTCAGGCAACATTGACGTTGCCTGTGCGGACGCTCGTGGCACTGCGACGAAGAACGCCAAGGCGGTGTACACCAAAAAAAAGAAACCCGGTGCGACGTAAATCGCACCGGGTGTTTTGCCAGGCTGCGCGGATCTTCGTGGGTCCCCGCGCCGTCTGTTGAACGCTGTTGGCTTACGCCCGCTCGAGCGCCAGGGCGACGCCCTGGCCGCCACCGATGCACAAGGTGGCGAGGCCTTTTTTCGCATCTCGCTTGAGCATTTCATGGAGCAGGGTCACCAGCACCCGGCAGCCAGACGCACCGATCGGGTGACCGAGGGCGATGGCGCCGCCGTTGACGTTGACCTTGTCCAGATCCCATTCCAGATCCTTGGCCACTGCCAGGGATTGCGCGGCGAAGGCTTCGTTGGCTTCGATCAGGTCGAGTTGGTCGATGGACCAGCCGGCCTTGTCCAGGCAGCGGCGGGTTGCCGACACCGGGCCGATGCCCATGATCGTCGGGTCGACACCGGCATTGGCATAGGCGGCGATCTTCGCCAGCACCGGCAGGCCCAGGGCCTTGGCCTTGGCTGCGCTCATGAGGATCACAGCCGCAGCGCCATCGTTGAGCGACGACGCGTTACCGGCCGTCACCGAACCGTCTTTCTTGAAGGCCGGCTTGAGCTTGCCCAGGGATTCGGCGGTGGTGCCGGCCCGTGGCTGCTCGTCAGTGGCGAAGGCCAGTGGCTCGCCTTTGCGCTGGGGGATCAGGATCGGGGTGATTTCATCGACAAAACGCCCGGCTTCGATGGCCGCCACGGCTTTCTGCTGCGAAGCGGCCGCAAAGGCGTCCTGCTGCTCGCGGCTGATGTCGTATTTCTCCACCAGATTCTCGGCGGTGATGCCCATGTGGTAGTCGTTGAACGCATCCCACAGGCCGTCGCTGATCATGGTGTCGACGATTTGCGCGTGACCCATGCGCAGGCCGGTGCGGGCCCCGGGCATGACGTAATTGGACAGACTCATGTTTTCCTGGCCGCCGGCGATGATCACTTCCGCGTCGCCGCAGCGAATCGCCTGGGCGCCCAGGTGCAGGGCCTTGAGGCCCGAGCCGCAGACCTTGTTCAGGGTCATGGCGGGCACGGCGAAGGGCAGGCCGGCCTTGATCGAAGCCTGGCGCGCCGGGTTCTGGCCGGCGCCGGCGGTGAGCACCTGGCCCATGATCACTTCATCGACTTCAGACGGATTCAGGCCGGTCTGCGCGAGCAGCTGGCGGATCACCGCCGCGCCCAGGTCAACGGCGGACACATTGGCCAGGGAACCCTGGAAACTGCCGATCGCGGTGCGCGTGGCGGCAACAATGACTACTTCTTGCATGACTGATTCCTCACTGGGCAGCGAACTGCATCTCCGGAACGTGATCCGGGACGATCAGTTTACCAGCGGTCTTGGCGACGATTTCCTCAACACTGACGCCTGGTGCGCGTTCCTTGAGGACAAATGCGCCATCTGTGATTTCCAGGTACGCCAGGTCGGTCAGCACGCGCTTGATGCAACCGGCACCGGTCAGTGGCAGGCTGCAGTGGTCCAGCAGTTTGGACTCACCGTCCTTGGAGGCGTGGGTCATGATGACAATGATGTTGTCGGCACCGGCCACCAGGTCCATCGCGCCGCCCATGCCCTTGACCAGCTTGCCCGGGATCATCCACGAGGCAATGTTGCCCTGTACGTCGACTTCGAACGCACCCAGCACGGTCAGGTCGACGTGGCCACCACGGATCATCGCGAACGACTCGGCCGAGGAGAAAATCGACGCGCCGGTACGGGCGGTCACGGTTTGCTTGCCGGCGTTGATCATGTCGGCATCGATAGTGTCTTCAGTAGGAAATGGACCCATGCCCAGCAGGCCGTTTTCCGACTGCAGCATGACTTCCATGCCTTCGGGGATGTAGTTGGCGACCAGGGTCGGAATGCCGATGCCCAGGTTCACGTAGAAGCCGTCCTGCATTTCGCGGGCGACGCGTTGAGCCATTTGTTCGCGGGAAAGTGCCATTGTTGTTATTCCTTCATTCGGTCCGGGGGCGGGGGATCACTTGCGCACGGTGCGCTGTTCGATGCGCTTCTCGAACGTGCCGCAGATGACCCGGTCGACGTAGATGCCAGGGGTATGGATCTGCGCCGGGTCCAGCTCGCCGGGTTCGACGATTTCTTCGACTTCGACCACGGTGATCTTGCCGGCGGTGGCGGCCAGCGGGTTGAAGTTCTGGGCGGTGTGGCGGTAGATCACGTTACCGAAATGGTCGGCTTTCCAGCCTTTGACGATGGCGAAGTCGCCGGTGATGGATTCTTCCATCAGGTACTTGCGGCCATGGAATTCACGCACTTCCTTGCCGTCGGCGACTGGCGTGCCGACGCCGGTGGCGGTGAAAAAGGCCGGGATGCCGGCGCCGCCTGCGCGCATTTTCTCGGCGAGCGTGCCTTGGGGGGTCAGGACCACTTCGATCTCGCCCTTGAGCAGTTGCTCTTCGAACAGCTTGTTTTCGCCGACGTAGGAGGCCACGACCTTGCTGATCTGGCGGTCGGTCAGCAGCACGCCGAGGCCGAAACCGTCGACGCCGCAGTTGTTGGAAACCACGGTGAGGTCGCGGGTGCCCTTGCGCTTGATCTCGTTGATCAGGTTTTCCGGAATCCCGCACAGGCCGAAGCCGCCGGCGATCACGGTCATGCCGTCTTCCAGACCTGCCATGGCTTCCTCGTAGGAACTCACGCGCTTGTCGAAACCTGCCATATGCACCTCTTTTATTCTTTGTGGGCGGCTGGCTAGCCGAATGGGATTGAGTGTCGCGCCGCAACATTCATTTGTTAAGTTGATTTTTCAATCTGATTGATTGATAAATATCATCAATGCGTAGGAGCTGCCGAAGGCTGCGATCTTTTGATCTTTTGATCTTTTGATCTTTTGATCTTTTGATCTCGATATCGCCAAGAATCAAGATCAAAAGATCGCAGCCTTCGGCAGCTCCTACAATAGCCGGGGGAACCGAAGATGACAGTCAAGCAAATCCGCGCCTTTCTCGCCGTGGCCCAGAGCCTGAGTTTTGCCGTCGCCTGCGAGCGCCTGCACCTGTCGCAATCGGCCCTGAGCCTGACCATCAAGGCCCTGGAAGAGGGCTTGGGCGGACGCCTGTTCACCCGTAACACGCGCAACGTCGCACTGACCGCCGAGGGCGAATCCCTGGTGCCGCTGGCGCGCCGGTTGATCGCCGACTGGGACAACGCCGAGGACGAACTGCGTCAGCGCTTCACCCTGCAGCGCGGTCGCGTGACCCTGGCGGCGATGCCGTCGTTCGCCGGCAATCTGCTGCCGCCGATCCTCAAGACTTTTCGCGCCCGTTACCCCAAGGTCAACGTCACGGTGAACGACGTGATCAACGAGCAGGTGCTGGAAATGGTCCGCGACCGCCAGGTGGAACTCGGGGTGGCGTTCGAACCGACCCAGAGCTCGCCGCTGCAATTCACCCCGCTGTACATCGACCGCTTCGTCGCGGTGGTGCCCCAGGATTCGCCGCTGGTCGAGCGCGATGAAATCGACTGGCAGCGCTTGCTCAAGGAACCCTTCATTACCCTGCAGCGGCCGTCGACCTTGCGCGTCATGCTGGAGGAACACTTGCAGGCGCGGGGGATGAAACTGCCAGTGGAATTTGAAAGCCATCAACTGGCGACCGTCGGGCGCATGGTCGCCAGTGGCCTGGGCGTCAGCGCGGTGCCGGCGCTTTGTGCCGGGCAGATGCGTGAACTGGGGGCGCATTGCATCACCTTGAGCGACCCGGTGGTGGAGCGGGCGATCGGCGTGTTGACCTTGCCGGGCGGGGAGCTGTCGGCGGCGGCGCAGGCGTTGTTTGATGTGTTGAAAGAAGAGAACCTCAGGGAGCGCTTTTCTCTGAACTGACCACGATCCCCTGTAGGAGCCGGCTTGCCCGCGAAGGCTGACCACGATCCCCTGTAGGAGCCGGCTTGCCGGCGAAGGCGGTCTTGAGCCTTGCACCGAGCAGGCGGCCGCCTTCGCTGGCAAGCCAGCTCCTACAAGGGAATGTGTTGCTCAGGAAGAGAGGTGTTCGGCCAGTAACGGCAGTAACTGCTCACACGACCCCTCAATTTTCAAATCCAGCATCCCGTCCGCCCGGGTCTTGCCCAGGTTGATCGCAATCAGCGGCTTGCCCTGATCCACCACCGCCCGGCACAGGCGAAACGCTGAATAGGCCATCAGCGACGAGCCGATCACCAGCAACCCGGCGGCCTGTTCCACGGCAGCCATCGCCCGGGTTGCCGTGATCTGGGCAACGTTCTCGCCAAAAAACACTACGTCCGGTTTCATTCGCTCGCCGGCGCAGTGGGGGCAACGGGGCACCTGGAAGCGCGCTTCGAACGCCGAATCCAGCAGGGTATCGCCGTCCGGCGCCTGCACCGCGTCAACCCCGGCCAGATAGGGGTTCTGGGTTTCCATCAGATGCTGGATCGAATCCCGTTCGCTGTGCCTGCCACAGTCCAGGCACAGCACCCGATGCAGGCTGCCATGCAGTTCGATGACGTCGCGGCTGCCTGCCTGGTCATGCAGGGTGTCGACGTTCTGGGTGATCAACCCACTGATCTGGCGGCTGGACTGCAGGCGGGCGAGGCTGTCGTGGGCGGCATTCGGTTGGGCCAGGCGTACCCGCGGCCAGCCGAGCATCGCCCGGGCCCAGTAGCGCCGCCGGGATTCCGGGGCGGAGAGAAATTCCTGGTACATCATCGGCTGGCGGCCACGGCGTACGCCGTCGTTGTCGCGATAGTCCGGAATGCCCGACGCCGTGCTGATACCCGCCCCGGTGAGGACCGCGAACGGCTCGTCGGCCATGAACTGTTGCAGTCGGTCGAGTTGTTTGCGCGTCTGCCAGTCGAGCATATTGAAAACTCCGCGGGGCACCTGAAAATACAGCCTATCACCGGTTCCGCGTGTACGCGCAGGAGCTGCCGCAGGCTGCGATCTTTTGACTTTTCATTTTTGGCAAATCTTGAAAACCTGAAGGTCAAAAGATCGCAGCCTGCGGCAGCTCCTGCGGGCCAATGTTATTTGCGTGCTTCCAAAATCAGGTTGAACGGCGTTTGCGTCGCCCGGCGGAAGTGGCTGAAACCCGCCTCGGTAAACACCTTGCGCAAGCGTGCCTCACCCGCCTGGGCACCCAGGCCGAGGCCGACTTCCTGGGACAGCGAGTTCGGCGTGCAGATAAAGGTCGAGGCAGCATAGAACAGGCGGCCGACGGGCGTGGTGTTGTCGTCCAGCGCGTCATTGGCAAAGGGCTCGACCAGCAACACCGTGCCGTCCGGTTTCAGCGACTCATAAGCATGTTTCGCCGCGCCCACCGGGTCGCCCATGTCGTGCAGGCAATCGAAGTAGCAGATCAGGTCGTAATCGTTGTCGGGGAAGCCTTTCGCGGTGCCCTGGAAGAATTGCGCCCGATCCGCCACGCCGCCTTCCTCGGCGCGCTGGGTGGCGACGGTGACCGATGGCGCGTGGTAATCGAAGCCGACGAAGCGCGAGTCGGGAAACGCCTGGGCCATGATCACGGTCGACGCGCCATGGCCGCAGCCGACGTCCGCGACCTTGGCCCCGGCTTTCAACTTATCTACCACACCGTCGAGGGCCGGCAGCCACTCGGCGATCAGGTGCGCCTTGTAACCCGGGCGGAAAAAGCGTTCGGTGCCGCTGAACATGCACGGATGGTGATCGCCCCAGGCCAGGGCGCCGTCGCTGCGCATGGCGTTGACCAATTTGTCCTTATCATGGAAAAACGACGCGACGACGCCTATGCCGCCGGCGATGTACACCGGCGAGTCTTCGATGGCCAACGCCAGCGCCTGTTCTTCGGGCAGGCGGAATTGGCCGTCGCGGTGCTCCATGTAGCCGGAGGCGGCGTGGGCGCTAAGCCATTCGCGCAGCAGGCGGGCATTGCAGCCGGTTTTTTCGGCGAGCGCTTCGGGGGTGACCGGTTGGCTGTCGGCCATGGCCCGGTACAAACCGAGCTCTTCGCCGAGGATGACATTGGCGAGCATGGCCGCGCCGCCCATGTCATTCACCAGTTTGCCCATGAAATCATTGAGTCTGGCCTCGTCCATCACATGTGCTCCTGTGACAGGATCACGGTCCAGAGGCTGGGATTGGGCTGGCGAGTGCCGCTGGGCGGTGGTCGTGGGAATGGGCAGGACGGGGTGTGGGTCCTGTGTGTATCAAGTCTAGTTCGCCGACCGCCATCGGCTGCCCGGCGCGACGAAAGCCCCATTGTCCCGGTAAACACCGGCCCCCTGTAGGAGCTGGCTTGCCAGCGATAGCGGTGGATCAATCCGCATATTTGTTGCTTGAACGGACGCTATCGCTGGCAAGCCAGCTCCTACAGGGGGTCAACAACATGTACCTCAGTGTATTTAGCGGCCCTGTCGATACAGTTCTGCGCCAATAAGGCCCCCGCCCAACACAGTCCCGATACAGCGCTGCGATCAACTGTGATTCCCCTCCGGCAATCACCGAGATCGACCCCATGCAAACCTCAACCACCCCCAGCGTCGGCCTGGGCCTGCGCCGCGGACTGATGAAAGACCTGCAGGCCGCCCCCACGGGCGCTTTCGACTTTCTGGAAGTCGCCCCGGAAAACTGGATCGGCATCGGCGGCGCCCATGGCCATGCCTTCCGCGCCTTGGCCGAGCGCTATCCATTGTCCTGCCACGGACTGTCGCTGTCGCTGGGTGGCCCGGCGCCGCTGGACGTCGGTTTCCTGCAGGAAGTGCGGCTGTTCCTCGACCAGTACCAGGTGCCGCTGTACAGCGAACACCTGAGCTATTGCAGCGATGACGGCCAGCTCTACGACCTGCTGCCGCTGCCCTTCACCGAAGAAGCCGTGCGCCATGTGGCGGCGCGCATCCGCCAGGCCCAGGACATCCTCGGTCGGCGTCTGGCCGTGGAAAACGTCTCCTATTACGCCGCGCCGCAACAGGACATGGACGAAGTGACCTTCACCAACGCGGTCCTGCGCGAGGCCGATTGCGACCTGTTGCTGGACGTCAACAATGTCTACGTCAACTCGATCAACCACGGCTTTGACCCGCAGGACTTTCTCGCTGGTATCGATCCGGAACGGGTCGTGGCCATGCACATCGCCGGGCACTTCGACGAGTCCGACACCCTGAAGATCGACACCCATGGCGCATCGGTCAAGCCGGCGGTATGGGCGTTGCTGGCCCAGGCCTATGCGCGGTTTGGTGCGCAACCGACCCTGCTCGAAAGGGACTTCAACTTCCCGGCTTTCAGCGAACTGGTGGCGGAACTGCAGACCATTCGCCGCCTGCAAAGCGAGGGCCAGCGCCATGTCTGATTCGAGCCTGTTTCAACAGCAAAGCCGCCTGGGCCAATACCTGCGCGACCCTGATCATCAGGCTCCACCGGTGGAAATGGACCCGGCGCGGGCGCAGGTGTATCGCGACCTGGTCTTCGCCAACCTGTCGTCGCTGCTCGGTGGTACCTTTCCGGTGCTGATCAGGATCCTTGGCGAGCAACAGTGGCGGGTGCTGGTACGGATTTTCCTCCGGGACTACCGCGCGAAAACCCCGAAGTTCGGCGAGATTGCCCAGGAATTTGTCGAATTTCTTGCCTCGCACCCCGAGGCATTGGAGGAGGGTGCATGGCCGCCGTACATGGTGGAACTGGCGCATTACGAGTGGGTGGAAATGGCCTTGCAGCAGTCCGAGGCCGAGCCGCTGATCGGCGGTGATCTCGACTTGTTGCTGGAGCGACCGCTGCAGCTGTCGCCGCTGGCTTGGCCGTTGGCCTATGCCTGGCCGGTGCATCTGCTCGCGCCGGATAATCGGCCGGACAGTGCACCGCAACAGCCGACATTGTTGCTGGTGCGTAGGGATCGGGACTGGAGCGTGCGGTTTTCCGTATTGAGCCCGTTGGCGTGGCGGTTGTTGCAGCGTCTGGGCGAATACCCGGAGCTGACCGGGCGTGAGCAGTTGCAGGGACTGGCGGTGGAGGTGGGGATGACTGGCGATTGCGGATTCATGGACGGCGGTTTGGCGTTGTTGCAGCAGCTGCAAGGGGACGGGGTTCTGGGTGTTGTAGCTTGATTTCGAACGCTCTCTAACAGACATCGACGACCGAATTTGTAGGAGCTGGCTTGCCAGCGATGAGGCCGGGACATTCAACATCGAGGTTAACTGACAGGCCGCTATCGCTGGCAAGCCAGCTCCTACAGTTGGTCTGCGCAGGGCAGGAATGGCGGGAACAATTTCCATCGCTGTAGGCGCTGGCGAAAGCGGTCTTCCAGCCTAACTAGCTTCTTCAGATGTACCCGGGGCCGAACACTACCCCGGCAACCTCAACTGCGCACACAACCCACCCCCCTCACGCTGGCTCAAGGTCAAGGTCCCGCCCATGGCCACCGCCAGTTGCTGGGCAATCGCCAGCCCCAACCCGGTCCCCCCGGTACTGCGGTTGCGCGAGTTTTCCACCCGATAAAACGGTTGCATGACCTGCGCCAGTTCCTCCTCGGCAATGCCTGGCCCCCGGTCCATGACCTTGATCGACAGGCTGCCATCGGCCTGCTTTTCCACCCACAACTCCGCCGCGCCGGCGAATTTCAGGGCGTTGTCGGTCAGGTTCACCAGCACTCGCCGCAGGGCATGGGGGCGGGTGTCGATGACGGTGGCACTTTTGCCGTTGAGCTGCACGTCCTTGCCCATGTCCTGATAATCGAAGACCAGGCTGTCGAGGAACGAGTCGAGGTCGGTGCGGCGGCTTTCTTCGGTGGCGCCGTGGACGCTGCGGGCGTAGGCCACGCCTTCGCGCACCAGGTGCTCCATCTCGCCGAGGTCGTTCCAGAGTTTGTCTTTCTCGCTGGAGTCGTCCATGAATTCGGCGCGCAGTTTCATGCGGGTGATCGGGGTTTGCAGGTCGTGGGAGATAGCCGCGAGCAGTTGCATGCGCTCTTTGAGGTAAGCGGCAATGCGCGCCTGCATCGCATTGAAGGCTCTGGCAGCGTGGGCCACTTCGGTGGGGCCGTGTTCGTCCAGCAGCACCGGGTGGGCGTTGGGGTCCAGGGTTTCCACGGCGTCGGCCAGGCGGGTGAGGGGGCGGATGGCGATGCGCACGGCCAGCCAGGTGCAGGCAATCATCAGCGCCAGTTGCCCGAGCAGCACCATCGGCAGCCAAGGCGACAAGGGTTTCATCGCGGGCCGCACGTCGATGGTCAGCGGGCTGCCGTCGGCCAGTTTCAGGTGGACCTGAAAGTGTTTGTTCGGCCCCGGAATGTCGGTGAAGGTCATCGGGTAATCATGGCCGATGGCGTCCTTGATCGACGCCATGGCCACCGGCGCGTTGGGCATGTCCGCGCCCATCGGCGTTCCCGGTGTGCCTTCGTTGAGCAGGTAGCCGTAGTTCTGCCGTTCCAGCTGTTGCAGCCAGCTGGCGCGCTCGGCAGCGGGCAGGCGGTCGAGGATCGCGATGGAGGTCGAGACGTCGGTCTCCAGGTTGCCGAGCATGGTGTTCTTCGCGCTCTCGTAGCGCTCGTAATACTGCGCGCCGAAGGACAGCGCCTGGGCCAGGATCAGGCCGATGAGAAAAATCAGCGACAGCCGCGAGGCGAGGGTGCGCGGCCAGTGCAGCGGCAACCTCATGACGGGTCACCAAGAATTTCCACCGGTAGGGAAAACACGTAGCCCTCGCTGCGCACGGTCTTGATGTAGGCCGGTTCGCGGGCATCGTCCAGCAGGCGCTGGCGCAGGCGGCTGACCAGCAGATCGATGGAACGGTCGAACAGATCGGCGTCGCGGCCCTGTGTCAGGTTCAGCAGTTGATCGCGATTGAGCACCCGTTGCGGGTGATCGATGAACACCCGCAGCAGACGATATTCCGCACCGCTCAGGGCCACCATGGTGCCGTCCTGGTCGAGCAAGTGCCGGGCCGAGGTGTCCAGGCGCCAGCGGCCGAACGCGATCAGGCGCGCACTTTCACTGACCACCAGGTTCGGCGGCAGCATGCGCGTGCGCCGTAGCACCGCGTTGATGCGCGCCAGCAACTCGCGGGCGGCGAACGGCTTGGTCAGGTAGTCATCGGCGCCCATTTCCAGGCCGATGATGCGGTCGGTTTCATCGTCCCGGGCGGTCAGCATCAACACCGGGATGGCCTTGTGTTTGCCGGCGCGCAATTCGCGGCACAGCAGCAGGCCATCGTCGCCGGGCATCATGATGTCCAGCACGATCAGGTCGACCTGGTTGGACTCGAGGAAGGCGCGCATGGCCCGGCCATCGGCGACGACCGTGGTGCGCAGGCCGTTCTTCTTCAGGTAGTTGCCGACCAGCTCGCGGATCTCGCGGTCGTCGTCGACGATGAGGATGTGATCGATGTGCTCCATGGGGTCGAGCCTCTGACAGGGGGGATGCTGCACAGTCTAACGAGCCCGGATGAGTCTGCCCGTTGCCCTTTGTATTGCAGTGTATCTGGCTGGCCGGGGGATACATACGCAGGCAAAAAACCACCGTCCGTGTAGGAGCGAGCTTGCTCGCGATGGCGTCGTGTCAGGCACCCGTGATGTTGATCAAGAAAATGCTATCGCGAGCAGGCTCGCTCCCACAGGGGGGGCGGCTTTGTATTCCTCTGTATCTGGGGCCGCCGTTGATACGTAGCGATTGATTCAGGGCGGTTCCCGACACATGGGCGATACGTCGCGGGCTTCAAATAGGGTCATCGAGGCAACCCCAGCCGCCTCGGCCCAACCAACGATCGAGGAACCGCCATGAACACCAAAGCCATCTACGCCGCTTGCCTGTTTGCCGCGCTGAACATCTGCACCTTGTCGGCCCGCGCCGAAGCCGATACCGGCCCGGCAACTTCCACCCCGGGCTCGCACCTGGACATCAGCAAGGTTGTGTCGCTGACCCAGGATGCCACGCCGTCCTGCGGGATCGTCAATGCGCGGCTGACTTACCTGGATTCCCAGAGCAAGACCCAGGTGCTGGATTACCGCAAATTTTCCGATAACTGCAATTCGGATAACTGAGCCCACTTTTCAGGTAGAGGAAGCACATCATGAACACTATCACTCGTTATATGACTGCTGTTGTTTTTGCCCTGGCCGGTGCGGCTGCCCATGCCAATACGGCTGTCGAGCAGGGTGCTTGCGGCAGTGGTACCTGCTTTCAACTGACGCCTGTGGCTCAGGAGGTGGTTCACGGGTTGATTGCACAGGATGGGGCCAGTCGTACGCCTCAGGGGCAGATGGTTGCCGAGGACGGCAGTAGCCGGACGCCTCAGGGGCAGATGCTGGCTGAGAATGGCGGCAGCCGGACTCCGCAGGGGCAGACGCTCGACAGTGAGACGGTTTGAGGCTGTTAAATCCGGCCCTCACCCCAGCCCTCCCGAAACGTCGGACCGCCCGGAGGGAAAGGGCTCACCGCGCATTCAACAGGTAAAACCACCATGTTACTTATCGCATTCCTGGGCGGCATCCTGACCGTCCTCAGCCCCTGCATCCTCCCCGTCGTGCCGTTCCTGTTCGCCGGGGCCAACCGCAGCCGCTCATCGATCCTGCTCACCCTCGCCGGCATGGTCCTGACCTTCGCTCTGATCTCCAGCCTGGCCGTGGTCAGCAGTGAATGGGTGATCAAGGCCAGCAACAGCGGCCGTCACCTGGCGCTGGTGGTGATGGTGCTCTTCGCCCTGTCCCTGATCTCCGCCCGGGTCGGCGACTGGCTGGCGCATCCCTTCGTGGTGCTGGGCAATCGCATCGACCCCCACAGCCGCAAGATGTCCGGTCCACTGTCGTCCATCATGATCGGCGTCGCCACCGGCCTGCTCTGGGCACCTTGCGCAGGTCCCATCCTCGGCGTGATCCTCACCAGCGCCATGCTCCAGGGCGCCAACGCCGGCACCAGTCTGCTGCTGGTCGCCTATGGAGCAGGCAGCGCCCTGTCACTGGGTACCCTGATCTTCGCCGGTCGCGGCCTGGTCAATCGCCTGAAATCGTCGATCCCGCTGACCGGATGGCTGCGCCGCGGCGCCGGTGTCGCGGTGCTGGCGGGGGCGGCAGTGATTGCCACCGGGGCCGACGACGTGCTGCTGGCCAACACCTCTTCGGAAGGTGTCAGCCGCCTCGAAAAAGGCGTGCTGCAAAGCGTACCGAAAGTGGTCGATTACCTGGTCAGCAAGGTCAAGGCCGACAGCAGCCAGGACAACGGCCAGGGCGCCATGCCGTCGTTGTCCGGCGCGGTGGAGTGGATCAACTCGCCGGCCCTGAGCAATGAGTCGTTGAAGGGCAAAGTGGTGCTGGTGGATTTCTGGACCTTCGACTGCATCAACTGCAAGCACACCTTGCCCTACGTGAAGGACTGGGCGCAGAAGTACCAGAAGGACGGTCTGGTGGTGATCGGCGTGCACACGCCCGAATACGGCTTCGAGCGCATCATCGACAACGTCAAGGCCAAGGTCCGGGAGTACGGCATCACCTACCCGGTGGCGGTCGACAACGACTATGCGATCTGGCGCCACTTCGACAACCAGTACTGGCCCGCGCATTATCTGATCGATGCCAAAGGGCAGGTGCGTTACAGCCACTTTGGTGAAGGCAGTTACGAGACCCAGGAGAAGATGATCCAGCAGTTGCTGGAGGAGGCCAAGGCCGGCTCGCCGGCGGCATAAAACCGCTCTGTCGGAACTCTGTAGGAGCTGTCGAGTGCAACGAGGCTGCGATCTTTGATCTGCTTTGACAATCAAAAGATCGCAGCCTCGTTGCACTCGGCAGCTCCTACAGAGCTCCTACACAGCTCCTACAGAGGGGCCGTCAACCCGGCAGGCCGCGATTGTTTGTTGGTTTCCTGACCCCGGCGCCACGCCGCCGGCGGAGCCCCATACTCACGACGAAAGGCGCGGCTGAAGGCCGTGTCAGTCTGATAGCCGACCTCTTCGGCAATACGCAGCAGCGAGCTGTTACTGCTGCGCAACAGGTTGGCGGCCAGCACCATGCGCCACTGCGTCAGGTACTGCATGGGCGGGCTGCCGACCAGTTGCTGGAAGCGCTCGGCCAACACCGAGCGCGAGGTGCCGGCGGTGCAGGCCAGTTCATCCAGGGTCCAGGGGTGACCGGGGTTCTTGTGCATGGCGTTGAGGGCGGCGCCGACAATCCGGTCGCTGACCCCGGCGAGCCAGCCGGTGCGGTCCTTGCCGTGTTCGTTCATGTACAGGCGCAGCACTTCGATGAACAGCACCTCGGCCAGTTTCGCCAGCACGCCTTCCCCCCCGGGGCGGGGAGAGCGGGCTTCGGCCAGGGCATAACGCACCGAGGACTCCAGCCACATGCCGGAGCTGGAACCGCGCACATTGACTCGCACCACCGCCGGCAAACCCGTCAGCAACAGCCCGGCCAGGCGCTTGTCACAGGCCAGGTAGCCGCACACCAGGCGGGTTACTGCGCCGCCACCGCCATGGCTCAACTGCCGGGGCCGCCGGGCCAGCACCACGTCCAGCCGCGAGCCGGTGGCGGGTGGCAACCCGGGCTGCGAACACATGCGATGGCCATCGCCCTGGGGGAACACCACCACGTCGCCGGCCTTGAGCAGCAGGGGCGGATCGTCGCCCAGTTCGACGTAGCACTCGCCCTCGGTGATCAGGTGAAAAATCACCACCCGTTCGGCGCCAGGCTCGAGGAAAGGCGCGGCGGTGTCGGCGCTGGGCGACTGGTAGCACCAGGGCGCAGTGAACCTGGCATTGATGAAGATCGCGCCGACCAGATGCACGACGCGCAGGGTCTGTGACAGGGCATCCATGGGCCGTTTCCCGTGTGTGGAAGGCTGATTGTGAGCCGACCGCGGCGCAAGGTGAAATCTCCGGACGATCGGACAGTCCCGGGCGACGATCGGGCAGGACGCCCGCGGGCGCCGGGGCGATAGTGGCAACACAGGGCCAGCCGGCCTTGTCATCCGATAACAAGAAGAGAGGTTGCCATGCCGAAGTTCGTTATTGAACGCGAGATTCCAGGCGCCGGAGCATTGTCGGAAAGGGACTTGAAAGCCGCATCGCAGAAATCATGCCGCGTACTGCGCGATTTGCCCGAGGTACAGTGGCTGCAAAGCTACGTCACCGGCGACCGCCTGTACTGCGTATACATCGCGCCGAACGAAGCACTCATCCAGGAACACGCCAGGCTTAGCGGATTTCCGGCCAGCCGGGTTTCCCAGGTCATGAACGTCATCGACCCCACCACGGCGGAATAGCCCGTTGATGCGGTCCCGTGTTCCTTGCAGAGAGTGCTTCCATGAGTACACCCATTGACCTGACTGCCTTGAAAAACCGCCAGATGGCCTCCTGGGCCAGCGGCGACTACGCCGTTATCGGCACCACCCTGCAGATTGTCGGCGAAGAACTGGCCGAAGCCTGCGACCTGCTGTGCGACGAGCAGGTGCTGGACGTCGCCGCCGGTAACGGTAACGCGACACTGGCCGCGGCCCGTCGCGGTTGCAAAGTGACCTCCACCGACTACGTCGCCGCACTGCTCGAACGGGGTGAAGACCGAGCCCGGGCCGAGCGCCTGGACGTGATTTTCCAGGTGGCCGACGCCGAAGCCCTGCCGTTCGAGGATGCCAGTTTCGACGCAGTACTTTCGACCTTCGGCGTGATGTTTGCGCCCGACCAGTCCAGGGCCGCCGCTGAGCTGGCGCGGGTCTGCCGGCCCGGCGGGCGGATCGGCCTGGCCAACTGGACGCCGGAAGGTTTCGTCGGCCAGATGTTCAAGGCCCTCGGTCGCCACGTACCGCCACCCCCGGGGGCCCAGCCGCCTTCACAGTGGGGTACCGAGGCCTGGTTGCACGAGCATTTCGACGAGCGTGAGTTTCTGCTCCAGGTGACACGCCGCACGTTCAACTTCCGCTATCGCTCGGCCGAGCACTTTATCGACACCTTCCGCCGCTGGTACGGCCCGATCCACAAGGCCTTCGCCGCGCTGCCCAACGAAGGCGCCTTGGCGCTGGAGGCGGATCTGACCGAGTTGATTAACAAGTTGAACCGGGCAGGGGAGCGATCGGTGGTGGTGCCCAGTGAGTACCTGGAGGTGGTCATCACCCGACGCTGAGCCATACCTCCCCCTGTAGGAGCTGCCGCAGGCTGCGATCTTTTAATCTTGCTCTTGAAATCAAAAGATCGCAGCCTGCGGCAGCTCCTACAGAGGGTGTTGAATTTAACTACCTGCGCGCATCATCAAACCACTCCATCCCCGTACGCCACAGGCAGATCCCCAGAAAGTACGCGGACATCAGCAACCACAACCCCATCACCAGCGGGTTGATCACCGGGTGATTGAGCACGAGCGACAGACTGCACAGCAGCCATACCGCCGTTACCGCGATGTTCACTGGCATAAAGCGGCGTACACGAAACGGATGCAGAAATTTCATCCGGGTCACGGTCAGCAGGGCCAGGCCGACAATCGTCAGCAGGGTGATCCACGGCCCGGGAGCGATGATGTACAGGCACAGGGCGACGACGTTCCAGGCGGCGGGGAAGCCCTGGAAGTAATTATCCTTGCTCTTCATATTGACGTTGCAGAAGCAGAACAGCGACGACACCAGAATCAGCGACACCCCCAGCAGCAGGGTGTAGTCCGGCAACGGGATATAGCGATAGATAAACAGCGCCGGGATGAACACGTAGGTCAGGTAATCGATCACCAGGTCGAGGATGGAACCGTCGAAACTCGGCAGCACCGTCTGCACATTGACCTTGCGCGCCAGCGCGCCGTCCAGGCCGTCGACGATCAGGGCCACCCCCAGCCACAGCAGGCAGTTGGTCGGCTGGTTGTCCAGCAGCGACAGGGTGGCGAGGAAGGCGGTGACCACGCCGGTGGCGGTAAAACCATGGGCACCCCAGGCTTTGAGCCTGGCGATGTGCAGAGTTGAAATCACGGGGATGTTCTCCTGAAAATCCGGCTGGCCAGTGATGCCATCCAGTCATGGCAGCGGCGGTAAACCGGGTCGGGTTGCAGGTATCGACCGAATATCCGGGGATAAGGTTCACCCCCCAGTGAAGCTTAGCTGCGGGTCGGGCATCAGCCCAACGGTGGTGGCACATTTGCCCGCCGGGACTATCGTTGCCTGACAGGATAAATCCCTTGAAAGAGGACATCGTCATGAACACCAGTGATCTGCTCGAACAATTACTGCGGTCCGGCCAGGGTTCCATGGCGCAACAAGGTGGCTCGGCGCAAGGCGGGCTCGGCGACCTTGGCGGTTTGCTCGGTGGATTGTTGGGCGGTGGCGCCGGTGCCGGTAGCGCAGCCGGCGGTGGCGGTGGTGGACTGGGCGGGCTGGGCGGCCTGCTCGGTGGCTTGCTCGGCGGGGGTGGCGGCTCGGCGATGGGCGGCGCACCCCAGAGCCGCTCTGGCGGCGGCACCAATTATGCAGCGCTGGCCTCCCTCGGCATGATGGCGTATCAGGCCTATCAAGCCTGGCAGCGCAGCCAGGCCTCGGCCCCGCAAGCGACGCCGCAAACCGTGGACCTGCTGGCAGGCCCGGCCGTGGAAGAGCACAGCCACGCGATCCTGCGCGCGTTGATTGCCGCCGCCAAGGCCGACGGCCGCATCGATCCGGCGGAAAAACAGATGATCAGCACGGAGATCGGCCGTCACACCGATGATCCGCAACTGCAGCAATGGCTGGACGAGGAAGTCGCCAGGCCCCTGGACCCCAATGAGGTGGCGCAGTCGGCCACCGACCCGGCCATCGCCTCGGAAATGTACCTGGCCAGTGTGATGCTGGTGGACGATCAACAGGACGCCGAGCGCAATTATCTGGATGAGCTGGCGGCGGCCCTGCAAATCGACCCTGAACTGCAATTGCATCTGGAACAGCAGGCCAGGGGCGGCGTCGCCTGAGCCCATGCCCGGTCGGGCCCTGACGTCCGTCTGTCCGGGCATTTTCAACGCCGATTGAATTATTGACTCGCCGGTTCGCTCTGCTGAGTAAGAGACGTTATCAACAACGTCCTGCACAAGCGGCAGGTGACCCATGACTCGCAACCTCGATGATTACAATCGCATGCGTGACTTCTCGGCGACCTCAGAGCCCGCCGCCCGCAAGCGCGCCGGCAAGAAAACCGGCAAAGCCCACGCCTTGCAGTTCTGCATCCAGAAGCACGATGCCTCCCACCTGCACTACGACTTCCGTCTGGAACTCGACGGTGCGCTTAAAAGCTGGGCGGTGCCCAAGGGGCCGTCCCTGGACCCCAAGGTCAAGCGCCTGGCGATCCATGTCGAAGACCATCCGCTGGACTACGCGACCTTCGAGGGCAGCATTCCCGAAGGGCATTACGGGGCCGGCGAGGTGATCGTCTGGGACCGTGGCGTGTGGATTCCCCAGGAGGACGCCGCCAAGGCGTATGAGAAAGGCCGGCTCAAATTCGAGCTGCAAGGCGAGAAGCTCGCCGGCCTGTGGAACCTGGTGCGCACGCACATGCCGGGGAAAAAAGAGCACTGGTTCCTGATCAAGCATCAGGACGGCGCCGCCCGCCCGGAAAGCGACTATGACGTGCTCAGCGCCGAGCCGGACAGCGTGCTCAGTGACCGCAGCATCGTCAGCAAACACGAAAAGCCGGCGGACAAACCCAAGCCAATCAAAGAGCCGAAAGCCCGTGCACGCAAGCAAGCCTCGGCGCCCCTGACGGGCGCGCGCAAAGCGAAACTGCCGGAGCAGCTCAAACCGGAACTGGCGACATTGGTGGAGCGCGCGCCGGAGGGGCAGTGGAGCTACGAGATCAAGTTCGACGGCTATCGCATCATGGCCCGCATCGATCATGACCAGGTCAGGCTCATCACCCGCAATGGCCACGACTGGACCCACAAACTGCCAAAACAAGCTGAGGCCCTGGCCGCCCTGGGCCTTGAGTCGGCGTGGCTCGATGGGGAAATGGTGGTGGCCGACGAGCACGGCGTGCCGGACTTCCAGGCTTTGCAGAACGCCTTCGACTCGGGCCGCAGCGGCGGCATTGTGTACTACCTGTTCGACTTGCCGTACCTCAATGGCGTCGACTTGCGCGAAGTCCCGGTCGAGGAACGCCGCGCCGCCTTGGCGACGGTGCTCAAACTCAATAATGACCCGCTGTTGCGCTTCTCCGAAGCCTTTGCCGAAGAGCCCCAGGCCTTGCTCAACAGCGCCTGCGAGATGCGCATGGAAGGGCTGATCGGCAAGCGCCTGGGGTCGGCCTATGTGTCCCGGCGCAGCAGCGACTGGATCAAGCTCAAGTGCAAGCACCGGCAGGAGTTCGTGATTGTCGGTTTCACCGATCCGAAAGGCTCGCGCAGTGCCTTCGGCGCCTTGCTCCTGGGCCTGCACGATCGCGACAGCGGGGAGTTGCGCTACGCCGGCAAGGTCGGCACCGGGTTCAATGAAGCGACCCTGGCCAGCATCCACCGGCAACTCAAGCCGCTGCAGGTGAAAAAGCCGGCGGTGGTCAATCCACCGAGCGGCTTCGAAGCCAAGGACGTGCACTGGCTCAAGCCGCAATTGCTCGCCGAAGTGGCTTTCGCCGAAATGACCAAGGACGGCTCGGTGCGCCATGCGGTATTCCATGGCCTGCGCGATGACAAACCTGCCGAAGACATCACCGAGGAGCGTCCGAAAGCCGTGAAAACCTCTTCTGCAAAAGCGACTGCCACGAAAGCTTCCCCGGCCAAAAAAGCCGCCGCCGGGAAACCCGCAGCGGCGACAAAAAAAGCTGATCCTGCGCCCTCACAAATCGGCTTGGGCAAGGACAAGGTGCGCATCACCCATCCCGATCGGGTGATCGACGCCAGCAGCGGCACCACCAAAGTACAGCTGGCGCAGTATTACGCCAGTGTCGCCGAGTGGATCCTGCCGGAGCTGAAGGATCGTCCGGTGGCACTGGTGCGCGCGCCGGATGGCATCGGCGGCGAGCTGTTCTTCCAGAAAAACGCCGAGCGCCTGGCAATTCCGGGGATCACCACCCTGGACAAGGAACTCACCGGCCAGCCGATCATGCTCATCAACAGCGCCGAAGCCCTGATCGGCGCGGTGCAGATGAGCACCGTGGAGTTGCACACCTGGAACGCCACCACCAGCAACCTCGACAAGCCGGACCGCTTCGTGCTCGACCTTGACCCGGACCCGGCGCTGCCGTGGAAGCGTATGGTCGAGGCGACCCAACTGACCCTGTCGGTGCTGGACGAACTGGGGCTCAAGGCGTTTCTGAAGACCAGTGGTGGCAAGGGTATTCACATTGTGGTGCCGCTGACCCGCAAGCTCGGTTGGGACGAGGTCAAGGATTTCAGCCATGCCATCGTCAGCCACATGGCCAAACTGTTGCCGGATCGCTTCACCGCGGTATCGGGGCCGAAAAACCGGGTAGGGCGGATCTTCATCGATTACCTGCGCAATGGCCTGGGGGCCACGACCATCTGTGCCTATGCCGTGCGCACCCGCGAAGGGCTGCCGGTGTCGGTGCCGGTCTTTCGGGAGGAGGTGGCCGAGTTGAAGGGTGGCAATCAGTGGAACGTGCACAACGTGCAAGCGCGTCTGGCGGAAGTCGGCGACGAGCCGTGGGCAGGGCTTGCGAAAACCCGGCAGTCGATCACGGCCGAGATGCGCAAGCGTGTTGGAATGAAGAAAACCTGAGTGCATATCCATTGCTGCGGCCACTATTGGCTCCGCCCTTACGGCGGGTCACGGTCCCTTGTAGGAGCGAGCCTGCTCGCGATGGTCTATCAGGCAACGCTGGTGGGTGTACATATCCATTGTTTAGGTCACGGCCACTATTGGTTCCGCTCTTACAGCGGGTCACTTGGAAAAGCCCCAAGTAACCAAGGGCTCGTGCCCCTGTCGTTCGGTGCCTCGCTG
>Ga0160472_100577_pt1 | contig 21209 bp, 13 predicted proteins | sample HID1973M_E11MG_FD_108267 | JGI IMG/M metagenome (GOLD analysis project Ga0160472, IMG submission 108267) | Enriched mosquito-associated microbial communities from UW Madison campus, WI, USA - HID1973M_E11 MG | ecosystem: Host-associated > Arthropoda: Insects > Digestive system > Unclassified ... | reverse complement strand
CCTGAATGTCGCCATCCATAATGGTTGGGAGATTATACATTGTTAAACCGATTCGGTGTTCAGTTACCCGGCCTTGCGGATAATTGTAAGTTCTAATCTTCGCCGAACGATCGCCGGTTGACACCATTGTTTTACGTTTAGCTGCAATATCACCGTTTTTCTTTTGCAATTCGATATCGTATAATTTACTGCGAAGCATCTCCATTGCAATAACACGGTTACCCAATTGCGACCGCTCTTGCTGGCAAACCACAACAATTCCCGATGGCTTGTGTGTTAACTGTACTTTCGTTTCAACCTTGTTTACGTTCTGTCCGCCGGCACCACCGGATCTTGATGTTTGCAATTCGATATCAGCTGGATTGATGTACAAGTCAATTTCTTCTGCCTCGGGCAAAACGGCTACCGAAGCTGCCGATGTGTGCACACGGCCTTGAGTTTCTGTATCAGGCACACGTTGAACGCGGTGCACGCCACTTTCGTACTTCAGCTGGCCATAAACATCGTCGCCGCTAACTTTCAAAATAACCTCTTTATAACCGCCTGCAGTTCCTTCAGTTACGTCTACAGTTTCTACACGCCAGCCTTTAGTTTCAAAATAACGGGTATACATGCGGTATAAGTCGCCGGCAAATAATGCCGCTTCATCGCCACCGGTACCTCCACGAATCTCAAATACAGCATTCTTAGCATCTTCAGGGTCTTTCGGAATCAACATTAAGCGGATGTTGCTTTCCATTTCTTCCTGTTGTTTCAAAAGCAGGTCGAGTTCTTCCTTTGCCATGTCACGCATTTCCGCGTCTTTTTCTACCGTCAAAATTTCTTTGTTGGCATCAATATTACTCATCACATTCTTGTAGATTTTGTATTCATCTACAATTTTGCCTAAATCTTTATATTCTTTGTTTAAAGCCGCAAAACGTTTCATATCCTGAATCACATCAGGGTTGCTCAATTGCTCTTCCACATCTTCCCAACGCTGCTTAATCGCTTCTAATTTATCTAACATATTATTATTAAAATTGAATTCCTTAAAATTTGTTTCAGCAAAAAATTAAGGAAAAGCAAAAATAAGTAAAAAAGCTGAATTAGTTTGGAGAGTGGAAATCAAAGACATTGAAAATTATTATTGGAAATGAAACGGACTTTAGAAAATATGTAGTGCAAATTCGCAACCAATAATTATTGTAAAAACCTGCGTTAGTAAACGGGATTGAAATGGCAGCGCCCGATTTTTTCTAATCGGGACTATAATGGAAAGCCCGGCCGACGTAAATTTAACCCACAGGCATTGCTTTTTGAAAAAATAAAATAAATGTATGGTATTTAAGCTAAAATAACTTTAAAAAGGCTCTTTAAAATATTTAAGGGTTAGCTCAGTACCATCAAAAACCGCATACGAATTATAATTCAGCCACTCGCCCGTATTAACGTATCTGCTTCCGGTGCCCAAATCTAAATCAAGCGGCATGTGCCGGTGCCCATAAATAAAATAATCGAAATGTTCTTTCTGAAGGATTTCTTTGGAATAAATGGCCAGCCATTCGTGTTCTACGCCAAAAAATACTTCTTCAGGATTGTTCGCAGCCCTACTGCTTTTGCTCCATCCGGTTGCAATTCCTATACCTAAATTTGGATGTAAACGGGCAAAAAGCCATTGGCAAAGCGGACTTCTGAAGATTTTGCGTAAAAATTTGTACTTTTTATCTCCCGGACCTAAACCATCGCCATGATGCAAGTAGAATTTCTTTCCGCCACGCTCCATAACCAACTCGTCACTTATAATCCGCATCCCGATTTCCTCGATAAAATAATTGCGAACCCACATATCGTGGTTGCCTTTAAAAAAATAGATTTTAATGCCAGAATCTGCCATCGAGGCCAGTTTTCCCTGAAGCCTAATGAAACCTTTTGGAATCACTTTATCATACTCGAACCAAAAGTCAAAAATATCGCCCATCAAAAATAATTCAGCGCAGTCTGGTTCTATAAAATTAAGCCAGCTTACAATACGCTTTTCGCGGGCACGACTTTCGGCATAATCCGGAGTGCCTAGATGGAAATCAGAAGCGAAATAAATGTTTTTACTCATGTGCAATTTCAAAGGTAACGGAAAAACCTGAAAGACTAAACACCAAAGGCAAAAGCCATAAAAAAGGACCTAAAAAACATATATTAGTAAATAAAAATATTCCAATGTGAAAAACCCGATCATATTAGGCTTATTTGTATTTGAGCGTTTTTGCCTGTAATCAGGGTAAAAAACCTGCAGAAAAAATTACTTTAATGAAATATCCAGAAACCATAAAAGATTCTACAACCGATAATTATTTCGGCACCAAAATAGCCGACCCGTATCGGTGGTTAGAAAATGACACATCGGCAGAAACTAAAAAATGGGTCGATGCAGAAAATAAAATCACTCAAAATTACCTCAGCCAGATTCCATATCGTGAAGCTATTAAAAGACGTTTAACCGAGATATGGAATTACCCTAAAGAAACTGCTCCATTTAAAGTAGGCGAATACTATTTTTTTACTAAAAATGATGGACTGCAGAATCAAAGTGTTTGGTTTATAAAAAAAGGTTTGGGCGCTGAGGAAGAATTATTTTTAGATCCAAATACCTTGACCGCAGACGGAACTGCATCGGTTTCGTTACTAGGATTTTCTAACGATAAAAAGTACCTGGCTTACGCTGTTGCCCAATCTGGTTCTGATTGGAGCAATATTTACATCATGGAAATTGCTACGAAAAAGAAATTAACTGATGAATTAAAGTGGACTAAATTTTCTGGCGCTGCCTGGAAAGGTGATGGCTTTTATTACAGCCGTTACGATGAACCTGTAAAAGGCATGGCGCTTTCGGCGGCTAATAAATTTCAAAAAGTATATTTCCATAAACTTGGGGAAGCACAAACTGCCGACAGATTAATTTTTGAAGATAAAACCAACCCGAACTTATATTTTGGTGCTGATGTAACTGAAGACGAACGATTTCTTGTGTTATATGCAAGTGCGGGCACATCAGGAAATTCATTGTACGTTCAGGATTTAAAAGATACAGACGGCAAAATTTCTTTGCTGGTTAAAGGTTTCGAAAACAACCATAGTATTATAAATAATGTTGGCAGTAAACTTCTGTTAAATACTGATTTAGGCGCACAAAACAAACAAGTTGTTTTGATTGATCCGAAAAAACCTGAGCCAGAAAACTGGGAGAAAATCATTCCTGAATCCGAATTAGCGCTAGAAGGAGTTGGTTCTGGCGGGGGCTTTTTATGGGCATCTTATTTAAAAGATGCCAGCACAAACATTATTCAGTTTGATGTAACCGGAAAGAAAATCAGAGAAGTAAAATTGCCCGATATAGGTACGGTAAGTGGCTTTGGAGGATTTAAAGATGATAGCGAATTTTTCTATTCTTTCACCAATTTCACAACACCTGGTACAACTTATCGATATAATATCGGGAAAGGCGAATCAACGCTTTACAGAAAATCTGCATTAAAATTCAATAATGAAGATTACGAAACTAAACAGATTTTTTATTCATCGAAAGATGGAACAAAAGTGCCGATGTTTATTGTTCATAAGAAAGGTATTAAACTTGACGGCAATAATCCGGTTTTTTTATATGCTTATGGTGGTTTTCAGGTTTCTTTAACACCTGCTTTCAGTTTATCGAGAATGCTATTTTTAGAACATGGAGGAATTTATGTGCAACCGAGTTTGCGTGGCGGAAGCGAATATGGCGAAGCCTGGCATAAAGCTGGCATGCTGGAAAAAAAGCAAAATGTATTTGATGATTTTATAGGCGCAGCCGAATACCTGGTTAAAGAGAAATATACAAATCCATCGAAAATTGCAATTTCGGGCGGTTCAAATGGCGGCCTTTTAGTTGGCGCCTGCATGACCCAGCGCCCTGAATTGTTTAAAGTTGCTTTACCAGCTGTTGGTGTGTTAGATATGCTGCGTTATCATAAATTTACCGTTGGATGGGGCTGGGTGGTAGAATATGGCAGCAGTAACAAAAAAGAGGATTTCGATTATCTTATAAAATACTCCCCATTGCACAACATTAAACTGGGTGTTAATTACCCGGCAACTTTAATCACCACTGCAGATCATGATGACCGGGTGGTACCTGCACATTCTTTTAAGTTCGCTGCAACTTTACAAGAGAAATACAAAGGCGAAAACCCGATGTTGATTAGAATAGAAACGAAGGCAGGACATGGCGCCGGGAAACCCACCGCAAAACTTATTGATGAAGCTACGGATATCTGGAGTTTTGTTTTTCAGAATTTAGAAATAAAATGGTAGCATTTATTTAACCCATTAATTCTATAGACCAATTATAATTTTTTAAAACCACTTGAAAACTTTTAACTTTTGCTTTTGATTAACATTAGGCATACAAAATACTGAATATAACAGCTTTACAAAATTATCTGGAATATTTCTAAATAAGAATATTGATAATGGTTTATTTTGTAACTTTGCATCAAATTTTTTTGAATGATCTCTACTGATATAGCCGTAATAGGCGCTGGTCCGGTTGGTTTATTTGCCATTTTTGAAGCCGGTTTATTAAAAATGCGTTGCCATTTAATCGATTACCTTCCACAGGTTGGTGGTCAGCTGTCTGAAATTTATCCTAAAAAACCGATTTACGATATCCCGGGTTATCCATCGGTATTGGCCCAGGAGCTTATTGATAATTTGATGGAGCAGGCAAAACCTTTCCACCCAACATTTACTTTAGGCGAGCGTATAGAAGGCCTTGAAAAACGTGGTGAAGCGGATTTTGTTTTAACGACAAATATGGGCACCATTATCGAAGCCAAAGTTGTGGTTATTGCCGGTGGTTTAGGTTGTTTTGAGCCTCGTAAACCTGCTGTAGAAAATCTTGAAAACTTTGAAAACGGTAAAGGCGTAAATTATATGATTCTCGACCCGGAGAAATACCGCGACCAGAAAATGGTTATTGCCGGTGGTGGCGATTCAGCACTCGACTGGACAATTTATCTTGCCGAAGTTTGTTCTGAGTTAACCTTGGTACACAGAAGCGAGAGTTTCCGTGGCGCACCAGATTCAGTTGCTAAAGTTATGGCACTGGCTGAAAGTGGAAAAATTAATTTAGTTTTAAACAGTAACCTGCAGGCTGTGCATGGTACTGATAAATTAGAGCAAGTAGAAATTGTACAAAACCGTACAATGGAGAAATCAATTGTAGAAGCCGACCACTTGATTCCTTTATTTGGTTTGAGCCCGAAATTAGGCCCAATTGAAGACTGGAACTTAAACATCAGCAAAAGCGCAATCGAAGTAAATACTGATGACTATTCTACGAATATTCCAGGCATATATGCAATTGGCGATATCAATACTTACACAAATAAACTGAAATTAATTCTGTGTGGTTTCCACGAGGCCGCATTAATGAGCCACAGCGCTTATTCTTACATGAATCCGGGTGTTAAATACACCATGAAGTACACAACAGTAAACGGAGTTTCAGAATTTTAAGTAGTTTATTTTATATTTGCACTCGATAAAAACGAGCAAATGGAAAACAACATTACAATATACATGCAAGAGCCGGATGGTTCTGTTACACCTCACGAAGCACCAACTGATATGGGCTTGAGTTTGATGGAGTTTTTAAAAGCATCTGAATATGATATTTTAGCTACTTGTGGCGGAATGGCTTTGTGTGCAACTTGCTGTGTAGATGTTTTAGAGGGCGAAGAAAAACTTAACGAAATGACGGATGATGAGTATGCAATGCTGGATACTTTGCCTGATTTATTGCCAAACTCTCGCCTAGCCTGCCAGTTGCAGCTAAACAACAACATGGACGGCTTAAAAGTGAAACTCCACGGTGTGAGTTAATCCTCAAATAAAAATATTATTGAAAAGGCGATACGTGAGTGTCGCTTTTTTTGATTTTATACATTACGTCATTGCGAGGCACGATACAATCTCAATTACTGAATAAAATTGCATCGTGCCTCGCGATGACGGCTAATTGAGAAATTAATTAACTTCTACCCGCTTTCTTTCTACATTCCAGCCGTAAACTTCGATAGCTGTTTTTTCATCTCCCGGATAGTCAATTGTTATCGTTTTACTTTCGCCAGGCAAAATACTGATGTAATTATCATCGTAAAAAGCAGGCAAAATCCGTTTACCATTAGCTGAATTAATTAACGCAATCCGATTAAAAAACGCCACCGGATTATCTTTAGCATTACGCATTGTTACCAGAACTTTCCCCTTAACTTTTTCCACGGCTTCAACTGCCGGCGAAACAGATTTCATTTTTTGTAACCCTTTATATTCACCATCTTTAGCAGGCAACCAGTATAAATTTTCACTCAAAATTTTCTGATTTTCATTCAGTATCCTTAAGGAAACAAAAACACCTTCCTTTTTATCGAGTTTCTTCAAAAAATCGTTTAAAGGGAAAAACCTGCGCACAGAAGAAGGCCCGATAGCGTTGAAAACCTGCGAATAGAAATGTTCTTTTCCATCCATATCATAAACCTTTGCCTGTACCATTAAGTTATCGCGGTTTGTAAAGCCGTTATTAACCACGGTAACCATGCTATCTATTGGATTCATCATTACATGTAAGGGCTCACTTCCTTTTCGTAACCCGTATAAGCATGCATTTGGGTCCAGGTAGTAATCGTACATCTGACCACGCATGGCTGTCCACGGGTTTTGAGTTTTCCAGATGATAGAACCTGTATACCATTCCCACATGTGCGATGAAAAGCCTTCCATTAAAGCCCTATATTGATCGTAATTAACCAACTGAGCCTTCATTGCGAAATCTTTTGCATCCTTCGCTTTTCCATAAGGATTAATATGTTCGTCATAGCCAATGTATTTGTGGTAATCCCAAACCGAATCTGGTTTCTCCTTAAATTGTGGCGCTACCATATTTTCCTTCGGGATAAACCTTTCAAGCGATTCATAATCACCCACGCCCACAGAACCAACTTCAGAATTGTACGGGAAGGTTTTAGTTGACCAGAAACTCAATGGATTTTGAATGCCATAAGGTCCGTCGCCATTGCCGCCTAACGAGTTGAACGACATTTCATCGCTATTTGAAAAGTCAAAAAGTATTCTTGTTCCATCCAAACGGGGCATAATGTCGTTCTTCAATGGCTGAAGAATATCTTCGGGCGGTGTAATTTCATTACCGCCACACCAAAAGGCTAATGAAGCATGGTTTCTAATCATTTTTACCTGGTCTTCAATAGCTGTTAAAACCAGGTTATGATTGTCCGGATATTTTCTTCTCGTCCATTGATCTTCCTTTTTCATAGGGTCTACCCATCTGCCATTACAATCGCCGCTAAACCAGAAATCCTGAAAAACCAGTAATCCATATTTATCGCAGGCGTTGTAAAACTCAGGTCGTTCCAGAATTGCACCGCCCCAAATCCGAATTAAATTCAGGTTCATATCCTTGTGGTAACGAACCTCGGCATCGTACCGGGCATCACTGAAACGAAGCATTGCATCAGAAATAATCCAATTACCGCCCTTAATAAATATCTTCTGTCCGTTAACGTAAGCACCCATACTTTTGGTTTGCTCATTCCAGATATTATCAATTTGACGAACCCCAACTTTTAGGTTTTCCTGGTCTAATGTTTTCGCATTGCTGATGAATTTAATGTTCAAATCATACAAATATTGTTCACCATATCCATTAGGCCACCACAATTTTGGATGCTGAAAGACTAAATCCGGAAATGAAACCTCAGTATTTTGATTGGCCTTTATGCTAACTTGTTTTTGTAAAGTTTGCCCACCCATTTGGTATTGCAGAAGACCAGAAATAGCTTTACCTGTTGGATTTTCTATTTCAACGGAAACTTTGATAATGGCTGGATTCTGCTTGCCATCTGGCAGGCGTTTACCCGGAACCAGCGTTACAATATGTGGATTTTGAAGGTTAATTCCCTGAGTTTTTTCGATGGTCACTTTATCCCAAATCCCTGTATTTCTATCTCGGGTGGGCTGAATCCAGTCCCAGCCAGCTGTATATTGAGTGGTTAATCCTTTAGCAATTGTACCATCGCCGCCCTGGCCACCATTTGGGTTTCCAACCATATCGGGTGGATGTACAATAACTGCCAATCGGTTTTTACCTGTTGGCGACAGCAACTTCGTGATGTTAAATTGCGTACGCAAATGCATCCCTTCAATTACATTCGGGCTTACTTTTTTTCCGTTTAGAAAAACATCTGCTTTGTAATTAATACCACGAAACTGGAGCCATACCTGCTCATTGCCAATTGCTTTTTCCTGAAAATCCTTAACGAACCAATAAGTGTAATAGTCGTTGCCCGTTTTATAAACGTCGGGAATCTTTTCGTTATTCATTCCGTAGAAAGGATCGGGAACCTTTTTATTGTTTAGCATAGTAGTTAAAACCGTGCCCGGAACAGTAGCAGACATCCAGTTGTTCAGAGCGAACCGCCCTTCGGAAATTTGATTACCTGTTGAGTTTACATCTTTAACATTGGCACAAACCCAACCTGAATTCAATTCATAACGTTGTTGTGCATCGGCAAAAAAACAAAAGGATAAGAGTATTAAGACAAGAATTTTTCTCATTGAGTTTGTTGTTAAGGAGCACAAAGAAAGTAAAATATCATTAAAACGATTTACTTTTCCGGACAGAAATTGAGAAAACCCGCCGCTAATCGGCTACTTCCAACACGATTACATTATCTACTTCATTGTTTGCAAAGCCCGTAGCAATATTTGCTGTACCACTTTTTACTCCCCGGAATACTAATGGCCCCCAATGGATAAACAAGCCGAAACGGGCATCTTCAAACCAGGCCCTTTGTTTTAAGTTTGATGCCGAAGGGCTATATTCCTGAGCCTTCGTCGTAAACAAAGTGCACATACGATAACTGAAACTAAAAGCTTCTTCACAAGATGAGTAAATTAATCGATGGTTGTTGCTTCTTTAACAGGTTTTCCAATCACTTTATAAGTACCATCACCTTTTAAAATAGCCAACATCTGGGTTTGATTATTAAAAACTGACTTTGCCGCTGCGAGCTCCTTATCATATTGAAAACTCTGCTCGATTCTGCCCTTCTCATAAAAATAACGGCTCACGATTTGCGTTTCAAGCACTCTCTTTATTTCAGCTTTATGATTAGCTAAATCAGCTTTTTTCGCCGAAATTAGTTTGTTTTTAAGGTTCTCTAAATCCGCCTTAACCGCTGCGGTTTTATTTTCCTTATCTGCTTCGTAACGTAGTTCAGTTAACAACCTTTCTGTTCTACTCTGGTAACTTAGATCTTTATCGGCAAGAGAACTGGCAAATGCGGTGTAATCGGCGTCGGTAATTTGAAAAGTTTTGGCCGATGCAACAGTGGGTTTTTCTTTTTTATATAAGTTAGCATAGTTAAAAAACATGCTTTTGTTAATCATGGTGATGGTAATCGGGCTTAATTTCACCGCATCAACTACAATATCAGGATATACGCCATTGCCGCTGTAAACATTTCTACCCGCTTTAGTTTGATACATGGTGATAGTCGAATCGGCAAAACGCTCTGCAATTCCGTCTGCATTTTTATGGGCATAATCCAACTTTTGAATGCACCTGCCAGATGGCGTGTAATATTTTGCAACAGTAACCTTTACCAGGCTATTGTATGGAAGGTTAAAGGTTTGCTGCACCAATCCTTTACCGTAACTTCTCTGCCCTATAACAATTGCCCTGTCTAAATCCTGCAGAGAACCTGCAACAATTTCAGAAGCGGATGCAGAATTGCCATTAACCAAAATTACTAATGGAACAGATGGTGAAATTGGAGGAACCTGAGTTTTATAGGCAATGGTTTTTTCGGCATTTTTACCTTTTTGAGTCACTACAAGCTGATCCCTGTCAACAAAGAGGTTTACGATTTTAACGGCCTCCTGCAAAATACCCCCACCATTATTTCTTAAATCGAGTACAATTCCTTTTGGGTTCTCTTTGTTTAAATTAACAAGCGCATCTTTAACTTCCTGACCAGAGTTTTCTAGAAATTTATCTAAACGGATGTAACCCACGCCATCACCCACCATACCGAAATAAGAAACGTTGGGTTGTTTTATCTCTTCGCGGGTAATTTTTTTAACGATTTCCTTGCCTTCACGAATTATCGTTAAATCAACAGGGGTTCCTTTTGGGCCTCGAAGCAATTGGCTTATCTGCGCCCTGTCTTTCCCCTTAATTTCAATGTTATTTATTTTAGTAACCTGGTCGCCGGCCTTCACGTCAGATTTGTTTGCCGCATAACCTTCACTTACCTCATTAACGAAAAGTTTTCCATCAATTATAACCGTTCCGGCGCCAATACCGCCATACTGCGTACTTACATATTTGAGCTTGTAATCCTCTATTTCAGATTCAGGAACATATTCTGTGTAGGGGTCGAGGCTTTCCAGCATGGCATCAATGCCTGTCTTCATCAATTCAGGCGCACTCGTTTCATCAACATAGTTGATGTTGATTTCCTTATAAAGCGAAGCGAAAATATCCAGGTTTTTGGAAACCAGAAATAAATCTTCTTTAAAAGAAAAGGATAAAATTGCGATGCCTGAAATAACCGCAACAATTAGGTATTTAAATTTTTTCATCCCTTAAATTTTTGAATGGTTGAGGAAGCAAAATCAACTTACGCTCAAGACTAATTAGTGAATTGTACAGCGTAAATGTACAAAAAGGGATAAAGATTAAAAACAGGTTAAATTGCCAAAAAGGTAATTTAATCGTTAGTTTTCAAAAGGAAGAAATTCTAATTCGGGAATGATTAAAGTCTATTGCCTTTGGTATCTGCAAGCGCTTTTTGAAGTGTAAATTCTACATATGTACGGTCGCGTTTTACTAAACGCATAATGTCGTTAACCAATTTATCTTCATTACCAGGCGTAAAATCCAAAGGCTCGGCAACAAGATCGCGATATTTTCTAAAAAACTTAATCTTAACTTTTTCTGCGTTATCTTTTGTTAACTGGAAGTTTGCCATTTTAAATTATTTGCTACAAAAGTAAAAATATTTATGCTTGATTAATATGTTTTGAATCAAAAACAGAAAAAAGATTAACCACTAGTTTACTTTAGCATGATAATTGTGTTAAAAGTGCGTTATAAACAAAATTATAACACAAAGAAAAAATCAAACACAATGAAAAAATTTATCTTCTCTATTGTTTTCCTAGCCGTTGGTTGGGTAACATCTCATGCGCAAACTTTTAATCTCGGGATTAAGGCAGGCGTAAATCTCGCCAAAATAAATGCTGATTTTGCCAGCGAAGAAAACCGCTTAGGTTATCAGATTGGTGCATGGGCCCGTATCGGTGGTGCAAGTTTTTACGTACAACCCGAAGCTTATATTGGCAGCAAAGGCAATAAATTTATCAGTTTTACTAACAACAGCAATACAGAAATTGCCGCTGAAGGAAAGGTAAAATTTACCACTTTAGATATTCCTGTGTTATTGGGAACTAAATTTGGCAGTAAAAACTTAAACGTTCGCGTAATGGCAGGCCCGGTTTTATCGCTTATTTTGGATGATAGTTCTACGTTTAGTTCTGCTTACCAGCAAGCTACAGATTTCGACAATTATAAAAACCAGGCTTTCGGTATTCAGGCGGGAGCCGGTGTAGATGTAGGTGCCATTTCTGTTGATTTACGTTACGAAGCTGGTTTAACAAACATCAGCAAAAGTGAAAAATACAAACAAACACCAAACTTATTTCAATTGAGTTTAGGATTTAAAATTTTGTAAGGAGATTTACATTTACATAGAGGCGACCAATGGTCGCCTTTTTTGTTTATTTTAAAATGGTCAAACTTCCGCTCAGCTTACCACAGTCAGTTTTTAAATCTATCAGATAATAGTAAACCCCAACCGGTAAAGGCTTGCCATTATCAGTTCCATCAAAGTCTTTAATATAACCCTTCGAGTAAAATACTTTGTCGCCATTTCTGTTAAATACAAAGAATTCGGCTTCAGGATAATTACCAGCCCCAGCAATTTTCCAGGTGTCATTAGTTCCGTCGCCATTTGGGGTAATCGTATTCGGAACCTGCAGAACTTTATTCTGTAATTGAGTAAAATCTATACTTTCTGTTGTAACCTCGCAGCCAAATTTATCTGTTACCCGCAAACTATATTTACCCGGTTTAACGCCTTCAATATTCAAGCCCTGATAAACTAAATTACCATCAGCGTTTAGCCATTTATATGCGTAAGGTGGTGTGTTACCCAGTATTTCTATTCCAGCTGTGCTTATTGTTTTACCATCGCAACTAATAAATTGTTGCATTTTGGAAAGATTAACCAGTGGCAATTCAGTTAATCCAACGGTAAAAACGCCAGCAACATTTGTACAACCATTTCCGTTTGAAGCGGTTAGTGTATAATTTCCGGCAGAAACATTTTCGAGCATTTCGGTATTGCCAACAATAGTGCCTTTTTCATCTGTCCAGCTGAAAGTTTTGGGTGTTTCGTTTTCATAGGCCGTAACTAAAATACTGCCGTTCTTTTCATTGCAACTTGCAGGTTTAACGGTACTTGCTTTAACCTTGTAATTAATATTGATATTTTTAATTACATAACTAGCAGATAAAACATCGCAACCTCCAGGCTGGCTTGCCTTTAAATAGTAAACACCGGCCGGAACATTTGTTAAGTCTTTTTGGCTACCCACTAACAAATTTGCCGAATTGTACCAGCTAAAAACGCTTGCATCGCTAATGGATAAACCAGAAATACTTCCATTTGAAGCGCCGCACAAACCATCATTTATTTTTTTTGAGGCATCGGATATAAGTGGCTTAGAGAAACCCGATGTTGCTCCATCAGGATTTGTACCTGTACTTGTTAAACCTGCTGTTAAGGCGCCGTTATATTGCCAGGCTCCGTTATCATCGGTAGTTAAAGTAGCAATCCAGTTCTTTCCCTGGCAATCCGGACATTCATCATCGTAAAATAATTCTACAACAGCATTTGGCAAATAGGTTCCAGATGCTGAACTGGCTGTGATTACATCGATTTTCGATTGGGTAATCGTTTTTCCACCAGGCAAATCTTTAAATTCTATTCCTGATTTTTTGTTGCAATAAATACTATTTTTTAATATCGAAACGGGATAAGAAAAATCAACCTGTATGGCCTGTTCATTATTCGCAATAGTATTTTGATCTGAAATAAAAGTTCCACCAATAGTTCCGGCGCCACAATTGTATAGTTCAATCCCATATTTTGTATTGCCGAAATTCTGGTTTACAAGAGCCGTTCCGATAACGTTTCTTTTTATCTGATAGCCATTTTTAATGTTATCAACCATTATACCCTTTTGTTGAGATGCTATGAAGTTATCGGCAATAAGCAGGTTGGCATTTTGACCGTTTGCAAAAATACCGGTGGATAAATCGGCAGGGAAGTTTTTCGTTTTGGTTATATCCAGGCCAATTACATTGTATGAAACATTGATGTTTCCACTCAAACCACCAAGCGAGACCGCGTTCGAATTCCCGCTTATTAAATTGCCGTAGGCCGAGTTAGATCCACCAATGGTCGAGTTTTTTAAATAACTTAAATCTATGCCTACCACATTTCCTACAATGGTTAATCCTGTTGGATCTAAGCCTATAATATTGGCCGATATTGTGATATCATCTAAATTACCTGGAGTTGTTGGAGAAATTACAGAAGTATAATTTCCACCAAAACAGTTCTGTTTATTAGGTGCACCAATGATGATATGCGTTGCATTTTTCAAAAAGATGCCGGCTTTACGTTCATCAGCGGGAACGCCTGACTGAGCTAAAAAGTTACTGAAGTAAAACCCGTAAATCTGAATATTTTCGATGCCATCAATTACAAAACCGTGGTAGAAAGGTGCAGATGCCCTTACCAATTTGATTTTAATACTTGTGTTTCCAAATAATGCAACCGGTTGTGTGGTAGCATCAATAATCAGGTTGGAAGTTAGCGGTGGGAGTTCTGACAGTAAGTTAATGGTAACATCATCAGTAATAAGAGCAGGTATATTGAACACGATATTATCTGCAGTTGCGGCTCCATTTGCGTTGGCATCTAAAATTGCTTGCCGAAGCGAGCCGGTTCCAGCGTCAGCATTATTCAAAACCGTAAAAGTTGCCGCTCTTATCTGAAAGCAAAAAGAAATCAGTACAAATAAAATTGAGGCAAATTTTATCATATTACAAGATACAAATATTTGAAATTGGGTACGAACAAAAAAGTCCCGATTTGCATCGGGACTTTAAGGAAAACTTATTCAAAAATTATTGATTCGAGGTATTATCGAGCAAGGGCCTGTTGGTAGCAGTTGCCGAAGTTACCGTCATATCGCCTCTGGCGCCAACGGTATAAGTTCTACCACCAAGGAAACCAACAACACCATTTGTTGTTCCATTTCTCGAAATTATGTTGGTAGCAGATGAAGGATATCTTACATAAAGTTCGTAGCTACCTATCGGCACCGCTACAAAAGCCGAACCTGTTTTATAGCCAATATTAGTAGCCACTACAGTTTCTACTGAGGTAACAGAATTTTTAATAACAAGATTCATTCCCGATGTTCCATTCGGAATTGCATTTACAAAACGAACGTAAGAAACGGTATTACTGGAAGAAGCTGGAGGCAATATATCTTCAATTACGAATGATTCTGCAGTTTTCGTTGTTGCATTATAGATACCACTTGTATAAAAAGAATAGTATTTACCATTTGTCAAAGTAGGACTAACTTCTGATATAGAAACATTTGGGTTTGCTGTAGCAGTTGAAGGTATTATACCATTAATTTTATAAGTGCCTCCTGCAATTGCGCTATAGTTTGATGCTGGATACACAGAACCATAAGATGTTCCTGCTGCATTTTCAGCACCGGTGGCACTTAAAATCCCCGACACTTTTACACCATTTGCATAAAAGTTTACTGATGGCGCCCCTGCGGCAAAATTGAAGTATTTAATTCTTGCATTATTTGCTTCATCCAGAGGTAAATCTATTACTTGAATGGAATTGTCTTTCTTACATGAGAAACTAAAAACTGACACCAATGTAACTGCCAGTAAGCCTATATATTTTATTTTCATAACTAGCTAATTAAGGTTGAATAATCCAGGTTGGTTTTGTATGATAATCTGTTGCTAAACCACCAATAACATTTAACGCAGCCCGGTTCCAAACATATTCAGAGTTGTAACGCGGACGAATTCTATATGCTGGTTTACCCGCATTTTCTGAATATAAAGTTGTTGGGAAAACGTAACCAAGATATATTTGTTTACCTGTTGCCGGGTCTGCATCGGTATAGTGATACCTTCTCATATCCATCCAGGTTTCTAAATGACCCCAACCCCACTGAGCGATGTATTTCTGACACATAATTTGTGTTAAAGTTAAATCTGCTGATGTGGCGGGAATAATTAGCGGAGAACTTAAATAGGCTGTTTTCTCTGCACTTGTAATTTGTGTAGGTGATTGATTATCCTCGATATTTCTTGCATTTACAAAATCGATATGACTTGATACACCAAGTGTATAAGCAGTTAATGCAGTTTGTTTGTCGCCTTTTTTAAATGCAGCTTCTGCTTTAATAAACTGTAGTTGAGAATAAGTCATAACCGGCAATTTACATTTATCAGAAAAGATATATCTGCCCTGTGTATTAGCAGCTGGTGCGGAGATTGAAGCCAGATTCCAGAAGTTATTTGGCAATTGAGAAGCGGTAAATGCACCGGTTCCTGCGGCGGTAACAATTCCTCTGTAAACGCCATCCGGTGCCGGAGCAAGCATTCTACTCATACGTGGATCGGTAACGCCGGTAAATTGAGTTCCATTCATTAAATTAACAATGAAAGGCGTTTGCCTGTAAGTTTGCATGTTACCCCTTGTTGGGCCTAAAAAGTTTCTGTCATCATTACCTGTAACACCCGGGTATGCCATAAGTGCATCATCAGCGTTGCTTGTAAACGATTTATCAACTGCTGCAATTACATCATCAGGTTTATATGTAGATTTATTACTGTAATGGTTTAAATTTAATGCAAGCATTCCATAGGCTAGCTTTAACCATTTCGAACGATCGCCTTTATAAATTAAATCGGTTTTTCCTAAGAAAGCTGCATCAACCGCTCCATCTGTTCTTTGTAAGTTTGTAATTGCCAGATTTAACAGACGCTGAACCTCCTGATAAGCAAATTCCTGAGTATCGTAATCGAAAACGTATTTTGTTGGGTCGATTGCCTGTTTTACAATAATTTCGCCGTGTACATCAGTAAGCGATTGCCATCCCCAAGCCTTTAAAATCTGTCCTACGCCCAATAAATCCCAGCGTTGTTCTGCTTCGGCTTTGGTATTCATATCAACCAGATTCTGACCTAAACTCCAATATACATCTCTCCAAAGTTCTGCACCGTTATCAGATGCAGGATCATAGCCTTGTAAATCCCAGGTTGTGCCTGCCGTGGTAGAGGTCCAGTTTTGTGTATATCTTCCGATAAATCTTCCATCGTATTGTGGAGCAGTTACCATCCAGTGTATCATCGGCGACAAATATAAATTAGCTGTTACCGTTTGCGGTGCATTTGGATTGGTATTTACATCCAGATATTTCTTACAACTGCTAACTGTAAACAGAAGACCAGTTAGCAATATTAAATATATTTTTTTCATAATCTTTTCTATTATAATCCAATCTTAATTCCAAAGTTTAAACCAATTGGCATAGGGAAGTTTCCGTAATCGATACCTGCAGCCCCAGAACCACCAACCGCAGCAGTGTTTCCATTTACAACCGGATCTAAACCTGTATAATTAGTAATCAGGAATAAATCTGTACCGGTTACAAACACGCTTGCGCTTTTAATAAACTTCTGTTTACTAAGCATTGACTGTGGTAATCTATAATTGAATGTTACATCGCGTAATCTAATCCAGTTAATATCCTTTTCGATAAATAACTCTTCACTAGCTGTTGAATAGAAAGTGTTTTGATAGTAAGGAACAAAAGCGATATTATTTACAGTTGGGTTAGCGCTATTTTCTCTTCCATCTTGTAAAACACCAGGAATAATTCTCGGCGTCATTCTATCCAATGTATTTGTGCTTAAACCTAATGTGGTTAAGAAATGCTGCGTCGCATTTAACACATCTCCACCTTTTCTAATATCAAGCAAGAACGAAAGAGACATGTTTTTGTATGTGAATGTATTGGTTAAACCGATTGTAAAATCTGGTTGTCTGTCATATCCGCCTTCTAAGAAAGTTGTAGAACGAACAGGAACACCGGTGGTCGGATTAATTAATAACTGACCTTGATTATTACGCAGATAGAATAGGCCGGTTAACGATCTGGTTGAAAAACCGGGTGTGTTACCATTACGAACATTTGCATATAACCAGGTATCAGAAACGTAAGATTCAGGTAAATCATTTGGTAATGATAAAACCTTTCCTTTTGCTGATTCGAAGTTGGCTAAAATATCCCAGTTAAAGTTTTTGGTTTTTACCGGCGTTCCGCGTAAAGTAATCTCAACACCTTGATTTCTTGTAGAACCGCCGTTTAGATTTAACAGGATGAAACCAGTTGCATAACTACTTCTGATATCATTTACAATTTGATCTGTAGTTTCTTTACGGTAAGCAGTTACATCTAAACCTAATCTGTTGTTGAAGAAACCAAACTCAGCACCAAACTCGTAAGATTTAGCAAATTCGGGCTTCAAGCCTGGGTTTGGCCCGGTAAACCCGTAACCATAGCCACCACCTGCTGTTGTTTTATTTTCTAAGGTTGGTACATAAGCGTATGGTCTGGCATCTTTACCTACGTTAGCATAAGCTGCTCTTAATTTTCCATAAGAAAAAATGTTTTTCAAACCTTTAAATGCCGGTACATCAGTAAATACAAAACTACCCTGAACGGAAGGATACCAGAAAGAATATCTATCAATCGGAATAGTAGATGTGCGGTCATTTCTGATTGTTCCGGTTAAGAATAAATAGTTCTTATAATCAAAAGTTGCTCTACCGAAAAAACTTACTAAACGGCGCTGGGTAATTGATGTTCTAACCAATTTCGTTGCTACGTTATTTAATGAGTTAAAGTTTGGATCAAGAAAATTCTCTCCATAACCTGCATCTACATTCGATTTTAAGTTTTGCAATGAGTTACCTAAAGTAGCATCAAATGAAATATCATCGGTAAGTTTTTGCTTTTCAAAATTAATTAAGTTTTGCAAATTGATATTTCTTGTTATATCATTCGCAACATCAATTGTTCCGCCTCTGCTAAACGCCGAAGCACTTTCTGGGTGGCGTACAATTAAATTTTGGTTTGTGTATGAATCGATACCTACATTAGATTTAATATTAACCCAGCTAAATGGCGTAATTGTTAAACCTAAATTCGAGATAATCCTATTCGTTTTAGAATTGATGATATTTTTATTTACGTTGAAATACGGGTTATCAATTTCAGCATTTCCGGCAGAGCCGAAAGCTAATAATCTTCTTGTGCCCGATGCTGTTATATAATTTGTTGCATCATCTGTTTGTGGCCATACCAATAAACCAAGCAACGGACCAATGCTTCCTTTTAATGGCTGATCGTTTACAGAATAACTGTAATTCATTGATAAATCTGTTTTTAACCAGCTGTTTACAATACCCTGAGATGCGCCGGTTAAGTTAATTCTCTGATAAGCAGAATTAGGCACAACACCACCCTGATCGGTGTAAGAAGTTGAAATACGATAGTTAACTTTTTCTGAACCACCTTCAAAAGACAAATTATGCTTTTGAGTAAATCCGGTTTGAAAGAAATCCTTAACATTATCGTAAAACTGTGTTCCGGCAGGATAAGCAGGACCAAAATATTGATAAATATTATTCAAAGTAGAAACAGACCCCGGAACACCCTGACCGCCCAAACCATATTCTTTTTGTAACTCAGGATATTTTCTGGTTGTTTCAACCCTGAAGCTGTTGCTGTAATTAATAGCGCCCGCACCAGCTTTTGCTCTTTTCGTGGTGATAACAATTGCCCCATTCGCCGCATCGATACCATAAAGTGCAGCAGCCTCCGGACCCTTTAAAACCACTAAACTTTCAATGTCTTCAGGGTTAATATCAGCAGAACGGTTGGTAAAATCGACACCACGGTTGCTGAAAGCCGTGTTCGAACTTGCATCAGATACAAATGCCGAAGTATTTAATGTTTTATTATCAATCGGCAAACCATCAACTATCATTAAAGGCTGGTTACTACCACTTATAGAACTCACACCGCGAATCGTAATTGAAGAAGATGCGCCCGGTACACCTGAAGAACTTGTTACTTCAACACCTGCAACTCTACCTTGCAAAGCATTGATGAAGTTTTCACGTTGAGTTTCTGCAATTACAGCGCCTGAAACCGTTTGTTGAGAGGTTCCCAGCTCGCGTTTTTTAACGGTATTTCCTAATGCAGTAATTACAACCTCATCCAAACCTTTAGAGTCTGACTGAAGAACGACATTAATTGTTGTGTTTGAGCCTACGGCCCTTTCTACGGTTGCATAACCAATGTAAGAGAAACTTAAAACATCTGTTCTGGATGCTTTAATTGAGTAAGTACCATCCCCACTTGTTTGGGTTACTGCTGTGGTTCCTTTAATTTTAATGGAAGCACCAGGTACAGGTCCGTCTGACGACGTAACCTTACCAGTAACGGTTATTTGTTGCGCTATGGCATGAGCCAGCAACAAAAACGTACCGATAAAAATTAAGAGTAGCTTTTTTTTCATAAACTGCCAATAAGGTTAGTAAAATGTTTAGTTGTTGTAGTTAGTTTTGTTTGCCTAAAAACACGCACAATACCGCACGTTTTTCAATATCAAGCTAATATCATAAATGTTTTTCAATAAAAGAACAAATAATCAAGTTTTTTATTTACAACTTACAGTATATAATTGCACAAAACCGCAAAAACACGCACGATTTTTAAAATTATTTTTACATTCGTGTAAACCGAACAAGATATGCTTAAAAAGGAACGTCATGATTTCATTATGCGCCAGATTAATTTGCACAACAGGGTACTCACTTCCGATTTGGTTCAGCTATTGAATGTTTCTGAAGATACAATCAGAAGAGACCTGCAAGAATTGGTAGACCAGGGAAGGCTTTTTAAAGTTCACGGTGGCGCTTTATCAAAATCTTATCATTCATCGTTTGATGACAGTACTGTTTATGCAAGAGATAGCAAAATTGTAATCGCAAGCAAGGCTACCAGCTTAGTTAAAGATGGCATGGTGGTATTAACAGGCGGCGGAACCACCGTATTGGAGTTTGTTAAACAACTGCCCGAAAGCCTTGAAGCAACATTTTTTACCATTAGTCCATTGGTTGCCGTTGAGCTCGCAAAGTATAATAATATTGAGGTGATTTTAATTGGCGGACTATTCTCAAAAAATTCTCAGATAACTTATGGAGGTCACGTAATCAATCAACTATCAGAAATTAAGGTTGATTTATGTTTAATGGGAACTAGCGCAATTCATCCCGAAGAGGGCTTAACTGATACAGACTGGGAAATTAATCAGTTGAAAAAAGCGATGCTGGCTGCCTCAAAAAAATCGGCAGTGTTATGTATTTCAGAAAAGCTTGATATTTCTTTAAGGTTAAAAGTTTGCCCGATAGAGAGTATCAGTTATTTGATAACAGAATTAGACAAAAATGACGAGGCGCTATCCCGTTACGTAATAAAAGATTTAAATATTTTGTAAATAAAAAAGGTTCCGATTCAAAACCGGAACCTTTTCTTATTTTAAAATGATGGGTCGGCTGGCGTGTTAGGGTTATTGTCACGCTCCTGAAATGGATAAGGGAAAAAGTTTCTCTTCATTTCTGTTGTTGGCCTTGCGAACCTTCTCATGTCTTCAATTTTTAAACCAGAAGCATACAATTCGATTGAACGATGTTTGTAAATAAGATCAAGTAATTGTTGTTGCGTGTATGGCCCGGTTAATGCCGGAAGTGCTGCCGCAACGCCAAAGAAATCAGATGTTTTGGTAACCACTTTATTCAACTCGGTAAGCGAATTGGCTAAATCTGGTTGCCTTGCATAAGCTTCTGCTTTAATTAAGGTAATCT
>Ga0160472_100576_pt1 | contig 21216 bp, 17 predicted proteins | sample HID1973M_E11MG_FD_108267 | JGI IMG/M metagenome (GOLD analysis project Ga0160472, IMG submission 108267) | Enriched mosquito-associated microbial communities from UW Madison campus, WI, USA - HID1973M_E11 MG | ecosystem: Host-associated > Arthropoda: Insects > Digestive system > Unclassified ... | reverse complement strand
GGCACCGGTGCCGGTGCTTTTTGCCCCGGCCCTGGAGCTCCCCAGCTCCAGCGCTGGAGCTTTTTGCCTCGCGCGCAAGGCTCCGGGCCTCGTGCGCAAGGCTTTTTGCCTTGCGCCGCCCCTTCCCGGCCCGGGCGGCGGCGATTTCCTACCCGACCGTCGGAAATTTCCTACACAAACCCCAGTATCCGCCCGATAGCCCGGGGCCGGCCGCCGCGCCAGCGTGTCCGCGCCGGCCAATTCCGGCCGGCGTCACTGACAAGGAAGCCTGTCGCATGACCCAGAACCTGATCGACCTGAACTTCTCCGCCGGGAGCCTGGCCGCGATCGACGCGGCCATCGCCACCCTGGAGACCGAGCTGGCCCCGCTGCGCGGCCTGGACCCGGACCTGCGCCGCGACCTGACCAAGATGGGCGGCAAGTCCGAGGCCTTCTGCCGCCAGGCGGTGGCCGCCTTCAGCGAGCACGCGCAGGTGCTGCCGCGCAACTTCGACCTGTCCGCCTACCGCGGCGACCTGGCCACGCTGCGCCCGCGCCGCCAGCGCCTGGACCGGCTGCAGGAGCTGCTGGAGCACAGCGAGATGGCGCTGGGCAGCGACCTGATGACCGCCTCGCTGGAGGGCTACGCGGTGCTGAAGGTGTCCGGCCGCAGCGCCGGCCTGGACGGCCTGCGGCAGGCGCTGTCGGCGCGGTTCCGCAGCCGCCGCGGCGAATCGGCCGAAGCGGCGGACGAACCGGCGTGACGCTCCGACGCTTCCTCGCATCGACACGACGCCCCGGTCCGCCGGGGCGTTTTTTTTCCCGCGGGGCTGCGCCGTGCGCCCGGTCAGAACGGCAGCATCTGCGCCCACGATGCCGGCTTGGCCACCATCAGGTAGAACACCGCCAGCATCGCGACGAAGGCCGGGTAGCCCAGCGCTTCCCACCGGCGGGCATAGCGCCGGTAGGCATCGGGGAGGACACCGCCGTTGTCGGCGGCGGCGCGCGCCATGGCCGCCATGCGCAACTGCAGCCACACCACCGGCAGCCAGAGCATGCCGGTGAGGATGAAAAGCGCGATCGACAGCGCGAGCCACGGCGTGGTGAGCGGCCAGCCGGCCAGGTGGGCCAGAAACAGGCCACTGGCGGGTTGGACCACCACCGCCGGCGTGGTGAACCACCAGTCCGCGCGAACCACCAGCCGCGACACGACCGCCTGCGCCTGCAGGTTCCCGCTGCGATTGGCGAAGAACAGGTAGAACGCCGTGCCGAAGCCGGTGCCGACCAGCACGACGCTGGACAGGACGTGTATCCACTTCACCAGCAGATAAGCCGTCATTTCGCCGCCCTGATCAGGATCCACAGCACCGCGGCGATGGGCACGTTCTTCGTCAGCGGCCCGAGTGGATGCAGCCACAGGGCAGGATCGAGCACGCTGGCCACCACAGTCATGCCCAGCATCACCCCCAGTGCGACCAGGTACAGGCGGCGCGACGGCCACAAGGCCATGGCCACGCCGACCAGCAGGTCGACGCACGCCCCCAGCACGATCAAGGTCACGCCGACGGCATGGTCGCCGATGCCGGCGTTCGCCAGCAGCGCCATGCTCTGGCCATCGAGCTCGTGCAGGCTGACGACCGCCGTCGCCAGCCACACGAACACCAGGCTGAAGCGCAGCAGCTTGAGGTCCGCAGGGCTCATGGCGCTTCTTCCACGACGTCGGTGACCATGCCCCACCTGGCGAACTCCGGCGCGAATTCGCCCAGCGACAGCAACCCGGCCGCCGTATGCGCGCCCGGCACCATCGCATCGCCGGCCGCCAGCTTCCGCGCCAGCACGATGGCGGCCATGCAGGGGATCTCCGGGCCGTGGTCGTGGTCGGCCGCGATGTGCCAGGAACGCCGCGCAGGCCGTCCCGCCGCGTCGCTCCCCTGCACCCGCACGACCATGCCGCCCAGCGAGGTTCCCATCCAGTCCAGCGCGCCCGCGACGCGGTCGAGCACGCCAGCCAGGCGCACCGGCCGCTTCAGCACTCCCAGGCCGCGCAGCGCCGCCAGTCCGGCGAAGACGCGCTGCGATGCGGCCACTTCCAGCGCGGCGCGGAACATCACCCGGTCACGCACGGCATAGCGGGCGGGAAACAGCTCGAGATCGGGAATGTCGCAGAGCGCGCCGATGCGCGGGCGCAGCCGCTCGAACGCGACCGGTTCGGGCGAGGCCCAGCCGATGGCCTGCACCCATCGCCCGTCGCGCCAGACCGGAATCGGTTCGCCGCAATAGCTGAGCACCGCTGCCATGGTCGCCCTGCCCCGCGGCGCGGTCTGCGCCGGCGCGATGCATATGTCCACGCTGTCGATGGACTGCCAGCCCGCGCACAGGTTCTCGACGACCGCCGAAGAAAGCGCCGGGACCGTGCTCGCGCCGCTGATCCCGGTTCGCCCGTCCTGCCGGAAGTGTCCATGCATGGCCCGCGGAAAGTCGCAGACGAACCGGCGGCCATCGGCCAGGTCGATGTAGTGCGCGCCGGCCCGCGCGGCCGCGAGCGCCACTCCGTACGACTGCTGCTGGAAAGGACCGGCGACGTGGATCACCAGACCGGTATCCAGGGCACGCAGCGTCCCGGCCAGATCCGGCGCGCTGGCGTCGATCGCCACGGCCGCCGCCCGTCCGCCCAGGGTGTCGGCGAGCTGCTGCGCCTGCCTGATGTCGCGCCCCGCCACGACCACCTCGACACCGGAGTCCGCCGCCAACGCCCGGCAGATGCGCGCACCGAAATTTCCGTAGCCACCCAGGACCAACGTCTTCATGCCGCCCCACTGCTCCCAGCCCCGGCGGGCGGTATCAGCGGGCGCCTGTTCACTCCCTGCGCCTCCGCCCATTGCTTGAACTGCGAAGGCCGCAGCCGGTATCGGACGATGTTGCCTTCGTGGAGCTGGTGCAGTTCGTTGATGACCAGGGCGACGACCTCGTCGAGGTCCGCCGCTTCGACCCTGGGGCGCAGCAGGCGCCTGATCGCCCCCGGATCGTCACGACGAGTCCCGCCGGCCACGACCTCCCGGATCACCTGCTGCAGCAGTTCGCGGAAGCGCAGGCGCAGCGGATCCGGTTCCGGCATCACGTCGCGGATGACGGTATAGCGGCGGCAGGAACGCTCGTAGGCCCATTCGAAGACGTCGCGCAGCAATCCGATCCGGTTGAGTTCGTAGACGCCCAGCGTTCCCTCGATGTACTCGCCCCGCGGCACGTCGACGAACGACAGCGGCGCCAGGTTCCGCTTGATCAGCGGGATGTTCGCCGCCAGCCGCGACACGCGCTTGTTGACGTCCTCGAACGGTTGCAGGTACGGCAAGTGCACCATGACGAAGAAGGCCTGCTCGAACGGATCTTCGATCGCGGCCGCCTTGTCCAGCAGCACGCCGAAAAAATCGTCGATCTGCTGCGGGATCGCCAGCGGATGGAACACCGAGTCGCTGATGCCGACGTCGATGCGCCGGATCCGGCCGCCGGCCGCGGCCGCCGGCAACAGGTTGTCCGCCAGCAGCGCATGCAGGTTCTGCAGGGTGTAGCGGTTGAACCCGATCTCTTCCGCCTGGTCCACCAGCATTTCGATGGCGGCTTTATGGTTGAGGATCATCTGCGCCTCCAGACGATCCTTCCCTTCCGCTTCGCGGCCGAACTCGATCAGGTTCTGCGTATCCAGGCGGTTGTAGGTGTTGCCCTCCAGGCGACTGGAGGCCCACGACAGGTCGATCAGCAGGCGATCGAGGATCTGCCGCGCGTAGGTGCCTGCGTCATGGACGGCCACCGGCGCACGCCCCATGCGACGCAATTTCTCGCGCAAGGACTCCGGCAGATAAGCGGTCTGGTTGGGAACATAGCCATCCAGGAATCCACGGACATAGCCCACCGGCGTGCGTTGCTCGATCGGGCGCCGCACCTCCAGGCGGATTTCCCGTCCCTCCCGGGACAGCGGGATCGTCGGCTGCGTTCGCCCGGCACGGGCGACCCCGTCTTCCGGGACGGCCAAGCGGTAGACCCGCGCCCGCGCCCGGCCGACGGGTAACAGCTTTCCGTCGTCCACCAGACGCGCCAGATGACGCTGCAGGGTGCGCCTGGCGATATCCGGGAAGGCTTGCTGCAACGCCTCGATATTCAGGCCGTCTTCGCTTTCACCGATCGCCCGGACGATGCCGACCCGCACGTCTTGAGGAGGCACTGCCTGCTCCAATCGCGCCACTATCGCGCCATATTCGACGCAATCCTGGCGCGAAGCTCCAAGGTTGGCGCGATAGTGGCGCGATAGTGGCGCGATTTCAACCCCCGGTCCACGCAGCGGTGGGCCGCTGCCGCTCAGCCGCCGGATTCGCCCCCGCCGAGCCAGTCCTTCACCCGCTCCATCGTCTGCCGTCCTTCGCGAGCGTTCAGGTCGTGGCTTCGATCAGCGGAAACAGCCACACAGCAACAGCGAAGGCGAAGGCGAAGGCGGAACGTGCGACTTCACCTTCCGCATCTCTGGCCACGACAAATCACCGCCGTCCCGCGCAGGCGGGGACGGCGGAGTGGGCTGAACGAAGGGACGCACCCGACGCGCCTGAAGACGCGGCAGTCCGGGGGTATGGCGCAAGCAGGCCATGGATGGCCTGCGTTCGCCCGTCGGAGGCAGGACGCCGGAGCCGGGCGATGCGCCATATCCCCGGACTGCCGCGGTTCCTTCCGAAGCCGACATCACCCAACGCCGTTGCGGTTGCGGTTCCCCTCACCCGCCCGCGTCCGCACCCCGCTCCAGCGCGCGCTTCACTTCCTCCAGCGCGTTCGGATCGTCCAGCGTGGACAGGTCACCCGGATCGCGATGCTCGGCCAACGCCTGCAGCGAGCGTCGCAACAGCTTGCCCGAGCGCGTCTTCGGCAACGCGCTGACCACGTAGACGCGCGACGGACGCGCCACCGCGCCGAGCTGGTCGGTAACGGTGCGCATCATCTGCGACGCCGCCTCGGCCGTGTCGCCGTCGCTGCGCCGGAGGGTGGCGAACACCACCGGCACCTGCCCCTTCAGTTCGTCGCGCACTCCGACCACCGCAGCCTCGGCCACCGCCGGATGGCTGGACACCGACTCCTCGATCTCGCGCGTGCCCAGCCGGTGCCCCGCCACGTTGATCACGTCGTCGGTGCGGCCGAGGATGAAGGTGTAGCCGTCGGCGTCGCGGATCGCCCAGTCCAGCGAGCTGTACAGCAGTTCGTTGAAGTGGCCGAAGTAACTGTTGAGGAAGCGCGCGTCATCGTTCCACACCGTGGTCATGCAACCCGGCGGCAGCGGCGGCTCGATCACCAGCACGCCCTTCTCGCCGGCGGCCGCATCCGCGCCGGTGGTCTCGTCGATCACCCGCAGCCTGTAGCCCAGGTTGGGCAGGCCGGGCGAGCCGAACTTCACCGGCTTCAGGTCCACCCCCGGCAGCAGGCACAGCACCGGCCAGCCGGTCTCTGTCTGCCAGTAGTTGTCCAGCACCGGCTTGCCCAGCGCGCCGGTGATCCACTCCACGGTCGGTTCGTCCAGCGGCTCGCCGGCCAGGAACAGGTACTGCAGCCGCGACAGGTCGTGGTCGCGGATGAACGAGACGTCGTGCTTCTTCAGCACGCGCACCGCCGTGGGCGAGGAGAACATGGTGCGCACGCCGTACTTTTCGCACAGCGACCACCAGACGCCCGGATCCGGGTTCACCGGCAGTCCTTCGTACAGCAGCGAGGTCGCGCCGACCAGCAGCGGTCCGTACACGTTGTACGAATGGCCCACCGCCCAGCCCACGTCGGAGGTGGAGAACATCACCTGCCCCGGGCCGACGTCGAACACCGTGCGCATCGACAGCGCCAGCGCCACCGCATGGCCGCCGACGTCGCGCTGCACGCCCTTGGGCTTGCCGGTGGTGCCGGAGGTGTAGAGCAGGTAGCTGGGTTCGTTCGACTCCAGCCACTCCACCGGGACGTGCACGTTGCCGGCGTGCTCGTCGTCGACCTGGGCGCGCAGGGTGGCGTAGTCCTCGTCGCGGCCAGCGACCTTGGGTTCGGCCGGATCCAGCCCGCGCGAGACGACCAGCACCTTGGGCGGCGGCGACTTGGCCCTCGCGCAGGCCTCGTCCACCAGTGGCTTGTAAGGGATCACCTTGCCGCCGCGGCTTCCGGCATCGGCGGCGATCAGCAGCTTCGGCTGCGCGTCGTCGATGCGCAGCGCCAGGTTGTGCGCGGCGAAGCCGCCGAACACCACCGAGTGGACCGCGCCGATCCGCGCGCAGGCGAGCATCGCGAACACCGCCTCGGCCATGTTCGGCATGTAGATCACGACGCGGTCGCCGCGGCCGACGCCCAGCTTCTGCAACACCGCGGCGAAGGCGTTCACCTCGCGATGCAGCTGGCGGTAGGTGATCTCGCGGGTGGTGCCGGTCTCGGTGGACACCGCCACCAACGCGAGCTGGTCGCCACGTTCGGCCAGATGCCGGTCCACCGCGTTGTGGCACAGGTTGGTGGTGCCGCCGGCGAACCACTGGCGGAACGGCGGGCGGGTGTATTCGAGGATCCTTTGCGGCGGCACCTGCCAGTCGATGGCAGTAGCCGCTTCGGCCCAGAATTCCTCAGGCTGCTCGACCGAACGCCGGTACAGGTCTTCGTAGCGCATGGCATTCCCCTCCGAGGGATGGGCCGGAGCATAGTCCGGCCCCACCACCGCGGCCCTGCGACCTTGGTCGAAACCGGCCCTGGAAACGGACAGGTTGATCGGTCCGATCAACCCCCGCGGTTCCCACGGCAGTGCGGCTCAGCGCGAAGTGCCGGCCGCCGGACGCGCCGGCGCCTCCTTCACGAACCGGTCGAACCAGTCCAGCATCTCGGCGACGAAGTGCTCGTTGGATTCCTGCGCCGTGTACCAGTGCGGCTCGAACGGCAGCATCACCAGCCGCGCCGTGCCGCCGTTGCCGCGGATCGCCTGGAACAGGCGCGGCGACTGGGTCGATTCGGTGCCGGGGTTGGCGTCGTCGCTGCCGTGCACGATCAGCAGCGGCTCGTTGATCGTGTCGGCATGGAAGAACGCCGAGGCCTGGTCGTAGACCTCGCGCGCGTCCCAGAACGAACGGCGCTCGTTCTGGAAGCCGAACGGGGTCAGGGTCTTGTTGTAGCCGCCACTGGACGCCACGCCGGCGCGGAACAGGTCGGTGTGCGCCAGCAGGTTGGCGGTCATCAGCGCACCGTGGCTGTGGCCGGTGATGCCGATCCTCTCGCGGTCGACCACGCCCAGTTCCACCGCCTTGTCGACCGCGGCCTGGGCATCGGCCACCAGCTGCTCCAGGTAGGTGTCGTAGGCGGTCTTGGGATCGCCGACGATCGGGAACGAGGCGTTGTCGATGATCGCGTAGCCGGCCAGCAGCAGCAGCCGGTAACCGGACAGGCGGGTGAAGGTCTGTTCCGAGCCGCTGACCTGCCCGGCCTTGGACGGGTCGGCGTAGTCCTGCGGGTAGGCGTACAGGATCGCCGGCACGCGCGTGCCTTCCACGTAGCCCGGCGGCGTGTACAGGGTGAACGACAGCTCCACGCCATCATTCCGCTTGTAGGTGACCAGCCGCTTCTTCACCTGGCGCACCAGCGGCGCCGGATCGGGGAAGTGCGTCACCTGGGTGGTGGTGGAGGCGTAGGCGGCCTCGCCGGCGGGGGCGTCGCCGCGCGCCTGGCCCAGCGTGCGCAGGAACAGGTTCGGCGGATCCAGCGGCGACTGGTGCCAGGTCAGCAGCCGGGTCGGGTCGCCGCCGGCGAACTCGACGAAGCCCTCGTAGGCGTCGGCATCGCTGCGGAACAGGCGGCGGGTCTGGCCGCTGGCCAGGTCGTAGCGGTCCAGGAACGGACGGTTGCCCTGCGGCGTCGCGCCGGCGCCGGCCAGGAACAGCGCGCCGTCGTCCTCGTGCAGCACCCAGGCGCCATTGGCCAGCGCGCGGTACTGGGGGTTGCCCGGGTCGGCGTACAGCTCGTCGGTCGACAGGTCCCACAGCACGCGGCCGGCATGGCCGGGCTGGTCGACGTCGACCAGGGTGGTGGTCTGCCAGTTGCGGTTGGCGTCGTACTCCTGCAGCAGCGCCTGGCCACCGTGCTCGAACCACGACAGCCCGGCATAGCGCTGCTTCGGCCGCGCGATCTCGTGCGGCCTGGCGGTGAACGGCGCGGCCAGTTCCAGCACACGGTCGCGCGCGGGCACTTCGACCTTCCAGTCGCCACCATCCAGCGCCTCGGCCCAGGTCAGGGTGGCCGGCTGGTTGGCGCGCCAGGTGTAGCTGCGCGGTCCGGTCGGCACGCCGCGCACCGGCACCCGGTCGGCCACCGGCAGGCTGGCGATGGTGCGGGTGCTGCCGTCGGCCAGGTCCAGCACCGCGATGTCGTGGGCGAAACGGCTGTAGGTGGTCACGTACGAATACGGACGCTTGAGCGCCTGCACGCGCACATGGCGCCCGTCGGGCGCGGCCTCGACTTCGGCATAGACCGCGGGACGGCCGACCCGGGCCACGGTGCCGGCGTCGATGTCGATGGTGGCCAGCTGCGAGGTGGCGTAGTAGTCGAACAGCGCCTCGTCCTCCGGGCTGGAGAGCGTGTCGCGCGCTTCGTAGGTACTGCTCTCGCCCTTGCCGGCGATCGCCTCCTTCATTTCCGGGCCCGGCGGCACCGCGGCCTTCTGCGGCGCCGGGCCCAGGCCGTCGGGCACCAGCTTGACCAGCAGCTGGCGCTTGTCGCCCAGCCACTGCAGTTCGTTGCCCAGGATGGTGTTGAGCTGCACCCCTTCGATGCGCCGCACGCTGCCGTCGCGCGCGTCGCCGACCCACAGCTCCACGCCGGCGTCGGTGGTGTTGTCGAAGGCGAAATGGCGCCCGTCCGGCGACCAGACCGGGGTGTCCGGGCAGGCGCCGGCCGGCAGCTGCACGGGGGTCTGGCGGCCGCTGGCCAGGTCGAGCAGGCCGAAGCCGTCCAGGCAGGTGCGGATGCCGTAGCCGTTGGCGCGGTCGTGGCGGCTGTGGCTGCGCGGCTCCACGCGCACGCCGGCCAGCTTCAGGTACGGCTCGGCGACGCGTCCGATCGGCGGGTACAGCGACTGCTGCACCAGCAGCACGGTGGTGCCGGTGGGATCGACCGACGGCGACGGGTTGAGCGGCGCGCGCAGCACGCCCAGCAGCGGTTCGGGCGGTTGCCGGTAGCCGCCGTCGGCCGCCTGCGCGGACAGCGCGAACATGCCGCCGGCCAGGGCCGTGATTCCCAAGGTTCGCCACGTCGCGCGCATGCCATGTCCCCGTCGCATAGAAGAATGTCGGGAACGTAACACGGGAAAACAACGGTTCTCCCGCCGGAAATGCCGCATGTGCCATCGGTCATGCCTGCATGGAGGCGGCGTCGCACAGGTCTTCCGACGCCCACTGAGTCGGAAGCGGGCAAACCGCGGGGCAGGAGCAACAGCATCCGGTTGCGTGGGCTTCGGCGGGAGCCGCGGCAGTGCGGGGGTATGGCGCATCGGCCAGCTCCGGCGTCCTGCCTCCGACGGCCGAACGCAGCACATCCGTGTGCTGCTTGCGCCATACCCCCGCACCGCCGCGGCTTTCCGGCGCGTTGGGGGTGAGACTTCGTTCCTGGTATCGGCGTCCGTGTGTGCCTGCGGTCGTTCCGACTTGTATTGCTCTCTTCCTCCAACCCACGGCAAACAGCCACCCGTTCTGGAGCCGGCGCTTTCCGTTCTTGACCCGGTACGCAGGCGCCGGGTCCATAGCCAGCCGACACACGAACACGAAGGGGCGATCCGTTGCGTCTGCTTCCTGCAACCAGGAGCGCGGCCCAAGACAAAGGGCGGCCGAAGCCGCCCTTTGTCCGAACCCTGCCGGCGTGCGATCAGAGCAGGTGGGCGACGCCGCTGCGCTCTTCTTCCAGTTCGCCCAGCGTCTTGTCGATCGCGACCTGGCTGAAGGCGTCGATCGGCAGGTCGCGGACCAGGGCGTACCTGCCGTTCTCGGTGGTCACCGGGAAGCCGAAGATCACGCCCTCGGGAATGCCGTACGAACCGTCGGACGGGATGCCCATCGTCACCCACTTGCCGTTGCTCCCCAGCACCCAGTCGCGGACATGGTCGATGGCGGCGTTGGCGGCCGAGGCGGCCGAGGACAGGCCGCGGGCCTCGATGATCGCCGCGCCGCGCTTGCCCACCTTCGGGATGAACTCGGTGGAGTTCCAGTCGGCGTCGTTGATCCTGTCCTTCAGCGAAGCGCCGCCGACGGTGGCGAAGCGGTAGTCCGGATACATGGTCGGGCTGTGGTTGCCCCACACCACCAGCTTCTCGATGTCGCCCACGGCCACGCCGGCCCTGGATGCCAGCTGGCTCAGCGCGCGGTTGTGGTCCAGGCGCAGCATGGCGGTGAAGTTTTCGGGCTTGAGGTCCGGCGCCGACTTCATCGCGATGTAGGCGTTGGTATTGGCCGGGTTGCCGACCACCAGCACCTTGACGTCGCGCGAGGCGACCTTGTTCAGCGCCGCGCCCTGGGCGGTGAAGATCTTGGCGTTCTCCAGCAGCAGATCCTTGCGCTCCATGCCCGGGCCGCGCGGCCGCGCGCCGACCAGCAGGGCCACGTCGGCGTCCTTGAACGCCACTTCCGGATCGTCGGTGCCGACAATGCCGGCCAGCAGCGGGAACGCGCAGTCCTCCAGCTCCATGATCACGCCCTTGAGCGCGGCCTGGGCCTTCTCCATCGGCAGCTCCAGCAGCTGCAGGATCACGGGCTGGTCTTTGCCCAGCATCTCGCCGGAGGCGATGCGGAACAGCAGGGCGTAGCCGATCTGGCCGGCGGCGCCGGTGACGGCAACTCGAACGGGGGTCTTCATCGGTGGGGAGGTCCTTCGGTGGGTGTTGCGGAAAGGAATGCGCGGCGGGGCTGGCCGGAAGCGTGCGGCGCCGCGCGGTCAGTAAACGTCGTAGCCCAGCGGGCCCAGGTTCCGGTCCAGGGCGGCGGTGTCGTAGCCGCGGACCACGGCCTGGCCGATCACGGTCACCGGCACGCCGCGCGCACCCAGCGCGCGCATAGCCCGGTCGCCGTCCTCGTCGTCGATGTCGAGCACCCGGTAGCGCACGCCGGCGCGCTCGAAGTCGCCCTGCTGCTTCCTGCAGTAGCCGCACCATTCGGCGGCGAGCATGACGATGCCCTGCTCGCCGGTGAGGATGCGCGGATCGTCCGGGTGCAGTTCCGGCACGCGGTCCTTCGACCACCAGGCATAGAGCCCGCCGGCGAGGCCGAGGATCAGCAGGAGACCGAGGAAGCGCATGAGAACCCGTCGTCTGGAGCCGGCAATTTTACCATGCGGCCCCGGGCCGGCCGGGGACCTTCACGGCTGGAACAGTCCGGTGCGCGGGCCGGTCCAGCGACCGGCCCGCCGCCAGTCAGGCACTCAGGTAACGGTTCCACTCGGCGACGCGGTCGGCCTTGGCCGCCAGCACCGCCGCGGCGTCGCCCTCGATCTTCACCGAGTTGATCGCGTCGCCCTGGGCGATGGCATCGACCACGTCCAGCCCTTCCAGGACCTTGCCGAACACGGTGTGGCGACCGTCCAGCCACGGCGTGGCGACGTGGGTGATGAAGAACTGGCTGCCGTTGGTGTTGGGGCCGGCGTTGGCCATGGACAGCACGCCGCGCTCGTGGGCCACACCATTGCCGGTCTCGTCCTCGAAGCGGTAGCCCGGGCCGCCGCGGCCGGAACCCTCGGGGCAGCCGCCCTGGATCATGAAGTCCGGGATCACGCGGTGGAAGCCGAGGCCGTCGTAGAAGCCGCGCTGGGCCAGGTTGACGAAGTTGGCCACGGTCAGCGGCGCCTTCTCGGGCAGCAGCTCGACCCGGATCGGGCCGCGGGCGGTGTCGAAAGTGGCGATCAGGCTCATGCGTTCAGCTCCAGGCGCCCGGAGGGGGCAGTTGACCCGCTATAATAGCGCGCTCCTTTTCACCTGCCCCTCGCGCCCTGCCCCTTCGAAGGGGGTATCCGGGTGCGTTTCCCCGATCCCAGAATCCATGTCCATCGAAAACCTGCGCAACATCGCCATCGTCGCCCACGTCGACCACGGCAAGACCACCCTCGTCGACCAGCTCCTGAAGCAGTCCGGCACTCTGTCCGAACGCACGGTGCTGGCCGAGCGGGTGATGGACAGCAACGACCAGGAAAAGGAACGCGGCATCACCATCCTGGCCAAGAACACCGCCATCACCTGGCGCGACAACCGGATCAACATCGTCGACACCCCCGGTCACGCCGACTTCGGCGGCGAGGTCGAGCGCGTGCTGTCGATGGTCGACACCGTGCTGATCCTGGTCGACGCGATGGACGGGCCGATGCCGCAGACCCGCTTCGTGACGCAGAAGGCGTTCGCGATGGGCTTCAAGCCGATCGTGGTCATCAACAAGATCGACCGCCCCGGCGCGCGCCCGGAATGGGTGGTGGAGCAGGTGTGGGATCTGTTCGACCGCCTCGGCGCCACGCCGGAGCAGATGGACTTCCCGATCGTCTACGCCTCGGCGCTGAACGGCTATGCCTCGCTGGACGAGGACAACCGCGACGGCGACATGACCCCGCTGTACGAGGCGATCATGCGGCACGCGCCCATGCCGGAAGTCGATCCGGAGGGTGCGTTCCAGATGCGCATCAGCCAGCTGGACTACAGCAGCTTCGTCGGCGTCATCGGCATCGGCCGGATCCAGCGCGGCACCCTGAAGAAGAACATGCCGGTGTCGGTGATCGACCGTGAAGGCAGGAAGCGCCAGGGCAAGGTGCTGCAGGTGCTGGGCTTCCTGGGCCTGGAGCGGATCGAGCAGGACACCGCCGAGGCCGGCGACATCGTCGCCATCTCCGGCATCGCCGACCTGACCATCTCCGACACCGTCTGCGCGCTGGACGTGCCCGAGGCGCTGCCGGCGCTGACCGTGGACGAGCCGACCATCTCGATGACCTTCCAGGTCAACAACTCGCCGTTCGCCGGCAACAAGGACCTGTCCGGCGGCAGGTTCCTGACCAGCCGCCAGCTCAAGGAACGCCTGGAGCGCGAGACCGTGCACAACGTGGCGCTCAAGGTCGAGCAGCTGGAGGACGCCGACAAGTTCCTGGTATCCGGCCGCGGCGAACTGCACCTGTCGGTGCTGATCGAGACCATGCGCCGCGAGGGCTACGAACTGGCCGTGTCGCGCCCGGAAGTGATCATCAAGGAGATCGACGGCCAGCTGATGGAGCCGATCGAGCAGCTCGTCGTCGACGTGGAGGAGATCCACCAGGGCGGCGTGATGGAGAAGCTGGGCGTGCGCAAGGCGCAACTGAAGAACATGGAATCTGACGGCAAGGGTCGCGTGCGCCTGGACTACGAAATCCCGGCACGCGGGCTGATCGGCTTCCAGAACGAGTTCAGGACCCTGACCCAGGGTTCGGGCCTGCTGTTCCACGTGTTCGACCACTATGGTCCGAAGGAACAGGGCGCGATCGCCAAGCGCCAGAACGGGGTGATGATCGCCAATGCCCCCGGCCCGACCCCGGCCTATGCGCTGGGGCCGCTGGAAGAGCGCGGCCGCCTGTTCGCCGCCGAAGGCGACCAGGTGTACGAGGGCCAGCTGGTCGGCATCCACTCCAAGGACAACGACCTGACCGTCAACGCGATCAAGACCAAGCCGCTGACCAACATGCGCGCTTCGGGCAAGGATGACGCGATCAAGCTGACCCCGGCGATCAAGTACTCGCTGGAGCAGGCGCTGGATTTCATCGAGGACGACGAGCTGGTCGAGGTCACCCCGAAGGAAATCCGCCTGCGCAAGAAGATGCTGACCGAAAGCGACCGCAAGCGCGCCTCGCGCGCGGCCTGATCGGTCGAACGCGGCATCGCCGCCCGGTTTGCCAATGGCACCGGGCGGGCGTAGCCTCCGGCCTGTCGCCGAGGGGAAACGCATGCGCAAGGCCGCACTGCTGTCGGTGGCGCTCGCGTGCTTCTGCGCAGCGGGCTGCCGTCGCGATGAACCTGCGGTCCCGCCGCCGGAGCCCTCGCGCGCGGATGCGGCAACGCTGGCCCCGTTCCCCTATGCCGAGACCGGCATCGCCGAACTGCAGGCGGCGATGGCACGCGGCGAAACCAGCAGCCGCGACCTGGTCCAGGCCTACCTGGCGCGGATCATCGCGCTGGACCGCAACGGGCCCAAGCTGCACGCCATCATCGAACTCAATCCGCTGGCGCGCAGCGAAGCGGCGGCGCTGGACGCCGAGCGCGCGCGCGGCCACGTGCGCGGCCCGCTGCACGGCATCCCGGTCGTGCTCAAGGACAACATCGATGCCACGCCGATGGCCACCAGCGCCGGTTCGCTGGCGCTGGCCGAATTCCGTCCCGCCGCCGACGCGTTCCTGGTGAAGCGCCTGCGCGAAGCCGGCGCCGTGATCCTGGGCAAGACCAACCTCAGCGAATGGGCCAACTTCCGCTCGACCCGTTCGACGTCCGGCTGGAGCTCCCGCGGCGGGCAGACGCGCAATCCGTATGCGCTGGACCGTTCGCCGTGCGGCTCCAGTTCGGGCACCGCGGTGGCGGTCGCCGCCAACCTCGCCGTGGCCGGCATCGGCACCGAGACCGACGGCAGCATCCTGTGTCCGGCCGCGGTCAACGGCCTGGTCGGGTTGAAACCGACCGTCGGCCTGGTCAGCCGCGACGGCATCGTGCCGATAGCTCCCAGCCAGGACACCGCCGGTCCCATGGCGCGCAGCGTCGAGGACGCAGCGATCCTGCTGGCGGCCATCGCCGGCCGCGATCCCGCCGATCCGGCCACCGGCGACAACAGTGCCCTGGCCAGCTTCGACTATGCGCAACGCCTGCGCGACGGCAGCCTGGAAGGCGTCCGCATCGGCCTGCTGCACGACGGCCTGGCGCTGTCGCCCGAAGTCGCGTCCGCCACCGCGCAAGCAGTGTCCGCGATGCGCGAGGCCGGCGCGGTCGTGATCGAAACCCGCATCCCCACCCAGGGCCAGTGGAACGACGACGAACACGAAGTGCTGCTGAGCGAATTCCGTCCGGCGCTGGAGCGTTACCTGCAGCAGCGCCGGGCGCCGATCGCCACGCTCGATGGACTGATCGCGTACAATCGCGCGCACGCGCGGGAAGTCATGCCGCTGTTCGGCCAGGAGCTGTTCGAGCAGGCGGCGACGCGGCCGGGGCTGGCCGACCCGGCCTACATCGCCGCACGGATGCGCGCGCGCCGGCTCGCCGGACCGGAGGGGATCGACGCTGCATTGCGCGCGCAGCGACTGGACGTGCTGGTCGCGCCCACCACAGGCGTGGCCTGGAAGATCGATCCGGCGCAGGGCGACCGCTTCCCCGGTTCCGGCTATGGTGCCGCCGCGGCGGCCGGCTACCCGGCGCTGACCGTGCCGATGGGACACGGCAACGGCCTGCCGCTGGGCCTGGTGTTCATCGGCCCGGCGTGGAGCGAGGCGCGGCTGCTGCGGATCGGCCATGCGTACGAACAGCTGACCCGTGCGCGACGCCCGCCTGCCTTCCCGGCCAGCGTCGACGTGGCCGACAAGGCGGCGTCTCCTTAGCGGCGCAGGCTCATCGTCCCGGACCGGCGGGGACGTCATCGGCAGACGTGTCGACGTCCTCGGCGCGCGGGGAACTGGGTACGTCCGCATCTCGCGCGCGCGGACGCGACGCGGCGGCATCTCCTTCTCGCGCGATTTCCGCGCGCAGCCGCGGCAGCGCCTGCGGATGCCGGTGCGCCAGGAACCCGATCATCCGCTCGCGCACCGCGCAACGCAGGTCGAAGGCTTCGCCCGAATCGCGCGCGCTGACCAGCAGGCGCACCTGCATCCCGCGTTCGGACGTGTCGGTCACCTGGGCGATGCAGACCCGCCCGTCCCAGCGCGGGTCGCTCCGGCAGATGCGTTCCAGCTCGGCCCGCACCTCGTCCATCGGCGTGCGGTAGTCCAGCCACAGGAATGAAGTGCCCAGCATCTGCGCGCTGCGGCGGGTCCAGTTCTGGAACGGGTTCTCGATGAACCACGACAGCGGCACCACCATGCGCCGTTCGTCCCAGATGCGCACCACCACATAGGTGCTGGTGATCTCCTCGATCCTGCCCCACTCGCCCTCGACGATCACCACGTCGTCCAGCCGGATCGGCTGGGCCAGCGCGATCTGCAGACCGGCGATGAGGTTGCCGAACACCGGCCGCGCGGCGATGCCCGCCACCAGGCCGACGATGCCAGCCGAGGCGAGCAGGGTCGCACCGAGCTGGCGCACCGCCGGGAACGTCATCAGCGCCAGCGATACGGCCAGCAGGACGATGCCGCCCATCGCGATCCGGCTTAGCACGCGGGTCTGGGTCTGGATGCTGCGGGCGTGCAGGTTGTCGGCCACCTCCATCGGATTGCGGCGCAGGATCGAAACCTCCACCGCCCCGACCACCCGCACCAGCAGCCAGGTCAGGCAGGCGAACAGCGACAGGCGCAGCAGATGCGTCCACAGCTGCAGGTCCCCGCGGGGAACCGGCATCGCGCGCAGCGCCAGCAGGACGAACAGCAGTGGCAGCGCGAACGCCAGCGGCAACACCACCGCCTGCGCGATCCGGGCGCGCGTGGACTCGCGGTCGGCGATCCGGCGCGCGACCCGCCTCAACACGAAATGCACCAGGATCCCGAGCAGCAACGCGCTGCCGATCGGCACCACGTATCCGGTCAGCGTAGGCCAATCCAATGCGTCTGCGAGGCCGGACATCGCCTTCTCCTCTTCCGGGTCGGGGAACGGACCGGCGGCTGCGGATGAGGGTAGTGCGGGGAGCAGCGCCGGCATGATCGGAACGGCATCATGCAGGCATGGAAGTGACGGCATTGCATCGATGCCGGCCAGTCCCGCGGCGCGGAACCGGCGTCGGGTTCAGGCGCTGGCGCCGCGCTGCCCCTGCTTGCGCACGATCGCCAGGGCGATCTCCAGCGACTGCTCGTAGTTCAGGCGTGGATCGACGGAAGAGCGGTAGGCGCGTTCCAGGTCGGTCTCGGTCAGTTCGCGCGCGCCGCCGGTGCATTCGGTGACGTCCTCGCCGGTCAGCTCCAGGTGCACGCCGCCAAGGCGCGTGCCGGCGGCGGCATGCAGGTCGAACGACTGCTCCACCTCGCCGAGGATGTTGGCGAAACGCCGGGTCTTGTAGCCGTTGGCGGTGCTTTCGGTGTTGCCGTGCATGGCGTCGCACACCCACAGCACGCGGCGGCCGTCGCGGCGCACCGCCTCCAGCAGCGGCGGCAGCTTCTGCGCGATCTGCGCGGCGCCCATGCGATGGATGAAGGTCAGCCGGCCCGGCTCGTCGTCGGGATTGAGCGCGTCCATCAGCCGCAGCAACTGGTCCGGCTGCACCGACGGGCCCACCTTGATCGCGACCGGATTGCGGATGCCACGGAAGTACTCCACATGCGCGCCATCCAGCGCGGCGGTGCGCATGCCGATCCACGGATAGTGGGTGGACAGGTTGAACCAGCCCCACTGCCGCGGCACCTGCCGGGTCAACGCCTCCTCGTAGGGCAGCAACAGCGCTTCGTGGGAGGTGTAGAAATCGATCCGGTTGAGGTTGTGTACCTCGACACCGGCCAGGGTTTCCATGAAACGGACCGCGTCACCGATCGAGTTCACCATCTTCTGGTAGTCCTCGGCCAGCGGCGAGCAGCCGACCCAGCTCAGGTTCCAGTACTCGGGATGGTGCAGGTCGGCGAAACCGCCGTCGATCAGCGCGCGCACGAAGTTCATCGTCATCGCCGAGCGCGCATGCGCGGTGAGCATGCGCTGCGGATCCGGCACGCGCGCGGCGGCGGTGAACTCCGGCCCGTTGACCACGTCGCCGCGGTAGCTGGGCAGGCTGACTTCGCCGCGGGTCTCCATGTCGGCTGAACGCGGCTTGGCGTACTGGCCGGCGAAGCGGCCGACCCGCACCACCGGCAGGCGCAGCCCGTGGACGAGCACCAGGCTCATCTGCAGCAGCACCTTGAGCCGGTTGGAGATGGTGCCGGACTCGCAGTCGCTGAAGTTCTCCGCGCAGTCGCCGCCCTGCAGCAGGAAGCGCTTGCCTTCCTGCGCTTCGGCGATCTGCTTCTTCAGCGCGAAGATCTCCCACGAGGTCACCAGCGGCGGCAGGTTGCGCAGTTCGGCCAGCGCGCGTTCCAGCGCGGCCGCGTCGGGATACTGCGGCATCTGCAGCGCCGGCCGGTCGCGCCAGCTGCCGGGCGCCCAGCCCTCGGCGAGATTGACAGGATGCAGGCTGCGTTCGGGGGTGCTCATGGGTTGGACTCGATGATCGTGGAGATGGCCGCGCTCAGAGGCGGTTGCGGCCCTTGCGCCGGCGGAAGGCCGCCTGCAGGCCCCAGAGCGCCAGCAGGACGAAACCGACCAGGCTCCACGCCGGCATGCCCAGTCCCAGCAGCGTCCAGTCGACGCTGCCGCAGTCGCCGGTGCCGGTGAGCACCTTGCGCACCACTTCCAGCGGGCCCATCGTCTCCTGCAGGAACGACAGCGGTGGACCGCACGACGGGACCGCATCCTTCGGCAAGGTCTGCAGCCACACATGGCGACCCGCGATGCCGATGCCGACCAGCGCGGCGGCCAGCGCCAGCACGCCGTAGAAGCGGCGCCCGCCCGGCGAACGTGGCGCGTGCAGCCCGCCGACCAGGAACACCAGCGCCAGCGCGGCATAGGCGATGCGCTGGAAGATGCACAGCGGGCACGGCTCCAGACCCTGGTACAGCTGGGTGTAGATGGCATACGACAGCAGCGCCGCACAGCCGAGGAAGCCGGCAAGGAACTGCGCGCGGAAACTCCAGCGGAAGGGATTCATCGTCGGCGCCGGCCCGGCAACTGGGAAAGGTCGATTATTCCGCATCCGCGTGCCGGGGGTAACCCACACGGCGCGGAGGTATCGCCTGAAACGGAAAACCCCGGCACCGGGCCGGGGTTTCCGTTCACGTTGCCGCCGGCTTGGCGGCGGCGGTGCGGCGGTTTTACTCGGCCGCCTGCGGGCGGTCGACCAGCTCGACGTAGGCCATCGGCGCATTGTCGCCGGCGCGGAAGCCGCACTTGAGGATGCGCAGGTAGCCGCCCGGACGCGCCTGGTAGCGCGGGCCCAGCATGGTGAACAGGTTGCCGACGGCTTCCTTGTCGCGCAGGCGCGAGAACGCGAGGCGGCGATTGGCGACGCTGTCGACCTTGGCCAGGGTGATCAGCGGCTCGGCGACGCGGCGCAGTTCCTTGGCCTTGGGCAGGGTGGTCTTGATCAGTTCGTGCTTGAACAGCGAGGCGGCCATGTTCTTGAACATCGCTTCGCGGTGGGCACTGGTGCGGCTGAACTTGCGGCCGGCTTTCTGGTGGCGCATGGTCGTGGTTCCTTTCGAATGTCGTGTCTGTTGTGGTTCGCTGTCGCCTTCCAGGCGTTGTTGCAGTGGACTGCGCTGGCCCGAACCGGCATTCCCTGGCCGGTGAGTCGCCGCGGGCCTTCAGGCCCGTCGGCGCCAGTCATCCCCGCTCCGCTCAGGATGCGGGAATGGTGTTGCGGTGTTCCGGTGGAACACCCGCACACGGAGGTGCGGGCTGCTGCAAGGGGACTCGCAGCGGGCGTCAGCCCAGCATGCCGTGGGCGGCGATGCCGGCCGGCGGCCAGTTCTCCAGCTTCATGCCGAGGGACAGGCCGCGCTGGGCGAGGACTTCCTTGATCTCGGTCAGCGACTTCTTGCCCAGGTTCGGGGTCTTGAGCAGCTCGACCTCGGTCTTCTGGATCAGGTCGCCGATGTAGTAGATGCTCTCGGCCTTCAGGCAGTTGGCCGAACGCACGGTCAGCTCCAGGTCGTCGATCGGACGCAGCAGCACCGGATCCACGCCGGTCGGAGCCGCCTTGGCGGCGCCGCGGTCGCGGTGGGTGAAGTCGCCGAACACCGACAGCTGGTCGCTGAGGATGTCGGCGGCGGTGCGCACGGCTTCCTCGGCGTCGATCGTGCCGTTGGTCTCGATGTCGATGACCAGCTTGTCCAGGTCGGTGCGCTGCTCCACGCGCGCGGCCTCGACCGCGTAGGCGACGCGGCGGACCGGCGAGAACGTGGCGTCCAGCACCAGGCGGCCGATCGAACGGGTTTCCTCGTCCGGACGGCGGCGCGAGGTGGCCGGCTGGTAGCCGAAGCCGCGCTCGATCTTCAGGCGCATGTTCAGCGCCGTGTCCTTGGTCAGGTGGCAGATCACATGGTCGACGTTGAGGATCTCGACGTTGTGGTCGGTCTTGATGTCGCCGGCGGTGACCACGCCCGGACCCTGCCTGGACAGGCTCAGGGTGGCGCTCTCGCCGTTGTGCATGCGGATGGCGACGTCCTTCAGGTTCAGCAGGACTTCCAGCACGTCCTCCTGCAGGCCTTCGACCGTGGTGTACTCGTGCAGCACGCCGTCGATCTCGACCTCGGTGATCGCGAAGCCGGGGATCGAGGACAGCAGGACGCGGCGCAGCGCGTTGCCCAGCGTGTGGCCGTAGCCGCGCTCGAGCGGTTCGATCACGATCTTGGCGCGATTGTCGGTGAGGCGTTCGATCTGCGGTCCGCGGGGACGCAGGACCTGGTTGGCGGTAACCGTCATGTTGCGGATTCTCCTGCAATGAGCCGACGATCGGGGAAAGCGCCGGCTCTGGCTTGTGGCCCCGTCATCCGGGGACGGCCGGAAGGCGGGGCGACGCGATCCGGCCGGGGTGTGGGATGCGGCGCCGCGTCCACAGGGACGCGGCGGCCAGCCACTGTTACTTCGAGTACAGCTCGACGATCAGCGCTTCGTTGATGTCGGCCGGCAGGTCGGCCCGGTCGGGGACGGCCTTGAACACGCCGGCGAACTTCTTGGCGTCGACCTCGATCCACGACGGGGTCATGTCGTGCTGCTCGGCGACGGTCAGGGCCTCCTGGACACGCAGCTGCTTCTGCGCCTTCTCGGACAGGGCGATCGCGTCGCCCGCCTTGACCTGGTACGACGGCAGGTTGACCGGCTTGCCGTTGACCAGCACACCGCGGTGGCTGACCAGCTGGCGGGCCGACGGACGGGTCACCGCGAAACCCATGCGGTAGACGACGTTGTCCAGGCGGGTTTCCAGCAGCTGCAGCAGGTTCTCGCCGGTGTTGCCCTTCTTGGTCGAGGCCTTCTTGTAGTAGTTGCGGAACTGGCGCTCCAGCAGGCCG
>Ga0160472_100575_pt1 | contig 21321 bp, 20 predicted proteins | sample HID1973M_E11MG_FD_108267 | JGI IMG/M metagenome (GOLD analysis project Ga0160472, IMG submission 108267) | Enriched mosquito-associated microbial communities from UW Madison campus, WI, USA - HID1973M_E11 MG | ecosystem: Host-associated > Arthropoda: Insects > Digestive system > Unclassified ... | reverse complement strand
GGGGCGGTGATGCTGTTCGGGCTGGCGAAGGACAGGCCGCCGCCGTTGGTGATGGCGTTGACGCCGGCGTTGAGGAATACGCTGCCGCCGCGCACAGCGCGCATCTTGGCGGAGTCGAGGTCTTGGGCGACGGGCAGGTTGGCGATGGTGATCGACATGATGGTTCTCCTTGGGATGAAGGTAGGTGCTGGTGACTGCTTAGAACTGGAGGGCCGACACGATGCCGCCGACGTTCGTGAGCGAGTTCGAGATGGTCTTCAGGTCCACGTTGGTGTGGCTCGAGGCATCGACCTGCGTGACCGGGGCGGTGATCGAGTTGGGGCTGGCGAACGACAGGCCGCCGCCGTTCTGGATGGCGTTGACGCCGGCGTTCAGGAAGACGCTGCCGCCGCGCACGGCGCGCATCCTGGCTGCATCGAGGTCTTGGGAAACGGGCAGGTTGGCGATGATGAGGGACATGGTGGATCTCCGATTTGGCTGACTGGCTGGTTTGGGTTGGAGCGATGTTTTGTTGCGCTCGAGGACATATACGCATGGGCTGTGCCAGCCCCGGCAATTCCTCGGCCAAACGCCGCAAGCCCTTGAAAACAAAGGGCTGGCGGCCAGTCACCCGATCAGCGCCGGGCGACGCCGGCCATGGACCTGTCGGATCGCAGCCAACGACACGGCCCACAGATGTCTGCGCCGGACAGACAGGCACCTCGCGCCGGGCGTTTTTCGGCCCGTCAGCCGGCGTCTGGGGGCCAGGCGCTGCGGTAATGCGAGAATCATGGCAATTCGCCAGCCATGACGAGGGACGCATGCCCCGATACGTTGCCTTTCTTCGCGGCGTCAGCCCGATGAACGCCCGGATGCCCGAGCTCAAGCGCTGCTTCGAGGCGGCGGGCTTTTCCGATGTGACAACCTTGCTCTCCAGCGGGAACGTCGTGTTCACCGCGCGTGCGGCGTCACTGGCCGCCCTGGAGCGCCGCGCCGAGAAGGCGATGCAGTCCGGTGTGGGCCGCAGCTTCGACACCTTCGTGCGGCCGGCCCGCTATCTCCAGGAACTCATCGACTCGGACCCCTTCGCCGGGTTCAGCCTTGCGCCGTCGGCCAAGCGGGTGATCACCTTTCTCCGCAGCCCCGTGGCGACAGGCGTGACGCTGCCCATCGAGCGAGACGGCGCGAGCATCTTCAAGGCCGATGCCACGGAGGTCTTCAGCGCCTACGTGCCCGACCCGAAGAAGGGCCCCGTATTCATGACGCTGCTCGAACGTTCGTTCGGGAAAGACATCACCACGCGAACGCTCGACACGGTCATCAAGTGTGCACGGGCATAGACCCGACGCCTGTCGTCCGGCCCGACCGCTCCTACCGCGCCTTCTTCCGCACGGCCGCCATGCCGTTCGCCAACTCGCTCCGCGTAAAGGGCTTGCGCAGGACATCCACCTTCGACGACTCCGATGGCGGGCGTGTCGATAATTCGCCGAAGAATCCGCTCATCAGCATGACCGGGATGTCCGCCCTGAGCCGGCGGATCTCGGCAATCAGCGCCGATCCGGTCATGCCCGGCATGCGCTCGTCCGTCAGCACGATGTCGAAACGGCCGGGCTCCATGGCGAAGGCCTCCAACGCAGCCCGGCCCGATGTAAAGGCGTGAGGCCGATAGCCCAACTGGAGCAGGGCTTCCTCGGAAACGCGCAGGAGCGGCTCCTCGTCGTCGACGACCAGGACGCGCTCGCCTTCCCCGTGCGGCAATTGCGAGCCGGCGTCGCTGTCGCCGAGCGGCACCTCGCCGCAATGCGGCAGGTAGACGCCGAACACGCTGCCCTTGCCGATGACCGAGCACACGTCGATGCCGCCCCCGAGGTCGAGCACGATGCCGTGGACCAATGACAATCCCAGGCCCGTGCCCACGCCGACTTCCTTGGTGGTGAAGAAGGGATCGAAGATGCGGTCGACAATGTCGGCCGGGATGCCGGTGCCCTGGTCGCCGACCTGGAACAGGAGATAGGAACCCGGGGACAGCACCGCTGTCGTGGTGACATGCGGCACGGAGAACGACACCCGCTCAAGGCTGATCGCGATCTCCCCGCCCGCCGGCATCGCCTGGACGGCGTTCGTGACGAGATTGACCACCACCTGGTGGACCTGCGTCGGATCGCCCAGCATCGCGGCACGCCCCGCCTTCAGGGTCGAGACGATGCGGACGTTCCAGGGCAGCGTCGCGGACACCAGTTCGATCGATTCGCCGATCACCGACTCCACGAGCACCGGGATGCGCTCGTTGCTGCCGCTGCGGCTGAACGCGAGGATGCGGTCGACCAGTCGGCGGCCCCGTTCACCGGCGCTGACGATGCTGTCGAGGTCGCGGCGCACGCGGCTGCCCTGCGGGATGCCACGCATCGCCATCTCGGCATAGCCGAGGACGATGCCGAGGATATTGTTGAAGTCGTGCGCGATGCCGCCGGCCAACGTACCCATGGCCTCGAGCCGGCGGGATTGCTGCAAGGCGCGTTCGGTGCGCTTGAAGATGTCGATGTCGCTGACGGCGCCCACCAGCCGGACGGCCTGGCCGTCGGCGTTCCGCAGGCATAGCCCCCGCACGCGGATCCACCGGAAGGTGCCGTCGTCGTTCACGATCCGCCATTCGCCCGTGAAATTCGCGGGGCTGCCAGCCAGGCAGCCGTCGAGGCTTGCCGTGGCGGCCAGCCGGTCGTCGGGATGCAGTCGGACCAAGCGGCCCCACTCCTCACGCAAGCGGACGGTTTCTCCGCCCGGCATGCCACAGATGGCCTGGGCCTGCTCCGACATGTACATCATGCCGGTGGTCTTGTTCAAATCCCATATTCCGTCCGTCGATGCCGTGACGGCCAGACGGAACCGCTCCTGCGATTCCAGCAAGGCGGCCTCCGCCACCATCCTCTGGGTGATATCGGTGGAAATGCCGCTGACGCGGTGCGGATGCGCATTGCCCCGCGCAACGAACACCGCGCGCTCGCTGATCCACCGGATCGAACCATCGGCGCGCAGCAGGCGAAACTCCATGCTGTAGTGGCTGCCGCCATGCCCCTCGATGCCGCGCGTGAACGTCTCGACGACGCGCCCCACGTCCTCGGGATGAATGATGGCCGTCCAGAGGCGCGGGTCGGCATACAGCGCCTCGACGGTATGGCCCCAGAGGCTTTCGAAGCTCGGACTGCAATACAGGACGCGCTCGGGATGCAGGTCGGTGATCCAGATGACGTCGGGCGTGGTTTCCGCCATGAGGCGGAAGCGCTCCTCGCTCTCGCGTAGTGCGGCATCCACTCTCTCCCGCTCGAGCGCGAGGTGGAACGCGCGGGCGTCGTCCCGTCCTGACGCAGGCGCGGTCGCCGCCGCCTCGCGAATGGTGCCGACAAGATCGATATCGCCATGGAGATCGGCGACGGGCTCGGCGGCGATCGCCAGCGCCCTGCTCGCGCCGCCGGCAAGCGGAATGCGCAGCGCCAGCGCAAAGCCGGCCCGGTCGCGCCTTGCCGCTGCGAGCGTACGCGAGATTTCAGCACGGTCGGGCGAACAGGCGTGCGCAAGCAGGTCCGCCATCGCGGCCCCGGGAACCGGCGCCAGATCGAGCAGCGCCCAGGTGTGCGCCGACACCAGCACGCGATCGGAAGCGAGGATCCAGCGGAACAGGCATTGCGTTTCCATGATGCGGCGTTGCCGGGGTCGTGAAGGACGTCGGACGTTGGGGGTATCCGCAAAGACTTTCGGCACGCTGCGTCAGGTCGCCGCCGGTTGCACTTTGCAAGAAGCATGGAAGCACACAACGGTTGCCAGGCAAATACCGGTGCATGTCATTTGACACAATCCCTCTCGCCGGGAGCACGGGAATGACCTGGCATGCACATGCAGCCCCCGTGAGCACGCAGTGCGGCGACGCTTGCAACGGGTTGCGCGGCGGGAATTGTTGCACCGCCCACGCGCGGATGCGACACTCCCACAGGTCAGTTCGACCCTCCGTTCCTGGCAGTCCTCCATTGGCAAGCGGTATGACGCAGCAGCGATTCGACGCATCGGCCACGGGTTCATCCACACCCAGGGACCCTTCACCGGTTTCGATCGACAGGATCGTCGACATCAAGTCGCGCCGGCCGTCCGCGACCACCCGGGAGCGTGGCTGGGACGGTGTGACAGTCGACCTCTATGCGCCGCTCTCCAATTGCGCCGGCCACTATCCCCCGCTCGATCACCATCTGGTCTGCTACTGCCCGGCCGGCAGGGCGCGGCTCGTCCAGAAGCGCGCGGGCCAGGTGCATGACGGCTGGTTCTCGGCAGGCGCCTCGCTGCTGATGCCGGCAGGATGCGATTCCACCTGGGATGGCGACTCGGCGACCTCGGCACGGCTGCGCATTCCTGCCGCGCTGGTGGTCTCCGCGGCGGAGCAGATCGGCCATCAGTGCACGTCCCGCTTCGAACTCCGCAATGTGTTCGAGACGCGCGACGTCGTCATCGAACGCATGGCGCAGATTCTCCTGGCGGAGCTCGAGCACAAGCCACACCCCGCGCAGGCCTTGATCGTCGAGCAGACGTCCCTCTGCCTGGCGGCGCACCTGCTGCGCGCCTACAACGCGTTCGAGCCGTTGCCGTGGCACGAGGTCCCGTCGCTGGGCCGATGCGAGCTGGGGCGGCTGACGGAATACATCGAGGAGAACATCGACCGGCAGATCGGACTGGGCGAACTGGCCGCGCTGGTCAACGTCAGCCGCTTCCATTTCAGCCGGCTGTTCAAGCGCAGCACGGGCATGACGGTCATCGGCTATGTCGAGCAATGCCGCATCCGGCGCGCGCAGGCGCTGATCCTCGAGACGGACTTTCCGCTGACGGAAGTGGCACTGATGACCGGCTTCTCCGACCAGAGCCATTTCACGCGGCGTTTCCATCGGCATATCGGCTGCACGCCGGCCGTCTTTGCGCGGGAACACGGCCAGCGGCGCGCGGCGCGCCACGCGGCGTTCTAGGTCTGGTGGACTATCGCGCTCGCCCGATCAGGTAGTCGAGCGACAGGGGGCCCGGTCCCAGCGCAATGATGGCCACGGCGATGGTTGCCCAATAGAGGTGGAAGTTCGCCCAGCCATCGGGAAAGACGAGCTGGATCACGCCGGTCATGACGAGCAGCGCAAGCGCGGCGGCGCGGGTCGCCAGTCCGAGGATCAGCAGGACCGGCAGGACGATTTCCGCGACGGCCACGCAGAGGGCGAGCATGTCGGGCGCCGGGAAGGCGTAGGCCGCGCCGAAGACGTGGAGCTTGAACTCGTTCTCGAAAAGGAACAGCGTTGCCGGCGAAAGCGAGAGGAAGCCGTCCCATCGGGTCAGGCCGGAGCGGAGGAACGGCAGCGCCAGGGCGATGCGTGCCATCGGTTGCGCGACCGTGCAGGCGACGGGCGGGATGCGTCGGATGATCTGCCCGATCGCACGGCGCAGGCCACCGGGCGATGCCATGCTGTCCAAGTGCATGCGGCGTTCCTCTAGCGGGATGGAAGGGCCTGCGTGGCCTCGGCAGGCGGCTCGGCGACGAACCACCCGACGACGGCGCCGGCGGCAAGGAGGCCACGCAGCGCGTCCGCGAGGTCGAAGCCCGGCTCATCGATCAAGGCGGATGACGCCGCCGCACTGACGGGGTTGCCGAGCAGGATGGCGTCGATGAAGGCGGCGGCTCCCCGCGACAGCCGATGCATCGCGACGTCGGACCCGGCCCTGACGACGAATGCGTTTTCGCCGGCACGTCCCGCGTCGATCGGAGTCGGCGCTACGCCCTCGATATTGGTCTCCCAGATCGAGAGCACGGGAAAGGCGGATCGCACAAGGCGTGCGGACGGATGCAGCGTGAAGCCGATCCGGGGCAGGAGGTCCGCCGTGATGGCGCCGAGCAAGGACGGGTCGAGCGGCGTGGCATCGGCTGCGTGATACGCCTCCACCCAGGCACGTTCCAGGCGGGCAACGTCGGCGAGATAGGGGAGCACTGCCGCCGGCTCGAACATTGCAATGAAGTCGGCGAACGATGCGCCGTACTCGAGCATGACCGGCGACGCCGGAGGATTGCGCAGGACATAGATCCGGGCCATCGCCGAGAAGAAGGGTTCGCCGACGATGCGGCTGACCACCGGATAGGCTGCTTTCAACGCCTCGCCCAGGCCGGCGACCACGTTGTTGCGGTAGACCGCGAAGCGCAGTCTGGCGGGCGCTCCGCCGGGGCCTGTCACGCCCTGCGGCACCGGCCCGGCCGGATGGAGAATGGCCTCGGCGAATGCCGACTGGCTCGTGTTGTCGAGGCTATGATTCATCGCGGCGGGGACGTTGCACAACGTTGCTCCAGAGGCGCTGCAGGCTGTCCGTCCCGCCGGCGGTCGAACTCCAGGCCGTTGCATCGCAGACCAGCAGCGTGCCCGCGAACGCATCGGGGCGCGACTGCAGCACGGCGTCGAATGTCGTGTGCGCTTGCGCGAAGGGATGAGGCGGCGCATCGGGTGCGATCTTCTGGCGCGCCAGCACTTCGAGCTTGCCGACTGCATCGCCGAGGCGGTCGAGTTGCGGCAGGTGCGGATGCAGGTTCAGCGTGGTGACGCCCTGCAGCAGGTCGAGCCGGTCGAGCGTCCGTTCCACCGCTAGCGGCGATGGCGTGCCATCCGGCTCGGCGGCGGGACGCAGGCCGAAGCGGTTGTCGACCGGCACGCCGAGGCCCGCGAGCAGCGAACGCGCAAAGCCGCCGAAGCGCTGTTGAGGCGGGATGGTCCGGTCGCCGTGATGGAGGAATTCGATGAGCTGGCGTGCCTGCTGCATGTCGGCCGGAAGGTCGTCCACGGCACCGATGTCGTGATGCGGGCAGACAAAGGCCAGGTGATCCGGCTCGGAAAGGAAGTGGCGCAGCGCATCCACCTCCCCTGCACTGGCGACCTGGGCAGTTCGCTGCGAGTCGAAGCTGATGACGATGAGCGTGTCGACCGACGCCAGCCATCCGCCGTCGAGTGGCGTCAGCGTGCCATCGGCCGTTCTTCGCTCGATGGCCACCACTGGCTGGCCGGTCAACTCGCCGGCCAGCGCCGTGAACACGACGAAGTTGTGCTTCAGTATGTGATCGAGAAAGCCGCCGATCCCCTGGTCGAACGACGAGGCATCGGACAGCTCCGCAAGCCTCGGATAGGCCATCCGGCGGCTCTCGAAGAGCGCGGGGAAGCGGTTCTCGATGACCGCGAGCGGCGCCCCCGTTTCACCCGGCCGGCTCCAGGCATAGTAGATAGCGACGCGGCGTCCTGTCATGGCGACCTCCCTCCGTTAGCCACAGGGTATCTGGGCAGCATAGGCGCGCTGCGGGTCCGCAACAGGGCGCGCCGAGGCCAGCAAGAGCGTGCCGGCATGGTCGGCCTCGCTCGCGAGGATCGGCCAGGACGGCACGTTGGCATCCCATTCGATCAGCGTCGGCACCGGGCCCGTCTGCGCGAGCGTGTAGGCAAAGAGATCCCAGACCGCGGGGGCGACGGGGCGGTCGTGGGTATCGACCAGGAGCGGCCAGCCGTTTTCGTCGGCCTCCCGGTTGTGGCCCGCGAGGTGAATCTCCCCGACGGCGGCAAGCGGGCAGGCATCGATATAGGCGCGGGGGTCCCACCGCTGGTTGACCGACGCCACGTAGACATTGTTGACGTCCAGCAGCATCCCGCATCCCGTACGCCGCACGATCTCGCCGATGAAATCCGCCTCTGCAAACGTACTCTCGGCGAAGGCGACATAGGTCGACGGATTCTCCAGCAGGATCTGCCGGCCGAGGGCGTCCTGGATCTCGTCCACATGATCGCGCACACGCACCAGCGTCTGCATCGTGTAGGGGATCGGCAGCAGGTCGTTGAGAAAGCAGCCATCGTGGCTGGACCAGGCAAGATGCTCCGAAATCACGGCGGGCGCATGGCGTTCGACGACCAACCGCAGCTTCGCAAGGTGAGCGCGGTCGAGCGGCTGCTCCGATCCGATGGACATGCCGACGCCATGCATGGAGAGCGGGTACCGCTCACGAACGGCGGCCAGATACCGATGCGGCGCGCCGCCGGCGCCCATATAGTTTTCGGCATGCACCTCGAAGAAGCCGATATCCGGCGTCGTGTCGAGAATCGTCCTGTAATGCCCGGCCTTCAGCCCGACGCCGGCACGCCTGGGCAAAGCATTTTCGGATGCGAAAAGGGAAAGCTGGCCCATGAATATCTCGGCTTGCGAAAAGCGCGTGGAATACCCGGCATGGCCGGGCATTTTGCATGGGTCAGGCCTTCGGTTTGAGTTGACCCGGGCCGTTCGGCGTCGAAATGGTCGTGCACGTCCCCTTCGGCACCAGCTTGAAGGCATTCCCCTGATAATCGACCGTGCTGGTCCCGGCGCAAGTCGTTCCGGCCCCCGCATAACAGTCGTTCTGCCCCTTCAGCGCGGTGCCGAAACACGGTTCGACCTTGCCGGATTTGACGAGGGCGGTGTGCTCGGCCTGGATTTTCTTCTGCGCATCGGTGAACTGCTGTGCAGCGGCAGGTGCGGCGGCAAGCGCGCCAAGTGCGCTCGCAAAAGCGCCAACCACCAAAGCCGACATGGTGCGATCGGACATGATTTCTCCCATTTTGGAAACAGCCGACGATATCGATTTCCAGCCGGGCCGGAGACGGTGGTCGGATAAAGCCGTCTTGCGCGAGGATTATGCAACCAGGCGCACCGTCGTCCTGCCGGCCCTGCTGGAAATGGAATATAGGCGCCTGCGGTGCCTCACGATTGAACGATGTTGCGCCGAATGGTTTCGGATTGCTGGCGAGCTGGCACCCGTAGGGAGGGACGGGAATATTCCGGGAGCCTGTTATTTATTATCGAATCCCGGAATATAGAATGACGAATAATCAGGAAACCATTTTCGCCGCGTCGTTTCTAGGCCCGGGAACTCAACCCCCGCCGCACGTTGACCGCCTCGTCCAGCATCTCCAGCACCGCCACCGAGTCATCCCACCCGATGCAGGCGTCGGTAATGCTCTGCCCATACGTCAATGCGGACGGCCTGTGCTCGCCCGGCGTGAACTTCTGCGCCCCGGCCAGCAGATGGCTTTCCACCATCACGCCGAAGATGGACGCACTGCCGCCGCCGACCTGCCGCGCCACATCCCGCGCAACGTCGACCTGCCGCTGGTGCTGCTTGCTGCTGTTGGCGTGACTGCAATCCACCATCAGGGAATGGCGCAACCGGGCCGCTTCCAGTTCCCTGCAGGCCGCAGCCACCGAATCCGCGTCGTAGTTCGGCGCCTTGCCGCCACGGAGAATGACGTGGCAGTCCGGGTTGCCCTTGGTATGGACCGTCGCCACCTGCCCGTTCTTGTGCACCCCGAGGAAGTGGTGCGGACGCGAGGCCGCCTGGATGGCGTCGATAGCGATCTTGATATTCCCGTCGGTGCCGTTCTTGAAGCCAATCGGCGCGGAGATGCCCGAAGCCAGCTCGCGGTGTACCTGGCTCTCGGTCGTGCGGGCGCCAATCGCGCCCCAGCAGATCAGGTCGCCGATGTACTGGGGCGAGATGACGTCGAGGAACTCGCCGGCCGCCGGCAGTCCGAGGCGGTTGATATCGAGCAGCAGGCTGCGCGCGATGCGCAGGCCTTCGTCGATACGATAGCTTTCATCCAGATACGGGTCGTTGATCAGCCCTTTCCAGCCCACCGTGGTGCGCGGCTTCTCGAAGTACACACGCATCACGATCTCGAGGGACCCGGCATAGCGCTCCCGTTGCGCCATCAGCCGGCGTGCGTACTCCAGCGCCGCCTGCGGGTCGTGGATCGAGCAGGGGCCCATGATCACGAGCAGCCGGTCGTCCCTGCCGTGCAGGATGCCCGAGATGCGCTGGCGCGTCTGGGTAACCAGGGACTCGACAGGCGTGCCCCGGATAGGGAAGAAACGGATCAGGTGTTCGGGCGGCGGCAGCGGAACGATGTCTTCGACGCGGGCGTCATCGGTCGCGCTGGTGCGGTCCGGCGGCGCCTGCCAGCTTTCGGCAATGGTGGGCGGTGATTTCTGTGGGTCGTTCATGGCTGGCTCCTTGAGACGCGTAAGGATACTACCGCACGAGACGTTACCCCTTCGCCACTTCCTGTCGGGCGCCTGGCCCCGCGGGCATGCGCACCGAGCGCCATGCAACACAAGCTCCGCCAGGAGCGACCCGGATTCGCCTATCCTTTAGCCGGCGTTCCAATCCCTCCCGACCCGCTTCCCCTTTCCCTTTCCCCTTCCGAGCCACCATCCTGATCCGCCCCCGAAACAGGAGATGTCCATGCTCACCCGGATCCTGCTGATCTCAGGCACCGCCGCCGCACTGGTCCTGACCGGCACCGCCTCCGCGCAACAGGCGCAACCCGACTCCAGCGCGCGTGCCGCCCATGCGCGCGAGAAGTTCGAGGAACGCTTCAATGCCGCCGACACCGATCACGACGGCCTGCTGAGCCGCGACGAGGCCCAGCGCGGCATGCCCAACGTCTACAAGCACTTCGACGAGATCGACACCGCCAGGCGCGGGCAGGTCAGCAAGGAAGAGATCGGCGCCTTCATGGCGAAGATGGCCCGACAGCGCGGCGCCACACAGGGTGGCAATTGAGCCGGGCTGTCTGCTCCCCTCTCCGCAAGCGGGAGAGGGGAGCAAACCACTGCTCGATCTGTTCGCGCCTCTTGATTGACGGAAACGACCGGCGCCCCCCGGGCGACGACGCTGGCCGCGTCGAAGCGCGGCGCCTGGCTGTTGCCCAGGCGCAGGTCGTTGTGGTCGACGTTGCATGACCCTGCGCGCCGCCGCGGCGCATCCGTCGCCGCCCCAATTGCTGCGCTCGCGCGAACAACGCGTTACATTGACGACTTCCTGACCCGCAAGCTGACCCTGCCGCAAACTGGCATGGCACCTCATGGCATGCTCCCCCTCCATACCGTCGTTCCGTTCTTCGGCATCGCCCTCGTCCTCGGCCTCGCGCCCGGGCCGGACAATATCTTCGTCCTGCTGCAGTCCGCCATGCGCGGCGTGCGTGCCGGCATGGTGGTCGTGCTGGGGCTCTGCACCGGCCTGCTGGTACACACCGCTGCCGTTGCATTCGGCCTTGCCGGATTGTTCGCGGCGTCGCCCGCCGCGTTTGCCGTCCTGAAAACCATCGGCGCGCTCTACCTCGCCTGGCTGGCCTGGCAGGCATTTCGCGCGCCGGTCGGCGGGATGTCCGCGGACGGGGAAGGCGTCGCAGCGGGCAACGGCGGGCAGATGTACCGGCGCGGCATCGTGATGAACCTGACCAACCCGAAGGTCGTGATCTTCTTCCTGGCCTTCCTGCCGCAATTCGTCGTGGCGGACGCAGGCAGCGTCGCCCTGCAGATCCTGCTGCTCGGCCTGGTCTTCGTCGCCGCGACGCTGCTGGTGTTCTCGGCCATCGCCTGGGGCGCGGGCACCTTCGGCACGCTGCTGCTGCGCTCGGCGCGCGCCCAACGCTGGCTCAACTGGTTTGCCGGGGCGGTGTTCCTCGGCCTGGCGGTGCGGCTGGCGGCCACGCAGCTCTGAGGTCGGCCGGGGGCGCTGCTGGTGTGCGGCGCACTGGTGGCGCCTCCAGGCAGGCCGTCGCGGCAAGGCGCAACCAGTCGCCAGGCAAAGACAAAAAACCCCCAAAGCAGGGACTTTGGGGGCTTGAATGGGACACGCCAGGGAAAACCGCCCCCTGCGTGCCCTGTCCTGGCGGATCAGAACTTGTGGCGCACGCCGACCACGGCGCCGAACTGGTTCTGCTTGCCTGCCGTGCCGGCGGCGAACGGTGCGGGATAGCCGGCGATGGTGGTATCCGTCCCCGCCACACCCAGGGTCGACTGCGAGCCGATGTTGCCGTCGGTACGATTCACCGAGTAAGCCAGGTTCATGTACAGGTCGGTCCGCTTGGAGAGCGCGTAGTCTCCCGAAGCAACGAAGAGCCACGGATCGGTCTTCGTGCCACGGTAGCCCTGATAGTAGACCGCGCCGGTCAGCGACAACGCAGGCGTGGCCTGGTAGCCGAGGCCACCCCACCAGAGATTCGAACGGTTGCCCGCGCCAGGCTGCGTTACCTTGGCCCAACGGTAACCCAGGAAGGCCTTGGCCGGACCGTAAGCGTAGGAGCCAGCCACCGAGGCACGCTGGACCTTCAGGTCAACACCGTCGGTTACGAGCGCCTGGCGCATGTCGTAGACGGCGCCGATGCCGAACGGGCCGGTCGCGTAGTTCAGGCCGAGCGAGTACTCGCGACCTTGACGCGCATTGCCCGGCTTCTCGCCAACCCCGGCACCATTGGCCCCTTGCATGTCATAGCCGAAGCTGTACAGCGCCGAGGCCGTAAGGCCACCAAACACACCGACGTACTTGATGGAGTTGTCGGCACGGCTGGCCATGTCCGCGTCCATCGAATAGAGCGAGTAGCGCGGAGCCATCGCCATCGGATCGTAGGCCACGGCAAAGTCATAGACAGGCGTCTGATGACGGCCGAGCGTCACCGCGCCGTAGTTGCTTTGCACGCCGACGTAGGCCTGACGGTCAAACAGACGGGTATTGGCGGCGCCGGTGTCCAGCGCGAAGCCGCTCTCGAGCGCGAAGACACCCTTGAGACCACCACCCAGGTCCTCCACGCCACGGAGCCCCCAGCGCGAGGTGGACATGTTGCCCGACTGCATGCGCACCGCGCTTCCCGCGTCGCTGACCGACTTGCCGGTGGAGGCATGGCTGACGTATTCCACGCCGATATCCGCGACGCCATAAAGCGTGACGCTCGATTGTGCGAACACCACGTTCGAGGCCAGAACCGCCACTGCGGCAGCGACCATTTTCAACTTCATCTTTATCCTCCTGGGTACAAAGCGCAGGACTTCCCTGCGGTTGAGCGGAGTATCCACCGGGAGGACATCATTCAAAAAGGCCGCTGTTGTTAATGAGCAAGGAGCGGGATCATGAATTTCCCCTTATCAATCATGCATTTACGCCACGATACCTGATAATTGGGAATATTCTCTTGAGAATATAGAAAATTCTCAATGAAAATTGCACTCGCACGAGGTATTGGAGCCACCACTCACCGCGCAATGGATCCGCTTATCAACAAAAAAAAGGCCGCCCAGGAAATTGGGCGGCCGCAACGTTGACAGGATCAAGTGTCGAGTTTGACCCGGAACCGAGGATAGCCTGACACAGCGGAATGGTATCGATGACGATTCCATTGATTCCCGCGATTCTTCGGAATTGATCCACGGATTCCCCCTAACGGCGCACAAGGGCGTCCGTCGCGGGCATCGTCTTCATCGCACTTCCGTTTCCGATGGATCCCGGTGTCCATGGAGAACCTTCGCATCAATTGTTCTCCGTGTGCTGCGTACCATTCCCCATGGCCTATCAAGCACACACGGCCATAGACGCCAGGCTGCGTCCGGTCGTTGCCCCGAGCGAATCCATTCAAGGCCGGGACCCGCGACCGGGCTATCCCGCAACACCAGTTCAGCAACCGGAAACCTCTCGGACCAGACGCAGTGTTCCCAATCACCCAAATCGATTCCGTGATCCGATTCCAGAGTGCGCACGGCGTTCAGATTCGCGGCACCATCGTGAGTCTCCAGAGAAATTCGCTGGTCATGGAGATCTACAATCCGACAGCCGTTCTCCAGATCAGTGAAGTCCTGACGGCACTCACCGTGCGGATCGGACAAAAGACCGCCTACCAGGGCAAGGCGGTTGTCATCAGCCTGGTCAATACAGGCTTGACGGCTGTCGTCTCGGTCACGCTGATCGACGAATGGAGAGACCTGCGCGAGGTTGCGGACAATCCGGCGGCCGTGGGCGCCGAGAGCAGGAGCTTCGTCCATGACTGGGAGCAGCGATTCCAGATCCGCAAGGAGTACCAGATCGTAGTCAACGAGATGCGCGCATTCCTTTCCGACGCGTCCCGATGGGTGGAGCAGATCGACCTGGCCTCGCACCTGCCTCGGGAAGGCAATCGATTGCGCCTGGATGTCTTCGAGGAACTCGCCAGGCCGATCGGTGCCAAGATCCAGGAATATTCCCTGCGACTCGAAGCCGAGGCCGCGCGCGTGGACGAGGCGACAGCACCGGTTCATCGGCAATATACGCAGGCAGCGCTCCATCCCCTGATCCTCCGTGCGCCCTTCGTGTTCCGGACCTATACCAAGCCGCTCGGCTATGCGGGCGACTATGAGATGGTCAACCAGATTCTCTCCGATCCGCGAGAGGGACCAACCACCTACTTCCAGATCGTCAATGCCACGTTCCTGCACTCCGCTGTCGCGGCGGCCCACAGGAACCGTATCGACCTGCTCGTGCAATTCCTCACACACCAGGCCGATCGGGCCCGCGCCCAGGGACGGCAATTCCGGGTGTTCAACGTGGGATGCGGCCCCGCAGTGGAGATTCAACGGTTCATCGCGAAGTATGAAGATCCCGGCGTACTCGCATTCACACTGCTCGATTTCAGCGAAGAGACCATCGAATACACCCGCCGCCAGATCAGCGACGCGGCCCGCGCGCGTGGCGTCGACGTCGACATCGACTTTCGCCACCATCCGGTCCAGGACTTGCTGAAGCGCCATACAGAGCCGCCGCGGCGAGAGTTCGATGCGATCTACTGTGCGGGACTGTTCGACTATCTTGCCGACAAAGTTTGCGCAAGACTGCTCAACGGCTTCGCCGCGCGCACCATTCCCGGCGGCCGCATCCTCGCCACCAACGTGCATGCCAGGAATCCGGAGCGGTACAGCATGGAACACATGCTCGAGTGGTATCTGGTCTATCGGGATGAAGCAAAGATGGCCAGCCTCATGCCGGCAGGTCACGGCGAGCCGGAAATCTATACCGACGCAACCGGCGTCAATGTCTTCGTGGAAGGCACGGTATCCGCATAGAGCTCCGGCTCATGCCCCGCGGAAATCCTATGAGGACCAGCATAAAACATGCACAAGCAACGCCTCGCCGTGCGCGCGCGCTATGAAGCCGATCTTCGAAATTTTCACGTGGCGGCCAGCCGGGCAGGCGCACTGACTGCGATCGTCTTGCTGCTGGCCGGTGGCGCGCTGGACTATGTCATCTATCCCCGCGAACTGGCGCGCTTCCTGATCGCCCGCGTCATGGCGTCCGTCGCCGTCGGCATGGTCTGTCTTCTCCTGCGCAAGCGGGTTGGCAAGCACGCGATTTCATTGCTGACCACTGTGTGGCTTCTCGTGCCACAGGTCATGGTGGCATGGATGATCCATGCGACCGACGGCGCCGCCTCCATCTACTACGCCGGCCTCAACCTGGCGATCTTTGCTGTCGGGATCGTCTTGCCGATGGGCGTTTGGCAAACGGCCGCCTTTGGCCTGACTACCTATCTTCTGTATTCCCTGGCGTGCGCCACACATCCGGACTGGGCCACGCAAGGCTCCTACTTCCTCGTCAATTCGCTGTTCATCCTGTTTGCCACGATCGCAAGTGCGGTCTATACGCTCGTGAACCAGCGGGGGCGCGTCCGGTTGTTCCAGATGAAGGAAAAGGTTGCGCGGACGAACAGGGATCTCACCCGCAGCCACCACAACCTGGTCCGGATCAAGGGTCAACTCCTCCAGCAGGAGAAGATGGCAACCATCGGCACCCTGACCGCAGGGCTGCTGCACGAGGTCAACAACCCGGTGAACTTCTCGCTGATGGCGATCGAGGTGGCAATGGAAGAGCCACTGGTCCGGCAGCATCCGCTTCTCGAAGAATGCCTCAGGGATGTCAGGGATGGCCTGCAGCGCATTCAATATATCGTCTCCGACCTCAAGACCTTTGCCTACCGGAATCCTCAGGGCGATCCCGGTGGTTCGCCGTTCATCCTGGAGAAAGCCATCGATTCCGCGGTGCGGCTTGCCTCCCATGAACTACGCGGCGTACGCCTGACCCGGCATGTACCGGACGACAGCCTGGTCTTCGGTGACTACGCCGCCATCATCGGCGTCCTGATCAATCTCTTCTCGAACGCCGCCCACGCGATGACGAAGGCCGGCACGGCCACACCGCAGCTCCATACCAACGTGAAATCGGTGGGCGGCAGGTTGGAGATCACGGTACGCGACAACGGCCCCGGTATCCCGCCGGAGAATCTTGACCGCGTCTTCGAGCCGTTCTTCACGACGCGCGAAGTCGGCCAGGGCCTGGGCCTTGGCCTCTCCATCAGCTACGCCGTGGTTGAAAGGCATGGCGGCAAACTGATCGTCGACAGTGAACCCGGCTGCTGGACCGTATTCAGCTTCGACCTGCCCAGGGCGACCTGATGACCGGCAGCGTGCCGCTCAAAGGCCAACGTGCGCCGGCGGCAGCGCCGCATGGCAAGCACCTGGGCGAATTCAACATCGGAACCCATACTGGAGCATACAAATGATGGAATCGAGCGCGCAATCCGACCGCCCTGCCATTCTGTTCGTTGACGACGAGGCGACCGCCGTGAAGTACTTCCAGCGCGCCATCGGCGCGCTCGCGCCCGTCATCACCGGAACGTCCGTTGCAGAAGGCAAGCAACTGCTCGACCTGCACGGTCATTCACTTTCGGTCCTGATCTCGGATCAGCGCATGCCCGGTGAATCCGGCAATGAATTGCTGCGTTATGCCGCCGATCGCTTCCCGGGAATCGTCCGCATTCTCACCACTGCGTATTCGGACATCGACCAGACCGTCGAGGCGGTGAATCAGGGTCATATCGATCGCTATATCAAGAAGCCATGGGATATCACCATGCTCCGCATGGAGCTTCGCCAGGCGCTCGATCTGGCGGGACTTCGGAAAGAGCGCGACGACATGGTGGAGGAAAAGCTCAGCGTGCTGCAGCGCCAGACACTGGCCACCCGGATTGGCATGCTCTACGCCTTGTCGGCAAGCCTGCTCGGGCCCGACCGCTTCCAGCCTGTCGATACCTATCTCAGTGCTGCGCAGGCGGCTGGCATCGTCCATGCCAACCCGAACTGGCTGCTGATGGACTATGCCGAAGTCATTGCCATGGAGAGCCGGCGGTTTGGCGCCTTCGGTCATGCTGTCAGGAATGCCATGGACAGCGTTCGCCAGCATTTGAATCGCCAGGACGACATTGCGCAGACCATGCAGCAGCTCCTCGGCCATGACATTGCGGCTGTCGGCGGCGACCGCAAGCTTCTCTGGAATCGTCGCGACCTGCTCGCGGAGTTGCTTGCGCGCCCCGCGGACGAGGCGGTTTCGGCGGACCATGCATTGTGGTTCGCCCTCCTTCTTCGCCTCGACGAGATCGGCTCCGCCGTCGATGTCGCGCAGAACGATGGCAAGATCGTGATGAACGTGATCGCTTCCACCGGCAAGCCTGCCGACATGGGGCGGCTGGCGACCTGGATCGAGCGCCTCTGAGACCGCCTCACTGCGGGCGCGCCTGCATCCGCAAGCGCGCTCGCTATTGCTTCACGTGAAGGACCTGCCACTTGATATCGCGTGGCGACTGTTCTCCTCCCAGGATAGCCCCTCCTCGGCCCGCCAAGGCTGTCGTCCCGCCGATACAGCGTCCAAGATGTGCCTTGTCAACCTCTGCCCGGGTGTCCTACCGTACAACGAGATTCCCGCTGCACCGAGGAGCTACCAATGGCATTGCGCTCACTCGCCTCGCACAGCACCGCGCAATTGCGAAGACTGATCGGACAATTGCAGGCCGAGCTCGACACGCTTGAAAAGATTGCAACGCCCGACGCCGAAGCGCAGCGACAGCTCGCCGAAGCCTGCCTGCGCCTGCGCGGAGGCATGGATGCCATCGAGGACGCCATCCGTTCCCTGCGTGGATTACAGCACATCAGCGCTTCGCCTCGCAGCAAGCCGCTGACGCGACGGGCTTGATTGCTGTGTTGCGGCAAGCACAAAGTGCACCCTGCAACATCTCTCCGCGCGCGTGTGACTTTGTCGCGCAGGTGTGGAGGCTTCCTATGTGAAGCGTCGTCCAAATGTCGAAGCCGGCCTTACGAGCCCACCTTGAGTCGGCCGCCGCGTCCGAGGCCGCCCTTCACTTCCTGCGCCTTGTAGTTGCGCAGCGAGACCACCATGTTGTTGTAGGCGTCCATGAATGCGGCGACGGTCGCCTTGCCTTCAGGCGTGCGGGAGAATCCGCCAAGACCGCCGCCCGCACCACCGCCAAAGGCGCCCAAGGCGGCACCAAAGTTGGTCGCCGTGGCGTTGCCTTCCGAGATCGACAGCTGCACGCCCGACCGGATGTCGAACATGGTCAGGGTAACGACCGATGCCTTGCTCTGCATGGCGCCGCCAACGAGTGCGCCGACACTGCCAAACAGGCTTCCCACCCCGGCCGCCAACTGGCCCGTTGCCTCATTATCGATGACGATAGATGGCTGCATGTAGAAGTCGGCCGCTACACGCTGCCCCTTCTCCTGGCGCGAGCCTGCACGGAATTCGCCGGAATTGCGCTGTTTGTCAGTAATCGACGAAAGCTTGCCTTCGGTACGGTTATTACCGATCGAGGTAATCACGAAGCAATTGGACTGCTGAACAGCCAGACGAATCAGCGGCTCGATGGTCGTGATCTTGGTGGCTGCGCCAAAGCTTGCATACCATTCCTTGTCACGGCCATCATCCACAGCCAGCGTGCCCAGCGGCGCATCGCAGCGCTCCAGCGTGGAATTGGCATTTACGCTGGTGGCTCCACCAGCAGCACCGGTGGCGGCCGTCGGCGCCGTGCCGGTACTGATGAGGCCGCCCCCTGGGCTGGCACAGCCTGCGAGAGCCAGGGACGTGGCCAATGCAGCCACGCACGAAGAAGTTGTCTTAGGCATCAAAACACGGTCCTGTTTACGGAGTACTGCAAAAATCTGAGGCGAAATACTTAGCGTTGATACCAGCCGGACGAGCCCCATATCCAGTAATACGGGTAGCTGCTGTACCACGCATACCAAGACTTCCGATAGGCTTCGCGCACCTGGTACAAGCTCATTTCGTCCCTCTTGGCTGCCTGAGCTTGCGGAATCAGCTCCTGAGCCTCCTTGCTGCCTTTGGCCGCTGCACGTGTCAGCCATGCCTCGGCTTCGGCCGGGTCCGGGCCCATTTCCTCAAAGCCCATTAGATAAATTCGTCCAAGCACCAACTGGGCCTGCATATGGCCGTTGTCGCCGGCCTTGCGCAACCATTGCAGGGCCTGATAGCTGTTGCGCTCCACCCCGTCACCGCGCAGCAGGCGCAGGCCCAGGTCATAAGCCGCGCTCGGATTGCCCTCGGCCACCTCGGCCAAGGCCTGCATGCGGGAATCCGCATGCTCTGGCGCACCCGGAAATATCGCTACGCTTCGATCCTGCTCGGTACAGGCGTTGCCGTTGCATAGCCGAACCGTTTGCGACCGAGGCGAAAGCTGCGATTCCGGCGTCTGTACGCAGCCGGCCAGGCCAAGAATTGCTGCCAACGCCAAAGGAGAAACACTATGCATGATGCTCACCCCCAGCTATGGATTCATACGGGATCGGAGGCACCGCTGCGACATCCCTGATGTCGCAGCGGTGCGCGATCGCACTACCGATTACCAGTGGAAGCCCGCGCCGGCCGCCACACCAACGTTGCCGCGGGTGTTGCTCGTCGCCTGTGCCTTGAAGACCCACCGACCGCTGTCGGACATCTTCGAGAGGCCCAGCGCGATGGCCGACTGGCCGCCGTAGGTACCACCACCCATCGCTACCATGCCGCGACCCGGCAGCGTGGCTTGCGGGAGTGCCGCCATTGCCATCGCCGATGCCGTGCCAGCGTATGCGTCGCGACGGACGTTGGCCACCTGCTGGTTCGTGTAGTTGATCGCGTCGTTCTTCACGTCGTTCAGGCCCGACTGCAGCTGCGACACGTTGACCGCGTCCGTGTCGGCAGTGCCCGCCGCCACATTCGTGATCTGCCGTTCCGCACCAGCACTACCCACGGACACCGAGTTCGCACGATCGGTCACCGAGCCCGCACCCAGCGCCACGCTGTTGTCGTGGGTGGCTTGCGAGTTCGCACCGATGGCCGTCGAGTTGTTGCCCGACGCCGACGCCGAGTTGCCCATCGCCACGCCGTTGTTGCCGGTGACACTGGCGTTGGCACCCGATGCGACACCCTTCGTTCCCGCCTGCACGTAAGCCTTGTCGGCATCCGTGTTGGTACCGTCTGCCTGGAAGTAGCGTGTATTGCCCTCCGTCTTGTTGATCACGTCACCCCAGTTGTTGACCGTGGTTTCGAGGTTATCGACACGGGTATTGGTCTGATACAGCTGCGCGCCGTTGACCGCATCCGTGCTGTTGGCCGACACATCGCCCTGGTGCAGGTTGCTGATCGTGGTGCCACCGGTCTTGCCACCGTCGGTCGACGCATCGCCAGCCAGCGTCACGTGATCCTTCGGGGCACTCCCTGTACCGTCATACTTCACGTTGCGACCGTCGTCCGGCGTAGTCTTGCCGTCCACCGAACTGATGGCTGCTTGCAACTGCGCCACGTTCACCGCATCGCTTGCCGCGGTACCTGCCGCCACGCCGGTGATCTGGCGATAGATGCCGGCCGACGGATTGCCAACGGAGACGGCGCCTGCCGTACCCATGGTGCCTGCGACGGCGTTAGCCAGCGCAACATCCGCACCCGACGGCACCCAGCCTGCGATGCCGGAAGCCGTATTGGCCAGCGAACCCGCACCCAGCGCCACACCACCGACGGTGATTGCCTGCGCATCCACACCAGCGGCCAGCGAGTTCACAGCCTGCGCACCGTTATTGGCGTAGTTGCCACCCTGCACACCGTTGTCGTTGACGCTGTAGTAATGCGTCTTCGAGGCGTCCACCGTCGTGTTCAGCTGGTCGACGTTCGCCGCGTCCGTACCCGCCACACCGGGTGCGACGTTCGAGATCACCTTGCCGCCCGCATTGATCCCGGTCGTCGTGATGCTCGGGCCGCCTGCAATCGTCAGACCGTTGGTGTCGATCGTAGTGTTGCCGGTCTTCACCGAGGTGAACTCGGGGTTGTCCGCCATTTGCAGCTGGATTGCACCCGTCGTCGGGTCGGTCACCGTCTTCAGGTTGTTGCCCGAGTAGGTACCCGCCGTCGTCGCCGCACCGGCGATCGTCAGCGTGTCGCCCAGGTCACGGTGCACGTTCGCGCCACTGTTACCGGCGAAGTTGAGACCCTTCGAGGTCAGGTCCGAACCCTGCTGGTTCAGCTGGTCGACGTTCACCGCATCGCCGCCGCTGGTGCCGGCCGCCACGTTGTGGATCACCGTACCGCCCGTCTTCGTCGTCGAGTTGTAGGTGTCACCGCCCAGCGTCACCGAG
>Ga0160472_100574_pt1 | contig 21341 bp, 15 predicted proteins | sample HID1973M_E11MG_FD_108267 | JGI IMG/M metagenome (GOLD analysis project Ga0160472, IMG submission 108267) | Enriched mosquito-associated microbial communities from UW Madison campus, WI, USA - HID1973M_E11 MG | ecosystem: Host-associated > Arthropoda: Insects > Digestive system > Unclassified ... | reverse complement strand
ATGGTAGTGTGGGGTTTCCCCATGTGAGAGTAGGTCATCGTCAAGATTAAATTCCGAAACCCCTATCTGCGCATGCAGGTAGGGGTTTTGTTTTTGTGCGCTGAAAACCCGGCACAAATTGGCTGAGTTATTTTTGGCTGGGAACACTAGAATAGGCCCAACTTACCCAGAGTCAGAGCCCTTATGCCGGATCCGGTTGACGCCTCCAGGCTGTCAGAATTACCGCTCGAGAATCTGCTTGCCTGTCACGAGTGTGACTTGCTGATGCGCAAGCCAGAACTCGCCAATGGCGAAAAAGCCCTGTGCCCGCGTTGCGGTTACGAACTCTATACCCATCGGCACAATGTCGTGCAGCGTAGCCTCGCCCTGGTGATCGCCGCCCTGCTGTTGTTCGTCCCAGCGAACTTTTTACCCATCATGCAACTCAATCTGCTTGGGCAAACCTCGCACGACACTGTCTGGAGTGGGGTTGTCGCGCTGTTCGATACAGGCATGCAAAGCGTTTCAGTCATTGTGTTCCTGTGCAGCATGGCAATTCCGCTGCTCAAGCTGCTTTGCCAATTGCTCGTCTTGCTAAGCATTCGTTTTGACATAGGACGCAGTTATGGCCTGCTGCTCTATCGCATTTATCATCATCTGCGCGATTGGGGGATGCTCGAGGTTTACCTCATGGGCGTCCTGGTGGCGATCGTAAAGCTGGCAGATATGGCAGCAATCACCGTCGGCATTGGCCTGGTGTGCTTCATCGGTTTGTTACTGGTTCAGGTCTGGCTGGAGGTCGTCATGGCGCCTCATCAGATCTGGCTGGCTTTATCAGGAGAGGATGCCCATGCGGGCGATTGATGCAGGGATTCTGATTTGCGCGGAATGCCATGAATTGAACAGGCAGGAAGCCGGCACGGACGAGCAGGTGTGCACGCGCTGCGGTGCGTTGGTGCACGAGCGTAGTCCGAACAGTGTGGTGCGGACCTGGGCCTTGCTGATTACCGCCGCCATTCTTTACATACCGGCGAATCTGCTGCCGATCATGACCGTCAGCTCCTTGGGCAAAGGTGCGCCCAGTACCATCATGGCGGGGGTGATCGAGCTGGTGCACTACGGGATGTTCCCCATTGCGGCCGTGGTGTTTATCGCCAGTATCCTGGTGCCCACCTTCAAGCTGGTCGGTATCGGGCTGCTGCTGTTTTCCGTACAGCGCCGACAACCGCTCTCGGCGCGCCAGCGTATCTGGATGTACCGCTTCATTGAATTCATTGGCCGCTGGTCGATGCTCGACATCTTTGTGATCGCCATTCTGGTGGCGGTCGTGAATTTCGGGCGGCTTGCCAGCATCGAAGCCAACCTTGGCGCCATCGCTTTCGCCTCCGTGGTGATTCTGACGATGCTTGCCGCCGTAACTTTCGATCCCCGACTGATTTGGGATAACACGGAGTCGGACGACGACCATGACTGATTTGCCTGTAGCGAAAACCCGACCGGCCTCTAACTGGTCGGCCATTTGGGTGTTGCCCCTGATTGCCTTGATCATCGGCGGCTGGCTGGGCTGGCGTGCCTATAACGAGACCGGCATCGAGATTCAGGTGCGCTTCGAAAGTGGTGAAGGTATCCAGGCCAACAAAACCGAGGTTGTCTACAAGGGCATGTCGGTCGGCAAGGTCAAGCGTCTCAAGCTCGATGACGAGGGCGACTCGAAAGGGGTTATTGCCACGATCGAGATGAACAAGGACGTCGAGCAATACCTCAAGACCAGCACGCGTTTCTGGCTGGTCAAGCCAAGCGTGACCCTGGCCGGCATCACCGGTCTGGAAACACTGGTTTCGGGTAACTATGTGGCCATCAGCCCTGGTGAAGGCGAGCCTGTGCGCAAGTTCAAGGCCCTGGCCGAGGAACCACCGCTCTCTGATGCCCAGCCTGGCCTGCACCTGACCATCAAGGCCGATCGCCTGGGTTCGTTGAACCGCGGCAGCCCGGTCTTCTACAAGCAGATCAAGGTTGGTCAGATCAAGAGTTACGTGCTCTCCGACGACCAGAGCACTGTCGAGTTGAAGGTCTTCATTGAACCGACCTATGCCAAGCTGGTGCGCAAACACACGCGTTTCTGGAACGCCAGTGGCATCAGTATCGACGCCAACCTGTCGGGTGTGAAAGTGCGCAGTGAGTCCCTGGCCAGCATCGTTGCCGGCGGTATTGCCTTTGCCACGCCAGAGAATCGCCGGGACAGCCCGCCTACCGATCCGAGCCTGCCGTTCAGGCTCTACGAAGACTTCGATGCGGCGGCGGCCGGCATTCGGGTCAAGGTCAAACTGACCGATTTCGATGGCCTGCAGGCCGGTCGTACACCAGTGATGTACAAGGGTATTCAGGTCGGCAGTCTCAAGGCATTGAAAGTCGATCCGGACCTTTCCGGTGCCACTGCCGAACTGACGATGGATCCGCTGGCTGAAGACTACCTGGTCGACGGTACCCAGTTCTGGGTGGTCAAGCCGTCGATTTCCCTGGCGGGTATCACCGGCCTGGAAGCACTGGTCAAAGGTAACTACATTGCTGTACGCCCCGGCGATAAGGGCTCCGCACCACAGCGCGAGTTCGTCGCACGACCCAAGGCGCCGCCGCTGGACCTGCGCGCGCCTGGCCTGCACCTGGTGTTGTTCACGGAAAACCTGGGTTCGCTGGAAGTCGGCAGCCCGGTTCTCTACAAGCAGGTGAAAGTCGGCTCGGTGCAGAGCTATCAGTTCTCGCGGACCAAAAAACAACTGATCATCGGCGTGCACATCGAGAAGGAATACGAAGGGCTGGTCAACGCCTCGACACGCTTCTGGAATGCCAGCGGCATTACGCTTACGGGCGGACTGACCGGCGGGATTCAGGTGAAGAGCGAATCGCTGCAGAGCCTGATGGCCGGCGGCATCGCTTTCGATACACCGTTGGCCAAGGCGCCGTTGCAGAAGCGGGTGCCGCGTTTCCGCTTGTTCAGCAGCCATGAAGACGCCACTCAGAAAGGTGAGATCATCACCATCAAGGTCGACAGGGCGGACGGGCTGCGCACCGGCACGCCGATTCGCTTCAAGGGGCTGGATGTCGGCAAGATTGAAGACGTCGACCTCAGTGACGACCTGCAGTCGGTGCTGCTGACCGCGAGGATCAACGAGGTGCCGGATCGTATCGCCCGGGTCGGCAGTCAGTTCTGGGTGGTCAAGCCTGAGTTGGGGCTGATCAAGACCTCGAACCTGGAAACCCTGGTGACCGGACAATACATCGAGGTGCAGCCCGCTGCGAAAAATCTGGGCTCACAGAAAAACTTCGTGGCACTGCCCAACCCTCCGGAAACCGCCAAGCAGGAATCCGGCTTGAGCCTGGTGTTGAGCGCCCCGCGTCGTGGTTCGCTGAAGGCCGGTGTGCCGGTGACCTATCGTGAGATTACTGTGGGCAAGGTCACGGGCTATGAACTTGGCCAGACTGCCGATCGTGTGCTGATCCGCATTCTGATCGAGCCGAAATACGCGCCGTTGGTGCGCAGTGGCACGCGGTTCTGGAACACCAGTGGATTCAACCTTGACGTCGGTCTGCTCAAAGGGGCAACCCTGCGCACCGAATCCCTGGAGACGATCATCCAGGGCGGCGTTGCCTTTGCCACGCCGGACGGCGAGCGCATGGGCAACCCGGCGCGGCCCGAGCAGACCTTTGCGTTGTTCGACAAGTTCGAGGATGAATGGCTGACCTGGGCGCCGAAGATTCCTTTGGGCAAATAATCTTTGGTTAGTGGGGCGTCAGTGATGACGCCCTCGCGGGCAAGCCCGCTCCCACAGGGGCTGAGTCGTATTCAGAGTTTGTGCTCACTGAATATAACTGTGGGAGCTGGCTTGCCAGCGATGAGGCCCTGACATTCACCGAACTCTTCAGGGTGGACCACAAAAAAGGCCGCGATCCAATGGACCGCGGCCTTTTTCATTACCTGCGATTCAAGCCTCAGACCGCATCCAGCTCCGGTTCATCCGCCTGTTCATTCACCGTCGCCTTCACCGCATCATGCCGACGAATGTACTTCCAGTCCGCCTCATCGATGTAAATCCCCGCCGGCCCGCTACCGCCCTCCAGGTCGATGGCGACACTGGCGCAGACTTGCGGCTTCACACTCGCCAGAATCGGCACGAAGCCCAGTTGCAGGCTGGTTTCCAGCAGCGCCGCCTGGTTCTTCTCGTCGATGTCCGCCGCCTCGTCGAGGTAGTACGGCAGGCGCACGCGACCGGCCAGGTCGCGATCCATCAAGTGCAGCAACAGGTACATGTTGGTCAGCGCCTTGATGGTCATGGTGGTGCCGTTGGAGGCGGCGCCGTCGATGTCGGTGTGAATCACCGGTTGGCCGTTAACCTTGGTGATCTCGAACGCCAGCTCGAACAGGTCCTTGAGCCCAAGCTGGTTGTGGTTCGCCGCCACCAGCCGGGCCAGGTATTCCTTGGCCTCTTCGTTCTTGTTGTCCTGCTCGGCGCTCTGGCTGAGATCGAAGACGGACAGGGTTTCACCTTCTTCGTACTGACCGGCGCTGTGGATAATCTGGTCGATGTGCTTGAGCGCTTCCTTGTTCGGCGCCAGGACGATACGGAAGCTCTGCAGGTTGGACACCTGACGCTTGTTGATCTCGCGGTTGAACAGCGCCAGCTGGTGTTCGAGGCTGTCGTAGTCACTGCGGATGTTGCGCAGCGTCCGCGCGATATCGGTCACTGCGGCACGGCGCGCCTTGCCCAGGGTCAGGGCTTCATCGGTGCGGTGCGCATAGGCGTTGATCAGCAGTGACAGGCGGCGCTCCATGTCGTCTTCGCTGTCGAACTTGGCCACACCCTTGAGGCGTACCTGCGCATACAGCGCTTCGATCTGCCCGTCGGCGCGCAGCAGGCCCTGCCAACTGTCCTGGTAGTCGTTGAGCAGCGGCAGCAGGTTGTCCATGGAATCGTCGATCGGGTCCATGAACGGCGTGCCGAACGGCAGGTCCGTCGGCAGCAACTGACGGCGGCGCAGGGCGTCGTCGAGGGTGCGTTGCTTGGCCTCCATGTCGCCGATCTGCCGGCCGACCAGTTGCAGCTTGGCCGACAACTGCTGGACGCGCTCGGTGAAGGCATCGCTGGAGCGCTTCAATTCTTCCTGCGCGGCTTCCATCTGCGCGAGCTGTTCCAGCTTGTCGTCTTCTTCCGCACTCAGGGTTTGCGCGCGGCGGAAATCTTCCAGGGCTTTCTGCGCATCCAGTACCTGCTGGTACAGCGCTTCGGTCTGGGTCTTGCTCGCCGCGCGGTCGGCCGCCACGGCTTGCTGGGTTTTCAGTTGCTTGAGTTCTTTTTCCAGACGCTCTTTCTGGTCGCGCAGCGCGGCACGGTCAGCCAGGGCCTGCAGGGCTGGCGGCTCGATGTGGGAGATGTCGATGGACAGCCCCGGCACTTCGAAACGCTCACCCTTGAAGCCATCAAGGATCAGTTCAACGGATTTCACCCAGTCGCCATTCTCGTCGAGGGTGATGCCATGTTCACCCAGTGGCAGGCTGAACAGCGCGCTATTGAACAGGCGCATCAGACGCTCGACGTCCTGCTGAGAGAATTCTTCGCGCAGGCGGGCGTAGCTGTTGTTGTCGGCGTGATCGAGTTGCTGCTTGACCGACTTCAGGCGTTTTTCCAGATCCCGCAGGCGTTCTTCCAGGTCCTCGGCGCTGAACTGGCGGGACTGGGCCAGGGCGCCGGCGAGTTCGTCGTGGGCGTCTTTGGCGGCCAGCAGTTGCTGTTCCAGCACTTTGACGTCCTCGACCAGGGCAAAGCGATGCTTGAGCACCGACAATTCGCCGAGCCAACGCTGGATGCCGGTGATTTCCCGTTCCAGGCGCATCAGTTCCTGGGTACCGCCACGCTGATCGTTTTGCAGCGAGTCCTGCTCATTGCGGTAGTGCTCGGCCTGAATGGTCAGCTCTTCCTTGCGCGCACTGGCGTAATCCGACCAGGTGCCCAGCAGCGAATCGAGCAGCGGCGAGATCCGGTGCAACTTGCCGCGCAGGATGTCGCGCTGCTTCACGCCATTGGCCAGGGCTTCGACCAAGGGACCTGCGGCAACCAGCGAATTGTAATCCTGCTCCATGCGTCGCACGTCGCGGAAGGCTTCTTCGCACGCCGCAATGTAATCGACGCTGCCGGAGCGCAGGCTGTGTTCGAAGGCATCGAGGAACAGCTGCTTGAGCTTGGCCGCGGTGATTTCGCGCATATGCAGCAAGTTGATGAACAGGGCGCGGAAGGTCTTCAGGCTTTGCTCGCTGGTGGAGCGCAGCGGGATCAGCGTCAGGTCCAGCGGGATCGAAGTATGACCGCCGACCAGCAAGCGGCGCAGTTCATCGGGCTTGAGTTCGTAGGCTTTCAGGCCTTCACGCTCAAGGTTGGTGAACAGTTCTTTCTGGCGCAGGCAGGTGTCGTTCTTCTGGTAGTGGGCCAGGTCCAGCTTGCCGGCATAGGCAAAGAACTGGTGACCGAAACCGCCGCCCGGGCCGCGACCGACTACACCGATCACATGGGGACCGTGGGGCAGGTTCACTTCCACGAGGATATAGCTGGTGTCGGAGGCGAAGTAAAAGCGCCGGGACTGTTCCAGGCTGTACTTGCCGAAACTCATGTCCGACATGCGCGCCAGGATCGGAAACTGCAGGGCGTTGATCGAAGCGGATTTGCCGAGGTTGTTCGCGCCGTAGACCGACAGCGGCTCTTCCAGCGGAAACAGGCCGAGGCTGTAGCCGGCGGTGTTCAAAAGGGCAAAGCGGCGGATGCCGTAACGTTCCTTGCTCATGCGTCGAGCTCCTGTTCTTCGGCGATGGCGCGGGCCAGGGCGTCTTCTTCGCTTTCCTCTTCAAACTCGCTCAGGTCGAGCGGATCGTCAGTTTCGAGGAGTTTGGCTTCGGCCTCTTCGTCGATCAGCACTGGCGCTGGCAGTGGCAGGACGCTGTGGACGCTGGCGGCCAGGTCGCGGTCTTGCTGCACGGACAGGCATACATCGAGGAAACGGTGCATCGGCGGCAGAAAGCGGTACACGCCGTTTTCTTCACCGGCGAAACCGAGTTGAGTCATGCGACGCATGATCTTTTCTTCGAGTTCTTCAACGGTCTGCACTTCGGCCTGGATGAACAGGTCGCGGTATTTCTCCAGCAACGAGGGCAACTCCTCGCGGCCAAGGCTGCCGCCATCGAGTACGGAGATCGGGTCCCGGCCCTGATCGGCCAGATGCTCGACGAGAATGAAGGTGAACAGCGCCAGGCGCTGGGCAGTCTTGTTCACTGTCGCAGCGGCGAGGTCCGGCACGAAGTAATAGAAGCCACGGGTATCGCAGACCAACTCAAAGCCCAAGGCCTTGAACAACGTGCGGTACTGGTCCTGGAAGTTCGACAACTGTGCGTACAGCTCCGGGTCGCGGCGGCTGACGTGATAACCCTTGAACAGCTCGCGAAAGATCGGCGCCAGCTGAGACAGTTCGGATAGATCAAGATGCATGGGGAGTGCTCGCAGAATCCTCGACGGCGGTGTCGCCAACCGAGAGCAGGGCGAAGGAGCGCAGGCTGACCTGATGCTCGTGAGTGTGGTATTCGCGGCGTTCCAGGCGCTCGCGCTTGAAGCGCTTTTCCCGGGACAGGCGCGAGAACCAGTACAGCAATTCGTCGGTGGCGCCGTCCGGTTCCTGCTCCAATAGCCAGGTCATCAGGTCCGGCATCGGCAGGGCGTCTTCGCAGCGTTCGAGCATTTCCCGAACCGTGCGTGGCGCCCGCGGTGTCTCGCCGCCCTTGTGGGTCTTGTGCGCCTTGGGGAAGCGCGCCGGTTTCGGTTCGAAACGCGCCAGGGCGTAGACGTAGGCCTCCACCTGACTGGCGCTGCCGAGGAAGGTGCTTTGCGGACGGGTGAACAGCGGCATCGCGGCCTGCGGCACGGCGTCGATGCCTTTGCGGCGGATCGCGGCCAGTGCCAGTGCGGCGCCACGGGTCACGGCGTTGTGGCGGCGGGCTTCTTCGCGCAGGGGCAGCAGCAGTTCGCGGGCATGGCGCAGGGTCAGTTGCGCGCTGGTCTGCATTTCGAGGATACGTGCGTGGGTGCGCAGGAGCATGTCGTCGTCGACGAGGTGACCGAGGCGCTGCTGTTCGCTGAGCATCTTCAGGAGCACGGTTTCGACCTTGCGCACGCCTTGTTCGAAGGCGCCGTCGGCGTTCACCAGGTCGATCATCGGCTCGACGTATTCGTCCCAGGTCGCCAGCACTTCGGCATAGCGCTGGCGCAAAGGTATCTGGCGGTCGCTGGTCTTGGCCCGTTCGGCCACGGCCACCAGGGCCTGTTCGTCGTTATCGAGCTTTTTCAGGACATCGCGCACACGCATATCGAGCAGACGCAACTGGCGGGCCAGGTCGTTGCCGTCGCGAATGTCGAACGCGTCCTGGATGTAACCGGCCAGGCGCTCGAGATGGCGCAGGTAGGCTTCGATTTCCAGACACAAGCCCAGGCGGTGTTCACGGCGCAGGTAGGCGAGGAAGTCGTGAATCTGCGCGTTGAGCTCGAAACGGTTCGGGCTTTTCGCCACGGGAACCAGAATATCGAGGCGAATCCACACGTCCAGCAGGCTGGTGATGTCCTGCGGCGTACTGTCCAGTTGCTGGGCGGCCAGTTGTGAACGCAATTCGTTGAGGCTCAGTGTGCCTTGGTCGAAGTGCTCGCACAGTGGCTCCAGAAGTGCCCAGTGTTCAGCGAGGGCGCGCAAGACGCGCTTGGGTTCGATCATCGGAATGGCCGGCTGGTTGGCGAATAAAAGCCGCGATTGTACTGCATCAGGGCCAATGCGATTCAGTCTCGGGACGGGCTGTCGCATTCTTTCGATAAAGAGCATCGGTCGAGGCTGTCGATCAACAGCAAGCGATCTTCAGCGAAGGGCGGTAGAATCAGCGCACTATCAGTTATCCACAAGTGGCCGACCTTTGCTTATCGAGTCCCGCCGTCGCGCTTATTTGAACGCCATGCAGGTGGTCAGCTGGCTGCCGCGCACCGAATTGCCCTTTGCCGCACCGTCGCGGGCCGAATTGCTGGAAATGCCCGAGCCGCTGGTCGTCGCGCCGGTGGCGGCGGCTTCGGTGCCTGCGCCGGCAGCCAAAGTCGCCGTTGCGCCGTCTGCTCCTGCAGCAGAGCGGGTGAAAATCGAGGTGCCGCGCCCTTCGCTGGCCAGCACGCGCACGGGCGCCAAACCCGAAGAGGAAGCCGCCCCGGTGGTGGTCAAGGCGCCGGTCGTGCCGCCGCCGCGTTTTGCCCTGCAACTGCTGCGGGCGGGACGTTGCCTGTTGCTGGTGGAGTTACCCACAGGCGAATCCTTCCAGAGTCGCGATCCTGCCTATTTGCTGCTCAAGGACATGCTGCGCGCCGCCGGTCTGCCGGACAGCCCGCAGATCGTCGGCGAGCCGGTGCGCTGGCCGCTGTTGGTCAGGGGCAGCATGGATCAGGGCCCGGACGCGGCCCGTGACTTTGTGCAAGGCTTTCTGTCGGTGCGAATGGAAGAGGCGCCATGCGTCTGTCTGTGGCTGATCGGCCTGCCCGCGGTGCGGTTTGCCGGTGAAGCGGATGCCGAAGCGTTCAACCGTGAGCTGCAAATCGAAGGCCTCGGCTCGGCCTGGGCGGTACCGGGCCTTGAACTGTTAATGGAAGAGCCACAGCGTAAGGCTGATGTCTGGCAAGCCATGCGCCGGCTGATGGCGCGCTGGAAAGAATCGAATGAGTGATGCTGTCACGTTCCGCCCGATGATCGAGGCGGACCTGGAAACCGTGCTGAAAATCGAATATGCAGCCTATAGCCATCCCTGGACCCGTGGAATCTTCCTCGATGGCCTGGGCAAGTATCAAATCTGGCTGATGTTCGAAGGCCAGCAGCAGGTCGGGCACGGGGTGGTGCAGATCATCCTCGATGAAGCGCACTTGCTGAACATCACCGTCAAACCGGAAAACCAGGGCCGTGGACTGGGGCTGACGCTGCTGGAGCACCTGATGTCGATCGCCTACAAGGCGGACGCCCGGGAGTGCTTCCTGGAAGTGCGTGACAGCAATACCGCGGCATTCAAGCTCTATGAGCGCTACGGCTTCAACGAAATCGGCCGGCGCCGGGATTACTACCCGGCAGTGGGCGGGCGTGAAGACGCGGTGGTCATGGCTTGCACTTTGGTCGATTAAACCACGCACGTCTGTAGGAGCTGCCGAAGGCTGCGATCTTTTGCTCTTCTGTGTTTTGCGACAAAAGATCAAAGATCAAAAGATCGCAGCCTTCGGCAGCTCCTACGGGATCCGCAGTATTAGCGCTTGCCGTCCATCGGATCGCGTCGCGCCAGTTCCGCCTCGTCCAGCCCATCGCCACCGCCAATGTCGTCTTCACCGACAATGCTCAGGTCCCAATCGGCCTGATCGCCATCGCCGGCCTCATTGGCATCCCGTGCGCCGTCGTCAGGCATCAGGGTTTCCGGGCTCATATCATCGTCTGTGGGTTCATGGTCCGCCGTAGAGCCGCCCGTCATGCCGGCTTCGCGGACGCGCTCGCGAGGCATCAGATGCTCACGCTCCGTTTCCGGTATCTCGTCACCAATTTTGGCGCTGGGCTCATCGGCATCAAAATCCAGTTCATGCACCGATCCCATGCGATCTTCGTTGTCATCGATGGCTGGCGGTTGCTGGGCATCGTACGGACGTCGTGAATCATTCATGGTAATTCCTCATACTGTGGGTCCTACTAGGGTGGACCCACCGGGCTACCGAGAATTCCACCGGCCTGAAGCGGGGTGTCAATACACTCACTTCGGCACGTGACCCCGACGGGCGGTTGGCTGTCAAAGCAGCGCGCATCTTTCACGAGGCTACCTTGCATGAACGAATTACAAGATCTGATTGATAACAACGAGCGCTGGGCCGCTGCCATCAAAGAAGAAGATCCGGACTTCTTCGCCAAGCTGGCCCGTCAACAGACGCCGGAGTACCTGTGGATCGGCTGCTCCGACGCCCGGGTGCCCGCCAACGAAATCGTCGGCATGCTGCCGGGCGACCTGTTCGTCCACCGCAACGTGGCCAACGTAGTACTGCACACCGACCTCAATTGCCTGTCGGTGATCCAGTACGCCGTCGACGTGCTCAAGGTCAAACACATCCTGGTCACCGGCCACTATGGCTGCGGCGGCGTGCGCGCTTCGATGCAGGATCGCCAGTTCGGCCTGATCGATGGCTGGTTGCGCTCGATTCGCGACCTGTACTACGAGAAGCGCGACGAGCTGGCCACCTACGCCACGGAAGAAGAGCGCGTCGATCGCCTCTGCGAGCTCAACGTGATCCAGCAAGTGGCCAACGTCGGCCACACCAGCATCGTGCAGAACGCCTGGCACCGTGGGCAAAGCCTGTCGATTCACGGCTGCATCTACGGCATCAAGGACGGTCGCTGGAAAAGCCTGAACGCCACCATCACCGGCTTCGAGCAATTGCCGCCGCAGTACCGCTTGCGGCCGTTCGAACCGATGTGACACCCCTGTAGGAGCTGCCGCAGGCTGCGATTTTTGACTATGGTTTTGCAAAACAGAATCAAAAGATCGCAGCCTGCGGCAACTCCTACAGGAACGGGTTCTTCATACGTAGGGCATGTTGCTCAAGGCATCACCGGCGGCGTATACGTCAGCGTCGTCCCCAGCGCCCACAGCAGGAACAGCACCAACGGTGCATGCACCAGCAATTGCACGAACGAGAAACCGATCAGGTCCCGCGCCTTGAGCCCCAGCACGCCCAGCAGTGGCAGCATGTAGAACGGGTTGATCAGGTTCGGCAGGGCTTCAGCGGCGTTGTAGATCTGCACGGCCCAGCCCAGGTGGTAGTTCAGGTCGTTCGCCACTTGCATCACGTAGGGCGCTTCAATGATCCATTTGCCACCCCCGGACGGAATGAAGAAACCGAGTACTGCCGAGTACACGCCCATCAGCAGGGCATAGGTGTCATGGGAGGCGATGCTGACGAAAAAGGTCGAGATGTGGTGCGCCAGGGTTTGTGCATCCCCGCCTTTGACCGTGGTCATCAGCGCGGCGATCGAACCGTAAAGCGGGAACTGGATCAGCACGCCGGTGGTGGTCGGCACCGCGCGGGATACCGCGTCGAGGAAGCTGCGCGGGCGCCAGTGCAGCAAGGCGCCGAGCATGATGAACAGGAAGTTGTAGGTGTTCAGCCCGGAAATCGCGCTGATCGCCGGTTTGGTCGAGAACTCGTGGAACAGCCATCCGCCAGCCAGCAGGACCAGGACAATGGTCAGCAGCGGGCTGTATTCCAGCCATTCGCCGGGACGGGTGCGGGGTGGCAGGGGTGGCAGGTTGAAGCTCGGGTCGATGCCGCAAGCCTTGGCATCCCGTGCCGATTTCGGCCCGGGGGCGGTGGCGTAGGCCACGATCAGCGAGACGATGATCAGCGCCAGCAGCAGCGCTCCGGATTGCCAGAGAAAGATGGTCTGGGTGAAAGGGATCACCCCGGTGATCGCCAGAATCGACGGCGGCAGGCTGGCGGGGTTGGCTTGCAGTTGTGCGGCGGACGACGACAGGCCCAGAGCCCAAACTGCGCCGAGGCCAAGGTAGACCGCGGCACCGGCGGCGCGGTAGTCCATCTTCAGGTCGGTACGGCGGGCGAGGGCACGTACCAGCAAGCCGCCGAACACCAGCGACAGGCCCCAGTTGAGCAGCGACGCGACCATGGAAATCAGCGCGACCCAGGCGACTGCCGAGCGACCGTTTTTCGGCAGCTTCGCCAGACGATCGATCAGCTTCACCGCCGGTGGCGAACTGGCGACCACATACCCGCCAATCACCACGAACGCCATCTGCATGGTGAACGGGATCAGGCTCCAGAAGCCATCACCGAAGGCCATGGCGGCATCGGTGGGCTTGGCACCCATCGCCAGGGTGGCCAAGGCGACGATGATCACTGCCAGCGCGGCAAACACCCAGGAGTCGGGGAACCAGCGTTCGGCAAAACTTGAACAGCGCAGGGCAAAGCGGGCGGAGCGGCTATCTTCGATATCGGCGGCCACGGGAATACCTCGATTTTTATATTTATTGTGGTCTTCTGGGCGCTACCGCCCGTCTGGACAGACACCAACATTAATTCAACCAGAGGTTTTTTGTGTCGTAGTTTTGCAGCTATGGGACTTTGGTCTAACGGGTTGTCCACTCGCGCGTTTACGTAGACCATGGGCGCCTTGAATGCCTGTGCCAGAGTTCTTTTCATGACTGCCAATACCGATTCGCGCCCGGCGCCCTTCAGCCGCTCGGACTACAAAACCCTGGGGCTTGCCGCCTTGGGCGGGGCGCTGGAAATCTACGATTTCATCATTTTCGTGTTTTTCGCGCTGACCTTGAGCCAGCTGTTCTTCCCCCCGGAAATGCCGGAATGGCTGCGCCTGCTGCAAAGTTTCGGGATCTTCGTCACCGGCTATCTGGCGCGGCCATTGGGCGGGATCCTCATGGCGCATTTCGCCGATCGCCTGGGTCGCAAGAAGGTCTTCAGCCTGAGCATTTTGATGATGGCGCTGCCGTGCCTGCTGATCGGGATCATGCCGACCTATGCCCAAATTGGTTACTTCGCACCGTTGCTGCTGTTAATCCTGCGGATTTTCCAGGGCGCGGCAGTCGGCGGTGAAGTGCCCAGCGCCTGGGTGTTCGTCGCCGAGCACGCGCCGGCAGGACATCGCGGTTATGCCCTGGGTTTCCTGCAGGCGGGGCTGACCTTCGGCTACCTGATCGGCGCATTGGTGGCGACCTTTCTCGCCCAGGTGTTTACCCCGGCGGAAATTCTCGATCACGCCTGGCGCTACCCCTTCCTGCTGGGTGGCGCTTTCGGTGTGATTGGCGTCTGGTTGCGCCGCTGGCTCAGTGAGACTCCGGTGTTCATGGCCATGCAGGCGCGACGTGAGGCGGCGGGCGAACTGCCGCTGCGCACGGTCTTGCGTGAACATCGCCTGGCCATTTTGCCGGCGATGATCCTGACCTGTGTCCTGACCTCGGCGGTAACAGTGTTTGTGGTTATCACCCCGACCATGATGCAGAAAACCTTCGGCATGACCGCCAGCCACACGTTCGCGCTGAGCGCCTTGGGGATCGTGTTTCTCAATATCGGATGTGTCATCGCCGGCTTGCTGGTCGATCGCATCGGCGCCTGGCGGGCCGTGATGCTGTACAGCCTGTTACTGCCGCTGGGCATTGGCGTGCTGTACACCTGCCTGATCCATGGCGGTGACTGGGTCGGGCTGGCCTACGCGCTGGCCGGGCTTGCCTGCGGCGTAGTCGGCGCGGTGCCTTCGATCATGGTCAGCCTGTTTCCTGCGCGGATTCGCGTGTCGGGTATTTCTTTTACCTACAACATTGCCTATGCCGTGTGGGCGAGCATCACGCCGCTGTTTTTGATCGGCCTGATGCCATGGAGCCCGTGGATCTGCGTGATGTTCAGCGCGGTGATGGGTGCGGTGGGCGTGACCAGCGCGGCCTGGTTCGGCCGTCGCCTGTCGTGCGCTGGCGAATGTCCTGCGGCTGGCGCGGTGTAAAGGGATGGGCCTGCGGGCCGCGACTATTTTTGTAGGACAAGTCTCAAGCGCTCTTTAGAAAACGCCCGCAAAGCCGATGGTTAGGCTGCATATCGCTTTCCACCCCAGTCCATCGGTGCATTCCCATGTTCAATAAACGCTTGAAGCAGGAGCTGTCGGCTCTTCGTGAAGAACTCTCCAGCCTCCAGCAAGTGAAGGAAAGCCTGGAAAGCGAGATGCTCGTGCTGACGCTCGACAGCGATGGACGGGTGCAGTCGGTGAATCAGAACTTCCTCGCCGAGATGTTCTACAAGAGCGGTGATCTGATCGGCCGGCACGTTGACGAGCTGGTTCCCGATCATGTTAAAACCGACGAATTCCAGCAGCGTTTCAAGAACGCCTTGACCCGTGGCGAGCACTTTGCCGGCGCCGTGCGCTTGCTGCGCGGCACGGGTCAGGAAGCCTGGTTGCGCTCCATCTTGCAGCCCGTGCGCTGCCCACAAGGGCGAATCAAGCACTTCTCGATCTTCTCCAGCGACCTGACCCGCACCATCGAGGCGTCCCGTGAACACGAGAACCTGATCGGTGCTTTGGTACGCTCCACGGCCGTGATCGAGTTCGATCTCGACGGCAACGTGCTGACCGCCAACGACCGCTTTCTCAGCGGCATGGGTTACAGCCTCGCCCAGATCAAGGGCAAGCACCATCGCATGTTCTGCGAGTCGCAAGATGCGAACAGTGCTGAATACCAATATTTCTGGCAGCGCCTGAACAAGGGGGAGTATGTGGCAGGCCGTTTCAAACGAGTCGACAGCCATGGTCGCCTGGTGTGGCTGGAGGCTTCCTACAACCCGGTCGTCGATGCCAACAACAAGTTGTACAAAGTGGTGAAATTCGCCACGGTGATTACCGATCAGGTCAACCAGGAACAGGCCGTGGCCGAAGCCGCCAACATTGCCTACAGCACTTCGCAGCAGACGGACCAGAGCGCCCAGCGTGGCAACGCCGTGGTGACCCAGGCGGTGGACGTGATGCGCGACCTGGCCAAACACATGCAAACCGCTGGCGACGGAATTGAAGCACTGAACGAGCAATCGCTGGTGATCGGCACCATCGTCAAAACCATCAGCGGCATTGCCGAGCAGACCAACTTGCTGGCGCTCAACGCCGCCATCGAAGCCGCCCGTGCCGGCGAGCAGGGCAGGGGCTTTGCGGTGGTGGCGGACGAGGTTCGGCAACTGGCTTCACGCACCAGCCAGGCCACTGACGAGATTGTACTGGTGGTGCGTCAGAATCAGGACATGGCGCGCAATGCCGTGGCATTGATGACTGATGGCAAGCTTCAGGCTGAACAGGGACTGGCGCTGGCGGCGGAGGCGGGCACGGTGATCGTCGAGATCCAGGACGGTGCGCAGAAAGTGGTCAATGCCGTGGGGCAATTTGCCAATCAGCTGGCGAGTTGATCCCGAAGGGATCGCAGCCTGCGGCAGCTCCTACATAAAACGGGTGTCCGCCTTGTAGGAGCTGCCGCAGGCTGCGATCTTTTCAATCGGTTGAGGCCGGCCCCAGGCATCAATCCCCTGCGGCCTGCCCCTCACGCCGCGGATCGGCGCCACCGGCCAGCGCCGCGTTGCCTTGGGCGTCCTTCACGCGAACAATCACCTGAGTGCCGCTGGTCATGTCGATCTCGCTGACGTTGTGGCCTTTGTCCTTCAGCGCCTGAATCAGTCCCGGGCTGAACTGCCCCTGTTCCAGTTCGGTCGGGCCGTTGCGGCTGCCGAAGTTGGGCAGGTTGATAGCGCCTTGCGCATCCAGGTTCCAGTCGAGCAGGCCCAAGGTGGACTTGACCACGTACTCGATGATTTGCGAGCCGCCGGGCGAGCCAAGGGTGGCGAGGAATTCACCGCTGTGGCGATCGAAGATCAGCGTCGGCGCCATGGACGAGCGCGGGCGTTTGCCGGGCTCCACACGGTTGGCGACTTTCTGTCCGTTTTCTTCGGGAATGAACGAGAAGTCCGTCATCTCGTTGTTGAGCAGGAAGCCCTGAACCATCAGGTGTGAGCCGAACGCCGATTCAATGGTCGTGGTCATCGACACGGCGCCGCCGGCGTCATCCACGGCCACCACCTGCGAAGTGGAAATTCGCAACGGCGAACGGTCCGGCGCGTAGGCCACTTGAATGCCCGGCGGTGTCCCCGGTTTGGCCGTGCCCATGCTGCGCTCGCCGATCAGCGCGGCGCGGCTGGCGAGGTAAGTCGGGTCGACCAGGCCTTTGACTGGCACCGGCACATAATCCGAGTCGGCCAGGTACTGCGCGCGATCGGCGTAGGCCAGGCGTTCGGCTTCAGAAATCAGGTGCACCGCTTCAGGCGCCGGTTCGAAGCCCGCGGGTGCGGCCGTTTTGACCGGCGGCAGTCCAGCCATTGCCAGGCGCTTGTCGCGGGCCTCCAGGGCCTGCAGCGTGCCGAGCACCTGTGCCACGGCAATCCCGCCTGAGGAGGGCGGTGGCATGCCGCAGACCTGCCAGCGCTTGTAGTCGGTGCACAGCGGCGCGCGCTCCTTCGCCTGGTAGTGCTTGAGATCGCTCAGGGACAGGCTGCCCGGGTTGGCATGGCCTTGCACCCTGGCGACGATCTCCTCGGCGACCGGGCCTGTGTAGAGCGCGTCAGGGCCTTCGTTGGCGATGCGTCGCAGCAGGGCGGCCAGTGCCGGGTTCTGCAATCGCGTGCCGACCGCTTTCGGGCTGCCATCGGCGTTGAGAAAGTAAGCCACCATTTCCGGCGAGCGTCGCAGGGATGAATCCGCAGAGATCAGTTGGTGCAAGCGCGGTGAAATGGCAAAGCCTTGCTCGGCCAGCTGGATGGCTGGCTCGAACAATTGCGCCCACGGCAGGCGTCCGTGTTTTTTGTGCGCCAGCTCCAGCGCGCGCAAGACCCCCGGCGTACCCACCGAACGTCCGCCAATCTGCGCCTGGGTGAACGCCATCGGTGTGCCGTCAGTCTGCAGGAAGAGCTTCTCGGTGGCGCCGGCGGGGGCGGTTTCACGGCCATCGAAGGTGCGCACCGCTTTTCCGTCCCATAGCACGATCAGGGCGCCGCCACCGATACCCGAGGATTGCGGCTCAACCAGAGTCAACACCGCTTGCATGGCAATCGCGGCATCGATGGCCGAGCCACCCCGACGCAACATTTCCCGGCCTGCTTCGGTTGCCAGCGGGTTGGCCGCTGCCGCCATGTATTGGCTTGAGTGAACGGTGCGCAGGTCGGTGCGATAGCCGGAGGCGCTTTCCGGGGCGGCCGGCAGCGTCGGCGCCGTAGCGTTCTGGCAGGCGGCGAGGGTTAGCGCACTGGCAATCAAGGCGAGGGCCGACAGGCGAGAGCGGCTCAAAGGCAGGGTTGAGAACACGCGGGGCACTCCGTCCGTGGGATCAGGGATCAATGGACTTTATCGGTCGATGAGGAGGGACGCAAACCTGCCGCAGCTTTGCTCCTTCATGAATGCCGGGATTTTCTGTAGGGTCGATACCGGCAGGCACGTCAGAAAAAACAGTCAGAGGCAGACATGCACACAGAATTTCCCAACCAGCCGAGCTATCGCTCCCAGCGTGAACAATTCTTCGCGGCAGCGATCGGCGCCGGCGCAACGCTGACTTCGTATCCACATCCGCTCCAGGGGCCGTTTGGCGAGGCGCTGAGCACCGATGTGGCGGTGCTCGGCGATCCTGCGGCCAAACGCTTGCTGATCGCGCTGAGCGGCACCCATGGGGTCGAAGGGTTCTATGGTTCGGGATGTCAGCTCAAATGGCTGCAGGAGCTCGGCAAGCGCTCCCTGCCGAGCGATGTCGCCATCGTCATGATCCATGCGATCAATCCCTGGGGCATGGCGTGGCTGCGGCGGGTCAACGAAGACAACATCGACCTCAACCGCAACCACTTGGACTTCCAGTGCCCACTGCCGGACAACCAGGCGTACAACGCCTTGCATGCCATTTATGCCTGCAATCAGTTGCGTGGCCCCGAGCGTGATCGTGCCGATGCCTTGCTCGATGAGCAGATTCGCCAGTACGGCTGGCCAGCGGTGATGTCGGTTGTCGAGGGCGGGCAGCATGCTCACGCCGATGGTCTGTTTTACGGCGGGCTGGCGCCGAGCTGGTCGAACCGCACATTGCTGCACATCATGCAGCAGCACGTGGCCCATGCCGAAGTGGCCATGTGTTTCGACCTGCACACCGGTGCGGGGGAGTACGGTCATCCGATGTTGCTGACCATCACCGAGGCGGCCTATCCGGCATTGGCGGATGCCCAGGCCATTTACGGACCCTGGCTCTATACCTTGCACACCGGCGCCGACACGCTGAGTGAAACCGGTGTTGCCGCGACGGCCACCGGTTACACCTCCCAGGCGTTGCTCAATGCGCTACCGCAGGTGCGCTTGATGCCCTTTGTCATTGAGTGCGGGACGTATCCGGGACCGGACGTTCATCGTCATCTGCGCGACGACCACTGGCTGCATTTGCATGGCAACCCTCACGACGCAACCGGGCGCGATATCAAACTGAATCTGCTGGAACAGTTCTATCCCGCCGACACTGATTGGCAGGCCATGGTCTGGCTACGTACCTGGCAGATCTGGGAGAGGGCGCTGGCGGCATTGCCGTCGGTTCGAACCTGAGGCGAAGCGCGCTGCGGTCGAGGATTGCCCCTTGGCCGCAGGGCGCTTTTCTCGAGGCATAAAAAAACGGCCTACCTTTCGGTAAGCCGTTTTTAGTACTTGGTGGCTACACAGGGACTTGAACCCCGGACCCCAGCATTATGAATGCTATGCTCTAACCAACTGAGCTATGTAGCCAAGTGGCGCGCATTATTCACCGGTAATGGAGATGCGTCAAGCGTAAATCTAAAATATTTCTCTACAGTTTCAACCGCTTATCCTCCAGGCCCGGAAAAACGGCCCAGAGGAGGGTATTCATCGAGCTGAAATCTGCCCAATTGGCACATAAGGCAGACCATCCTGACTGGAGGTGTCAGGCGCGAAACTCACGTCTGCGTGTACCCCAATATGAAATAGAAGTCGTTAGCAGGCTAAGGGGATAGCCTTGGTGCACCGAAAAATGGCACATTGGCGACCTTGTCCATTTGCACCTCTGTTCTATGGAAACCCCCATGGCTATCAGCAACGCCCAGACCGGTTCAGCACCGGCGTCCGCTACTGCGCAAAGCAGTCCCCTGGTGATGCGCATCATCGGCGCCGTGGCGCTGGCGCATTTGATCAACGACCTGATTCAGTCGGTGTTGCCGTCGATCTACCCGATGCTCAAGGCCAACTATGGCCTGACATTCACCCAGGTCGGGCTGATTACCCTGACCTTCCAGCTCACCGCATCGCTGTTGCAGCCCTGGGTCGGCTATCACACGGATCGCCACCCCAAGCCATGGCTGTTGCCGGCGGGGACCGTGTGCACGCTGGTAGGGATTGTGATGATGTCGATGGTCGGCAGCTTCGCCTTGATCCTGCTGGCGGCGGGTCTGATCGGCATCGGCTCCTCGACCTTTCACCCGGAAGCCTCCCGCGTGGCGCGCCTGGCGTCGGGCGGCCGCTTCGGCCTGGCGCAATCGACCTTTCAGGTCGGTGGCAACGCAGGTTCTGCGTTCGGTCCGTTGCTGGCGGCGGCGATCATCATTCCCTACGGCCAGAGCAACGTGGCCTGGTTCGGCCTGTTCGCGGTGTTTGCCTTGTTCGTGCTCTACCGGATCAGCCGCTGGTACGCCAATCACCTGAACCTGTTCAAACTCAAGCAAGGTCAGGCGGCGACCCATGGGTTGTCCAAAGGGCGGGTGACCAGTGCCCTGGTGGTGCTGGGGTTGCTGGTGTTCTCCAAGTACTTCTACATGTCGAGCCTGACCAGTTACTTCACCTTCTACCTGATCGAGAAATTCGACCTGTCGGTGGCGAGTTCGCAGCTGCACCTGTTCCTGTTCCTCGGGGCGGTGGCGGCGGGGACCTTCTTCGGCGGGCCGATCGGCGACAAGATCGGGCGTAAGGCGGTGATCTGGTTCTCGATCCTCGGCGTTGCGCCGTTCACCTTGCTGTTGCCCCATGTCGATCTGTTTTGGACCACTGTCCTGAGCGTGGTCATCGGCTTCATCCTCGCCTCGGCGTTCTCGGCCATCGTGGTGTACGCCCAGGAATTGGTGCCGGGGAATGTGGGGATGATTGCCGGGGTATTCTTTGGCTTGATGTTTGGTTTTGGCGGGATTGGCGCGGCGTTGCTCGGGCATCTGGCGGATATTCACGGGATTGAGTATGTGTATTTCCTGTGTTCGTTCCTGCCGTTGCTGGGGGTGCTGGCGATCTTCCTGCCGCGTACCAAGAAGGCCTGAGTGGTTGGCGACCTGTAGGAGCCGGCTTGCTGGCGATGAACGATTACGCGGTTTGTCGAGTTAACCGCGGTGTCCGGATCGCCAGAAAGCCGGCTCCTACAGGTTGATACCGAGATGTCAGGCACAAAAAAGCCGCGTATCAACGCGGCTTTTTCTTGGGCAGTGTGGCTTATACGTTGAAACGGAAGTGCATCACGTCGCCGTCCTTGACGATGTAGTCCTTGCCTTCCAGGCGCCATTTACCGGCTTCCTTGGTACCGGCTTCGCCCTTGTACTGGATGAAGTCGTTGTAGGCGATCACTTCGGCGCGGATGAAGCCTTTTTCCAAGTCGGTGTGGATCACGCCAGCGGCTTGTGGCGCGGTGGCACCGACGCGGACGGTCCAGGCGCGGACTTCTT
>Ga0160472_100573_pt1 | contig 21385 bp, 18 predicted proteins | sample HID1973M_E11MG_FD_108267 | JGI IMG/M metagenome (GOLD analysis project Ga0160472, IMG submission 108267) | Enriched mosquito-associated microbial communities from UW Madison campus, WI, USA - HID1973M_E11 MG | ecosystem: Host-associated > Arthropoda: Insects > Digestive system > Unclassified ... | reverse complement strand
TAAAATTACTTTGCCTGCATCCATCTTACTGCAAATGTCATCTAGCTTTTCTTCTACCCATTCCTGGTGTGATATATCGCCAGCGTTGCTGTCTTCAGTATGCTGATCATAAGCCATCAGTACGATGTAATCATTATCGTGCTGTAAAATTTCAGGACTATAATCATCATTTTCGGGAGAAATATCCTGGGAAACAATCAATTTTTCTGCATGAAACTGATTGTAAAGGTTTTTCATGAAAGCGTTAAAACCATCTCGGTTTTCTAAGTTAAGTTCCTCAAAATCAATGTTTATTCCCTTGTATCCGTATTTTTTAGTGATGCTTATGAGGTTGTGAATTAACTTCTGTTGTGCTGGCAAATCGTTAAGCAATCGCCTTACCGCTGCTCCATCCCAATGATCTTTATTAAAGTTTGAAACAACAGCTATTGCAGATTTTTTTCCATCATGAATAACGCTCAAGGCAGCAGTATCTGCCTTATCTACAATCGAATCTCCGTTTAAAAAGAATGATTCTGTAGCAACCATATCTAAATGCCCAATATTTCTTTTCAAATCTGGCAGGGATTTGCCTACAGTTCCAGCCCAACTCACATAGAAGGCCATGTTAATGCGCTTATTATCACCGTGGCGTGCCTGAATTCTCAGCTCGCGGTCTTTTTTTATTTTTTGTAATCGCGACTTTTCAATTGAAAAATTTTTGTATTGCTGAGATTTTTTAAGCTTTTCTAACTGCTTTTCCGTTAACGGGCCATTCGTATTGATGTATGGGAGATTTGGATATTGAACCGATGAAAGTGTAAAGGCAACACAGATTATTGCAATGATAAAAACTAAAAAGAAAGAGCGGCTAACCCATGTAAATGTATGCCAGCGTCTTTTCGTCTCAGTTTGAAATATTTGTTTTCCGGACATTTTTCTTTTCTGATTTATTAATCAAATGTCGATAACAAATATGAAGATTGTATGAATGATTGCTGAGGGGGAGCCAGGTATGGAATCGCTCTAATAATTTGATATAAAGCTGTTTATTTGCTTAATAAACACGTTGCTGATATACAAAAAGCCGGCAAATTTTAAAAGATGCCGGCTCAAAATATAAATTATAAACCTGTTTTATTCTTCAATATAGCCAAAGCGACCTTGGTTATAATCCGAAATTGCTTCATTAATTTCGGCTTCAGTATTCATTAGAAATGGGCCGTACTGAACAATTGGTTCGTTAATTGGTTCTCCGCTTAAAATGAGAACCACACTATTTTCAGGCGCTTCAATATTAATTTCAGTTCCTTCGTTTTTAAAATAGATGAAGTTATCTGCCGTTATGGTTTCTTTGCTATTTACAATAATTGAACCCTTAATTACCATAAAACCCGTATTAAAGTTTGCGGGAAAGTTAAAATTGGCTTTGCCGCCTTTATTTAATCTGGCATTGTACAACTCGATAGGCGTAAATGTGCTTGCATTACCTTGTATGTGCTGATAATTGCCAGCTATAATCTCAATTTTCCCACCATTTTCGGGTAGATTGAAATTAGCCATATCGAGCTGTTTAATCGCCTGATATTTTGGCTTAGTCATTTTGAATTTTGCAGGCAAATTAACCCAAAGCTGAACCATTTGAAATGGACCACCTTGCAGACTGTAATTTTGCTCATGGTATTCCTTATGTAAAATTCCACTTGCCGCCGTCATCCATTGTACATCGCCTGGATAAATAACGCCACTATTCCCCGAGCTATCATGATGCGCAACTGCTCCATGGTAAGCAATGGTTACGGTTTCGAAACCACGATGAGGGTGAACCCCAACACCGCGGGGTTCTTTTCTTGCAGAAAACTCTATCTTTGAGCCATAATCCATTAGGAAAAACGGGCTCATATTTATTTCGTACCCACTTGGGAAAAAATTGTGTACCCTAAAACCATCGCCAACCATATGTGGAGCCGGCGCTTTGAATACACTTGCTACTTCTTTAATTTTGATTTCCATATATACCTCCATGGAAAATTTAAGTTCAGCCTGCAAAAAACAGGCTGTAAATACTTTAGGAATTAAGCTTGTTTTACAAACTGTAGTTCACCTAAAATGCGTACTTCTTCACTCACCATTACGCCGCCGGTTTCTAATGCAGCATTCCAGGTTAGCCCAAAATCAGAACGGTTAATTTTTCCGCTCAAGGTAAAACCTGCTTTGGTATTTCCCCATGGGTCTGTTGCGATACCGCCAAATTCTGCAGTTAACTTTACCGGTTTAGTTTCACCTTTAATGGTTAAGTCGCCTTTAACAATATAATCGCCACCATCTTTTTCTAATGATGTTGATTTGAATTCCATGTGCGCAAATTTTTCAGCGTCGAAGAAATCGCCGCTTTTTAAGTGATTATCACGATCTGTATTCCCTGTATCTAATGAATCGATATCTCCTTTGAACGAAATTTCGCCATTTTCAAATTCATCACCTTCAGAAGTTAAATCTGCTGTGAAAGATTTTAAGCTACCTGTAACGGTAGTGATCATTAAGTGTTTTACTTTAAATTGTAATTCGCTGTGGGTTGGATCTAATGTCCATTTAGTAGTTGCCATATCTTTTGCTTTTGTGAAGTTTAATGTTTACAACACAAAAGTACAGCAAGGGTTTTGAGTAGAAATTGATGTATGATAAGTAATTAGCAGAATTTAAGGATGGTAGGCTTTTAAAGATTAAGGCATGAATTTTAAAATTATAATCGTTATTATGGTTTGAAATGTTTGTTAGCCAATTCCTTTCTAACACGACTCAATGATTCTGGCGTTATACCCAGGTAGGAAGCAATCATCCATTGCGGAACACGTAAGGTAAGATTAGGATATAGCTTTATAAAATCGAGATAGCGTTCTTCGGCGGTTGCGCTCAAAAGCATATTAATTCTTTTCTGCATAAAGCGAATAGAATTATTTAGCAATTTGGTATGCATGGGTTGTAAGCAAGGAACTTTTATGGCAGCTTGTTCCATGAAATCATTTGGCATAATTATTACTTCAGTTGATTCAATTGCATCGATAAAAAATACCGAAGGCTCATTATTCATGTTATTTCTATCAGATATTAACCAATTTTCTGGTGCAAACTGAAGGATGTGTTCTTTGCCTTTCGAATCAATTGAGTAGGCACGTAGTAAACCCTTGCCTACAAAAAATCCATGCTTGCTAATATCTCCCGTATATTGAATAATTTCGTTTTTATCGAATTTCTTTATTTTCAATTCAGAAGAAATGCTTTCGAATTGATCATCAGTTATTTGAATTTTTTCCTTAAGGTAGTTTTTAAACTGATTAATCATAAAGAGCAGGAATTACTTTTTGGCAGGTTTGATATCAGAAAAATCCACACCACATTTGCAATTGCCACCGCAGCCATCTTTTTTAACCTGTACTGATTTATAAACCAAACGGCCAACATATACCAATGCAACCGCAAAAAGTAAAAAGACTAAAATCGTTTGAGTATTCATAAAACAAATATAAGCAGCCTGGTTGATTTAGGTTTCAGTTGAATGTAAAAAGGTTTGACCGCAGATTTGCAGATTATTTTAAGTTTATTTATAAAATGACTTTGATTTCAAATATTTTATTCTTCCATAAAACCAACGGTTCCGCCAACCCAATCGAAATCTGCGTTATAACGAACACCAATCATTTTGCCTCTGCTTAACCTGGCTAAGTTGATGCAAAGCTGCGGTTCTCCTCCGTCAGGCCATAAATACATCATCCTGATTTCTGCTTTTACGCCACCATCAGGCGATTGAACGACAGGTTCGTAAATTACTTTTCGCTGCAAAATCCAATTTTCAGGGTCAGGAATTTTTTTGATGTCGGCTTCAGTAACATCGATTATCACACCCATTCCGGCAAAAGAAAAAAGTGGTTTTAAAACATAATTTTCCAAATCTGCCGGAATACTTTCCACCTGATTCAGAAATCTTGTTTGAGGAACAAACTCGCTGTTTAAGAAAGGCATGGTGAATTTACTTATTCTGTAAAACCAGTTTGGATGCGTTACCCATTCCACGTCGGTTTCATCTCTTGGATCGAAGCTGTTTTTAAAAATTTCTGTGTTACTGGCGACTTCATCAAATATCAATCGATTATAGATTCTCTTTAACTGAACTTGCTTACCATTTTCTTCATAAAACAATTTCTTGCCGATTTTCTTGATGTCTTCTAAAGCCAGAATTTTTATACCCAGCATTTTTTGGGTTACAAAAAAATCAATTGCCGTTTTTTGGTTAGATGCATCAACATCCATAAGCGCAACTTCATGCGGTTGGTGCTTGCCTATAATTACTTCTTTAAAAAGTTTGATGTATTTTTCCTCATCAAAACCGTTAAGGAAATGATTGGTTGAATTGTCAATTTCGAAACACTTTCTGAAGGTATTGGCCAAATGAATCTGGAAACCATAAAGTGATGGAAATCCTTGCATTTCAATCAACATAGGTGTTAAATCGCCTGCTTCGTTTTTACAAATCCCAAAATCGAAGGTTAAAAAATGAGGCTGTTGATTCTCGTTCGGAACATTCCAATCTGTTGGGATTGATTTTTGAGTTAAATCCTTAAAATTGCTTTCTTTAATTAAATTTATAATTCCCTCGCCAGCCGTAATCAGTTTTTCTTTTAATCCCTTAGGCACAAAAACAGGTGTTTCTGCCACACGAAATGGAATTTCTGGATAGCCTTTCTCAAGCTCAAGCATAAAATTTTTATACTTTTCTTTGGTGAATTGTTGATTGTATTTCTGGCGTTGAGCAGGTATCATAGTTCTTGTTTGTGATAATTAATATCATCATTGCGAGGCACGAAACGATACTAATTCGTTAAGTTGATTAGCGAGCGTTCTAACATTACTTTGTGCCTCGAAATGACGACTGCCTGGAAGAGATAAGGTTGATTTTTTAGCTTTACGCTTCCTGTAAATTTCCAATCGCTTTGTTTAAGAAATTAGGGAGAATAACACTTTGCGTTAATACAATTCTGGCAGGGTCATCTAAACTGTTAAGCATGTCTAAATATTTTTGCTCGCCGTGTAAATCTATTATGGCCTTCTTCTTTTCATCTTGCAAAAGATACATTTTCATACCTACAGGATCTGCTTCAGGATGAAACTGCGTGCCAATAATTTCGTCAGAGAAACGAATTGACATCATGCAACGTTCCAAATCAACATGTTTCCGTTCTTTTTCTATCGCTAAAAGTTTAGCGCCTTTCGCCTCGAAGGCAGCAAAATCTGGCTCTATTACTTGCCAATCCCTACTGTCTACCGAAAAGAATGGATTCGTTATACCATCGAAAATTTCATCGTGTTCACCATCTTCAGTTAAAGTGATTGGGAAGATGCCAAAAGCATTGGAGCGCCTTTCTGTAACATTTCCAAGCTCAAACTTTCTGCAAGCCAGCTGAAAAGAGTGACAGATTAAAAAAGCGTATTTTTTATGTTCATCATTTGAAGCGTTAAAAGCGTCAATTTGATCTAAAAGGTTAAAAAAATCGTTTTCCCATTTCTCGCCTTTACTTTCAATAGGACTACCCGGGCCGCCGCTTGAAATGTAAGCATCGTAGTCAATACCGGGTATTTCGCCTTTCTGCCTTAAATCGAAAATATCGAAAGAAAGGTTGATTTTGTTTTCTGTTCCAAATCGGGATAAAATTTCCTGAATTCCCCGCATACCCTGATTCGGTGCGCCGTTATTCATGTCAATAACGGCCACCTTTAAGTCTCTTTTATCCATTGTAAAATTACTTTGCGCCTATAAGTGTTTGAGTAGTAATGTAATCTACTACCGATTCAAAGTTACCGGTTTGTTGGTAAACCGCCAACTGTCTATCTGCTCCTGTACCATGCTCAAGTATTTTATGTACGTAATTCAAGTCGTTTCTACAGCCCAAATCATCTACAACATCGTCAACGAAATCGAGTAGCTCCAGAATTAAATTGCGGCAGTTCACTTCCATTTCTTTACCAAAATCGATTAAATTTCCATCAATTCCGTAGCGGGCAGCACGCCATTTATTCTCGTTAATTAAGGCTCTTGAATAACTTATGAATTCCATATTCTGTAAGCGAAGTTTATATAATTTCGCACATAAAGCCTGGAATAAGGCTGTAAAGGCCATGGTTTCATCAATCAACATCGGGCAATCACAAATGCGAAACTCAACGGTATCAAAGAACGGGTGTACTCTGATATCCCACCAAATTTTCTTCGCATTGTCCATGCAATTGGTTTTAATCAGAAGCTTTACATAATTATCGTAATCCTCAATGCTATTGAAAATATCTGGAATACCAGTTCGAGGAAACTTATCAAAAATTTTGGTTCTGAAGGATTTATAACCAGTGTTTCTCGATTCCCAAAAAGGAGAATTGGTTGACAAAGCAAATACATGCGGCAGAAAATATCTTACCTGATTTGCGATGTGAATAGCCAATTCGCGTGATTGGAAACCGACATGGACGTGTAAGCCAAAAATTAAATTCGAACGGGCAGCTTCCTGTAATTCATTTACAATTTCGTTATAACGGGGATGCTCTGTTATTAACTGTTTCTCCCAGTGTGAAAATGGGTGTGTGCCGGCTGCGCCGATTCTTAAGCCCTGCTCGCCCGCAAGTTGCGAAACCGTGTACCTCAACTGAGAAATTTGTTTACGGGCTTCTTCTGTTGTTTTGCAAATGCCGGTTCCAACTTCTACAACAGCCTGGTGCATTTCTGCTTTTACCTGATCTTTATGTATTTTCTGGGCGGCCTCAACAATTTTTTGGTCATGCGAAGTAAGTTCCCTGGTAACGGGATCAATTACCATGTATTCTTCTTCTATGCCCAGCGTGAATTCATTCATTTTATTAATATTTGGTTAAAATCCCTTATTTATTTTATAGGCTTTTTCTTTGCAATTGGTTTTGACTCCGTTTTAGGTTCGGCTTTTTCTTTTGCCGGTGCTTTTACTGCTTTAGCTTTCGGTGCCTCGGGTTTTGCTGCTGCTTTTGCAATTAATGGTTTGCCTGCAACTGAAGCTTTAATGTATTCGCCCCAGGTTAAGTTATCCTGACCAGGCTTTTGCGCTTTTGCTCTTTCTATTGCATAATTTGCTGTGGTTTCCACCACCCAATCAAAGTTTTCCTGGCCAACGCTTTTAATATCAGCATCCGGGGCCGGGTTACAGAAATCGATAGCGATAGGCACACCATCGCGAACGGCAAATTCAACAGTATTGAAATCATAACCTAGATATTGGCATAATTTCAAGGTGTATTCTTCAACTGTTTTTAATAATTTCGGGTCAGGTGTTTTGCCATCAACCGCATAACGTAAATGATGCGGATTACGAGGTTCATACTGCATAATACGAACGTGTTTACCACCAATGCAATAACATCTGAAATAATCATCGAAAATGATTTCCTCTTGTAAAAGCATCACCAATTGTTCTGTCCCGCTGTGTTTATCAAAGAAATCTTCTTTGTCATGAAGTTTATAAACATCTCTCCAACCGCCCCCGTCATAAGGTTTCATATAAGCCGGAAAACCTACATAATCGAAAATCGCATCCCAGTTTAAAGGCATGGTTAAATTTGAGAATGATTCGCCGGTGGTTCCTGTCGGGTGTTGGCGTGAAGGAATGAGCGCTGTTTTCGGTACAGGGACGCCAATTTGTTCAGCTAGTGCGTTATTAAAAAATTTTTCATCGGCACTCCACCAAAAGGGATTGTTAATTACTGCGGTTCCGGTAATTGCGGCGTTTTTTAATGATGCACGGTAGAATGGTACGTCCTGAGAAATACGGTCGATTATCACCGCATAATCCAACGGACTATTCTGAAGTATTTTCTCTATTTTAACAGGTTCGGCGGTAATGCCTTTTTCCGCTTTCTGATTAATTCTCTCTACAACGGCTTCAGGAAACGAGCGTTCCTGGCCAAATAAAATCCCTATTTTCTTCATTGGTACTGTTTATGTTAAATGTTTAATCAGTATTACTGATTAATTGCTAAATTGTTTGAATATCGTAACTATAATTGTGCAATGTAATTCGGAAACATTTCCCGCCATATCGGCCAGTCGTGGTCTGCATTCTGGCGGATATCCAACCAGTGGTTAATTCCTTTTTGGGCGAGGATGCCTGATAAACGTTCATTGTCAGGCCTGCACATATCCCTATCAGTTGTACCCAAAACAATTTTCATGTAATGTAACTCGGGGTTGCTGTTGTTCATCAAATTATCAACAGGATTGTTGAAATAAACATCATCATTGTAAAAACCATCCAACTGGCCTGTAATGTCAAATGCGCCACTCATGCTAAACATGTGGCTCACCAGCCAGGGGTGGCGGAAAGCAAAGTTTGCGGCGTGGTAACCTCCGAAACTACAGCCTGCTGTAATAATTTTGCTATGTCCGGTTTCGTGTCTGGCTAAAGGTGCCACTTCCTCCAACAGATACTTATCGTACCAAATGTGATTTTTTACTCTGTCTGCGGGATGTATGCTTTTATTGTACCAGCTTAGTTTATCAATGCCATCCGGACAATAAATCTTAATCTTTCCTTCGTTGATAAATCCCTCAACGGAATCAATCAATTTGAAATCTTTATTTTCGAAATATCGGCCCATACTCGTTGGAAACAGCAGAATAGGGATACCACCGTGACCAAAGATGAGCATGTCGATTTCAGCACTTAAATTTGGACTGTACCACTTTTTATGTTCTTCTTTAACCATATAAAAAATTGAATGTTTTAAGATAGAAATTTAATTCAATAAAATGAATCGAAACAGCTGAAAATAAAAGCATAATGTAAAAATTGGTATCTGATAATTAATAGTTTATCAAGATTTGTACCTTTGCCAAAATTCTGAGGCGTTGCCGGGTGATAGGGGATTTGAATATTATGTACACAACAATTTTATCAGTAAAAGTTAATACCAGTAATTTTAAAATACCATCTGCTTATTTAAAGCGTGAGGTTGAAATAGATATTTATGCGCCTGAAGGTATTTTGGGTAATGAAAAAATAGAACTTCTTTTATTAAATGATGGTCAGGATGTGGCAAAAATGGATTTTACAAAAATCCTTCAGGATGCACATCATAACAAAAGAAATCACAGATTGATTGTGGTTGCCATCCGGGCTTCGCAAGAGCGCCTTATGGAATACGGGGTTTCCGGCACGCCTGATTTTAAAGGTCGCGGAGCAAAAGCCAGTTTGTACACCGATTTTGTGATTAAAGAACTTTTGCCTTTTGTGAAAAAGAAAATAGCCATGCCTGTAACGGGAAAAGTTGCCTTCGGTGGTTTTTCTTTGGGTGGATTATCCGCCTTTGATATCGCATGGAATAACCCATCGGTTTTTGATGTTGTTGGCGTATTTTCAGGTGCGTTCTGGTGGCGTAAAAAGGATTTGGCGGATGGTTATACCGATGCCGACAGAATAATGCATGCTTTAATTGATTCAACTTCTACGAAGCCAGACATGAAATTTTGGCTGATGACCGGAACCGAGGATGAAAAGGCAGATCGTAATAAAAACTTAATTATCGATTCTATTGATGACACGATAGATATTGTTAAATCATTGATAAAAAAGGGCTACAAACGCCCTGAAAACATTTTTTATTATGAAAAAGTGGGTGGCAAACACGATGTTCCAACCTGGGAAAGCGCAATGCCTGCTTTTTTAGATTGGGCTTTTGAAGTTTAAGAGTTTCACTATTATCTTCGGGGATAAGTATTGATCCATTGCGTTCCTCTGCTGCGAATTGCGGCATAACTTATTTTCTGTATGCCCTTAATAAGTTCACCTAATTGCATTTTGTTTAAGTTAAGATTAGGAAAAGTTACATTATCAGCCCAAAAAATTACCTCCGCGTTCTTTTTTAAATTAACATCAGCGGCCAAAGGTTTACGGAAACTGAAAACAAACTTCGGGCTTTTATTATCATCAGATTTAGCAGCGTAATTAACGTACAAAGCAAAATCTGCTTCACGGGGGGTGTTTACAAGTTTTATACTTTGTTCTTTTGCGAGTGTAGATTTGATTACGCTTGCAATATCCGAAGGTAAGGCCAGCAGTACAAAAAATTCGTTTTGCTTTATGATTTTCGAAATTTCCAAACCCGAATTTTCCTGGGTATTGAATAAGAAAGTTGGTGCGGTTTGCGTGTCATAGAAATTAAAATAGTCACGATAAGTTTTTTCTTTCGTAAATGGCAAAACCTGTTTATTAAACATATCCATATACGCTGAAGATTTTAGTATTGAAACAGGAATGTAGATTTTTACTATTGGATTAGAGACACGATACCTGTCTGAAATAAAAAATACATCACCTTTTCTGATGGAAACTTTAGGGTCAAATGCCCCAATTGAACTATCAAGGTAAACCTTTAAAATGGTAAACCTCTTGGTATTATCTTTAGTTACAAAAACGTTTCCAATCATAATGTCGTCTTTAGCGCCAACATCTACAGTAACTTTTCCAGGTAGGCTGCTTATTATGTGCGTTTGCATTCTCGGCACCGTTTTTTGGACAGGCAAACCAATAAAATTCAATTTATCCCTCGATAATGTATCATATCGAAAGCCGGGTCTTTGCTGTAAATTCTGAACCACATCAATATCATTTTTTATCCTTTCAATAATTTCAGATAACGGTAAGTCGACTTTACTTTTCTCAAAAATATTGATGATGGTTTTTGTAAATGCGCCATGCGGTCTGCCGCCTTCATCCCAAATTTCTACTGCTTTTTCTGCCCAGGAACAGGCAGCTAAATTTGCAAAATGAGAGTTAGGTGTTTCTGATGGTCTTTCGATTATAGCCTTGTCTGCAATTGTGAGGGTTTTATTGAGCTTAAAAGCTCTTAAATCAATTACCCCTCCGGGAACGACCTTATTTGTTTTAACATCTACAACTCGGTAGGGGTTATGGTAAACAGGTGGTAGTGGCGACATTGGAATGTTTTCGCTGTAACAGCAGTCAAGAATGCTGGTTAAGGTAATTTTCTTCTGAACAAATCGATTGAAAAGTATCTTTAATGTGTTATCTCTAACCAGGCATTCATAGTTTGGCGAATATAAATCGCTCATGCAAATCGCCTGATTAAAGCCCTGTTTAATAGGGTCTGCTTCATTTTCGGGATTAATTGTATAAACGCCATGGCCGCAAAAGAAGAACACGGCGACATCTCCGGGTTTACTTTTTTCGAGGATATTTTCCATTGCCGCTAAGAATGTTTTTTGCGTAGCCTGAGCATTAAGTAATGTTGTTACGTTTTCTTCGGGAAAAGTGAAGCGATTTATTAAAAGGGATTTCATGCTGACTGCATCGTTGACACATCCTTTTAAACTGTATTCTGAACTTTTTACCCCGGGCTTATCGTAGTATTCATTGATGCCAACAATAACCGCATATTTATTTTGAGCAAAGCCCGGCAAAGCGTAAAAAAACAGGAACGATAAAAACAGGGATGTTTTCATTTTTGAGAAATATTAAATTTAGAGTATGTCTTTTACAGATTAAGTGGAAAGTAAAAGATTACGAGCGTAAAATATCCGAATTTTATAGAGATAAACTATAAATATTATCTTAAATTTAGAACTTAATTCCCTAAAAATGAAATTAATAGCGCTTTTCTCCCTATTTTTTTTCCTCTCGTTTTCAGGTTTTTCTCAAAAACAATTATTAGATAGTTTATATAAAGATTTAGCTTCACAAAAAACAGATACAGGCAGAGTAAGCGTATTGTACGATTTGAGTTATTCCTATCATAAATCGAAACCCGATTCTGCCTTAATTCTTGCCCAGCAGGCCTACAAATTAGCTAAAAAGAGTAAATTTTTAAAAGGTGAATCGTGGGCATTAAACGGACTTGCAAACGCTTTTCACTCCTTACACAATTACCCAAGGGCAATAGAATATTTTATTGAAGAACTTAAAATCCATGAAAAGAGAGGAAAGCCAAAAAACATGGCCAATACCTACATCAGTATGGCGCTGGTTTACAGTAGTGAAGAAGAATACGGTAAGGCACTTGCTTACGCGTTTAAGGCAGAGGATATTGCTAAAAACAACGGTTTTGCTGATTTAACCCTTTATTCAAAACTAAATATCGGAGATGTTTATGAGAAATCTAATCAGCTTTCTTCAGCAATGTTTTACACCCACAGCGCTTACGAACTCTCTTTACTTCAAAAAAATGACCTGATAACAGGTACATCACTAAATAACCTCGGGAATATTTATTTCAAAAGAAAAGATTTTGCGAATGCGCTTAACTATTACCGGAAAAGTATCCCGATTTTAGAAAGTGTCAGCGATTTGAATACTTTGGCTGAGTGTAATTTGGGCCTTGCAAAAGTATATAAAGAGCAAGGCAAAAATGATTCTGCGGCATATTACGCCAAAAAAGTTTACGATTTGGCAATCAAAAATGAGTTTTTCGCCAGAGCTGTAGATGCGGGCACATTCTTATCAAAATTGTACAAAGATGAAAATAGAATAGATAGTGCATTTGCCTATCAGGAAATAACTGTAAACCTCTCTGATTCTATTGACAGTAAAGAAAGAGCGAAAGAAGTTCAAAGCATTACAATTGCCGAGGAGTTTCGTCAAAAGGAAATAGAAGAGGCAAAAATTAAGGAAGCTGAAGACAGACGACAAAAATTACAACTTCTTGCAATTGGTATATTTATACCGATTTTGTTCTTTGTGAGTATATTTTTAAGCAGAAGGAAAGTGCCTAAAAGAGTAATAGAGTTTTCAGGGATTGTTTCCTTGCTGATGTTATTTGAGTACCTGACTTTGTTTATTCATCCTTTTGTAGCCGAAAAATCACATCATTCTCCGATTATAGAGATAATCGTTTTTGTTGTTATTGCATCTCTGTTAACACCAACGCATCACCGTGTTGAGCATTGGCTAATAAATAAGCTTACTAAAATCAGAGAACAACATTTATTAAATCGGCAAAAGGTGCCTGTAACAGAAAAACATGATAAAGTATTACCGGAACCGGAAACAGCTGAAAACTCTACTCAATAAAATTAGTTTTTAACCGCAGGTGGTGCTTGTCCTGCTCTGCCGCCCGTGTCTGTTGTATCTGTCATCTTTTTTGACATGGACGCGGAACTATCAACAACTGTTGTATCAACCGTTGTGGTTACAACTGTATCTGTTGTTTCGGCTTTTTTTTCGCTGTTGCAACTTTGCAGAGATAAAGCAGATAAAGCAATCAGGAGTGTGCCTGTAGAAATGATTGTTTTTTTCATAATCAATTTAGAATTAAGGTTTATAACATTGAAGTTACAATTTTATTTTTATTATAACATGTTGTTTTTCATTTGATTAGAAAAATTCTAAAGTCAATTTAGATGATAAACAGAGACCTGATAATTTAATAAAAACGCTTATTTTTCAGGATAATAGGTTATTTATTCCAACGACATCTTTGATTTAAAATAAAGAGCGGTTTGAACGCAGTAATAAAGATTTTCTGAATTAACTTATGCAAAGCAGGTCAGGAATGTTATTGTAGAGAAATAATCATTATAGGTTAGTTTATATCATAATTAAGTTTACTACATTATTATTATCCCTGAACTGCTTTTCTAATTAAAAATGAGATAATTACAACATTATCATAGCATTAAATAGTGAGCCATATAGTAGAAAATCCATTTCTAAACACTATCTTTGCGCCAAATTTGAGGCGCATTTTATGCAAAAGATTAGAAATATAGCTATTATAGCACACGTTGACCACGGTAAAACCACGTTGGTTGATAAGATTTTACATTCTTGTTCTATTTTTCGTGACAACGAACAAACAGGAGATTTGATATTGGATAACAACGATTTAGAGCGTGAGCGTGGTATCACAATCGTATCTAAAAACGTTTCGGTTCAATACAAAGACGTAAAAATTAACATTATTGACACTCCTGGTCACGCGGATTTCGGCGGTGAGGTAGAGCGTGTTTTAAAAATGGCCGATGGTGTACTTTTACTTTGCGATGCTTTTGAAGGTGCAATGCCTCAAACGCGTTTCGTAACGCAAAAAGCTTTAGCGCTTGGTTTAAAACCAATTGTGGTTGTAAACAAAGTAGATAAAGAAAACTGTCGCCCTGAAGAGGTTTATGAGCAAATTTTCGAATTGTTCTTTAACCTTGAGGCAACTGAAGAGCAACTGGATTTCCCTGTAATCTATGGTTCATCTAAACAAGGATGGATGAGTACAGACTGGAAAGTACCAACTACTGATATTTTCGCTTTATTAGATGCTGTTGTGGCAAACATTCCACCGGCTCCAATTAACGATGGTACTTTACAAATGCAAATTACTTCATTAGATTATTCATCTTTCGTAGGTCGTATTGCAATTGGTCGTGTTCACCGTGGTACAATTAAAGAAAACCAACCGGTTACTTTAATTAAACGCGATGGCAGGGTGGTAAAATCGAGGGTAAAAGAACTTTATACTTTCGAAGGTTTAGGTAAAATCCGTACCACAGAAGTAAGCTCAGGCGATATCTGTGCTGTTGTTGGTATCGATGGCTTCGATATTGGTGATACCATTTCTGACTTCGAAAATCCGGAACAATTACCGGTAATCAGCATCGATGAGCCAACGATGAACATGTTATTTACCATTAACAACTCGCCATTTTTTGGTAAAGAAGGTAAATTAGTAACCTCTCAACGTATTAAAGAACGTTTGTACAAAGAGATGGAGAAAAACTTAGCTTTAAAAGTTGTTGAAACCGCCTCTCCAGATTCATGGTTGGTTTACGGTCGTGGTATTCTCCATTTATCGGTATTAATCGAAACCATGCGTCGCGAAGGTTATGAAATTCAGGTTGGTCAGCCACAGGTTATTGTTAAAGAAATCGATGGTAAAAAACACGAACCGATTGAAACATTAATCGTTGATGTACCGGGTGAAGTTTCGGGTAAAGTAATCGAATTGGTAACTCAACGTAAAGGCGAGTTGTTAATTATGGAGCCAAAAGGCGATTTACAGCACTTAGAATTCGAAATTCCATCTCGTGGTATCATTGGTTTACGTAATAACGTATTAACAGCTACCGCTGGTGAAGCGATTATGGCGCACCGTTTCAAAGCTTACGAGCCTTGGAAAGGTACAATTCCTGGTCGTTTGAATGGGGTTTTGGTTTCGATGGAAAAAGGGCAAACCACTGCTTATTCAATTGATAAATTACAGGATAGAGGTCGTTTCTTTGTTGATCCCGGAACTGATGTTTACGAAGGTCAGATTATGGGCGAGCACATCCGCGACAACGATTTAGTTGTAAACGTTGTTAAAGGAAAAGCATTAACAAACATGCGTGCTTCTGGTACAGATGATAACACTCGTATTGCACCAGCGATTAAATTCTCGTTAGAAGAGGCAATGGAATACATCCAGGCCGACGAATATATCGAAGTTACACCTGCAAGCATGCGTTTACGTAAAATCTTTTTAACAGAACAAGAACGTAAAGTAAAAGGGAAGCAATTCGCTTAAACCTTTCAAAATAATTAAAGCCCCGATCCAAATCGGGGCTTTTTTTGTGCTGATTTTTTTCTACCAGCTTAAACATGCCACAACCTTAAGAAGATAAGTTTTTCGAAAAGCAAGTGAATGCCATTTTTTAAGGTCAGTCCTTCTTTCCGCTAAATCTTTTTGGTTAACGAGTCTGAAAATCGAAAGTTTTCAATACCAAAAAGGATATCGCTTCAATAAGGTTTAGATAAATAATTTTTGTGCTTTTATTCAGGTAAAGCTTAAAAATTAATCAATCGATTGATTTTCTGTCAGTCGTTTTTCATAAAACTTTTAAGAATGAAAAACTAACAATTCCATGGCAGTTTCATTTTTACGAGGTTTGTAATTTTGTACCATACAAACCAATCAAACCTATTATGATTAATAAGAGCCTATCCTACATTGGGATATTTTTATTAAACGCACTTTCTCTTTTGCCACTTTTTCTACTTTATAAATTAGCTGATGCTTTTTATTTATTGATTTTCTACGTTTTTAAATATCGTAGAAAGGTGGTGAAAGAGAATTTATACAACGCCTTTCCCGAAAAAAGTTCATCAGAACTTAATGCAATAGAAAAGGAATATTACAAATTTCTTTCTTCTTTGTTTATCGAGATTATTAAAATGAAAAGTATCTCGGAGAAAGAACTTAACAGGCGTGTAAAGTTCAAAAATGCCGATTTGGTTGAAGCTTATCTTCAAAATAACGAAAGCGTACTTTTCTGTTCATCGCACTACGGTAATTACGAATGGGTTTGCATGGCCATTGGTTTAAATTTCTCTGGTCAGCATTATCCAATTTACAAGCCATTAAGCAGCGAAACTTTCGATAATTGGTTTTTAAACATGAGAAGCAAATTTGGAAATAATATGGTTGCAATGCGCCAAACTTTAAGGGCCATTCAGGCTAGCAAAAATACAGCAAGCATGTTTACTTTTGGCAGCGACCAGGCACCATCTAAAGAAGAATCCATTTACTGGACAAAATTTTTAAACCAGGAAACATCAGTGCAGCTCGGCATCGAGAAAATTGCTAAAAAAACCAATCGTCCTATCTTTTATTTAAAAATTAATTATTTAAAAAGAGGTTATTACGAGGTAGACTGTGTTCCAATTTGCTTGCACCCTAAAGAAACCGTTGAATTCGAAATTACCGAAATGCACACTCGTTTCCTCGAAGAAATGATTAAAGAAAAGCCTTCTTATTGGTTGTGGAGCCATAGAAGATGGAAATATAAGCCTGAAGTTAAGTTCCCTAAAATTGAACTTGGCGATTTAAGTGGCAAATCTTTCAGCCTTTCATAAAATTTATTTATTTTTCTGAAAAAGGAATAAAAATATAACAGCATGGTTTTGCTGGAATTATTATTTGAGTACAATATTTTTTACCTATATGATTAAAAAAGGGCTTTCCTACGGTGGAATATTTTTTTTAGGCGTATTATCCATACTACCATTGCCCGTTTTATATTTTATTTCCAACGGTGTTTACTTCCTGCTATATTATGTTTTTGCTTATCGCAGAAAAGTGGTTAGAGAAAACTTACAAAAAGCTTTGCCGGAGAAAAGTGACTCCGAAATTTTAGTCATCGAAAAGCGCTTTTATAAATACTTAGCCGATTTGATTTTTGAAATTGTAAAAATGAATAACATTTCAAGAGCTGAAATTGAGAAACGTTTTATATTTCATAATAAAAAACAAATTGAAGACTATTTTGCCCAGGGTAAAAGTGTTTTAATTTGCTCGGCACACTATGGTAACTGGGAATGGGGTACATTAGGAATCGGGCTTAACTTTTCTGCCGATCATTACCCGATTTACAAGCCATTAAGCAATGCTGTATTTGATGACTGGTTTAAAAAAGTGAGGAGCCGTTTTGGAAACAAACTAATTGCCATGAGGCAAACTTTAAGAGCTTTGCAGGCGAGCAAAAACCAGCCGAGTATGTTCAGTTTCGGAAATGACCAGGCGCCATCAAAAGATGAATCGCACTATTGGACTAATTTTATGCATCAGCAAACCTCTATCCAACTGGGAATCGAGAAAATTGCTAAGAAAACAAATCAGCCAATATTTTATTTAAAAATAAACTACATTAAACGGGGTTATTATGAAGTTGATTGTGTTCCACTTTGTTTAAATCCTGCTGAAACTGCTGCATTCGAAATCACCGAATTGCACACCAGGTTTTTGGAAGAAATTATTAAAAATGCGCCATCTTACTGGCTTTGGAGCCATAGAAGGTGGAAATATCAGCCTAAGGTTGATAGAATGTAGCAAGCCAAAAGCTTGAAACTTTTATATTTGCTGGTAGAAATTGCCAATGAAAGTTTTTAAAAAAATTATCCTATACTTCATTCTGCTAATTATTATAGTTTTTGGCGGGTTGTTTAGCTGGCATCCTTATTTGTTCAGGGTTTTGAAATACCGTACCCCAGATGCAGTAACCTACAAACAATTTCCTCAGGCAATAGTACACAAGAGTGATTCAGTTTTTCGCTTTTATCGGTCGGCAAAGCTCAGAAATGATGTTGATACGTTGCACGTAAAGGATGGTAATAATCAATCTATTTCATTTAAAGAGTATTTTGAAAAAGGAGAATTAAATGCCTTTATCGTTATTAGAAACGATAGTATTTTATATGAAAAATACAGTTCAGGATATTCTGATAGTACATTAACCTCTGTTTTTTCTGGTGCAAAAAGTATGGTTTCAATAATGCTCGGACAAGCACTTGCTGATGGAAAAATCAAAAGCTTAAACGATAAGGTAACTAAATACATTCCACAGTTAAAATCGAATATCGCTTTTAAGAATATCATTATAAAAAACCTGCTAGACATGAAATCAGGCCTTGAATTTAAAGATGCCCTGGGCGGTGTAGTGCAGGCATTTTTTTCTGATGAGGCAAAATATTATTACACTCACGATATGAAAGCCGAGCTTATGAAGGTTAAACTCGTTAATAAGCCCGGAACAGTTTGGAAGTATAAAAGCATAGATCCGATTTTATTGGGATGGGTTTTAGAACGGGCAACAGGTAAATCGTTAGCCAAATATTTTCAAGAAAACATCTGGAAAAAAATAGGTGCTGAATACAATGCAACCTGGGGATTGGATCAATTAGGGGGATTGGCAAATACAGCAAGTCGCTTTCAGGTAACCGCCATTGATTTAGCAAAAATCGGTCGTTTATATTTAAATGGGGGCAACTATAATGGAAAACAGATTGTACCTGAAAGCTGGGTAAGCCAGTCTGTTAAAATTGGTAATGAGCAACCTGCATCGGCAAAAGGATGGCAGAAATCAGCGCATCATTATCTGTGGTGGATTCCGCAAGAAGGTGAGAACGGCGATTACGCTGCTGAAGGAATGCTCGGCCAAAGACTTTATATCGACACGAAAACAAACACGATAATTGTTCAGTTTGCAGAAAAAGGTGCGGGTAATTATCCGTACCGTAAAATAAGCAGGTATTTAGCAGGTTTGCCGTTTAATTATCCTTAAAATTGTTTAACCATAAAGGGCGCAAAGTTTTTCCCAAAGAAAAACAAGGTTTGCATTTAGCTTTGCGTTCTTTGCGCTTGCTTTATTTTCTTTGCGGTTAAATTTTTAAAATACTACATTGCCTATCAATGGAAAACGACGATGTAAAAATCCTGAAAAAGAAACCAATTTTCCCGGTTACTCCAGCCTTGCAAAAATACCTGCGCTTATATCAGCGTGAAGCGAAACTGCCGATTTCTTATAACGATTTAATGCAGTTTAACGAGGCTTTTCCATTGATGGATAAATTTGGTAAAGATTCGCTTTGGGAAGGGCCAATTTACGCTCAGGATTTAATAGAGCAGTTGCACAACGGATTGAAGGAAATTTATGCAAACCTAAAAGCTTCGGGAAACCTTCGCATCGTTGAACATAAATACATCGATAAAATAGAATATTGTACTTTTGGAAACACACATCCATTTCGAATAAGAATTGTTAATCGTTTGAACGATGTTTACGATTATTTCTACATCAAAAAGGCTGACGCCTCGAGAATTTATGGTTTAGAACTAGAAGAAATTTTATCTCCTAACCAGGTAAATTATTTGGTTGATGGTGATACTTTGGTTGAAGAACATATTGCAGGAATTCCAGGTGATGTATTTACCAAAGGCCAGCTTTATTCGCCCGAATTTAATCCAACACGTATTGCTAAGGAATTTGTAAAGTTTAACGAGCGGTGTTTAATTATGCTTCTGGGTGATATGAGAGCATATAACTTTGTTGTTCAAATTACACCCGACTTTGATGATATTCAATTTCGAATCAGAGCTATTGATTTCGACCAGCAGTTTTACGAGGGCAATCTTAAAGTTTACTTACCTCAGTTTTTTAAAGAGAACCTGCCGTATGTTAAAATGAGCATGGAGCAACTTACAGAGAAAACGGTTTTACAATATCAGCAGGAAGAACGCTCCTCAATAGTGCATCGTGTTAGGAGCGAGCGACATAGATTAACTGATTTACGTGATGTATCAAACAAAGAAGCGCTTACCACTCCAGAGAATATTGCCATGCTCAAGCAAGCCATGACTGATTATTTCAAAGACCCGAATTATTTATCCTGTAAAACGATGACGGATATTATTGAGCTAAATATTAAAAACATTATCAGGCAGGTTAAACTTTAAAATAAAAACGGCCGGTTAATTTAACCAGCCGCCTTTTGAGTAATTTAGGAGAGCGCTCAAAGCGTTTTAGGCATGTTGCCCCTCGTGCACACCTTCTGCAAATTCCTCAACAATTTTATCGTTAAAAGCAGGTAAATCTTTCGGTGTACGGCTGGTTACCAAACCCTGATCTACAACCACTTCTTCGTCAGACCAATCTGCACCTGCATTAATTAAGTCTTGCGAAATATTTTTTACTGATGTTAATTTTCTGCCTTTAACAACATCAGCATTTATTAAAGTTTGCGGTCCGTGGCAAATTGCAGCAACAGGTTTTCCTGCCTCGAAAAATGATTTTACAAAGGCAATGGCATCTTCATTTACACGCAACTGGTCGGGATTTATAACGCCACCGGGCAAAACCAAACCATTATAATCATCGGCATTTGCTTCTGCTATTGTTTTATCTACATCAACCTCAATCGACCAGTGGTCGTGGTTCCATGCTTTTATTTTTCCGCTTTTTGAGGATATAACATGAACCGTTGCACCCTCTTCTTTTAGCCTTTTTACTGGCTCGGTTAATTCCACTTCTTCAAATCCGCTCTCTGAAAGTACAGCAATTGTGCGGTTACTTAATTGTCCCATAATCTTAAATTTTTAATAGGTGATGTATTTAAGACATTGGTTAATAAGATATTGTTTTTAAAATTTTCGATTATGGATTGGTAATTTCTATCTGGGTGAAGAAAAAAGAATACCAAAATGCGGTTTTAAGTGCGCTTATTTAGCCTTGAGTTAACTGAAAAACACTTATTTTCCCTTAATCATTTGTTCTGCGATGTTTAACAAAATAGAAAGCCAGATTACCGGCAATGATGATATGATTAAAAACATTCGGAATCAATCCATAATATTTTGTGAAGATTTTAAAGCGTTCTTTTAAGCTTTCGCGATGCTTTTTCTTACTCATGCCACCTACAAGATATTTAGCTACATAACGATGTACATTCACGATATTCGACGATTTTTTTGCGGCTTTAATTATCCAGTCAATATCAGAACTGTATTTGTATTTTAAATCGTAAGGTACAATAATACTTCGTTTTATGTAAATAGCCTGGTGACTTACATTCATGCCAAACCT
>Ga0160472_100570_pt1 | contig 21473 bp, 19 predicted proteins | sample HID1973M_E11MG_FD_108267 | JGI IMG/M metagenome (GOLD analysis project Ga0160472, IMG submission 108267) | Enriched mosquito-associated microbial communities from UW Madison campus, WI, USA - HID1973M_E11 MG | ecosystem: Host-associated > Arthropoda: Insects > Digestive system > Unclassified ... | reverse complement strand
AGCGTGAGTTTGTTTTTCTTCATGAATAATTAAGTTTGTGGCTCCGTTAATTTGGTAAAACTACGATATTTAGCGCTTGTAACAAATTTTGATTTTTAAGGCAAAGAAAAAATAATCTATTTTTGACTTTCCTTGTAACAAAAAATATTACCGACCATCTAAAAAGTAATTATAACCCGTTAAATGGAACAAAAAGACAAGTTATTTAAGCAGATCTTCGATTCGAATTCCAAAAAAATATTCCATTTATGTTATGGTTATACAGGCGACACTGATGCAGCTAACGACCTACTACAAGAAACATTTTTAAAAGTCTGGCAAAATCTGGATAAATTCAGAAACAAATCATTAATATCTACATGGATATACAGAATAGCCGTAAACACTTGCCTAACCTATTTACGCTCAGAAAAACGTCAGGCTAAAGATGAGCTGACCGATAATATCATTGAGAATAAAATTGAAGAATTTTCTGAGAAAAACGAACAGGTTGCGCTCCTTTACACCTGCATTTCGAAACTCGAAGAAAACGATCGTTTAATTATTACCATGGTTTTAGATGAATTGCCATATCACGAAATTGCCGATATCTCTGGAATCAGTGAAGGCAATTTGAGGGTAAAAATTCACCGTATTAAACAAAAATTAACAGAACTATATAACCAGTATGCAAGCGTTTGATCAAATACAGGAGTTGTGGCAAAAGCACGAGGTAGAAGTAAAAGTTTCTGCTGATGAAATGTTGCAACAGGCTAAAAAAGAGGTTAATGGTTTAAAGTTAAGATCTGCCTTAAATATTCTTGGTATGGTAGCGTCTTTTCTGGCTATCGCAGCCTTGCTAATCTTTTTCCATTTCGAATCCTGGACAACCTATGTTGGAATTGCCATATTTCTAGTTGCCATTCTTTCGAGTACAATTATATTGTATCGAGACCACAGATTGATAGCAAAAAAAGATTTTACTGTTCACCCAAATGAATATTTAAAAAACCTAAAAACCTATCAGGTAAATCGATATAAAATATATAATTCGCTTTTTTGGGTTTATACTTTTGCATTATCATTAGGCATACTCTTTTATTTTATCGAAATATTTTCATACCTGACAATGGTACAAAAAGTATTTGCAATTGGTTTTACGGCCTTGTGGATGATTTTTTGTTCAACTATTTTAAGGAAAGCAGTAATTAAAAGAGAAAAAGAAAGAATTGCATTACTTATTGAAAAATTCGAGCGCATAAGTGGCCAGTTCTCGGTAACCGAGTAATTTAGGCACGGTTTTTACTTAAAGTTTAATCATGAAAAGCCTGCTGATTATTCTTTCTTTATTTTTAATTATGCCTTTGTTGTCTTTCAGGCAGGATATTAACGGGCCCGAACAATTAGATTGGAACGTTCACTTTAAAGGAAAGCCGGACAACAATTCGCCCTTTTATGCACTTACGGCAATGACGTGGAAGTACAGTTATGCTTCAACAATTTATCGAAACCGTGTGGAAATTAAATTACAGAATGAAATTAGTATTGATAGAAGTCGTTCATGGGTGAAACTGGATAAAGTTAAAACTGAAGAATCACGACAAAACCTTTTGCACCACGAACAAGGTCACGCTGATATCCAATACATTTTATACTTAGAGGCTGATAGAGTTTTAAAAAACAGGAGTTATTCTGTAAAAAATTATAAAGCCCAAATCTCTCAGTTAGCCAATGAAATTAGCAGTTACTTTGACACCATGCAAAGAAATTATGATGATGAAACTGAACATGGGAGCAATCACAAAATGCAGGCTAGATGGGACCAGATAATAGCCGATAAGATGGAAGAATCGAGGGCGGCGGGCAACTCAAAATAATTTTGGTAAAAATATAATTCCTCCAACCACTAAAGCTAAAAAAGCGGCCAGCAAAACCGCAGCGGCGGCCAAATCTTTAACTATTTTAATTTTTGGATGAAATTCAGCCGTAACTATATCAGCAAGCTTTTCTATAGATGAATTAAATATTTCTGCAACCAATACAATAGTAATAACCGTCAATATTGCTATCCATTCCGTAGAAGAAATGTGTAAATAAAAAGATAGTGCAATTGCCATAATTGCAGCTAAAAGATGTATACGCCCATTATGTTCGGTTATAAAAAATGATTTTATACCGCTAAAAGCATATGTAAAACTTTTAATTCTAGCTCTGATTGAAAATTTTTCATTTTCTGCCATTTTAACTTTGCTAATTCAATGGGAAGATACGTATTTAGCCGCATTAACGAAGCTCATTAATGGCATAGCAAATACTATGAGCCTGGTGTATGCTATTCTTGCTTTACTTCGCTGGTTGAAAAACTGTTACCTCTTAAACTATATTGATAAGTTTTAATCACGTTCCTCGTCGAATCAGTATCATCTTTTACAGGAAATGAGCGGAATAAATCGCCATTTTTAATGAAGAACTTATCATTGCCAGAATAATTTTTCTTTTGATTTGAGGTTAGCGATGGAAAACTGATTTTATTAAAATCGCCACCCGAAAACTCAAATACATTTAAGTCAGAAACATTCTTTTTGCTTAAAAGCTGAATGTATAATTCTGGGTTACCATCATTATCCAAATCCATATTCCAGGCATCAGTAATTACCCCTTTCCTATCAACCGCAGCAGATTTATAACTTTTCTTAACAGAATCTGACATCAAAATCTGATAGCCACCGATTGAGTCTACACCTTTTCCCCAGCTTAAAATCTCAAAATTTAAACCAGGTTTTACTTCAATATTTTTATAGAAAGGAAATGGATTCTTCTCCACTTTAGCCGTTTCAATCTTTATTTCCTTTGGCTTTTCTTCCGTACAGGCAAAACAAAACAGCATCCCTGCTAAAAGCAAGAGATGCTGTAAAGTATATTTTCTAAAAATCATTCTTTTTGGGACAGTTTATGTTTACTCCAAAATAAGAAAATTGGATTTCAAAACAAAACTGTTTATTTCTTAGCTTCTGTTTTAACATCAGGAGCACCATTATTTAGAACGGTTTCAGTTGTTACACTTCGTCTGCCACTCGGTGCAATTACAATTGTTTTAAAAAGTCTTTTTTCGCCCTGCGGAACAGTAACTTTTACCGGATTGGTATACAAAAATGCATTTTCTGATGGTCGGGAACCATCTATTGAATAGTAAATTTTTCCTCCAGCAATTGGCACTTTTAAATCGATTGTGAAATCACCGCCCGTTAAAGGTTTATCACTTTGTCCAATCGGAGTAGGAACCCACAGATTAACATTCATCCTATCCAAACGGGCCAAATGACTAGGTAAACGTTCTTCAGAAAAGTTCTTTAAATCTTTACGTTCAACCGGGCTCCAGGCAATTTCAGATAGCGCTAACAATCTCGGAAAGGCATGATTTTCAGCCTTTGCAGTTGTTTTAATATATTCCGACCACATGTTAGCCTGTACACCTTTAATGTATTTTCTTTGGTCGGCGGTTAAAACCTTGGGTATAGGGTCATAAGCATATATTTTTTGATAAGGAGCAAACCCGCCAATCGTTACTGGCTCATCCGGTGAATTAGATTGTTTATGGTCGATATATAAGCCCATAGAACCAGGTGTCATAATTACATCGTGATTTTGTTGCGCCGCGGCGATACCGCCATCTTCACCACGCCAGCTCATTACTGTCGCATTAGGTGCCAATCCACCTTCTAAAATCTCATCCCAACCGATGATCGAACGTCCTTTACTATTTACATGTTTTTCAATGGTTTGAATAAAATAACTTTGTAATTCGTGTTCGTCTTTTAGGCCTTTTTCTTTCATTAAAGCCTGGCAAAAAGCAGATTCTTTCCAATATGTTTTTGGCGCTTCATCGCCACCAATGTGGATGTATTTTGAAGGAAAAATTGCGATAACCTCGTCCAGGACATTGTTGAGAAAAGTGAATGTATTCTCTGACGGAACGAAAATATCATCAAAAACACCCCACGTTTGCTGTACCTGTTTACCCTTTCTAGACCCTGCCCAAGGTGTTTTATCACTAATAAATGTGTCTCTATCCGGAAAGCAACTTAACTCTGGATAGGCTGCTATCGCCGCAGAGGCATGACCAGGCAATTCAATTTCAGGAATTACGGTAATGTATTTTTCTGCGGCGTATTTTACGATTTCTTTGGCTTCATCCTGCGTATAAAAACCCTTTACTTCAGTTAGGTAATTACCATTACCAGGATAATTACCAATAATAGACCCATTTCTGCTAGAGCCAATTGTTGTTAGTTTTGGATATTTTTTTATTTGCAAACGCCAGCCTTGGTCATCTGTTAAATGCCAGTGGAAGGTGTTTATTTTGTAATAAGCCAATTGGTCGATATATTTTTTAATGAAAGAAATCGGGAAGAAATGGCGGCAAACATCCAGCATTGTTCCGCGGTAAGCAAAACGAGGATAATCATTAATATCAACTGCAGGAATTGTTATTTTATCTGCAACTTTATCAGGAATCATTTGCATTGCTGATTGAACCGCATAAAATAAGCCCGCACCTTTACCTGTGAGGGTAATTTGATTTGGAGTAACTTTAATGGTATAACCTTCTGCAGGAAGTTTATCTACCCCAACTGACGTTAAAACAATGCTCTTCTGGCCAGGTTGTACTGTTTTTGTTTCTCTGAGCGCAAAGCCGGCTTTTGAAACGATAAATGAATTTAATAAATCAGCCGATTTTAAACCATCTATACTCTGATTAATTAAAACTGTAGTCTTATCTAAAATAAAGTTTCCATTCGCCGGAGTGATAGAAACCGGTGCCGGAATGATACCAAGATTTGGATCTCGCTGTGCAAAAACACTTGTACTGATTAACAGGCCAATAAAAATCGAGAATGCTTTGTTCATGTTGTGATGTGAATTAGGATAATATTCGTTTTATCTGATTAAATTAAACCAAGATAGATATTATGAAAAGATTATAAATCCCACATTTCTGTTACAATTTATATCAAACGTTTGCTTTTAAATATTCGGGCATAAAAAAATCTCTCCGGATTTAGCCTGAGAGATTTCAATTTTTCCTTTAAAGGTTTATGCTTCTACCGGATGTTCCTTTGCTGCCAAATACCTTTCAGCATCTAAAGCAGCCATACAACCAGAACCTGCAGCTGTAACGGCTTGGCGATAATACATATCCTGAACATCACCACAGGCAAAAACACCCTCAATATTAGTTAATGTGGAACCTGGCTTGGTTAATAAGTAACCGGTTTCATCCATATCCAGCTGACCTTTAAAAATATCGGTATTAGGTTTATGGCCTATGGCTACGAAAAAGCCCTCAACAGGAATTTCCGAAGTAATATTTGTTTTGTTATCAAAAACTTTTACAGCTGTTACATTTTTACCGTTACCTACAATTTCTTGTGTTTCGGTATTGTAGTGAACAACAATGTTTGGCGTTGCCAACACACGGCTCACCATTGCTTTTGAAGCTCTGAATTCATCGCGGCGAACCAATAAATGAACAGTTTTACAAAGCTTGGCCAAATAAGTTGCCTCTTCAGCAGCCGTATCGCCAGCGCCAACAATTGCAACATCTTGTCCTTTAAAGAAGAAACCATCACAAACGGCACAAGCAGAAACTCCAAAACCGTTGTATTGTTGTTCACTTGGTAAACCCAACCATTTTGCGGTTGCACCAGTAGCAATTATCACCGTATCGGCGGTAATGGTTTTTATTTCATCCACCACAACTTTGTGCGGAGTAGCAGAAAAATCTACCGAACTGATGTAACCAAAACGGATATCTGTACCGAAACGCTCTGCTTGCTTGCGGAAATCTTCCATCATTTCAGGTCCCATAATTCCTTGCGGATAACCAGGGAAATTTTCTACATCGGTAGTTTGCGTTAGCTGGCCGCCAGCTTGCATACCAGTATACATAATTGGTTTTAAATCTGCTCTGGCTGCATAAATTGCTGCTGTGTAACCTGCCGGACCGGAACCTATAATTAAACACTGAACGTGTTCGTTTTCTTGTGACATTATATTGTGTGTTTGAAATTCATTAATTGTACTACAAATTTAAGGCTTTAAACAATTGTTAGCAAATGTGCTTTGTCAACATAGTTTACTTATTAACATCAAAATCTCCTTGTATTGCAAGCAATAGGGTAATCTATAACTAACCTTGGTGATTTAGACTAATTTCCCTTATTCTCCCGAATTAACCTTATCACATTCTCACCTAGAATTTTCTTGATATCAGTTTCAGAGTAACCATTTTTTAAAAGTTCAACTGTAATTTTTGGATAATCGGCTACGCTATTCATACCTAAAGGAAAAGATTCCGCACCATCGAAATCAGCACCTAAACCAACATGGTCAATACCGATTAATTTCACAACGTGATTAATGTGTTTAACCAACAAAGAAATTGGCGGGCGGGTTGCATCGGCATCAGCTTGATGATTTGAGATTAAGGTATCAATGGCATTGCTTCTCCCATATTTAGAAGATAAAGCTTTTAACTCCTCATCATATTTTGAAAAAAAAACTTTTTGTTTGGTGCTGAAAGTTGAATCTAAAAACCCGCTGTAAAAATTTATACAGACCACACCTCCATTTTTACCAATGGCTTTAATTTGTTCATCCTTTAAATTTCGGGAAACAGGATTTAAACTATAAGCACAACTATGCGAAACGAGAACAGGTTTTGAACTTGCCTTAATTGCATCGAAAAAGGTTTTTTCTCCCACGTGGGATAAATCAACCATTACGCCGAGTTTGTTCAGGCGCTGTACCACTTGTTTCCCAAAGGAGTTTAAGCCTGCATTTTCGGGTTCTACTTTTCCTGAAGTTTCATCGGCTGCAGAACTAGACCAAGTCGTGCTGTTATTCCAGGTAAGTGTAAGGTAGGCCATTCCTCGTTTTGCCAAACTATCAATGTAATCAAGGCGATTTTCTATCATGTGGCCACCTTCAACGCCAATCATAGCTGCCAATTTTTGCGCCTTAACTGCCTGTTCTAAATTAGCTGCCGTTGTTACTAACTGAATTTGTTTAGGATACCTTTTAATCAAATTATATAAAGAGTCAATTTCTCTGTTAGCCAAGGCGTAACCACCGGTTTCATCGCACCAAATAGAGAAAAACTGAACATCTAAACCGCCCTTTTTTGCCCGAACCAAATCAAAATTCCCCTTTAGCTGAAGCTTTCCAATATCAATTCCCGACTTAATTTGGTTGAAAAGAATATCGCCATGCGTATCGATAACAATAGCATTCTGATGAATTTTACTTACATTCTGTGCACACAAATTAGCTAGTAAAACAGTATTTAAGACCAGGACAAAAAATAACTTCATGCTTTAAATATATAATCAATTTTTAAGTTTGAATAACACCTACATTAAACCTCTTGGTAATCGGAGATTGATTTGCCGCTTCAATACCCATAGAAATCACTTTTCGCGTTTCAAGTGGGTCAATAATTCCATCTACCCAAAGTCTCGATGCCGCATAATATGGCGTTGTCTGACTATCGTATTTATCTGTGATTTCTTTTAAAAGTGCAGCTTCCTTTTCAGGTGTGATAACTTCGCCTTTGGCTTTTAAAGAAGCCTCTTGAATTTGCAGCAAAGTTTTAGCCGCCTGAGAACCACCCATAACGGCAATTTTAGCCGTTGGCCAGGCGTAAATTAATCTTGGATCATATGCCTTGCCGCACATGGCATAATTTCCTGCACCGTATGAATTACCAATAACAATTGTAAATTTCGGTACAACAGAATTAGCTACGGCATTAACCATCTTTGCACCGTCTTTAATAATACCGCCATGCTCCGAACGGCTTCCAACCATAAATCCTGTAACATCTTGTAAAAAAACTAATGGGATTTTTTTCTGGTTACAATTCATAATAAAGCGGGTTGCTTTATCGGCACTATCAGAATAAATAACCCCACCGAATTGCATCTCTCCTTTTTTTGACTTCACAACTTTGCGTTGGTTGGCCACAATGCCTACTGCCCAACCATCAATCCGTCCTAAACCACAAACAATGCTCTGTCCGTAACCCTGTTTATATTCTTCAAATTCAGAATTATCAACCAGTCGGTTAATAATATCCAAAATTTCGTACTGTTTATCCCGGCTTTTGGGAATAATACCATACAATTCCTGTTCGTTTTCTTTGGGCTTTGCTGCTATGATTCTATCGAATCCTGCATTTTGAGGTGCACCCAACATACCCATTATGTTACGGATACTATCTAAACAAGCTTTGTCGTTAGGGTGTTTGTAATCGGTAACACCCGAAATTTCGCAATGGGTTGATGCCCCTCCTAACGTTTCGTTATCAACGTCTTCTCCAATCGCAGATTTTACCAAATAAGAACCTGCCAAAAAAACCGAACCTGTTTTGTCGACAATCATTGCCTCATCACTCATAATTGGCAAATAAGCGCCACCAGCAACACAGGCGCCCATAATTGCTGAAATTTGTACAATTCCTTCGGAAGACATGATTGCGTTATTTCTGAACATCCTGCCAAAGTGTTCTTTATCCGGGAAAATTTCATCTTGCATGGGTAAATAAACTCCAGCACTATCAACCAGATAGATTACAGGCAAACGATTCTCCATTGCAATTTCCTGTGCCCGAAGATTTTTTTTGGCTGTCATCGGGAACCAGGCACCGGCTTTTACTGTCGCATCATTAGCTACAATCATGCATTGACGCCCGCTTACATAACCAATACCACAAACCACACCCGCCGATGGGCAACCGCCTTGTTCAGCATACATACCATCGGCTGTGAAAGCGCCAATTTCTAAAAATTCAGAATTTTCATCAAGCAGGTATGCAATTCGTTCACGTGCAAGTAATTTACCCTTCTCTTTCTGTTTCGCAGCATTTTTCTCGCCACCCCCTAAATAGATTTTCTTGAGTTTGGTTTTGAGTTCATAAACCAGCTGCTTATTTACATCTTCATTTCTGTTGAATTCGATATTCATGGAGGCAATTTAAATTTTATTTTAGAAAAAGCGTGGTGACCAAATTGGTTTCTGGTATACAGTTGTGTTTAAATGAAAAAAATTCTTAAAAAAAGGCGAAAAGTCTGCAAAGGAATTAGACCACCGCGGACACAAACAAAGCACCGTGGCAAGGAAAAAATACTTATGGTAAAATTAATTTTAAATCTTATCCTGTTAAAGTTAATAGTGACTGCACTAATATCGAAGCCATGCGGAGCGCATTTAGCAGATAAAAATTATAAACGCTACTCTACATAAGAAAATCCTCATCCTATTTGGTTTCATAAACAATGAATTTTAAACTTAACAGATTTTTCCTTGAGAAAACCTGAGCACAATAAGGTAAAAACCACCTAATATCCATTTAAAATAATATTTTTGGATAAATCACGCCAAATGGAACTAACCGTAAATATCCCTGCATTATTATTTCCTGCAATCAGTTTAATTATGCTCGCCTATACCAATCGTTTTTTGGCCTTGGCTGCATTAGTAAGGAGCTTAAAATCAAAATACGAAGAAAGTGAACAGAACATTGGCTTGCAAAATCAAATAAAAAACCTGCGTTACCGTTTAAGGCTTATCAAAAACATGCAGGCATTTGGCGTTTTAAGCTTTTGTCTCTGCCTTTTCTGCATGTTTTTTATCTATTTAGAGTGGAATGTTATCGCTGAAATTCTTTTTGCATTGAGCTTGATATTTTTCATGATTTCGTTGATTATATCATTAGTTGAAATACAAATAAGCACTAAAGCACTTGAGCTGGAACTTAGCACTTTAGAAGATTTAGAAGAAGAATCGATAGGTGGATTCATCAAAAAGAAATTTAAGAAAGATTAAAAATTTATCTTAAATACGAAATTACGTGGTAATAAAGTGGTAAAGGAAAACAACCTCACCGGTAAATGCGGGTTTCTTTTGGTCTTCAATTTCCATTTCAATACCCATATGTACTTTAGTAACGCCACGCAAATTTACAATTGATGCGAGTTTAGCTTTTAATCTTATTTTACTATTTACTGTTACCGGCTGGGCAAATCTTAGGCTTTCTATACCATAATTGATTTCCATTTTCAGGTTTTGGATATCAACGATTTCTTTCCATAAATAAGGAATTAGCGACAGCGTTAAATAGCCATGAGCTATTGTAGAACCAAATGGCCCCTCATTTTTTGCCTTTTCCTCGTCTGTATGTATCCATTGATAATCTAAAGTTGCATCTGCAAATTTATTGATTTGTTCCTGCGTAATGGTGTGCCAAGATGAAACACCAAGCGCTGTACCTAAATGTTGTTCAAATTCTGCGTGAGAAGAAATAATTTGCATTTTTTATGAATGTTATGTTGCTAAAATTGTTTTACTGATTCGTTCGATTTTGAAAATTAAAATTAAGTTAAGTTTCGCTCCCGAAACCAGACTTCATCAGGCACAGCCGAAAAATTATCCATCTTAGAAATTAAATTCTGTGCATCTGCCTCATTGAAAACCAAATCGCGGTTAGCCGGCTTTAAAAATTTGCTTTGAACCATCATTTCCATTTGAGCGAATAGCGGATCGTAAAAACCGTTTACATTTAGAACACCAATTGGTTTATTATGCAAGCCTAACTGCAACCAGGTAAGCACTTCAAAAAATTCTTCAAGGGTACCGAAACCGCCCGGGAGAATTAAAAAACCATCGCTTAAATCGGCCATTTTTTGTTTCCGTTGATGCATATTTTCAGTAACTATCATTTCGGTGATGCCTTTATGACCAACCTCTTTATCCATTAAAAACTGAGGGATTACGCCTGTTACCAAACCACCGAGTTCTAAAACATCGTTGGCCAAAACGCCCATTACACCAACACTACCACCTCCATAAACCAACTTAATCTCTTGTTTTACAAGTGTTTCTGCAAGTTGTTTTATAGCTTTACGCAATTGCAAATCGCCATTAAAGTTAGAGCCGCAATACACGCAAACTGCTTTAAGCTTATTCATTTTGTTTAAAAATTTACCGAAGTTAAGATTTTATCAGCTTTCCTTAAATTTTTATCTCCACAAAAGCATTAAATGTTTTATTTAAGGTTGGTAAAACTATTGCCCTGATTTGACTTCACCTTGTCTTACAAAAAAAAAGCGCCGGAAAACCCGACGCGTTTTTTAATCCACTATTTAGAGAAAATGGTATTTAGAATGAAAACCTTAAGGTTGCACCATAAGTTCGCGGGTCGCCAAGTACGCCTGCATAAAGGCCCGAATTACCTGCAGCTGCCTGTAACTGCTCATAGTAATTTTTATTACCGATGTTTCTGCTCCAGATAAAAGCCGAGAACTTTTCAGATCGGAATCCTAATCTTGCATTAAATAGCGAATAGCCTGAAACGTTTAAAACTGCAGAGGGCGTGGCATTCGATGAATAATCAGAACGGTAACTAGCATCTCCGGCGATGAAATATCTACCAGGTTTAGTAGCTAAGCTACCTGCTGTACTTAGTTCGGCACCACCTGAAACGTTCCATTTCGAAATACCAGGAAGCCTACCTCCGGATGCATCCTTAAAAGCAACCTGGGTGGCAACACCATTAACCAATTCCGTATGCCCGGTTTCTTCTAACGGCAAAGGAGCGTTTGTAAATTTCACATATTTGCCATCCAGATAGGATAACGCTGCATTCAAACTCAAAAATCTTTCCAATTGATAAGTTCCATCAATTTCTAAACCCTTAACATTTACCTTTTCGGCATTGGCCAGATAACCTCTGTTTACACCTAGTTGTGGCGATTGAACATTGGTTTGATAATCATCAATATCAGTATTAAAAGCAGTAACGTTCAATATTGCGCCTTTAAAGGGTTTGGTTTTTACGCCTAATTCGTAATGTTCTACATACTCAGGTTTTACCACAGCTAAGGATAAATCTGCCTGTCCGTTTGCTAAAGTTGGCAAACCACCAACGTTTACACCAACCGGCTTATAGGCGGTAGAGAACGTTCCATAAACATTTAATCTGGGCGAAGGACGGTATGATGCTGTAATATTTCCTGATAAATTATTATTATCTACGTTGGTTGAAAACTGCTGATTTGCATAAACAGCCGCTTTTAGTGCCAGTAAGGCAGCATCAGAAGTTTGCAAACCGCCATAAGTTGCCCTGTCATAATCAACATCTTTTTTATCATAAGTATACCTCAAACCAGGTAAAATATGCAGATTTTTTACCACTTCCCAATCTACCTGACCGAAAACCGCAGCACTTAAAGATTTGATTGTAGAGTTGGTTTTAATGCCAAAGCCATCCAACAAACCCGGTGTAGCATATAGGGCCTGCGCACCTGTTGCGCTCGTTTGCACAAAACGCCATTGATCTTTACCAACTTCTTCGGTTTGGTCTAAACCTTTTAAGTTTTGACCTAAAGCAAATAATCCAATTACGCCGCTCAGTTTATCGGTGATGTTGCCGGCATATCTTATTTCCTGCGAATATTGGTCGTGGCGAGAATTACCTTGCGATTTTGTTAGCGCCGCTAATTCAGAGAAATCCCGGTCGTTAGTCGGGTCCCAATTCCAGAACCTCCATGCTGTAGTAGAAGTCAACGTTCCATTACCGATTTTATAATCAACATTTACCGAAACGCCACCGATGGATTGATTATGTCGCCACGGGGTATTAGTATTAATTTCCCTTGCAAAAGGGTCGATTTTTGGCTGTTGATAACCTAAAGCGGAAACAATAGTTGCGTATTGGCGATATGCACTTCTTTCGGTTTGCGTTACACCGGCAATTACTAAAGGATAACCTGCCGGATGTTGAACACTTACATCACCGCTTAACAAAATCTGCAATCTATCTGATGGTGTGTAATACAACTGACCTTTGAAACCAAGATTATTTTGACCGCTGTATTTGCGCTCTTCTCTGGTATTCCAGATGGTTCCATCGCGTTGCGTTCCTGATAAGGAGATTTTTGCCGCAAGATTTTTTGCTAATCCGCCTGAAACAGATGCTTTTGCCTGTAGAAAGTTATAGTTACCTACACTCATTTCTACCTTTGCAGTTGGGGTTTGTGTAGGTTTTGTAGTTGTTATATTGAAGGCTCCTGCAGTTGTGTTTTTACCGAATAAGGTTCCTTGCGGCCCGCGGATTACTTCAATACGCTCGATGTCAAGAAAATCGGTAGAAGTTGCAGCAGGACGGGCATGATAAACGCCATCAACGTAGAAACCAACACCAGGGTCGATACCATCGTTAGTTAAACCAAAGGTAGAACCTAAACCACGGATATTTAAAGTTGTATTACGAGCGTTAGAAGCATACAACTGAACTGATGGAACCAATTCTTTTAATCGATTTACATTAAAAGCCCCTGCGTTTTCAGCTGCTTGTCCGCCGATAACTGTAATTGGGATAGGTACATCCTGCAAAACTTCCGAGCGTCTTCTCGAGGTTACCACAATTTCATCGAGTTGAGTATCTTCTACTAAGGTAAGTTCAATTGGTGAATCCTGTAATTTTAAAATTTGAAAATCCTGCGGTTTATAGCCCACGTAACTTACCCGTATGTAAAATGGAGGCTGTTGTTTTGCATCGATGGTAAAAGAGCCGTTAGCATCACTCGTGGTGGCAATAGTTGTACCTCTAACGCTTATTGTTGCACCCGGAATTATAGTATTATTAGCACCTTTCACCAGGCCAGTTACCGTATTTTGAGCGAGTACAGCGCCAGCCGAAAATATTATTGAGAATAAAATAAGTAATTTTTTTTTCATGATTGTATTGAAGTGTTTGGGTTAGATTTTTGATTTCAACTCGTTCGGCGTTTTTGTATGTTCCTGATTAATTTGAAACAACAGCATGATTCGATTTCCATATTAACTTATTAATTATATTAATCCTATAGATTTAGTCGACAAATATATTAAAAAAAAGGATTTGCCAAATTTTATTTTGCTAAAATATTCTTAATAAAAAAATGTGCATTTTTAATCAAATTGTTTACTTTTAGAAAGTCAAAACCTATTGATTTCACATCCCATAAGCAAAATAATGCTCATGGGAAAATATTCTTTTTTATTCTTATCACTTTCGCTTTCAATATTTTACTCAAAACATAGTTTAGCCCAAGGCAACTTTAGCGGTTGTTTAGTTAACAATAAAGTTTATAAAACCGCTGGCAACAATAACAGTATTATTTATGATGATAGTCCTTCAATTCCACTATCAAACAACTAGGTAATTGGGTAGCTAATGGTGCAACTACGCCTTGCACCATTTGTGTAGGGGGCCTTAATGGTGGCGGAAATTGTCCTGGAAATCGCCAACAGTTACCTGGTGTACGCGGCTTGTTTACCATGATAGAGTGCCCTATAGATGAAAGTTACCTAACCATTAGCTTTAGCCTATTAATTTGTATTGTATCGGTTATAAAATTAAATTTTAAACATAAAAAAACAGGGCTATCCTAGTCGACGCCCTGCTTCATATTATTTCAATTTTATGATAGATTTTCTGCTTATTGTCTAAATAAGTGAGAATGCAATAAATTTCTTATTGTGACCTATCGTGTGTAATTTGGTGCTTCTTTAGTAATTGTGATATCATGTGGATGACTTTCACGCATGCCTGCAGCAGTGATTTGAACAAATTGTGCTTCCTGTAATGCTTCAATATTTGCTGCTCCGCAATAACCCATACTTGCACGTAAACCACCTATATATTGATACATTACTTCGGCTAAGGTACCCTTAAAAGGCACACGACCAACAATCCCTTCCGGTACTAACTTTTTAATATCATCTTCTACATCCTGGAAATAACGGTCTTTAGAACCTTGTTCCATTGCTTCGATAGAACCCATACCCCGGTAAGATTTGAATTTACGACCCTCGTAGATAATGGTTTCGCCCGGAGACTCTTCTACCCCGGCGAATAACGAACCTGCCATAACTGTACTTGCGCCAGATGCAATAGCTTTTGCGATATCGCCTGTATGCTTAATACCTCCATCAGCAATAACCGGAACACCTGTACCTTTTAATGCTTTGGCACATTCATAAACTGCATATAGTTGTGGAACACCCACACCAGCAATAATTCTGGTGGTACAAATTGAGCCAGGGCCTATACCTACTTTTACAGCATCGGCACCAGCATCAGCCAAGAATTTAGCTGCTGCACCGGTTGCGATATTACCAACAATAACTTGTAAATCAGGATATTTAGCTTTAACTTCTTTTAATTTATCAACAACACCTTTTGAGTGGCCATGAGCAGTATCGATTGTAATAACATCAACACCTGCATGAACTAAGGCATCAACGCGTTGCAACGTATCAGCGGTTACCCCTACTGCAGCGCCTACGCGTAACCGACCACGTTCATCTTTACAGGCAACCGGGTAATTTTTAACTTTCGAGATATCCTTAAAAGTGATCAATCCACTTAAATAACCATCCTTTGAAACCACAGGTAATTTTTCGATTTTATGATTTTGGAGAATTTCTTCTGCCTGTACCAGGTTAGTTCCTTCAGGTGCAGTAATCAGATTTTCTTTTGTCATTACCTCGGCAATTGGCCTTGCCATGTTTTTTTGAAAACGTAAATCGCGGTTTGTAATAATACCAACCAATTTATTATCACTACTAACTACCGGAATACCACCAATCCGATGTTCTTTCATTATTTTGAAAGCATCGGCAACAACAGCAGTTTCTAATAAAGTAACCGGATCCTGAATCATTCCGCTTTCCGATCGCTTAACCTTACGAACTTCTTCAGCTTGTCTGTCGATAGTCATGTTTTTGTGTAACATACCAATGCCGCCATTTTGCGCAATGGCAATAGCAAGTTCAGCTTCCGTTACCGTATCCATGGCAGCAGAAATCAATGGTACATTAAGTTTAATTTTTTTAGTTAAGAAAGTGGCAGTATTTACGTCACGAGGCAGAATTTCCGAATAAGCGGGTACTAGAAGTACGTCGTCATAAGTTAAACCTGTAGCAATAAATTTTGTGGAGTCGAGTTGCATAGCAAATAAATTACGATTTATTATTTGCCAGGCAAAGATACAAAAAAACCAGGAAAATACAAGTATAAAGCTAAAAATGGATAAATATTGAGCTTTGCTGACAAATGAAAGAAGGAGGAAAAATAGGTTTCACTCCTTCTTAGTATATAGACGCTAAATGCTTTACTTCTTCCCTACCACAACTTCTATAAATGTTTCGGTAGTTAAATATTTATTTGCTAAATGTTTAATTTCTTCAGCAGTTATGGTTTTTACTTTATCAATGTAGTTTTCGTAATAATCGTAACCTAAACCTGAAAAATAAATGTTTTTAAACTTATCAGCATGAGAGAAAACATTTTCTAAACTTCCGAGCATTGAGCCAAGCATATAATTTCTTACCAGTTCAAGTTCATCTTGTTCAACAAGTTCATTTTTAAGCAATTCTATTTCTTTGTAAATCTCTTGTAGTGCCGCCGAGCAAACATCGGCACCAACTTCTGTCGCGATAAACAAATAACCTGCATTTTGAAGCGAAACGATTCCAGAACCAATACCATAAGTATAGCCTTTATCTTCGCGGATATTATTCATTAAACGTGAACCAAAATAACCGCCCAAAACACAGTTTAAAATTTGTAATCCTGCAAAATCTTCGTGTTTACGGTTGATAGCCAATTTCCCGATTCGAATTGCGGATTGCAATGATTCTGGTTTCTCTTTATAAACTTCCGTCTTTTTTGATGCATCAAAATTAAAGCTGTTTTTTAAGGAATTACTTTTTTCCCAATCTTTTCCAAACTGCTCGTTTAGTAGTAAAAAACTTTCGTTATTAAACTTTCCCGCCACAACGATTGTACAGTTGTTCGGCGTATAAGCAGCTTTAAAATAGTCTAATAAATCATCGCGTTTTACAGCATCGTAATGTTTAAGCTGAATATCCACGCCATATGCGGTATCGCCAAACAACGCGTGTGAAAATTCCTTTCTCGATAAGATATCATTTTTCTGAAGGTTTACCTGCAGTTTTTGTTTTTGGTTCTGAATGTAAATATCGAGTTCTTTTTGCGGAAACTGGCTGTTAGACAGAACATCCTTAACAATTGGCAAAACCGACGCCAGATGTTTGTTTAGCGAATAAAGTGTTACTGAAGATTGATCCTGACCATATTCGGTTTGAAAAAACGCACCATAGAAATCGATTTTCTCGGCAATTTCTTTCGATGAGAGTTTGCCGGTACCGTTGTTTAACATTGCATTTACAGCAATGGCCTGCAAAGGCTTTTCGATATTCCAGTTTACATTATCAAATAAAAATTCGATACGAACCAAATCCTGCTCACCCGAATATACTGTGAAAACAGGGATACCATTATCCAATACCGTTTTTTCAGGTTGAATAAAATTTATTGTAGATACCTGCTTAAAATCAGGTGCTTGTGTACGATTAAGCATTTTCTTCGGTTAAATAATACAAAGTTGATGATGAGTTTTTATCGAAAGTTTCTTTGGATATTCTTTGGATATCTTCTGCGGTCACTTTCAGATATTTTGAGGCTTCCTGATTTAAAATATCGGCATCTCCAAGTAATTCGTAATAGGCCAGATTCATCGCTTTATCTAGTAAACTCATTTCAGAAAAAACCAAAACTGATTCTACCTTATTTTTTACTTTGGTTAGCTCGTTTGCATCAACCAATTGCGTTTTTATTTTTTCCAGTTCTGCCCAAATTGCTGCCTCTGCGCTTTCAATAGAAACACCTTCAACAAGTTTTCCTTCAACAATAAACAAACCTGGATCTAAACTACTCGAAATATAGGCATTGATATCGCTGAATAGCTGTTGCTCTTTAAGCAGACTATTGTGCAATCTTGATGATTTCCCGCCAGAAAGTATATCTGATAACAAATCAAAAGCATAATAATCTTCGCTCAATCGGCCCGGCATTTTAAAAGCAACATAAATTGCATTGAGTGGCACATTTGCCTTAACTGTTTCAAATCTAGCTTCAGTTTGTTGCTCTTCCTGAGGTAAATTACGATTGTATTTTTCGCCAGACGGAATAGGTTCAAACCATTTTTGGGCAAGTTTTTTAACATCTTCGGTTTTTACATTTCCACCAACAACCAAAATTGCATTCTGCGGATTGTAGTGTTTATTAAAAAATGCTTTAACATCACTCATTTTGGCTTCTTCAATGTGCGAAAGCTCTTTACCAATTGTTGCCCAGCGATAAGCATGTTTCTTGTATGCCAGCGGACGAAGTTTCAACCAAATATCGCCATAAGGCTGGTTGAGGTAACGTTGTTTAAACTCCTCACTTACCACGTTAATCTGGGTTTCCAAACTCTTCTCAGAAAAAGCAAGATTTAGCATCCGGTCACTTTCCAGCCAGAAAGCGGTTTCAATGTTCTCAGCAGGCAAAGTGATGTAGTAATTTGTTATATCATTACTTGTAAAAGCATTATTTTCGCCCCCAACACGTTGCAAAGGCTCATCATAGTTCGGAATATTCACCGAACCTCCAAACATTAAATGTTCAAATAAATGGGCAAATCCCGTTTTCTCAGGGTCCTCATCCCGGGCACCAACATCATATAAAATATTTAAAACAGCCATTGGCGTTGTAGTATCTTCATGTACTAAAACCCGTAATCCATTGGCTAATGTAAAACGATTAAAATCTACCATTATCTAATTTTAGGATTGTAAAGATAGAATTTTAAGGGAAAAAGGAACATGGAAAATGTAAACGCTGCAACACAATTTATTATTTAAAGTTTAACGCTTTTTTAACACTGTATTTACCAAAGCCTGACGAGTTAACCCTTGCGACTGATGACTTTTATTTATCTTTGTATCATGAATACAGCCGATTTACTGCAACGGGCATTACATTTCGATTTCTTAACACTTGAAGAAGGTGTGCATCTTTATCACAACGCTGATACGGCATCTTTAATGTTTGTAGCAAACGAACTAAGAAAAATTCAGGTTCCGAGCGGCAAAGTTACCTGGCAAATTGATAGAAATGTTAACACAACAAATGTTTGCATTGCCAACTGTAAATTCTGTAATTTCTTCCGCCGCCCGGGCCATGATGAAAGTTATATTACTGATATTGAAACCTATAAAGTTAAAATTGAAGAAACTTTTCGTTTGGGCGGCGACCAGTTGTTATTGCAAGGCGGCCACCACCCTGATTTAGGTTTAGCTTTTTATGCTGATTTATTTAAGAAATTAAAACAATTATATCCTGATTTAAAGCTGCACGCCTTGGGCCCGCCAGAAATTGCTCACGTAGCAAAACTAGAGGGCATTAGCCACACCGAAGTTTTAAAAGTTTTAAAAGAAGCCGGAATGGATTCTTTACCCGGAGCAGGCGCTGAAATTTTAAATGATCGTGTAAGACGATTAATTTCTAAAGGTAAATGCGGCGGACAAGAATGGCTTGATGTAATGAGAGCCTGCCATCAGTTAGACATTACGACCTCTGCTACAATGATGTTTGGCCATGTTGAAACCATTGAAGAACGCTTTGAGCATTTAGTATGGATTCGTCAGGTTCAAAGCGAAAAACCTGCAGACGCAAATGGATTTTTAGCTTTTATTCCCTGGCCTTTTCAAGATGATGGCACTTTATTAAAGAGATTAAGAGGAATTAGCAACACGGTAACTGCCGACGAATATATTCGAATGATTGCCTTGAGCCGAATTATGTTGCCAAATATCAAAAACATTCAGGCTAGTTGGTTAACTGTTGGTAAAACAACCGCTCAATTATGTTTACATGCAGGCGCTAATGATTTTGGTTCGATAATGATTGAAGAGAATGTAGTTTCTGCGGCAGGTGCTCCGCATAGGTTTACGGCCAACGGAATTCAACAATCGATAAAAGCAGCAGGTTTTGAGCCCCAACTTCGTGGGCAAAAATATAATTACCGGGATTTGCCTGAGCATTTGGAAGAACAGGTTATTACTTACTAAATATAAATGTACCGCAAATATTTTTGCCTGTTTCTTTTGTTTGGAAGTGTCCTTTTTGCAAAAGCTCAAAAGAATTGGGTTAGCCAAAAGCTTAGTGAAAAAATAAGTATTTCTTTCCCTAAAAAACCTGTAAAAGCTTCTGAAACATCTTATGGCGTTAAAGATAGCACGGGTACTGTTTTTGCCTCAAGCATTGTTGAACTGGCGAAAGCCATTAATTTTGAAAAGGCAGCATTCGATAGTGTAGTTGTAGAACAGGATTTTGCAAATGATTTTCTGGAGGGATTTAAGCCTTCATTTCCAAAATATATTTTTGATTCAGTTTCAATTTCTAATTTAACAGGACGAACATCTTACAAATTCGAAGGAAGAGACGAACAAAATAAGTCAAGTATCTATTTTATAGCCATTTTTATTGATGGAATTGCTTATAGTTTTACTTGTATCCTTCCTGATGGAAAAAGTGTGTTAGATAAAAATTTATTTTTTAAGGGAATTAAAATCACAAATTAATCCTTACTTGCCATTTCCATAGGTATATTTCTAAATTATACTTTATAACCCAAGGCGTCTTAATAAAAAGGGAAACAGAACCTGAGTTCTGCTTCCCTACCTTAAACTAAACATTACCTAATAAATATTTGGGTATTTTATTAACTACAATTTAAAGCCTGTTTTTAAGAATAAATTTGCAATAGTTACAACACTTGCAGTATCTAGTGGTTCGTCAAAAGATTCTACAGCAGCTGCTCTGGTAACGCCTGTTTGTCCATTAATACCAGTAATTGTTACACCAGCCTGAACATCAAGATTTTCACCAGCATAAACAGCATCAACCGCACTAACACCTGTATCATTTGATACTGTAGCCGAACCAGTAATCCATGGTTTAATTGTCGCACCATTTGCAGCAAGCATTTGACGAATGTGCGAAGCGTGACGAGCTTCAACTGAATGGATTTGTAAAGCTGTTGTTAAAACAGATAATCCTTTCAACACAGTTGCTTGTCCTTTATAAGCCCTAACACCTGTATCTTCAAAGCCACAAGCCACTTTTAAAAATGTAACGTAATCAGAATAAACAGTCGGGAAAGTTCCACCAGCTGTAAAATCTGTCATTGCGTAAGTAATTTCAGCTCTTGCTGAAGTACCTAGAGCTCCTTTTAGCAAATTTACGTGAGCCAATTCATGGTCGCGGATGGTGGTTATAGCAGCAGTTGGTGCGCCAGCAGGAATTGTTAATGTAGGAGCAGCAACCAATGCATGGTTATAGAAATGATATTCTAAATATTCTAATGATAAAGCAAAGTTTAATGTGTTAACAACCGCTGTTGGCAAAGTTTGGCCGTAAGCTTTTGTAAACATAGAACCTAATGCTAGTGGTGCTGCTGCGAAAGCAATCTTTTTACCCATTGAGTAAAAATCTTTCATTGCAGATCTTCTCGGACTTAATCTTTCATAGATTTCGCCGT